>Ga0307513_10009630_pt1 | contig 12203 bp, 14 predicted proteins | sample 15_EM_MG_FD_202174 | JGI IMG/M metagenome (GOLD analysis project Ga0307513, IMG submission 202174) | Populus trichocarpa ectomycorrhiza microbial communities from riparian zone in the Pacific Northwest, United States - 15_EM | ecosystem: Host-associated > Plants > Roots > Unclassified | place... | reverse complement strand
GGACTAGTAGTGAAGACAAACCTCTGATCCGTTGGCCAGTGCGAGCCCTTCGAATCTTTCTCTGTGATCCTACGCCTCCACCTTGTAGCTGATAAGTACCGTATTGGCTGACTATATCATTGAGAGTCTCCACCATCTACTGTGTTAGTGCTTCAACAGTCACTCCCTGCAGACCACCTAAGTTGGCTTCGCATAGCTGATGCGTATCGGTCTCAACGACATCTGCACCCGCCGTGAGGTAATCTTCGTGTACATGGGCAAGAATTTCTCGTATGAGGGGTGAGGAGTGCAGCAGGGAACCATAATCTCCCTCCGGAACTAAAGTCTGGGTATACGAAGCCTAGAGTTTTGGGATAGGTCGCCTGGCCGGTCCGACACTGGGACATGGCCTCCGCCCTTCCGAGACATGGCGATCTCATCCTGGTGATATGGCGATTGCTCCATGTAAAATTTATTTGCCGAGTTGGCTAATTCGCTCTGGAAGAAGCCCTGGACAATAAATGAACGTCGCCCACAAAGCTGCTGGCGTGCCCCTCGAGCGACGCGAAGGTTCTTACTGGTCCAAATGGAATAACCGGGTATACTGCAAGAACTTCCCTTCTACGAGTTCCGAAGTGGAATAAGCGAGATTCGGTCCAGTCTAAGCCGAGGTCGGCTCTCTCCCCAACTCGATCACGTCTTGCCCCCTTCTTCGTCTACTCGTCGACCACTATGGCACCTATTTTCTCAGGAAAGAGCTCAGAGTCTGGCACAGCGCGTATCCTCGGCTCTGGTGCTTCTGGTGCGCAATTTTTTGCCGTCACGCGAGGAAGACAACGCCGCTAACGCGCCTTTGCTTCCATGTCCTGCATGAGCAGGCGTAGCAGAGCTACTAGTATTTCATCCGGTAGATACCATCGCGAAACGGCTCATGTCAAATAAATCGAAAGTGTCTACCTCAAATTTGAGCAGCATCATCTTCCGTGAAAAGGCCACTGCGCCAGTCTTCACCCGCGTCTTCAGCCTCTTCCCCGGACTGGGCTACGCGGCAGGGTACAAAATTTCCCAGCGCATCTACAAATTTGGTGGCCAACCATGGTTCAACGACCTCATCCGCGGCACCCCCGCCGTCTGCGACGCGTTTGTCAACACATTCGGCGAGCGACGGGGGAAAACTATGATGCATGCTACTGCAGGCAGCTTGACCGGTATTGGCGAGGTCGTCCTGCTCCCGCTCGACGCCCTCAAGATCAAGATGCAGGTCAATCCAGACGCGTTCCGCGGTCGTGGTGTGTTCCAAATAATTAGAGAGGAGGGTAGCACCCTCTACCGCGGTTGGGGATGGACGATGGCGCGAAATGCCCCAGGCAGCTTCGCGGTACGCACCCCACCTTTTTCCGTATCCTTGCTCCGTATCCTAACGCCATATTCACCCCTGTACAGCTCTTCGGTGCCTCGGCAGCAACAAAAGAGTACGTCCTTGGCATCAAAGACTACTCCAAGGCGACCTGGACCCAAAACTTTATCGCGTCTGTCGCAGGTGCCGTCGCGTCAATCACCGTGGCTGCACCTCTGGACACGATCAAGACGCGCATCCAGAACCAGAACTTTGAGACCAAGCTCTCAGGCGTCACCGTGGTCAAGGACTTGATCAAGAACGAGGGCCTGTCGGCTCTACTCAAGGGGCTGACTCCAAAGGTGCGATGCGTTTTACCGTACATGCACGAGCGGGGTAAGTAGAGTGAATTCATAACTAATGACCGTTTTCCCTTGTAGATCCTCGTCGTTGGCCCCAAGCTCGTGTTCAGCTTTACCCTTGCCCAGTCACTCATCCCACTTTTTGCCAAATACGTCTAAGTCGTTGAGCAGCTTTGGATGTCATCTTCCTCGACATTCGACCACCAAAACCATCTTGCGGCGCGACCCTCTCGCCTACCCCCTACAGTAACCCCACTAGACCCAACAGGAGTAATCTGTAACACCACCCAAATTGTTTGTTTATTTGGTTTTCCAGCCAGGGATATTCCTCTTCCTCTTGCATTTGTCACGCTTTCGCTTTGTACCATTCTCCATACCCTTCTGGCCTCCCCACTCATATATCTTCACATTTGGGTTGTGCGCGAATAGAATAGAATTTCCAAACCCAACTACCAGTCTCACCTTTGTGAATCCGGCAGTCACCCATCACAGTCCGGCTCGCACTTGGCTTGTACCTTGGACCTGTTCCACACGAGACATTTCGACCAAACGACCACTTCAACGTGCACATAGTTTTCCAAAAGATAGAAACAAAAAAATCAGGATGTCTGCTGTTGTGGATGTTACCAGCCAAGTGGTCATGCACCCCGTCGTCTCTCACTCACTCAAAGTATGGGGGACGACGCTTGGAAGGGACAAGGTTGGTCCTGCCAACCCCCTCACCACTGAGACTAAGGAGCTCATGATGCTCTCGTGTGTTGGGCGTTTATTTGGGTCACGCCAATATCTAGACGTACCGTGCAATCCAGTACTTTGCCCGCTACTACGCGTGGTATCTCGTCAACCGCGCAGGTAGTAAGAACGCAGCAGTCCGATGGAACGCACTCAAGGCTCATCTCGCGACCGGTCGGAAACGTATGTCCGCCGCCCTCATGGTCCTTTGCGCTCTGAATGCTAACGCACGGAATCGCGGTGCAGTGATGCGCCTCTTCAAGCCCCTCGAGCACCTCCAAGCCGCGCTCAAAGCGATCCACAGTTCTGGCACCCCACTGGAACAGTGGACGGTCATCGGGCGCCAGCTGAGTTACGCGGGGTATCTGAGTTTCGATGCGCTCGTCTGGGTGCGTCCTTTCCCCTTCACATTGGCATATTGTGCACTCACTCGGCTTGTGTAATATGTATACGAAGGCCCAACAAATAAAATTCCTCACCCTCACTCCGCAACGGGCGCAAAGGTACCTCGAAGTCTCGCTCCGGTTCTGGCTCGCGGGCATTATCCTAAGTCTGATCAACGGGCTCGCTAAAGCGAGCCGGCTGGCCAACCGCGCCAGGGCGCTTGCTGCGCCCCCCCGCACCGGCGAGAGGATCGGCGGCGAGGCGGAGCGCAAGGCGGCGCTTGATGCCGTGGTGAAGGACCGTAAGGCCGTCAGGTACCAGTTGGTGATCGATTCGCTCGACGTGTGGTTGCCTGCTACTGGGCTTGGAATAGTTAACGTTAACGATGGCGTTGCGGGTATTCTTGGGTGCGTGTTATAGTCTGAGTGCTTTGAAGTGGACAGTATACCTAAATTGTGCTTCGTCTTTAGGTTTATTACCTCCATTATGGCGTTCCGCTCGCACTGGAATGCGCTTGCTTAGGATTCGGCGAATATTAAACAGTGTACAAGATCGATTTAATCATAGGTCTACTAACTAGCTCCTACGAAACACCCTCCATCATCTTCCAGACTATGAGCTCCCTGTACAGGATACCTAAAATGTAGTCCAGTTCTCATACAACCCAATCGTCTAACAAATACCTTCGAATCTAAAGGGCGAAATACAATATGAGTGCTGCAGTGGAGGGAGTGGTCAATTGCCAAGGGTTCGATAACGAGGCGTGCGTAGAGCGGAGGCGAAGGGTAGTTATTTCAATAAAACCCAAAAGTAGAAACACCAAAGGGCCGATAAGAATAAGAGGGAGGTTATTGCCTCAGCGAGTGCCTGTGGCGTCCACTGGTTAGCTGGTGGTGGCCTCGGACCTGAGACTACGGCCTGATCCCGCACCGCTCGAGTGCTCGAATCGCATTTAGACCGCTTCCGGACTTCAATGACACTAAACGAAGGGAGTGTTTCAGCCCAGCTACCTGGCGCTATCTCAATCTGGCGCGACATCTTGTACAGCATGCAAGTGAAGTAAATCTCCTGACTCGCATCATTCAATGCGGCGAAATGGTTGGCCGCCGTTGCTACTGCAGCCTGTGCAGCAGCCATGTTAGCGGGTCCTCGTGCGAGCGGCAATGATGATGATCACACCACGCACATCGTATCGTGCTACCGCCTCTCGACTAACCAGTATCTCCTTCGACCGTTTCCATTTGTCGTCCCCCACATACTGAAACACGACCATCTTCTGTAACAGTCTATTGCATTCATCTTGACTTGACATCTTGGTCGGTTGCGAATGCAAGTGCAAGGCCGTTAGTAGGATTGAGGGATGAGTCAGGCTCGAGGAAGCCTCATGGTGCTCACACGCTGCTCAACAAACGGGAAATGCGGCGGACGGCTCTTGTTTTCGTTTTACGGTTCTCAGTCTATACTGCTCGGATCAATGCGCGCAAAGCCCTCTGCCAAGGCACCGAGTTACACCAGTACACAAACAGTAGGAAATACAAATCCTGACACACTCTGACTAGCACCACACCTTCTCTCAAAATTGTCACTCTCACTTAGCGCATACAGATGCTTCCAGTCGTGTTGCCCGGCCCAATGACTGTATTTGAGGATGTACGCACATCCACTTCGATCATATCGACAGATTTCGGCCCAGCCTCCGTCGTATTCCAGTTAGTGCCCAAGAGTAATGGCCCAGCCATGCACACAAAATCCATCTTCTGTAGTGGGTTGATACCCACCCTCATGCTTCCCACTTCATTCCATCGTTTCAATGCCGCACAGAGTGTCCCAGACGTCATGAGGGATTGCGCTTGTGTATATCCTTGATGACGTTCCAGTCACAACTCATACTTGTGGATCGACGAAACGGATCTGGCTTGTCAGCATCCACAGGGTTAAGGTTAATTCTGCGAACAGTATGGCACCATTTTGAACCTGGCGACTTCCCCCAAGTCCGCTTTCACAAATCGCGATGAATTAGACCGTCAGACTAGGGGCTATCACCAGGGGCTTGCCGACAGATCTGCTGCCATACTTTTCTGGACGTGGTACGATAGGTACCATCTATTGCGTGGCCTATGCCGATATAACGATACTTCGCTCCACCAGCCTTTCACAAAAAAGGAGGCAACCTTTCGCCAAAGGATTGGCGCAATCACCGTTATTCCAAGCGCCCGCCATAACCTATTGATTGGCTACTCACCACCTATTCCAAAGAAACGATCCAACAATTCCCTTTGGCGTCCAACAAACCACCCACCACCCGTAAGATACGTAGGCCATGCATAGTAGTGGTAAAAACCATCCCACAATGCAGATGGTCTTTTCTCAGACTATTCCCGATTTATTTACCCCCGGAATAGTTACTTCCTGCATTGCAAGTTCCATGGGCACTCAACGTGCTTTCGTTTGGATCCAACCCATATTTTCCTATTTAAGGCGCAGACCACTTTGAATGGGTGGCCTCGATATGCCAAATTTCCTATACGATTTCAGGGTAAGGCCGGCCAATAGCCTCTTTTCAGTTCTGGATAAATGCGCACTCGGCTCCCCCGCAATAGTGTAAACTGGACTGGATTATGTTGGCATAATTTTCGCCAACCTCTACATTTGGCCATCCCATTCATAGGGGCGCTACGGTGTTCACTAGTGCATGAGCCCGAGTCCAAACGGGCGATTGGGAAGTCGGGTTGTAAATGAATGTGCTATGCAAAGTAGAGAATCTTGCCAGTATATCAATTAGAATATCCGCACCAACCACGTCGGCATTCTACGCCGAGGCTGCCTGCCGCTCTTTAGCAAGTGCATCGACATCACTAATGATCAATTGGTCATCGGCATTTTTCTCGATGCCTTTGATACGACCCTTGAGCACGCTCTCAATGAAGAACTCGCCAGCCTTCAAGGCAGCTTGTTAGTTACGTTTAGGTGACTATCATTGTCATGAAACTTACCTTGTAACTACTCCTGACCAGCGGTCCACTGGCGACATAAAGGAAGCCCATATCCTCCGCTACTTGCTTCCATCGTTCAAACTCGTGTGGCTCGACGTAACGATCAACCTTCATGTGCCTTTTTGTTGGTCGCATGTATTGGCCGAAGGTCACCACGTCCACATTGGAGGCACGCAATGCTGTGAGTCGAAATAAGCAATTTTTGTAAGCGGGGGAGAGGTACAGTCAATTCGGCTGCTACGGTTTGCCGGTGAGAAACGACACAAACCTTTCAAAGCACGCATAAGACCATCCTCGTCCTCGCCAACACCAAGCATTATGCTTGTTTTCGTGACTTTGACGCCCTCTTCCTTTGCGCGTTCAAGGACGCGCAGGGATTGCCTGAAGTTCGCTCGGCGGTCACGTACAAACGGAGTCATCTCCTCGGTCGTCTCCACATTATGCGCGTACACATCGAGACCAGACTTTGCAACTTGTGAAACATGATCGAGGTTTCCAGCAAAGTCCCCGGTTAGAGCCTCGATGAGAATTTGAGGAGCTCTAAATGTAACCTAATCAGCCATAGGTACGTATGTGACATGAAGGGGCCTACTTGTATTTGATTTTGCTTATCGTCTCTGCGAAATGTGCGGCACCTCCGTCGACCAGGTCTGGGAGAGGCGGGGTGAGCACTGTTTTCCCGTCAACACTCAAAGGTGATAACCTCACCGTCTCTATCAACGCTAGTAAGCACAATATATCCTAACCCCCATCTCCGTATTGCCTCCGCGACGTGCTCAGGTTCATGCGGATCCAAGGGTGGTGGAGCGCGGCTGGTCTTGACACTACAGAACCGACATCCCCGTGTACACGTGTCACCCATGAGCATGATCGTAGCTGTGGCCTTGCTTTTCCCTCCAGAACCTCCCCAGCATTCGCCAATATTTGGGCACCGTGCCTCTTCGCAGACGGTATGGAGTTTTAGCCCGCGTAAGTCACGTTTGATAGCATGAAATGAAGGCGATGAAGGGATTTTTGCTTTTAAATGTGAAGGCAGCCGTGGCTGAGAAGTGTTTCCTAGAATTTGCGTCGGAACATCGTACGGTTCCTCCGACTGAACAAAGTCTGAGAAGCTGGGCCCTGCGTTCAACTTGTCCGCGAATGGTGTGTTTGAGGAAGAGACTGGGGTCTGAGACGGCAGCTGTGAAGATGACGGAGTGGCGAAAGATCGCGTAGTGGCCAAGCGGGTAACTCGGAGTGCGGTACGGCCGAGAATGCGCCTTGTGGATGAAGCGGTTGCTGCTCCTGCTCCTGACGACGACAAGGCGTACATCTTAAAGTAATGGGCGGGCGCCGGGAAATTGAGTGGTTGCACAAACAATGCCACCGCTCATCTCGAGTAGTAGGTTTTGCACATGACACATAGGGATACTAGAGCAGTTGCGCTCGGATGCCTGGTTTGTAATTGTCTACCTTCAAATCCCCAGACTAGGTCGTGATCCCGAGGTTCGCAATCCAGACCGTGGATATTTCTATATAGACATCGTACACCCTCCAAATCCGTACTCCCCACTTCTTTGATTGGCCGTGCCGGTGGCGGACGCAATCGAAGTGACCGACTTGTTTGAGCCAGTGCTGGATAATTTGCACGGCTAGAGGCTTCTTCAATAATTTAGCTGTGCGAATCTCGTCGGACTGCTTTGGGAGGCGGAAGGTATTGCTGATATCTTGTAGAGAGGATACAAGGGTGAGGACGCGTGCTGTGGGGGTGATCTGCTTGGCGCAAGGTGATGTAGGCAGTTTTCAGGGGAATGGCCATGTACGTCAGTGACGGGGCCTCCAGGGTGAACGACAAGGGAGGAGAATACCTGACAATGTGCACCAGCCAGTGAAAATCATCGTTGGGCGTTGTGAGGCATGTATAGGTCATCTCGCTACTAAAGAAGGTGAGTCGAGAGTGAAGACCTCAAGGTATCGGAACAGATTAAGATTGAGATTGAGGGCGGAAAGATGTCATATTGGACGTCGAGGAGGACCAAGGCGTGACCGTCCTCGTCTGCTCTAGCGAACGCAACCTTGGCAGTGCTTGTGGTGGGATGGCCGACATGGGACGAAGTACGTAGTGTGGTGGCGTCCGGGGGCGGAAATTTGCCATGTCTCCGGGACAAGCGAATTACCTAACCCAGGATGCTTGCCCCTGTGTCAGAGATTTCCAGATCGTTGATTCGACAGGCCTTGTCCTTCTAATTGTTGGTGAGTGGGAAAGAAATGATATAACTTGCATAGGAAACTGTGAAACAATATAGAGGCGTTGAAGCGTGCTGCTTGAGTTTGAGAACAGTGGTCTCAATGCCTCCAGTGACACTGACAACTTGGATATTCCAGTAATCACAGGAAGAGGTTTGCAGATGAATGGTTGATGGAGGTATTGTCACATTGAAGAGATCCAGTCGTTTCGATGACCTGTGGTGTATCAAAACGTCGATGAGTGAAGGGGGAAGACCGGAACATATAATTCGGTTAAATAGGGCTTGCGCCACATCGCGCCGACGAACTCGTGGAGAGGTGGGATCTTGTTGGATCGTGTTCTCAGAGCTGAACAAAGGTAGACAATTTGCACTGCCTCAAGTATCGCTAGCAACTCAGAGGGTTGATTTCTTTGACCTTGTTGGCTTCATGTAGATTGATGTGAAGCGTCCAGAGATGTAGCATGCTCTGGGCGTGTTGTTGACTCGCAAGAGAGAAGAAAGTGACCATGCACAGTTGTAAATGTAGGAAGTGGTTTCAATCCAGAGCTGTAAGGCTGCGGGGATCAGTTGAGCCAAACTTTTCTTGACAATCGGAATGTATTTCAATGAGTCACGACTACTGCAGGTATTAGCAAGTCAGTTATCTAATGAGACGCCTTGAAGGCCCGTACAAAAGTGTAGTAGTGACGCCCCTCTCCATTTTTGGTACAGCAGTGAGCCTAGAACACGTGGCGAGGACAAAAGAAGATCACAATGTGACATGCAATGCAAAGCCTCCGGGACCGCTTAGAACTTCAAAGAAAGTGGGCTGGGGATCAAGATCTTCACCACTTGATTCAGCCAAGATATGCATATGATGGACTAGAGAAACGATAGGCTCGTTCGCAAGCGTCGATATCTGGTGCCAGCAGATGGGATCCATCGGTCGATCGAGCGCCCTGCCACCCAGCCTCCATCAGACCAGCAAAGGCTCTGGCTCTTGATTCCAAAGACGAAATGGTAATTATTCGGGAAAACTTCATTATATCAGATTTACAGTATTAGTGTCGCCCGCCTTCTCGTGTGAACCAGCCTGGCGAACAGTCGCCCTGAAAATTCCAATATTGGTCCCACATTGCCACGCGCTTTTCGTGATTTGTGGCCTGTATGACATACAATTTCAGAGCAAGCTGCAAACTGAAATTTTAGTGGCTGGCTCATGTGCAATTATGGCGATATCTTAAATTTCAATTCGAAATTAGATGGTGATCCTGATTGCATGGACTATGGAGACAATGAACCTGACAACTGACCTATACTATATACCTTATATGTCTATATATCTATTGCACGTTTTATTTCAGTCTTATGTGTTCCACCACCGGTGCAACAGCTGACTGAAAGTGTCTTATAACTCCAGCAAATCTAAAACAATGTTTACTACATATCACAACGTATTATTAAAAGGTCTTCAATTATCTATAGGTGCTATTTGCCCTGGTGTGGGTACAAAGAAATGCCACCGGTGACTTGGCAAATGCTGTATCAAAGGATGTATCTTGCCCCTCGACGACTTGTTATCTTTAAGCAGCTGGCGCATCAGAGACTCTCACAACATATCTTCTTCTCTCGAGCGTCTAACAAGTCGCACTATTTCAGAAGTACGCCACATTTTGTCCCCTCGGACTTGGAACCCTGCCCGTTTCCTCCTACCTGATTCTCATTATAATCATTCTGATCCTACATGCATGGCCAAAACGGTTCTTTTGAGAAGAACGCTATATTCGCGCTGCTCAAGGCAGGCTCGGTAGACCCGAAAGTAACGACTGCACTGTCGCGGGGGTCATATAGAGGCTCTCATGGATGCAATTTGCATCGAAATACCCGTACTTGATCTACAGGCTGATATAGTCCGCTGTGTTGGATACGGCTCATCGCATCCAGCCCTGCCACATCCGTTCCGGGATAGCAAACTGTACTGGCCATCAGGATCAAGAAATTTGTCTTTCAGTTGCGTAATGCATTTTCTTACCTACCAGATCTTTGGGCGTATATACTGGAGCCCAACCTATCAGATCGCGGGTGTTCCCAATGCCAGAACAAATATATTTAGGGCTGGTCTGCCTTTACTGCAATCTATTTTGCACCACCCAATGGAAATCGGACGAGCAATTGCTCCGTCCACGCGTTCAACGCACTCAGTTCGATCGAGAGGATGTGGGAGCGGGCCTCGAGTACCCGCTTAAGAAGGAAACTCCCATCTCTCATTGGTATCCCCACGAAATGAGGCCTAGTCAGATGATTGGATGAGCGGCTATGTTAGGACCGCGTGGTGTAAGGCGCGGTGTAAGGCGACGAACCAAAAGTCCCTCATTTCTGCGCTTTCATCGAGGAGCCACCGCACTGCGACGTACATCGCTGCTGCAAAACTCTGCGAGGCGACCTGCGCAACCCCGTTGCCGGGACGTTCCTTGTGCATTACATATCTCTTGACTCCAAAAGGCAAACTCGGGAATGTGAGTTTGTCAGGGTCAGAGATAGCGTAGTACACACTGTGCAGAATCACCGCCACACCCGTATAGGTACCCTGGTATCCTGGCGGATAGTGGCTCAGTATGTGTGTGATGGCGTCGTCAAACTGCGGTGGGCTCTCTTCCTTGACGATGGAGATCAGAGTTCTTGTCTCTTCCACGGTTTTATTGCTGTGCATTGGTGGCTAGTCAGCGAATGTAGATGGAAAGATCTGATCTCCACCATGCCTACCTGTTCAGCCCCAGCCAATGGGCCCAAAGAATTCCAGCTATCCATTCCCCCCAGCGCTCCATCGATACGTTCCGGAGTTTATATGCGTCAACGATTGGGTCAAAAGCGCGGTCGAAGGTCGGTTTTGGCACTACTGCTGTCGGGATGGCTACGCTGGTATCTTCGATGTCAGTGTATTGGGAAAACATTGTACTTGACATTGTGCTATGGATGCTGCGTTGCTCTGCCGTCGTTGGTTGTTGGATTATTTGATCTGACCAGAGAGGTGTGGTGGGTGCGAGTGTAGGGGAAGAGAGCTAGAGGACCGGCTATCCACAGAAATATTACCTTTTAGAGATGACTTAATATGGCAATCGCGTTGTGTTTGTTTGCCCACATGAATAAGTCCAGATGCCCGGCATATATGAACTGCCACCCGGATACTGAAACCTGTAGGCACCGCGAGCGGATATATAAACTTATAGACCGCCAGTATAATCTCGTCTTCAGTGCACAAAATTGCATAGTGGCAGTCCCGCCTCGCGTAAGATCGGAAATTTTGAGCAAGACATCCTTATAAACTAGCAAACCCAGTCTCATTATGCATTGTTAGTTCTGACAATCCTCGCGAATTCGATTTCGTGCGATAGGTTTGATTTCACTCATATTACAATTGAGATCTCGATTTAAACGTCTTACGAATAGCAAGGCATCTCACTTATCTTTATTCTGCTTATTTCTCTTATTTACTACCTTCTTCAGGGCGCAGCCAAACTTATAATAGCTGCTGAGGGTGCATTCGGATGAGGAACCAAATATCTAGACGTGTGTGCTTCTTTTAGCAGACACTCCTGAGGTCTCGGGAGTAGGTTTTGAAACGGTGATCTGTTGAATGGCCGGCTCGCCAGCTCCGCCAGCTCTATGAGTTGAAGTCGAAGGACAAAGACGGATGACAGTTGGAATTTGCCCGCTCGGAGGCTGACCACCGGAACGACCAAGTCCCGTGATTCGTGTAGTATTCAGTATCCGAAAACTACCCGATCTACTCTCTTACTCGTCGGGGTGGTGACCGATCCTCGCCTAGCGTCCTAATTGCCGTGGTCAAGCGCTCGCCCGACACTTGTTCTCTACCACTTCTCCTGGTATTAAGATATGGACAACAGAACGCGTCCCATCCACTTCCGTGCAGCGGGAACACCTTTGACGACCGTGTCCCACCCTGATAATTACTATTCAAAGCACCATGCCACCCACACAGCTACCAACCGTGCAAGGACCGGATCTCACGTATGTATTCCGCTTTGTGAGTTGCGGAAAGTGGGGAATTGCCGATAACGCTTTGCCAGTCTCAAACAGACTCGGTTGGTCGGCCTCATATGGTTGAAATGGACAAGAAGAAGAAGAGGAGAATGTCCCATGGTAAGTAACTGCCGTCAAGGTGAACTTATAGCCATTCACTTGTGGCGAG
>Ga0307513_10009629_pt1 | contig 12204 bp, 9 predicted proteins | sample 15_EM_MG_FD_202174 | JGI IMG/M metagenome (GOLD analysis project Ga0307513, IMG submission 202174) | Populus trichocarpa ectomycorrhiza microbial communities from riparian zone in the Pacific Northwest, United States - 15_EM | ecosystem: Host-associated > Plants > Roots > Unclassified | place... | reverse complement strand
CGCGGGCCGAGCAGGACCGGCGGGCGAGCCTTCGCCGCCTGCCGCACGGCGCGGTACCGCGACAGGGTGTGCCGTTCGGCGGGGGGCGGCGGCGTGATCGAAATCGTGGGCAGGTGCGTCCTGGCCACCGGCGTGCCGTCGCCCAGGTGCTGCGCCAGCAGACCGGCTGCGAGCGCGAGCGCACCGACGGCGAGACCGATGCGGGTAACTTGCTGATCCAGCCGGGCATGCCGGGAAGCTTGCGCACGATGGTGCGGCACGGCGGGCACCCCTTCGATGAGCAGCATCCAGGTGTCGATCAAGCGACTCGACATCGACGTGGACAAGACCTGGGCCCACTACGCGACCGGTCCCGGTCCGGCCCGCGATGCCGGAGACCCGGTGGCCGGGTGCGGCGATTCGGTGTCTTCACTCACCGTAGTCGAAGACGCGGATATATCACCTGATACGTGCAGGTCGACAGGCCTGTCCTTACGGACGGTTATGCCGCACAGAACGCCGTGCGTACCGCGACGCGGGCCCACCGCATCCGGCCGAGCGCGCAGTCCGGGTGCTCGCCGAACTCCTGGGCGACCAGGGCGGCGCAGCCGGTCTCGCCCAGCCGGTCCACCACCGCGGTCACCGCCGCCCGGATCAGTTCGGCGGTCGGGTCCTGCGAGCGCTGCAGGTGGGAGGCGAACAAAGCCTCGGTACGGACGTCGTTCAGGTCCAGTGCCGTCATCGTGTCCTCCTGCCGTGCGGGTGTCTGCGTTCAGGAGACCGGAGCCGGGCTGCATCCCCGCTGCGCGCCGGTTGCCATGCCGTTGCGAGGAGTGGCCGGCTTGGGTGAGCGGCCGGCACCCGGTGGACTAACCGGATATTGTCGGATAAGTAGTGCTGTGCGCCGTGCCAACATCTCGGGGGGAATTGCCGTGACGGTGGTCTTGGTCGCCGACGACGACGCCGACATCCGCGACCTGGTGACGTTCAAGCTGGAACAGGCGGGGCTCGAGGTGGTCGCGGTCGAGGACGGCCAGGCCGCCATCGAACAGGCCCGCGTCCGGCATCCCACGCTGGCCGTACTCGACGTGTCCATGCCGGTGTTGTCCGGTATCGACGTGTGCCGGATGCTGCGCGCCGACCCGCTGACTGCCGGCATGCTGATCATCATGCTCACCGCCCGGGTGCAGGAGCACGACGTGGAGGGGGGCTTCAGCGCCGGCGCCGACGACTACGTGACCAAGCCGTTCAGTCCCCGGGAACTGGTGTCGCGCATCCAGGCGCTGCTGAGCCGGGCCCGCGCCTAGCCTCGCCCAGCTGCCCTGACCAAGGGCCGCCGTGGACTCGCGTCGAGGTCCGGCGCACGCAGGCTGGCCGCCTGCGGGTAATCCCCGGTGATCCGCCGTAGGTCACCCAGATCGACCAGGGCCATGGCCTCTACCTGGCGGTCGCCGATCTCCCGGGGGGTGCCGTCGATGTCCGCGGTGCTGACGAAGTCCAGGCTCCGTGGGTCGTCGGCGCTGAGGCCGGCCGGGAAGGAGTCGGGTTGCCGGGGGGCCGGAACCCCCCGACCGGATGGCCTGACCGCGGGGCTATTGGCGGTACGTGGACAGGAATCGCGCCAGCCGGTCGGTGGCGTCGTCGAGGACGTCCACCGGGGCGAGGAACACCATCCGCAGATGGTCCGGGGTGGGCAGGTTGAAGCCGGTGCCGTGGGACAGCAGCAGCAACTGCTCCTCCAGCAGGTCCACGATCATCCGCTGGTCGTCGCCGATCTTGTGGACCTCGGGGTCGAGGCGGGCGAACAGGTAGAGCGCGCCTCGGGGCCGCACGCAGTCCACGCCGGGGATCGCGGTGAGTTTGCGCCAGGCGTGGTCGCGCTGCTCGTACAGCCGGCCGCCGGGTTTGATCAGCTCTTTGATGCTCTGGTAACCGCCCAGCGCGGTCTGCACCGCGTGTTGGGCCGGCACGTTGGGGCACAGCCGCATGTTGGCCAGCAGCTGCAGGCCCTCCAGGTATTCGTCGGCGTGGGTGTGCGGGCCGCTGACCGCGAGCCAGCCGGACCGGAAGCCGGCCGCCCGGTAGGTCTTCGACAGCCCGCCCATGGTGAGCACCAGCAGGTCCGGTGCGAGCGCCGCCGCGCACTCGTGCACCGCGTCATCGAACAGGATCTTGTCGTAGATCTCGTCGGACAGGACCAGCAGATCATGCGTACGCGCCAGGTCGAGCAGGCCGAGCAGCGTCTCGCGGGAGTAGACCGCGCCGGTCGGGTTGTTCGGGTTGATGATCACGATGGCCCGGGTGTTCGGCGTGATCTGTGCCGCCACGTGCTCCAGGTCTGGCTGCCAGCCCTGCTGCTCGGCGCACCGGTAGTGCACCGGGTGTCCACCGCAGAGGGTCACCGCGCCGGTCCAGAGCGGGTAGTCGGGACTCGGCACCAGCACCTCGTCGCCGGTGTTGAGCAACGCCTGTAGCGACATCACGATCAGCTCGGAGACACCGTTGCCGAGGAAGACGTCGTCCGGTTGCACGTCGCGTACGCCGAGGGTCTGGTAATACTGCGCGACCGCGACCCGGGCCGAGTAGATCCCGCGGGCGTCGCTGTAGCCCTGCGCCGCGGGCAGGTTGTGCACCACGTCCGCCATGATCGGCTCGGGCGCGTTCAGGCCCCACGGCGCCGGGTTGCCGAGGTTCAGCTTCAGGATCCGGTGGCCGGCGGCCTCCAGTTCCTGAGCGCGGCGCAGCACCGGGCCGCGGATGTCGTACCGGACGTTCTTGAGCCTGTTCGCCTGCGCCACCATGCCGCCAGCCTAGGCAGTGCCCGCGCATTGCCCCCGATGGCCCGTTCATCGGCTCCCATAACGGATATATTGGTCAAGTCGGCAAACGGATGGGGGACGATGAGCACCATTCTCCTCGTCGAGGACGATCCGGACATCCGGCACGTGGTGTCGTACAAGCTGACCAGGGGCGGTTTCCGCGTCGTCGAGGCCACGGACGGGCTCGCCGCCCTGCGCGAGGCCCAGGACAGCCATCCAGACCTGGTCATCCTCGACGTCCGCATGCCGCTCATGTCGGGGCTCGAGGTCTGCCGCGAGCTGCGCGCCCGGCCGTGGACCGCGACCGTGCCGATCATCATGCTCACCGGGCGGGCCCAGCAGGAGGACATCGACCAGGCGTACGCGGCCGGCGCCACCGACTACGTGGTCAAGCCGTTCAGCCCGCGGGAATTGCAGCACCGGGTCGAGTCGGCGCTGCACGAGGTGGACGGCTGATGCTTCGCGTCTTCACCGTCACCATCGTCGTGCTGATCGCCATCGTCGCGCTGACCGGCCTCGGCATCGTCGCCGTCCGCCTCGTGCGGCAGGCCCGCCAGCGCAAACGGGCCCTGCTCGCCGCCGGGCCGCGCCGGGCCCTGCTCGCGTTCGTCGCCGACAACGGTGCGGACGGCGGCCACGATCTGGTCGCCCTCCCGGACGAGGCGTGGCAGGCCGCCGAGGCCGGCGCGCTCGGTCTGCTCGGCAAGCTGCGCGGCGAGGCGCACGCCGCGCTCGTCTCGGTGTTCCTGCGCCGCGGCACCGCCCGGGCCGCCCTGCGCGACCTGCGTTCGCGAAGCCGGGTCCGCCGGGCCCGCGCCGCACAGGTGCTCGGCGACCTGGAGGTGCGCCTCGCCGTACCGGAGCTCTGCCGGCTGCTCACCGACCGGCACGGTGAGGTGCGCGTGGTGGCCGTGCGGGCGCTCGGCCGGATCGGCGATCCGACCGCCGCGTGGCGGCTGATCGCCAGCCTGGACCAGTCCGATCCGCTGCCGTCGTTGCTGGTCACGCACACGCTCGCGCAGCTCGGCCCGGAGACCGAGGTGACCCTGTCGGCCGCGCTGGACCATCCCGAGGCTCGGGTCCGGGCGGTGTGCCTGGACGCGCTGGGCCTGCTCGGCGCCGCCGGCTCGGTGCATCGGGTCGCCCGCGTGCTGCGCGAGGACTCCACGCTCGACGTACGGATCGCGGCCGCGGCCAACCTGGGCCGGCTGGGCGCCCGTACCGCGATCGAGCCGCTCACCGGCGCGGTCGGGCCGGGGCGCCCGGCGCCGTTGCGCGCCGCCGCCGCGCGGGCCCTCGGTGACCTGGGTACGTCCGCGGGCGTGCCGGCGCTGGTGGCCCTGCTCGGCGACGACGAGTACCGGGTGGCGCACGAGGCCGCGCACGCGTTGCGCCGCCTGGGCCGGCCCGGGCTGGACGCGCTCCGGTCCGTGCTGGACACGGAGGCGGCCGAGATGATCGCGGCCGGCCGCGGTACGCACGCCCGGCCGTCGTCGGCGGCCGGCCACGCGCTGGAGGCGCTGTCCCTGGCGTCCGTCGGCCCGGACCCCGGGGCATCCCCTCCCGGGTCCGGGACTCTGGACGAGTTGGTGGCCGGTTGATCATCCGGGAGATCCTGAAGGTCACCGACTGGGCGATCTTCGCGTACTTCGTCGCACTGAACAGCGGCTACCTGGTGCTGATCTGCATGGCCGGGCTGGAGTTCGGCAAGCACCTGCGGCGCGCCCCGTTCGCCGGCGCGGACGACATGTTCCGCAGCCCGCTGACCCTGCCGGTGTCGGTGATCGTGCCGGCCTACAACGAGGGCGCCGGGATCGTCGCCGCGTTGCAGGCGATGACCGCGCTGCGTTATCCCCGGTACGAGATCGTGGTGGTGGACGACGGCTCGACCGACGACACGTTCGAGCGGCTCCGCGAGCAGTTCGACCTGGTCGAGGTGCCGCGGGTGGTGCCGGGCGAGGTGCCGTACCGGACGCAGGTGCTGTCCGTGCACGTGGCGCGCGGCAACCCGGAGACGCTGACCGTGGTCCGCAAGACCAACGGCGGCAAGTCGGACGCCCTCAACGTCGGCATCAACCTGGCCCGGCACCCGCTGGTGTGCATGGTCGACGCGGACTCCGTGCTCGACCCGGATGCGCTGCTCTCGGTGGCGAAACCGTTCGGCGACGACCCGCTGCGGGTGGCCGCCTGCGGTGGCGTGGTGCGCATCGCCAACGGCTGCAAGGTGATCGGCGGCCGCGTCGTCGACGTCCGGATGCCCCGGCAGTGGCTGGTCCGGGTGCAGGTCGTGGAGTACCTGCGGGCCTTCCTGATGGGACGTACCGGCTGGTCCCGGCTGGGCGGGCTGGTGGTCATCTCCGGCGCGTTCGGCATTTTCCGCCGGGACCTGGTGGTGAAGATCGGCGGGATGGCCCACGACACCATCGGCGAGGACGCCGAGCTGGTCGTCCGGCTGCACCACTACCTGCGCGAACGCCGCGAGGACTACCGCGTCATCTTCGTCGCCGAGCCGGTCAGCTGGAGCGAGGCCCCGTCCAGCCTGCGGGTGCTGGGCCGGCAGCGGCGCCGGTGGCACCGCGGCATCGCCGAGATCCTCCGCAAGCACCGCCGGATGATCGGCAACCCCCGGTACGGCCGGATCGGGCTGGTGGCGCTGCCGTACTACGTGGTGTTCGAGCTGCTGGCGCCGTTCATCGAGCTGGCCGCGCTGGTACTGCTCCCGCTCGGCCTGTGGATCGACGCGGTGAACCTGGAGTTCGCGTGGCGGTTCGCGCTCGTCGCGTACGGCTATGGCCTGCTCGTCAGCCTGGTGTCACTGTTCATCGAAGAGGTCTCCTTCCACCGCTACCCGCGCTGGTCGGACCTGGTACGCGGGGTGCTCGCGGCGGTCCTGGAGAACTTCGGCTACCGGCAGATCCTGGCCGCCTGGCAGGTGACCGGCGCGGCCGGTGCCTGGGGCGGGCGGCAGGCGATCTGGGGCACCATGCACCGTCAGGGCTTCGACACCGCCGAATCGCTGCCGCTCGAGACGGCCGGGCGCCGGTAGCCTTCTCTCGGCTCGGCTTCGGTCGGGCTCGGTCCGGCTCGGTCCGGCTCGGTCCGGCTGCGGAGGAGGATGAAGCCATGCCAACGACTGCACGCTCGTCGACCCGGACGGCAAGCGGATCCGGATCGGTGGCCCGATAACCCGCGACCGACCGGCCATGGCGCTCACCGCACGCGAACTGAACCGGGCCACCCTGGCTCGGCAGCTGCTGCTGCGGCGGGCGTCGCTCGGGGTCGTCGACGCCGTCCGTCGGGTGGTCGCAGGCGCAGCATGCCGCCTCGCCGTACCTGGCGTTGTGGAACCGGCTCGCCGACTTCGAGCCGGCCGACCTCGACGCCGCCTTCGCCGGCCGCGCGGTGGTCAAGGCCACGCTGATGCGGATCACCCTGCACGCCGTGCACGCCGACGACTATCCCGCCTTCCGGGCGGCCGTGCACCCGACGCTGCCGCCCGCCCTGCTCGGGCTCTCGGCCGGTGCCGCCGAGGCGCTCCTACCGGATCTGCTGGGGTTTGCCGACCGGCCCCGGACGTCGGCCGAGATGGCGGCGTGGCTGCCGGAGCCCGAGGTGTGGTGGGCGCTGCGGTCGTTCGCGCCGCTGCTGCACGCCCCCACCGGTGGTGCCTGGTCGTTCGGTCCGCGGCCGTCGTTCGTCGCGTCCGGCACACCGGCATTCCCCGCGGGACCGGAGGCGCTGCAGACGTTGATCCGGCGCTACCTCGCGGGGTTCGGGCCGGCATCGGTGGCGGACGTGGCGCAGTTCGCCCGGGTTCAGCGGGCCCGGGTCCGGGACGCGCTGCGCGCGCTCTCCGGCGCTGTCGAGCACCTCGACGGACCCGACGGTACGGCGCTGTTCGACGTACCCGGCGCACCGCGCCCGGCTGCGGACACGCCGGCGCCGCCCCGGCTGATGGCCATGTGGGACAGCATCCTGCTGGCGTACGCCGACCGGAGCCGGGTCATTCCGCCGGACTACCGCAAGCTGGTGATCCGGGCGAACGGTGACGTGCTGCCGGCGCTGCTGGTCGACGGCTACGTCGCCGGCGTGTGGCGCCCGGTCGAGCGGGGAATCGAGGCGACCGCCTTCCACCGCCTGCCGGCCGCGGCCTGGGCCGGACTGGCCGCGGAGGCCCGGGCGCTGGTGGCACTGCTGGCCGAGCGCGAGCCCAGGGTCTACCGCCGCTACGACCGCTGGTGGGCCGCATTGCCCGGCGCCGACGTCCGCGTCCTGCCCGGGTGACGACGTGGCATCGAGGCGTTACCCCCCGAGTAGCGCGACCAGGGCGCCCGATCCCTGCCGCAGTGCGTCGTGGCCGGCGGAGGTGGGGGCCAGAATCCGCCGGCAGTTGTCCAACTCCACGTACGTCTCGCCGGTGGCCGTGCGCACGACGGCGAACCGGTCCGTCGGCGTGGTGCACGGGACCGCCGGGCCGGCGGCCTCGACCGCCCGCTTGACGGCGGCCCACTGGCCGCCGGTCAGCGCCCGGCCGGAGACGAAGTCGCCGGCCGGCTTGCCGGTGCGCTGCTGGTCGGCGGGAACCCGGTAGACGCAGATCCGGACCGGCGCGGGACCGGTGTAGAGCGCAACGGGTGCGGCCGGTTCCGTCCTCGCGCCGAACGAGGCGGTCACCCAGACCATGTCCGCCCAACGCTGATCGCATCCGGCCGCCGCGGCCTCGGCCGACTCGACCTGACCGATCGGCCGGGCCGAGATCGGGGTCAGCCGCAGTTCCTGGATGGCGGTGCGGACCTCGATGCGCGGCTTGCCGCATTCGTCGACGGGTACGCCGGGACGCAGCCATCGGCCCTGCTCGTCGAGTAGCACCAGGTACGGCGAGCGGATCAGGTCTGCGGTGCACGGCCCGTCGGTGTGCGGCTTGTCCGGCAGCCGCAGCGCGGCGACCAGCTCGGTCACCTCGTCCGCGCGGTTCTCCGTGGCGACCATCTCGGTACCGCCATCCGTCCGGCGCCGGGTCGCCGATTGGCAGAGGACCGCGGCCACCGCGTGGAAGCCGTCGTCGAGCAGCGGCAGGGTGGACGCTGCGCCGTTGTCGGACGGTACGGGGGCGGTCGACGAGCCGGTTGCGGCCGGGCAGGAGGTCCAGGCCGGCTCGACTTTCGCGGCGCCGGACGGCCGCTGCCCGCCGGATCGCCCGGCATCGCCGGTCTGACCGGCGCAGCCCGCGCCGAGCACGACAACCAGCAACCCGATCGCTAACGCCGTGCCGGACCGGGCCATGGTCGGACCTCCGTCGTCGTCCCGTCGTCTCCGACCCTCAGACTGCGCTCGCCGTCAACCGGTTCCCCGATCCCTGCCGTCTCGGGCCGGCTCCGTCAAGAATGCTCCCGCAGCCCGAGCCGGTCGTGCAGCGCCCGGAGCGGCCGGGGTGCCCACCAGTTCCAGCGTCCGCCCAGCCGCATCAGGGCGGGCACCAGCACCGGGCGTACCAGCAGCGCGTCGAGGATGATCGCGAGACTGGCGCACAGGCCGAAGAACTGGATGAACGACACCCCGGACGACAGCATGGCCAGGAAGGACACGGAGAGGATCGCCGCGGCCGCGCTGATCACCCGGCCGCTGCGGGACAACCCGTCGACCACCGAGGTGTGCAGATCCGCGCCCTGGCGGTGCCGTTCGATGATCCGCGACAGGACGAAGACCTCGTAGTCCATCGACAGTCCGAACGCGACGCAGAACAACAGCACGGGGATGGCCACCGCCAGCGGGGTCGCGGTGTTGCCCAGCAGACCGGAGAGATGACCGTCCTGGAAGATCCAGACCGCGACGCCGAAGACCGAGCTCATCGTCAACAGGTTGAGCAGCAGCGCCTGGACCGGCAGGAGCACGCTGCCGGTCAGCAGGAACAACAGCGCGAACGTGGTGCAGGCGATCAGGATCAGCGCGAAGGGTAGCCGTCCACCGATCGAGCCGGTGATGTCGACCAGCTGTGCGGCCGGCCCGGTGACCAGCACGGGAATTCCGGCCGGTACCGGCGCGGCCCGTACGGCGCGGGCCAGCTCGGCGCCACCGCTGGAGTACGGTTCGACGTCGCTGAGTACCGAGAACCAGGTCGCTTCGCCGGCGGTGAACCTGCCGGGCGGCGCCGCCGTGCCGGGCACGGCGGCACCATCCGTGAACGAGCCGGCCATGCTGTCGACCCGGGTGACGCCGTCGAGTTCCGATACCCGGGCGGCGTAGTCGGCGGCCCGCCCGATGCCGCTCGGCCCGGCTCCCCAGTGCTGCGCGACCACGACGGTGGCGCCGCTCCCGGTCCCGGCGAATTCGCCGCGGATCGTGTCCGCGACGGCCCTGCTCTCCGCATGGGCGGGCAGCACCCGGTCGTCGGCGATGCCGAACCGCACGTGGGTGAACGGCAGCGCGAGGACGAGCAGGACGAGCACCACCGGCGCCGCGGTCAGCACCGGCCGGCGCATGACGTACGCCGCGAGCCGGCCCCAGAAGGGTGCGTAGCCGCCGTCGGCCGGCCGCCGGCGCGGCAGCGGCCACTTGTCGATGCGATCTCCGAGCAGGACGAGCAAGGCCGGCAGCACCAGCAGGGCGGCACCGACGGTGGCGACCACGACCGCGATACCGGCGTACGCGAACGAGCGCAGGAAGTACTGCGGGAACACCAGCAGACTGCACAGTGCCACCGCCACCGTGGCCGCGCTGAACAGGATCGTCCGGCCCGCGGTACGAATGGTGACGCCGAGCGCGGTGACCAGGTCGTGGTCGCGGCCGCGCTGTTCGCGGTAACGGGAAACGAACAGCAGGCTGTAGTCGACGGCCAGGCCCAGGCCCAGTGCGGTGGCCATGTTGATCGAGAAGACGGACACGTCGGTGAAGGCGGCCAGCAACCGCAATGCGCCCAGGGTCATCAGGATCGAGAAGATGCCGATCAGCAGCGGCGCACCGGCCGCCCAGACGGTGCCGAAGACCAGCAACAGCAGCACCAGGGTGATCGGGATGGCGATGAATTCGGCCCTGGCCAGGTCGGTCGTCACCTGATCATTGATGTCGTTGTTGATCTGGGTCACGCCCCCGAAGGACACCCGGACCGCTCCGACGGCGCCGGCCAGCTCGTCGTGCAGCTGCGCGACCCGCTGCGCGCTGCGGTCCTCGTCGCCGTCCACGTGGACCAGCACCATGCCCTTGTCGCGGCCGCGGTTGGCCAGCTGCGGCAGCCGTTCGTTCCAGTACGAGCCCGCGACGGCGACCCCGGCCGTCGCGGCCAGGCGCCGGGTGACGTGTCGCGCCACGGCGCCGATGTCGGCATCGTCCACCCGGCCGCCCGGCTTCTCGATCAGCACGACGAGATTCGGGTCGGCCGTACGGAAGTGCTGGGCGAGCAGCGCCCGCCCGTGCACCGAGTCCGAGCGCGCGTCGTCGAACCCGCCGGTCTTCAGCGCCCCGACCACGTCGCCGCTGAAGACGATCGCCAGCACGGCCAGTAGCAACGCGGTGAGCAGGATGAGCTTCGGGCGGCGGGCCACGAGCGGCACGTCCGTACCGGTGGCCGGCCCGGCGAGGAACGGGCGGTGGCGGCCGACCCCGGTGGGCGGAGGTTTCACAGCGGTCATGTCAGGCGCAATCTGTGTACGGAGGGGTGGGTCATGCCGGCTGCGGCACGGGGGCCGAGCGCGCCGGGTCGAGGGCGCGGGCCAGCAGCTCGACGGTGGATTCGATGTCCTCCGTGCTGTGCTCGGCAGTGACGAAGAACCGCAGTCGGGCGAGCCGCTCCTTGACCGCCGGATACAGGATCGGGTTGACGCTGACGCCGTTCTCGAGCAGCGTGTCGGCGAGCCGCAACGCCCTCACGGAGTCACCGGTGATGCACGGGATCACCGGCGTGCCCGCACTGGTTCCGACGTCGACCCCGGCTTGCCGGGCCAGACGCAGGAACGTGGCGGCGCGTTCGTGCAGCGCGGCCAGGCGCTCCGGCTCCCGGCGCATCACGTGCAGCGCGGCCAGTGCCGCGGCGGCATTCGGTGGGCTCATCCCGGCGCTGAAGATGAAGCCGGGCAGCGTGTACCGGAAGTAATCGATCAGCTCGCGCCGTCCGGCGACGTAGCCTCCGCAACTGGCCATCGATTTCGAGAGCGTGCCCATCCACACGTCGACGTCGCCGCGGTCGACCCCGAAGTGCTCGCCGACGCCGCCGCCGCGGGCGCCGAGCACCCCGATGCTGTGGGCCTCGTCCACCATCAGCAGGGCACCGTGACGCTTCTTGAGGGCGATGAGCGCCGGCAGGTCGCAGATGTCGCCGTCCATGCTGTAGACGCCCTCCACCACGATCAGCACGCGGCGGTAGTGGTCGCGGGTCTGCTGCAGCAGCGCGTCCAGTGCCTCGACGTCCTGGTGCGGGAACGGTTGGCGGCTCGCACCGGAAAGCCGGCTGCCCTGCAGGATGCTGTCGTGCGCGAGGGCGTCGTGGACGATGAGGTCGTCCGGGCCGACCAGGTGGCCGATCACGCTGACGTTGGTGGAGTGCCCGCCGACCAGCGTGATGGCGTCCTCGGCGCCGACCAGGTCGGCCAGCGCCCGGTCGAGTTCGTCGTGCAGGGCGCGGTTGCCGGACAGGATCCGTGCGGCGGACACCGAGGAGCCGTAGCGTTCCACGGCTTCCTTGACCGCGTAGCCGACCATCGGGTGTCCGGACAGTCCCAGGTAGTTGTAGCTGGAGAAGGACACCAGCTGACGGCCCGCGACCTGGGTCCGGCTGCCGATCACGCTGTCGTGGACGAGGAAGTACGGGTTGCTCACCTGCAGCCGGTCGAGGATCCCGCCGCGCTGCTGGAATTCCACGACCTCGGGCAGGAACGCCACGTCGGCGACCTCGGCGCCGCGAGGTTCCGGCCGCGCCGGGTCGGGCCGGGCGGCCGCGGTGACCGCGGGCGCGGCGACCAGCGCACGCTCGACGGCCGGCAGCGTGGGGACGGCGGATCCACCCGGTAGGGCCTGCGCCACCGCCTGCGACAGCTCGCCGACGGTGTTGATGCCGAACGCGTCCGCGGCGGTCAAGGACAGCTGCGGCCACCGGCGTTTGACGGCCGAGATGAGCTCGGCGGTCATGATCGAGTCGAAGCCCAGGTCCGCGCTGAACGACTGATCCGCCCGGACCAGGTCGGCGGGGTAGGCACTGATCCGGCTGACCATGACGCCCAGCTCGGCCAGGACCTGTTCGGCGTCCGGCGGCGACGCCTTCTGCACCGGGATCGGCGCACGCGCCACGGGCGCGGACGGCGGGCTGGCCGCGGAGCGGTCGGCGTCGGCGCCCACCGGCGAGCCGGCCGCCACGGGTGACGGCGCGACGTCCGGCGCGCCGGTGCCGTGAAGGAGTCCGAGCGGCTCGGCGCCGAGG
>Ga0307513_10009628_pt1 | contig 12204 bp, 7 predicted proteins | sample 15_EM_MG_FD_202174 | JGI IMG/M metagenome (GOLD analysis project Ga0307513, IMG submission 202174) | Populus trichocarpa ectomycorrhiza microbial communities from riparian zone in the Pacific Northwest, United States - 15_EM | ecosystem: Host-associated > Plants > Roots > Unclassified | place... | reverse complement strand
CGTGCCCTGCAGGATCGTGCAGTTGAGTGAGTTCGGAGAACCGATGTGACCCCAGAGGAGAGAGCATCCGACGCCCGGCCGGCCGACCCACCCACCCGTCTCCAGGGGCCCGGGCGAGCCTCAGCCGATCGACGCGCCGAGCCGGAGCCGGCCGCGACGCGGATCCAGAACGCGCCACGGCCGCAGCCCGCCGCCACCCGGATCCAGAACGCCGCGTGGCGGACCGGCACCGCCGGCCGGGATCCGGCCCACTTCGTCCCGGCCGAACTGCGGGACCGGTTCGTCGTCGGCGAGCAGCTCGGCTCCGGCGGCGAGGCCACCGTCTGGCTCGCCCATCCCGCCGGCGAGCCGGCCACACCGGTGGCGCTCAAGGTGTACCGGCACGGTGCCACGTTCGACCTGGACCTGCGTCGCCGGCTCGACCGGCCGGACTGGCGGCGCTACGTGCCGGAGCTCCACGCGTACGGCGTGGCCCGCCTGGCCGAGAGCATCGAGGTCGGCTGGGAAGCGATGGAGTACTTCCCGCTCGGCACGCTCACCGACCTGGTCGCCCGGGAGACCCCGCGAGGCGGGACGTTGCCGGACAACCGGCTGCGGGCGATCGTCGCGGAACTGGTCGACTCGTTCGAGTTCTGGGAGAACACGGTCCGGAGCCGGCAGACCGACGTGTCGCCGGGCAATATTCTGGTGCGCTCGGACGGTCCCCGCCCCGAGTTCGTGACCGGTGACTTCGGCGGGGTCGTCGGCACCGGATCGAGCAAGCGCTTCGGCGACCTGATGGCGAAGGCCCCCTACATGTCGCCGGAGTCGCTGGCCGGGCTGAACGATCCGCTCGGGCCGTACTGGAGCCTGGGCGCGATCTGCTACGAGCTGCTCAGCGGCCGGCGGGTGTTCGGCGACGATCTCACCGAGGACACCATCCGGGTCGCGCTGATCTTCGACGAGCCCGACGTCGGCGACCTGCCCGAGCAGTGGCGGGACCTGGTGGCCGGGCTGCTGACACGGCGGCTGGAGGACCGGTGGGGTGCCGGGGAGGTGCGCAACTGGCTGGCCGGGCGCAAGGTGCCGGTCCGGCGCGGGGCGAACGGTGCGGCCCACCTGCCGGTGACCTTCGCGAGTACGCCCTACAACGATCCGATCGCCATGGCCGCGGCCATGGTGGACAACAGCGAGGAGGCCGCGGACTGGCTCTGCGGTGCTGGCGCGGCCCGGCTCAGCCAGTGGCTCGACGCGGATCTGCAGGACCACCGCTTCGACCGCCGCCTGCTCACCGACATCGGCGCTGACACCGTCTCCGCGCACGTCGTCGTGGCCGCGTTCGCCGCCACCTACCTGCCGAACCTGCCGCCTCGGTACCGAGGTGCGGCGATGACGGCCGAGCGACTCCGCATCCTGGCGGGCGACCCGGCCCGCCATCAGACGCTGGTTGAGGTGATCCGGCGCGGGGTGCTCCCGTACGCCGCCCGCCATCACTGCGACCACATCGACTGCGCCACCGTTGCCGGGGACGAGGGCTGCCGGCGACTGGCCCGGCTCGCCCAGTTGCTCCCCCGCGCCGTCGCGATCGCCATGAACAGCTTGGCGGCGCTGCCCGGCGAGTTCGGCGACAAGGACGCGCAACTGGCCGCGTCGATCGATCCGGCCGCCGGCCGGGTACTGACGCCGGTGGTCGAGCGGGACGTGTGCGCGGCGGCGGCGCTGCTCGCGACCGAGCCGGATGCGCCCAAGGGCCGCCAGGTCACGCTGCGGTTGGCCCGGGGCCCGAACGAGCCGTGGTGGCAGCTGCGCCGCCGGGCCGCGCTCGCCGCCGAGCCGGACAGCGCCGAAGGGCTCGCCGCCCTGGTCGTCGCCGAGACCCTGCGCCCCTTCGCCCGGGCCTACCAGCAGGCGCTGACCAAGGCGCGCCGGGCAGCGGGTGACCAGGCCGGCACCCGGTCATGGTCGAGTACCGGGTTGCGGGCCCGGGCCGACCGGCTGGTGAACCGGCTCGACAACCGGGCCGGGCAGCGCACCTGGCCCTGGGTGCTGGTGGTGGTCTTCGCCGCCGTCGAGGCGTTCGGGCTGTCGCCGACGGTCCGCTCGTGGACAGCGTCCGAACCGGAAGTCAACGAGTCGATCCGGCAGGGTGTCACCTGGCTGCGATCGAACACACCGGACTTCGTCACCGGCGCCACCGACCCGCTCGGCGCCTGGCAGTCCACGCTGTCGCCGGACACCGCGCGCTGGCTCGGCCCGGCGGTCGTCGCCGCGATCGTCGTCGCGTGCCTGGCGCTCGCCCGCAAGACCACCGGCCGGACCGGCGGAGCCCGGCTGACCCGGGTGCTCGCGGCGCTGACCGGCCGCCTCGTCACGGCCGCGTGCCTGCTGCACCTGGCCGCACTGTCGTTCGGCCCGGTGGCGAACGGTCTCACCGCCACGTCACCGTGGCTGGCCGGCATCTTCGTCGTTGTGGTGGCGAGTCTCGTCCGGCCGCTCAGCGGCACCCCCCGCTCGACCGCACCGCCGGCGGCGCCCTGGCCGGCCCGGCTCATCGTCGGTGGCGGCCTGCTCGCGGTCACCCTGGTGCTGCTTCAGCACGTGCAGCTGCCGGACCGGGGCACACCGGCCGCCCCGGCCAAACCAGCGGCACCAACCCGGAACGCCACGCCCCGGAGCACGAAGTGACGGCGCCGGTCGACGCGGCCACGATCGCCACCCGTACGCAGTTCTCAGCCGGGCTCGGCCGCATCCGGGAGGCCTCCGGCCGGACCGTCCGTGAGGTCGCGGACGAGGTCGGGCTGCCGTCGAGCACGGTGGGCGGGTACTTCGGCGGCAAGCACCTGCCGGCCCGGAATCCGCCGGACACCCTGCGCCGGCTGCTGCGGGCGTGCGGCGTCATCGACGAGCGGACCCTCGCCGGCTGGGAGGATACTCTGCGCCGAGTCCGGGGCGGCCGGGGCCTCGCGGAGCCGGTGCGCGACGACGTCCCGGTCACCGACGTCCCGGAGCCGCCGCGAGTGCCGCGGCAGCGCAGCAGCCCGGCGGCGGAGCCGGTCGGCGCGGGATGGCTGCGGCGGTCCGCCCTCGTCTCCACCCGCCCGCCCGTGGACCGGCTCACCGTCGAGCCGGAGCTGCGGGGACGCGACGAGTTCGTGGCCGGCCTGATCGCCGGCCTGGAAGCCGGCGACACCGGCGGACCCCGCCCGGCGTACGTGCTCCACGGTCTCGGCGGCTGCGGCAAGACCACGATCGCCCTGGCGGTCGCGCGGCAGGCGATGGCGTGCGGCATCCGGACCTGGTGGGTCTTCGCCGGCGGCGCCGAGAGCGTCTGGGCGGGCATGCTCGCCCTCGCCGCCGAACTGGGCGCGAGCACCGAGCAGCTGAGCCTCGGCAGCTCCCCCGACCTGCTCTGGCGCCTGCTGGACGAGCAGGACGAGCCGTGGCTGCTGATCATCGACAACGTCGACGACCCGCGGGGCGGCCTCGCCCTGCCGGATAGCGAGCTAACCGACGGCACCGGCTGGTTGCGCCCGATCAACAGCCGTCACGGCATGGTCCTGCTGACCACCCGCGACGGACGGGAGGTCACCTGGGGCGACCCGCCACCGCCGTGGCTGCGGCTGCTGCCGGTCGGCCCGCTGTCCGACGACGACGGCGCGGCGCTGCTGACCGGCCTCGCCGGACCGGTCGCGGGCAGCCGGGAAGAGGCCGCGCACCTGGCCGGAAACCTCGGCGGCCTGCCGCTGGCGTTGCGCCTGACCGGGCAGTACCTCGCCCAGGCCGGTCGGCTGCCGCCGGCCATCGCCGGGCCCGGCCCGGTGCGTACCTATCGCGCGTTCGCCGAGGCGCTCGCCGACGGCCGCCACGACGAGCTGTTCATCAACCCGTCGGAGGCCGCCGGACCCGCCGATCGCCGCGCCCGCGACCTGATCGGCCGGGCCTGGGAGCCGTCGCTGGAGCTGCTCGGCCGGCAGCGGGTCGCCCACACCCGTACGATGCTGCGCCTGCTCGCCTGCTTCGAGCCCGGACCGGTACCGCATGGCCTGGTCCTGGAACCGAAGTTGCTCGCCGATTCGGCGCTCTTCGCCGGCACCGACCGATACCAGGTATGGGAGGCGCTGCGCGCCCTGACCGGATTCGGGCTCGTCGAGATCGCCCGGACCGAATCGGCCGACCCCGCGCTGGCCACCACGATCGCCATCCATCCGTTGGTCCGCGAGACATCCCGGCAGCAGCCGAACCTCCACGCCGACGTGCACCGCTACCTCGCGCTGCTCACCCGCCTGCTGAACGCGGTGACGGGACCGCTCGACCCGCGCGACCTGAGCACCTGGGAACGCTGGCAGGTGCTCGCCGAACACTGCCAGAGCCCGCTCAGCCTGGTCGAGGAGCACCGGGTCGACGCCCGCGACGTCCCGCCGGACCTGCTCACCCCGGCCATCCAGGCCACCCGGTTCCTCCGGGCCACCGGCCAGCTCCGCCGGGCCGAGGCCGCGCAGCAGCGCCTGCTGCGCATCGGCAAGCGGGTCTTCGAGCCCGATAGTCCGCAGATGCTCGGGGTCGCCCACGAACACGGCCGGATCCAGTACGGCCTCGGCCGCCTCGACACCGCGCTGCGCGAGTTGCGAACCGTCCTCGCCGCCCGGCAGCGGGTGCTCGGCCCGGACGACCCGGACACCCTGACCACCCAGCACTACCTGGCCCGGGTGCTGCGCGCACACGGCGATCTCGGCCGGGCGGAACGCCTGCTGAGCCACACGCTGGAGCGCCGCCGGGTGGTCCTCGGCGACGAGCATCCGGACACGCTCACCACCCGCAACGTGGCCGCCGATCTGCTGCGCGCGCGAGGCCGGTCCGACCTGGCCGGGCCAGAGCTGGACGCGGTTCTGGCGGCCCAGGGCCGGGTGCTCGGCCTCGAGCACCCGGCGGCCCTGGTCACCCAGTACCACCAGGCGTTGCTGTGGCGCGACCGGGGCGATCTGCCGGCCGCCGCCGACGGCCTGGCCGGGCTCGTCGAGATCAGCCGCCGGGTGCTCGGCGCCGAGCACCCGCGCACGCTGACCGCATTGCAGGCCCTCATCGACGTCCGGTACGACCTCGGCGCCCTCGCCGAAGCCGAGACGGCCGTGCGATCGCTGCTCGACGTGCGGCGGCGCACCCTCGGTGACGACCACCCGGCCACTCTCGCGACCCGGCACCGGCTCGGCCAGATCCTGGGCCGCCGTGGCAATTTCCCAGCGGCCGAGCAGGAACTCAGCGCCGCCCTCGACGGCCGGCGGCGGGTGCTCGGCCCGCGACACCGCGACACCGCCGCCAGCCGCGCCGACCTTGACGCACTACGCCTGCGCCCGGCCCGCTGACGGGCCGGGCGAGACCCACGAGGAAGTAGGACATGGACGACGCCTGGATCGACCCCAATTTGCGCAAGCGGCTCGGCGCACCGGCCGCGGCCGCGCTGGCCGAGTCGGCGGCACTGCGCGGCACGCGGTATCGCTACGCCGGCTGGTTCGTGAACGGCCGCTCGACCGCGAACGTCGCGGCCGTCTACGAGGTCGGCGGCGGATCGGCCCGCAAGCTCATCCTCAAGCACGACATGGCCGACAGCAGGCGGCTCGACCTGGCCGAGTACGCCCGGCACCACGGCGCACTGACGGACGCGGCCGAGTTCGCCGAGCGACACCTGATCGCCCCGGTCGGCGAGCCCGTCCGGGTCGGCGACGGCTCGTGGATCACCTTCCAGGAGGTCGCCGGCGGCAGCTTCAAGGACTACCGGGTGCTGTCGGCCCTGCTCGCCGGCGTGCCGCAAGCGAAGGTGACCGGGGTCGACCCCGGCCTGGTGAGCCTCTGCGATCGGGCCAGCTTCGCCGCCGTCTGCACCGCGGTCGTGCACGGGCTGCTCGCCGACTGGGCCGGCAAGCCCACGATGGTGGAGGTTCCGGTCGCTGACGTGATGCGCCGGCATCTCCAGCACCGGCTGGAGCCCGGGCAGCCCCTGCACGCCGAGGCGGCCCGCTGGACCGAACCCTGGCTGACACTGCCCGGCGAGGCGCACCGACTGCCGAACCCGTTCGCCCTGGCCGCCGACCCGGAGTTCACCGCCCGGCAGGCACCCGTGCCGCTGCTGGTCGGGCGGGCGCATGGCGATCTACACCCGGAGAACATCCTGGTCCGTACGGAGATCAGCCCGGGCGACTACTTCCTAATCGACCTCTCCCGCTACGAGCGCGCCGCGCCGCTGACCCGGGACCCGGTCCAGCTCGTCCTGACCATCCTGGACCGCACCATGGACGAGCGCACCGACCAGCAGCGCGAACTGCTGCTCGACCTGCTCGTCGACGGGTCCACGGCCGGGCGCGACATGCTGCCGCGGTGGCTGCCCGACTTCGTCGACCAGGTGCGTGACGTCCAACTCAGCTGGGTGCGTGACCTCAGTCTCGTCGACGAATGGCGGCAGCAGACGCTGCTGTCGCTGTCCGCCTGCGCGCTCATGTTCCTGGGCCGTCCCACGACCGCGCCGGTCCACCGGCAGTGGTACCTGCGGCTGGCCGCGCGGGCGGCCGCCGCCTACCTCGGCGAAGTGGACGGCACCGCCTTCGCCCCCGGCCCGGCAGCCACCGGAAGCACCACCTCCCACGCCACAGCCGAAGGCGGCCAGGTCTCGATGCTGTGCGCGAACCTGCCGGCGCTACGGGCGGCGGCCGGGCCCCGCGGGCTCAGCGGCGACGTGAATTCCCTGGTGACCAGGGCCCGCCTCGGCGTCGACATCGCGGCCGACTACGACGCCCTCCTCCAGCGCCTGTCGGACGCCGACGAGGACGTGCGCCACGGTCTCACCGGGTTCGGCGGCGGGCGCCCCGTCATCGGCGAGGTCTTCACCTGCCCCCTGCAGCGGTCCTGCGGGCGGGAGGCGAGACGTGCGCCGGGCGGTGGGCGGCCGCGGTGCTCGCTGCTGGACATGCCCATGACCCAGGTAATGCGGTAGTCGGGTGACCGGCGACGGCGCGTACGGCATGCGGCCCGACCGCTGGCGGCAGGCGCTCGGGCCACTCTCCGCCGTCTGGGCGGCCGCCGCGACCGTCGCCGTCGCGCCCGGCCACGACCCGCGTCAGCTCGACATCCCGGCGGCGCCCGTCACGGCGGCCGGCTTCGTGCTGATGTGGACCGCGATCGGCCTGCTGGTCCCGCTGCTCGCGGCGGCGGTCGCGGCCCTGTGGCTCGGCCAGTGGCCGATCGGGGCGGGCGCGCTCACCGCGCGACGGCAGGCCCGCTGGGATCGAGCCCATCACCTGGTCGATGACCTCGCCGACCGGGGTGCGCCGGCCGAGGCGCAAGCCCACGCGATGGCCCGGCGGGCGCGGATCGCGCCGTCCCGCCCTTGTCGGCCGACGTGGATCGGGGATCGGTGGTCCGCCGTCGAGCCACGGATCGGCGAGGCGTACGGGCTGGACCTGGTCACCGCCTGGCCACGGCTGTGGCTGGCCCTTCCCGAGCCGAGCCGGGCCGAACTGCGGACCGCGAAGGCGGACTGGGACCGCAGCACCCAACTGGCGGCGTGGGCCGTCCCGTTCGGCGCCCTCGGCCTGGTGTGGTGGCCGCTACTCGCCGTCGCGGCGGTCCTGGGCGTCGCCGGCTGGCTGCGGGCGCGGGCCGCCATCGCCTACCGGGCCGACCTGGTCGAGGCGGCGTTCGACCTGCACGCGGCCGCGCTTGCGGCCCTGCTCACCGGGCTTGACCCGAAGGCAGGCCAGCGGCTGATCGCGGACCTGCGCAAGGGTACCTGACCGCCGTACGGACCTGTACGGACCCCATCCGGACCCAGATCACCGCCTGGTAGCCACCTGGCTTCCGGCGGTTTCCTGCGGAGGTCCACGGCCCGGCCAGTCCGGCAGGGCCCGACCGAGCGGGAGGCAGGCGTGCGCGTCGCCGTCATCGGATCCGGGATCTCCGGCCTCAGTTGCGCCTTCTACCTGGCCGAACACCCCGGCGTCGAGATCGTGGTGTACGAGCGCGACGACGTGCTCGGGGGCCGCGCCAACACCAACGCGGACGGCGAGCACTGCCCGCGCATCTTCCTCGACGATTACCACACCCTCTCCGGCATCCTGCGCCGCGTCACCGGCCCGGACGGGCGCAGCGTCCACGACCACCTGCGCCGACTGCGCCGGTTCAGCTACGCCCACGGCTACGGCTGGGTCGAGATGTCCCACCTGTACCGGGTCTTCGCCAAGGAGATCCCGCTGGGCCAGCGGATCCGGATGATCCGGCGGCCACGCTCGCCGCTGGTCGCCGAGCAGCACCCGGGCGCCAACGCCAATCGCTACGGCTCGCTGAAGAACTACTCCGGGCTCGCGCTGCTGAGCATGGCGACGAGCCTGCTGCGATCCCGGACCGCCTACACGTTCGACGGGCCGACCCACACGCACCTCGTGGAGCCCTGGGCCCGGCACCTGACCGCCCGGGGTGTCACATTCCGGCCGGGCTGCCCGGTGACGAAGCTGACGCCGGGGCCGGGCCGAATCACCGTACGATCGGTCGGCCGCGTCGAGGTCTTCGACGCCGCCGTGATCACCGCGTTCATCCCGGACGTCATCCCGCTGCTGGCCGCCTCCGGTCTGCCGTCCGCGGCCCGCCACCTCAACCACACGCACTGCAAAGCCTTCACCGTCGAACTGGACCCCGCCGAACCGATCCTCGCCACCTCCGGACCCACGATGTACTGCCGCGACGGCATCAACATCGTGCTGCACACCAGCCACCGCCGCGGCATCGTCCTGGTGACCCGGGCGGCGAGCACCGCCGACGACTTCGTCCTCGGCAAGGTGCGCGAATATCTCGGCCTGCGGCATCCGTTCCGAGCGGTTCACGTACGCGACAACCAGCTGCCCCACGAGGCGGTGTACGCGGCCAGTTACCTGCGCCCGGAGACCGTCCTCCCCCGCCCGGTGCCGGGCCTGTTCTTGGCCGGTTCCTACCTACGGAACAGCTATCCGGTCGACTCCGGTGAGGGCGCGGCCCGCACGGCGCTCGCCTCCTACCGGCAGATCCGCGCGGCGTACGGCCTGGCCGAGCTCTCCACCGCCCTGGTCGGGTGAGCCCGATGCCCGAATCCCCTCGCCGCATCGCCGTGATCGGCGCCGGCGTCGCCGGGCTCACCGCGGCCCACCTGCTGCAACGGGTCACCGAGGTGACCCTCTACGAGGCCGATGATCGGCTCGGCGGCCACGCACACACCCACAACGTGCGCACCGCCGACGGCGTGCTGCCGGTCGACTCCGGCTTCATCGTCCACAACGAGCGCACCTATCCGCTCCTCGGCCGGCTCTTCGCCGAACTCGGTGTGCAGACCCAGCCGGCCGCGATGAGCATGTCGGTCCGGTGCGGCGGGTGCGGGCTGGCCTACGCGGGCTCGCGCGGGCCGGCCGGGCTGGTGCCGCGCGGCGATCGGGGCCGCTACCTGGCCCTGCTCGCTCAGGTGCCGCTGTTCTACCGCCGGGCACGACACCTGCTCGCCGAGCCGCCTGCGCCCGGCGCGCCAGAGCCCAGCCTCGGTGAGTTCCTGGCCGCAGGCCGGTACTCCCGCTACTTCGTCGACCACTTCGTCGCCCCGCTCGTGGCCGCCGTGTGGAGTAGCGGCCCGCATCTAGCGGCCGACTACCCGGCCCGCTATCTGTTCGCGTTCCTGGACAACCACGCCATGCTCCAAGTCCGCCGCTCGCCGGGGTGGCGCACGGTGCGGGGCGGATCCCGAGCGTACGTCCAAGCCGTGGCGGCCAAGCTCGGCGCCGTACGCACCGGCGCCTCTGTCCGCGCGGTACGGCGGCACACCGGCGGGGTGACCGTCCGGGACGTCACGGGCGACGCCCGGGAGTTCGACGGCGCGGTCGTCGCGACGCACGCCGACCAGGCGCTGCGCCTGCTGGAACGGCCGAGCCGGCGCGAGCGTGACCTGCTGGGCGCCTTTGCCTACGCCCGCAACGAGGCTGTACTGCACACCGACGGCTCGGTCCTGCCCGACCGGCCGGGCGTGCGCGCCGCGTGGAACTACACCCAGCCGAACTGCCGCCCGACCACCGGCGGGGTCCGAATCAGCTACTGCATGAACACGCTGCAATCACTGCCGACCAGGACGCCGGTGCTGGTGACCCTCAACGGCGACGGCCACATCGCTCCCGAGCAGGTGCTCGCCCGCATGACGTACGAGCATCCGATTTACACCCGGCGGGCGGTCGAGGCCCAGCGCGGGCTGGCCGACCTGAACGAGGGAGGTGTCGTCTTCGCCGGCGCGTACCACGGCTGGGGTTTCCACGAGGACGGCTGCCGATCCGGGGCCGCCGCGGCCGCGCACTGGGGAGCACTCTGGTGAGCGCGGCCTGCCTGTACCAGTGCGTGGTGCGCCACCGGCGGTTCATCCCGGTCGGGCACGGCTTCCGGCACCGCACCTACCTGTGGCTGGTCGACCTCGACGACCTGCCGGTGCTGCCCTGGTGGTTGCGCCCGATCGCCGGCTTCCGCGCCGACGACCACCTGGGCCCGGCCGGCGGATCGCTGCGCGCCAGCGTCGACGAACACCTGGCGGCACACGGGATCGATTTGCGTGGCGGGCCGATCCGGATGCTCACCCAGGCCCGCGTGGCCGGCCACGTCTTCAACCCCCTGACCCTCTACTGGTGCCGATATCCGGACGGGACGCCGGCCGCCGTGATCGCCGAGGTCCGTAACACCTACGGCGGCTGGCACCGGTACGTGCTGCACCCGGACGACCACTGGCGCGCCGAGATGGCCAAGAACTTCCCGGTCTCACCGTTCTTCCCGGTCGACGGTTCCTATCTGATCCGGGTTCCGCCACCCGGCGAACGGCTCGCGGTCCGCGTCACCCTGCGCCGTGACGGCGCCACCGCGTTCGTCGCCGGCATCACGGGCCGGCGCCACCCAGGCACCGCGGGCTCACTGCTGCGCCTGGCCGCCCGCCATCCGCTCGCCACCGCCGCGGTCAGCGCCGGGATCCGGTTCCACGGCATCCGTCTCTTTCTCCGCGGCCTGCCAACCCATCCGCACGCCACGACCACCCGGTCCGACAAGGAGCAGCAGTGAGCATCCGACAATCCCTGCCCGCCGTCCACGACGACACCGCCTGGTGGCGGCCACCGGACACGATCCCCGCCGCCCAGGTCCGGGGTCACCTGACCCGCCTCGCGGTCGCGCCCATGGCCCGCCGGCTCGGCGTCCGGGTCGCGCTGCCCGACGGGCGGATCCTCGGCGGCGGCGACCCACGGGCGCCGCTGATGCGACTACACGACCCAGAGGCGCTCTACCGCCGCTTCGGAGCGCTCGGCCCGATCGGTTTCGGCGAGTCCTATCAGGCCGGTGAGTGGGACGCCGACGACCTGCCCGCCCTCCTGACCACAGTGGCCGGGCACCTGCGGGCCGTGGCCCCGCGGCCGGTGTTGTGGCTGACCCGCGTCCAGGCCGGCCGGCGGCGCTCGCCGGAGACCCGCAACACCCGCGACACGGCGGCCCGCAACGTCCGGCACCACTACGACCTGCCGAACGAGCTGTTCGCGCTGTTCCTGGACGAGACCATGACATACTCCGCGGCAATCTTCCCGACCGACGCCGCCGGCCGCCCGCAGGCGGACGAGGCGCACCTCGCCGAGGCGCAGACCCGCAAGATCGATCGGCTGCTCAACCTGGCCGGCGTCGGGACCGGCACCCGGCTGCTGGAGACCGGAACCGGGTGGGGCGGGCTCGCGATCGCCGCCGCCGGCCGTGGCGCCGACGTCCACACCGTCACGCTGTCGGTCAACCAGTGCGAGGCGGCCCGCCGGCGTGCGGCCGAGGCGGGTGTCGAGGACCGGGTCCGCGTCGAGCTCCGCGACTATCGCGACATCCATCCGCGGGAGGCCAGCGGTTACGACGCCATCGTCAGCGCCGAGATGCTGGAGGGTGTCGGGTACGAATTCTGGCCCCACTACTTCACCACCCTCGACCGGCTGCTGGCGCCCGGCGGCCGGGTGGCGATCCAGACCATCACCATGCGCCACGACGACATGCTCGCGACCCGGGCCAAGGACACGTGGATCAGCCGGTACATCTTCCCGGGCGGCTTGATCCCCTCGGTTCCCGCGATCGCGGGGGCCTGCCGGCGGCACACCGGGCTGCGGGTTCAGCGCGTCGGCTCGTACGGTCCGCACTACGCCGCCACGCTGCGGCTGTGGCGCGAGCGGT
>Ga0307513_10009627_pt1 | contig 12204 bp, 12 predicted proteins | sample 15_EM_MG_FD_202174 | JGI IMG/M metagenome (GOLD analysis project Ga0307513, IMG submission 202174) | Populus trichocarpa ectomycorrhiza microbial communities from riparian zone in the Pacific Northwest, United States - 15_EM | ecosystem: Host-associated > Plants > Roots > Unclassified | place... | reverse complement strand
AAGCTGTTACCGTAGACGAGACCACCGACTGCGAAAAAAAAAAGAACAAAGTCAATTTAATCAAAAGGGAGGCTACAACAACCCCCATCATTTCTGATGGAAGGAAAAACAAAAGATGCTTACTTGGGTTTCCCTTGCCTATGAAATACAAAACGTCCATCAATCACTGTCTGAAACATCGCATCGAAGAAGGAAAGAAGTGGAAAAAACATACCATCAGCACCCCGGTTGTCCAATTCACCTCCAGAGTCGCCCTTGGGGATGTTGATTTTGGTGAAATCGCCGACACCGGTAACCTGGACATATTCAGGGGTCTTGACGAAGTGGACACCCTTGAGGGCGCCGTTGGGGATGGTGCGGGCGCCACGGCCGGATTTGGTACAGTAGGCGATGTTAACGCGCTCGGTGTCACCAACGGTACCAAGGTACGCTAAATATAAAAGAGTTGAGAGAGTCAGTGTATCATAATGCCAGCACACAAGCGTGGATTGAAACTTACGTGGTGCCCATACACAGAAGTCGCTTGCAGAGCTGTGAATTTCGTTCGACAAAGTCAGTGACAACTCCGACGGTCGCAAAGGACAATAGTCCATACTTGATCCACGCAGTCTGGCACTTGGATGTCTGGCTAGTGCCAGTACCGCAGTTGTTGGTGCCGTATTGGCCATCCTGAGAGGTCGCGGGCAAGTTGTTGACCATGTATCCAGTGTTCCAGACTTGGTTGGCGTTACCATTGCGGCAAGTCCATATTTGAATCTGAGACGAACGAGAAGTGAGTTCAAGATGGTATGGGAAGGTAAACGAAAGCGTACGCGATTCCCATCGGCTTGGTTCCCCCCGCTAAGGTCAAGGCACTTGCCTTTGTTCGTCCAAGTCATGCGGTTACCACGCTAAATTTGAGAAACAAGTCAAACAACCGACATAAGAACCAAGCGCGCAAAAACAAGACGCACAGTGTAACCCCACTTCTGGTTTGCGTTATTTGTCGAACAGGTCCAAATTTGCAGCTTCGTCCCGTCAACAAGCCTGCCCTCCGGCACATCCAGGCACTTGTTGCCGAAAACTTTAACGATCCCTCCGCCAAAGGTCCACTTTTGAGAAGCAGACCCGGTGCATGGCTGGATGGTGACGATGGCGGCGTCGGAATTGGAGGCAGCGGTCAAGCATTTCGCTGTATTTTCAAGTCAAAGTCGAAGATAGCCAAGACGTGCTGATGATGGCTTACCACTATTGAGACCAGGTTCCAAGAGAAGCTCGCCTTTGAAGCTGCAGATAACGAGTTATAATTAGCCCCCAATTTCTTTCCGATGATACCCTGCGGTCGACGTACGCGGGCACTTGGGCTTTCACTGAGATAGCGAGGAAGGCGAAAGTCGTGAGGGTTTGAATGACAGTGGAACGCATCTTTATTAGAGAAAAAGAGTGTCAGGGAGAAAAGAATGTGTAGGACGGCTGGTTAAGCCGTCAAAATAGGGTGATGTCGAGGAAAGGGAGACGGAGAAAAAAAAAGCTGGGGAAGGATCTTTATAGTCGAGCGTCCCTGAACTCTCCTGAACCCTCGTGCCTATGAGTGCCTATATCATATGGGAACGCGCCGGTACCTGACACAATGATCTATTTTTATGCAAATGCATGGCTTCGAGTCTCATGACGGTTGTCGACGAGTCCGAAAAAAAAAGATGAATTGCAACTCGGAACGCTCGACCAATAGAATATACGCACACAACATCGATATAATCAAATTGTGCCCATCCAAATTAAATGGTCGATGAACCCGGAGATTGAGGCTGACAGACACATAGCGACTTTCGAGACCCAAGATACTATCCGAAACCTCGGCCAGAGAAGCTGCACGCAAGGTGGAAACTTCGAGAGGAAAAATTCATGGCCCGAGCCATTACGTTCAAGCACCATAACAAATATGGTCGACCGACAACCGGGAGTAAAGAAAAAAGGTAGACCAAGAACACTTAGTCGGGCTGAACGGTAACATAGCAATGACCGCCCACCCCGAAGGACCTCGAAGTTCAGTATGTCAGCCCTCGGTTTGACGGCACGCGATCAGCAAGCCCCTAGGTGTCATTCGGGAGACTTTCATTCCTTACAGTAGAGCACACCCAAAATAAGAATTCCAGAGTCAGATTCTAAACACATATCCTACTGAACGCGGACAGGATGACGGTTTGGAATCAAGCGGGATGTCGTTCAAGGGACCGGCGTACAAACACGGACAACGTCCTTTCCCACCATCCACAACAGTCTACACCTCGACAGTGCCGCTCATTGAGCCAAAGGAATCGATATCGACCCAGTCTTATTCAAAGAATACTTAGACAGAGGTGCGTTGGAGATTCTTGCCGACTGAAATACCCTCCGTTCATGCAAAGATAGGAATAGGTCAGCAGAATCCAGATTTTGCCCACAATATTTCCAGGACTCTGGCGTAATCGCTACTTCTTCCACCTAAGATGATTTTCTGACGGTCTACACCTTAGGGACCAGTTTTTATTCAGGAGGTGCGTCGGAAATTCTTAGCCATTGCTGCGTTTTGACCACAAGAATCAACCATAGGGAAGTATTGCCCCTGGTAAATTCCCAGGTTGAGGTGCGTTGAAACTTCCTGGCCATCTCCATTGACTCAAATGCCCTTCGGATCTCGAAAGAACGGCGAATTTCAGCCAATCCTGGAATTTCAATAATCCTACAATGCCCCCCAAATACTCGCACGTCAAAAAACGATCTGCCTCTGGCTTATTGAAAAAGGAGAAAAATGGGCACCACATCGTCAAAGAATCGCACCAAGCTCGCTCCTTGAACCCACATGTCGACCGTAGCATCACTCAGGCAACAAATGCCGTCTCCTTGCTCGAACGCGCCATCGCCCGCATCCTCCTCATCCGATTCGACCAAGACATCGCACGTCTCTTCTCCACACGACTGTACAGCATTGCCCTCGTTCATCTCCCAACCCTCATCATGCGCTGTGTCACCCTCGGCGGTCCAGGGTGGCTAGCGTTCAACCACGACTCGGACGAGATTAAGGATTACTTCCGTGCCGCCATCAGCATGGACATGCGTCAGGCAGGAGAGAGGGTGGCAACGAAGAGTGTGTTATGGTCATACACAGCCTTGCGTCATTTCGTACGTCTCTTACCGGTGCTGCGACGACGTAAATGTTGATTATCATTAGGCCATGTCAAACAACGTTCCGATATGCAGTAAACTCGGCTTGCATTCTCTCCGCCTCCTGCCACATTACCCGGCTCTCAAAGCCCATCTCGACGCGCTCGAAACAATGTCTCCGCCCATATTCACAAAACCACCCCACCTCGGCTCGTTACAGGAAGGACAAGACGCCCTCGAGGATGCGTGCGAGCTTAAATTCGGATGGGTCAACGACTATGCACCCGCCCATCCCGACTGGGATGGAGATTGGCGGACGAAGATTCGTTATGGTTACGAGAAGCTCGCGCAAACTCTGTGGCGGGTCGCACGGGAATTCGACGTTCGCGGTTATGGTATGATCTTGCGCGAGAAGTTGACGACCAAATGGTGTGATTGTGGGTGCTCGACCGACCATCTTGGTGAAGTCTGCGAGCGAACGGTACGAGAAGACGAACAAGATAGCGGTGTCAGATCGGGGAAACAGAGGGAGTGGGATGGACGTGGGAGCGGCATATATGGATGGGAAACCGAAGAAGAGGAGGACATTTGGGAGGTAGACCTCGATTTTGGCGGACTGGAACCAGAGGAGACCGCGGACACGGATTCTGAAATGACGATCGGAGAGATGATGGAATGGCGGTATCTGAGGGCAGAACGCGAGAAAGAAAAGGTGCGGGATTGACCCCTCTTTTTCCGCCTACTGAATATCGTTGGGCTCAGGGAAACGCCGCGTTTCGCAGAGGAGATTTCGAAATGGCCATCAGCCTTTACGAAGCTGCGCATGGGTTAGAGTCGGAACTTCCACACTATCAACTCAACCTCGCTGCTGCTCATCTCAAGCTGAACAAGTATGTCATTCCTATTTTTGCTAACTGCTAATCCTTGTGCTTACGCCAACTTCCAAGCTGGATGGAAGCTGAGGAAGCCTGCACGAAGGTGCTGAAACAGCATCGAAACGTCAAAGGTCTATATCGGCGCGGAAGAGCGCGAAGAATGTTGGGTAGGAATGTCGACGCGATCCAAGGTGCTCCTAAACTTATGCCTATTTCGATATTCATCACTTTCTCACTTGGACAATCCAGACCTGCGCGCAGTGCTACGACTTCAACCTACAAATGCAGACGCCATTCGAGAGCTTACGGAGCTTTTACTCCCGTCAGACAGCGACAATACATCCATCGTTTTTCTCGATTCCGCGAATCCATCCTCATCTAAACAGCCCACGACGGAAACGAAAGAGAAGCATACGGAACAACTGCGGCAATTAGGAATACCGGAACCGAAACCGACGAAACAACCTCCGTTTCCAAAGACACACGCGGATGATAGGAAGCTGAAGATCGCGCTGTTGTCTGGGGTGGGCGATGGTGCCAACGGAACGGCGAAATCCCGAAAAATGGGTAGTGCAGCCGGAGACTCGCAGCAGCAGCCGCACAAGAGACACGGGAAAGAGAAAGCTGGGACGGTGAAGACGATGAAGACGAAAGAGATGGAACGTATGAGGGCAGAGTGTGCCACATATCCGAGCTGGGATAGATACGTGGTGAAGAAGGTCGATTAGGGGGACTGGGATAAGCTCCCACCGTAGGATGGACGGCGGTGGTGTGTTTTCCACTCTCTTCGCCTTCGTTATCCTTCCTTCATGCTTCAATTGTTGACTTTCATTTTTGCTTCCCGTGTTGGCAACATTCCTCGTCGTTTCATTTCATTTTTGGCCCTGCCTCCGACGATGGCACATGCCCATTACACAAGATACACGTGGTTTATATTGAAACCACCCTGTCTGAAAAATGTACTTTTATAGCGCATGCTATGCGTCTTTTCTTCTCTCAGTCGACGTGAGAGTATCCTGGCTCCAAGGTTTGCTCGTGACCTCCCACAATGCCTTGGGGGCTTATAAATTTACTATCTCAATTTCCCTATCTCAATTCCTGCCTCCCACAGTTTGTGACCATTGCGCTTGAAGGTTCTCCCAGGCACCGTTGTTCCAAGACTGGCTTATCTCTGCCATATATATAAGTGCACATGAGGCAGATTCCGTTATCGTTCACATCCTTAAACCTCTAAACTCCAACAGGCACCTGCAGACTCCGAACAGAATGGCAACTGAAGCAAACTCCGTTCCTCATCCTACCTTGATTTCGGTGAGTCCAATGATGCTGTAGTTTGTTCATTCCAGTCAATCCTAATGGAAATTCGCACCAGGTCGATCCTTTCATGTAAGATTTTGGAAATGTTAGTTAATCGTAAATTAATATTCTGCGATGAAGTCCTGCAGACCAACAAAAGGTGAGCTGGTGTTCGAAATCGAAGCCTTCTGCCTGTAATTAATTGTTGGGATTGCTAGGGTATACACAACCGATGGCAGTAAGTGCCCTACTTCCTATTTGTTCTTAATCACCAAAAGCGTCGGAACAGCCCAGATATCCCGCCCATTGCAACTGTAAAGCCAGGACAGGTCAGTAATTCTGTCGTTCTCCTCCTTGCGCATAGGCTCATTGAATCCCACTTGTCTAGACATTCAAAATTGAGTGTGTCGGTGAGTCTAATGGTTAGACGAGGCTGGAACTGATGCTCACCTTGACACGTTCTACTACGTAGATTGGACAGGTGCTCAAATAGGAAACAACGACAGTTAGTGTTGTCTTCTTCGCTCTGGCAATTCAATAATGCAACATAAATCCCTCAGCGAGCGATGATGTCAAGAATGTGGATTTGACCAAGGTCCACAACCTTTCTGGACCCATTGCGGTTGAAGGGGCGGAGCCTGGTGATTGTCTCGTTGTGGATATACTTGACAGTGAGTCCTTAATGGGATTCATTATCAGCTGCAATTAACGACCTTTTAGTCAAACCGTTCGATAAGATGCCTTGGGGATACACAGTATAAATTATACATTCACTTCGTCTCGGCTTTTGGCATTCTAACACGACTTTTCAGGGCATCTTCGAGCTTGAAAATGGCGGTGGTCTTTTTGGTGGGTAATATACCTCACTGGCAGAGCATTCCCTCAAATTTTCACGTTCTCGCAGCACGTGAATTTGATAGCAAGGCTGCCAAAGCCATCTGGGACCTCAATGGTGAGCCCGGCTTCGCACCATGACGACGGAACATTCAACGCAAAATTGCATCTAGGCATTTACGCCACCTCTCGCCACATCCCAGGTGTTCGTTTCGCGGGCGTTACCCATCCAGGTCTTATCGGAACCGCACCTTCTGCAGAACTCCTCGCCACTTGGAATAAACGCGAAGGCGAGCTGATTGCTGCTCATGTAAACGCGGTGCCACCGGTTGCTTTCCCGCCGGAGCCCATTGGGGCGTATGTTGGGCAGGACCTTCCCAGTGATGTTCGTGAGAAGATTGGGAAGGAAGGTGCGAGGACTATCCCAGGTCGAGAGCATGGTGGGAACTGTGATGTGCGTTCTTTTGTTTGGAGATAACCGGAGTCTCGTGCATGCTGACTTCTGTTGTAGATCAAAAATTTGTCGAGGTAGCTGAATTTGTTGAGGTCATCGACTCAGGGAATGACTTGCTGCTCGTAGAGGATCTCGTTGCTATTTCCCAGTTTTCGTGAAGGGCGCCAACCTTTCCGTAGGCGATCTGCACTTCTCGCAAGGAGATGTCAGTATATTTTCTGCCTTACTTATGTCTATTCCCTAATCGTATTTATTATTCGCAGGGAGAGGTAATTGAACCTAATACCTTTTGAGTTTCTTTTTCGGTTGTCATCTCACTGCTGCTCCAGATGTCATTCTGTGGAGCTATCGAAATGGTACCTTTCTTCACTTTTTGGACAATCCTTGTGATGATTAAATTTATTCTAGGCTGGAATCATTACGTTTAGCACCAGCATCATCAAAGGAGGAGTAGAGAAGTTTGCTTTGAAACAACCTATCTTCCTGGTTAGAGATTGGCTTTTCGATACTAAGTGTGCATTTACCTAACCATGTCATAGCCTTCACCGATCGATCCTTTGTACTCGCAGAAGGTAGGCTTGCTGAAAATTCTTACAATTGTATATTGATGCGCAAATGTCATAGCTTGTCTTCGAGGGCTTGGGCGTTGATATTCGTGAGTTCCTTTCGTCAAACATAGATGGCGTCCTTTCCTCTTTCTAATGGAAATTAGACGGGGATGGTAAGCAGTACAACATGGACGCGTAAGACAATCCTTCCTCATATTTCAGGCCCAAGTTCTAAGTGCTCAATACATATCTAGTACTGTGGCGTACAAGCAGGCTGCTCTAAATGCAATCGCATATCTTATGAAGGTCAGTAAAGTGTCGTATAGGCTAAGTATGTACTCTTGACTGACGAAGAATGTTCGTTTTAGATCGGCTACAGTACGTTCTGCTTAATGTCCTCCAAACGGCTACTTACCAGTCCTTACCTGACCAGCTCGTGAACAAGCTTGTGCGTGGGATTTGGATCGTTGTTTCCTTTCGAAATCGAAGTTGATCCATGTATCCAATATAGACCTCTTACTCTCCGCCGCGCCGGTCGAGAGTCACGTTGGAGCGGTCGTGGTAAGTAAAGCTTGTCACCTAGTTTCTGTTCTGTATTCACACACAAGTACCTCCTTACAGGATTCACCTAACGCATGTGTTACCCTAGCTATACCAACTGGTATCTTCGAGCATGTAAGAATAAATGAATTGATTCTTTTGTTTTTGTTTATCTATTGACATATCCTCCATAGGACATTCTTCCACATCCTGATGGATTAGCGAAGAAAGATTTCGGCCAGTGTGCTATCAGAAGCGACGGTGTTGTCTAGGGCTTTCCCCCTTGGTGGCACTGACCGATGTGCGCCACCTGCGGAATAGTTAAATTAAATAGCTGCAGTCTTTTATCGAGGTTTTGACCATCAGGAATTCATCTTGGATGAAAATAGGTGGATAACGCATCGATTAATTGATTACATTACACGGAATCTTTTGGAAATCTGGTAGTACCCTGCTTGATTCCAAACTTTGTCCACGCTTTAGACTGTGACTCTCATCCTACACCCTACTGTTAAAGATTGGGATTAAAACTCTCCTGAGCCCTGATTGACAGCCAGCGTTGGGTTTCTTCTTGTTCGCGTGCCGCCAAACCAAGTTGGAGGTGGTCCACCGACTAAACTGGGATGAGGACACCCCGAACATTTTCTGAAGGTTTTTCGAGATGAATGTGGTCGACCCTGCAATATATCTGAGGAGCCGGGAGATTCATTGACCAATTGACATATGTAACGTCAATTTTCGATCCGAGTAAGAAAAAGCCAGTTTATGAGGAGTTCTTTGATGATATTGATATTTGGTGTGGATGGATTCGATTTCTCAAGCATTTCTGTTTGCAATACATCGGGTTTATAGGCATTGGAACTCACCGATAGAGTGAAAACTCTTTAAGTACTTCAAGTTCCTTCCGTCTTGGCAGAGAATTACAGCATTATTCAAAAATAGAACACCCTAAAGGTGCCGGCACTAGTGGGGAGCTCACGTATAAAAGGCCCTTACACTAACTACTTTTTTTTCCTTTCGTCTCCCTCGACATCACACACCCAACTTTACGGCTTACACAGTCGTTCCACACATTCCTTTTACGCTTTTTAGATGCGTTCCTCAGTCATTCAAACGCTCACGGCTTTCGCCTTCCTCGCGATCTCAGTGAAAGCCCAAGTACCCGCGTACGTTGATCGCATTACTATTACACCGCCGAGTTATTATTGGAGAGGAATTTGGCGCTGATTACTTGAACTTACTCTCTACAGTTTCAAGGGCGAGCTCCTCTTAGAGCCCGGTCTTAATAGTGGTAAGTCATCATCTGCACGTTCTTGGCGGTCTTCGGCTTAGCTCACAAACCTCGGGAATACAGCGAAATGCTTGACCGCTGCCTCCAATGTCAACGCCGCCACCGTCACCATCCAGCCGTGTACTGGATCTGCTTCTCAAAAGTGGACCTTCGATGGCGGCGTCGTTAAAGTATTCGGCGACAAATGCTTGGAAGTGCCACAGGGCACTGATGGGACGAAGGTGCAGATTTCGTCCTGCTCGACGAATAACCCGAACCAGAAGTGGGGTTACACGGTGCGCCTTGTTTCTGAGCGTTTGGTCCTGTGTCTCAGTTGTTAACTTGATTCCATCGTATTTTCCAATTAGCGTGATAACCGCATGACCTGGACGGACAAAGGCAAATGCCTCGACCTCACTGGAGGTGACCAGACCGATGGCAATCGCGTATGTACTTTGCCTCTCTTTCTATGGTTTTTGAATTCACTTCTTGCTGGTCGCAGATTCAAATATGGAGTTGCAGCAATGGTAACGCCAACCAAGTCTGGAACACTGGGTACATGGTCAACAACCTGCCCGCGACCTCTCAAGATGAGCAGTACGGCACCAACAACTGCGGTACCGGCACTAGTCAGACATCCAATTGCCAGACTGCATGGATCAAGTATGATCACTGTTCTTTTGAAATCATCGATCTTGGGGACTAATGTTCAACGCAATTCATAGCTCTGCAAGCGATTTCTGTCTCTGGGCGCCACGTAAGTTTGGTTCATAGTTCACGTCGCTGTGCTAAGAAGTGCCAACCTTATATAGCAACCCTTGGTGCCATTGGTGATACCGAGGCTACTGTCATTGCTTACTGCACCAAGTCCGGCCGTGGCGCCCGCACCATCCCCAACGGCGCCCTCAAGGGTGTCCACTTCGTCAAGACCCCTGAATACGTTCAGGTCACCGGTGTTGGTGATCTCACCAAGCTCAACATCCCCAAGGGTGACTCTGGAGGTGAATTGGACAACAGGGGTGCTGATGGTATGTTGTTCTGCTTCCTTTTCTTTTTGATGCGAATGTCAGTGATTAATCGACATTTCCTGTTTAATAGGTAGGGGCAATCCAAGTAAGTGAAGCTTTTGTTCTTTCCGTCAGAACTGATCAAGGTTGTCGTAATCTCTTAAATTCATTTTTGACCTCTTTTCGTAGTTGGTGGTCTTGTTTACGGCAACAGCTTCGGCCCAGGTCTCCAATATCATGAATGGACCAGCTTTATCTCGGACAGCGAATTCTGCTTCCGTGCTTGCGTCGGAGCTGGTGCCACGAGCCTTTGCAACCATATCTACGATCTCATGGGCTGCTACTGGGTACGTTTTTCGAATACTTCACAGCAAATTTTCTGATTGACCCATACTTCCCAGAACATCCCTGCCAACTACAACGATAAACAATTCGAAGACTGTGATGGCGAAGCCGCGTAAGTCCACCACCCTTTACCTTTAACTCTACCTACAACTCATTTTTTGGATTCCAGTATCCCTATGGGCGTCTACGGCACAAGCACCTGGTATCAAGGCGTCAGCCCCACCCCTGGTCCCCATCCCGCTCCCTCGTCGTCCAACTGCAAGCCCCTCCCCACTGTTAGCGTATCCCCGGCCCTCCGACGCCGCAATAACATGGTCAAGCGTTACGCCCTTCCCGCTTTCCCTGGCGCTACCCCTGCACCTGTTGTGTAGACGTTCCCCATTGGTTATAGATAGATATCTATATGGATTGTCGTACTTAGCCGTGATACTACTGAATTGGACTTTTGGCTAATGCACGGAAATGAAAAATTGTAGTGTCGAGGAGATAGACGAGGTATTTGTTAATTCCTCGAAAACGGACACTGACATAGATTCTATGTTACTATATTAACTAACACTATTTCTTCTATAAATTGAACACACTGCACAACAGTGAATTGACAGTGAATTGCCCGATCCACCACAGTTGAAAACCAATAATGAAAGTGATGATCATGTAGTTTCTTGGTATACATATATTAATAACAATTCAGGAAATCTACCGTGGGGCTCAAGTTTCCTTGCCATCCGCGAATGCTTAATGAGAGTATTGTCAGTCTGACATCGATAGTCATTGAGGGATAAGCCAAAACTTAGGCATCGGAAAAGAGTGACGACTATGATTCAGATGCACTATCATTTATGATAAACATAGCGATCTAGAAGATATTTATCGGTTGTGAGGTCGAGCTTTCCTGCCGTCCACGAAAAAATCAGCTTTTCGCCTATAGCTAGATTCCTCCATCCGATAGAAGGTGGGGGTAACCACTTATTGGGGAGCCAACAAATGATAGGCGGAAATATGCTCTCTGCATTCGGGTACGTTTCCAAGGTTTTAATCGCCATCTCCACAACATAAGGGCAGGTAATATGGACCTCGGGAATAGAGCGAATTGACGGGAAAAGTAGGTATTCTGTGAGGATGCTGTTCGTCAACGTGCCTCCGATGGCTAGCAATCGCAGACGGCACTTGGAGCGTTCGAGAAAGTTGTGTAGAATGGTCAGGTTGTGGCCTGCAGCGTGCTCGGATTGGGTCGTGATCTTCAGATACTCAAGCGAAGGAAGAGTAAAGTAATCGAGCATGTCTATCGCATCGTAATACCGGGTAAGGGCAAGAAATGTGAGGCGAGGTAATGTCGTGATAGGGAATGTCGGCTTCTTTTGCAGCGGGTAATAGTGGCAAGTGTCATCACAAAGCCTGACTTTCGTGGCTGAAACGCATTGAGTTAGGTGCATGATACATTCGTCGAACAGAGATGGGATGAAAAGGGTGATGTCGTCGAGTACGGCCAACGCGCGAAGTTGACGGAAGGCATGATCTCGGCTGTCATGGCCATTTGTGACCCAAGTGCAGCGGCGTAAGGATTTTAAGAGTGAAATTTGGGCGAGGATCCTTTGGCTGATCATCGCTGGGACGCCCTTGGGAAGGAGGTGGATTTCCAATTCTTCAAGCTGGCCGAGGTCCTGCGTTCGTTCTTCAAGAAGTGCAGCAAATTCTTGAGCTAAGCTCGAATCCAACTCGATAGACATTGAGCGCCAGCGCTTGACCTCTGTAGTGAGAAGCCGGAAGATATTGTTGGCATAGAACGGAGGGAAATTGGGTTGGAATCTGAGTTGAAGGTTTAAAGGGGCAGTGGGACGTGATCGATCTAACCAGTACTTCATGACGGGAACTATCGCAACTTTGCGGCCGAATTGCGCGGAACTGCACG
>Ga0307513_10009626_pt1 | contig 12204 bp, 13 predicted proteins | sample 15_EM_MG_FD_202174 | JGI IMG/M metagenome (GOLD analysis project Ga0307513, IMG submission 202174) | Populus trichocarpa ectomycorrhiza microbial communities from riparian zone in the Pacific Northwest, United States - 15_EM | ecosystem: Host-associated > Plants > Roots > Unclassified | place... | reverse complement strand
CCTCCAGAGAACCTGTGGCTCACAGACCATCCTGACACGTTCTTGCTTACCCTCGGATAATATCACAAAGGAGGGCGACATTCTATTCAGTTTCGGGAGACTCACAGGCGTCTGGGAGGGTCGCCGTAATAGGAATCGCGCGTGTGTGAAAGTGCTCCGTGTCCACACAGCCGATAGGCTGTCCGGAACTAAGCAGGTATATACACTATGACCTCACGCAATGCCCGCCTTTGACAAAACGTGGCAGCGCCTGTTCAAAGAAATCGTGATCTGGAGGCGTCTCTCCCACCCAGGCATTCTGCCTGCCCTCGGCGTCTCTCCGAGACTGTTCCCAACATACGTCATCATTGAATGGATGATCAATGGGAATACTATGGAGTTCACATTAGTACATCCCGAGGTCAACCGCCTTCGCCTCGTACGTCCGATCTCTGTTTTCCCTCCCAACTCCCCGATCCTGAAACACCCTGCAGCTTGCAGAAGCAGCCAGCGGATTGCAGTATCTTCATTCTATAAGCATCACCCACAAGTATCTCAAGTCTGTTAGTATACACTACCAATCACTTGTCCGCCTACCACTAAACAGGTCACACAGGGGAACATACTCATCGACCGCCATTGCCGTCCTCGTCTCACCGACTATGGACTCCCCCTCCGGCTCGATTTCTTAGAGGAGGTGTTTCACCGCGATGACGACCAGTGCCTGGCGCTGGAGTTGTTGGACCCCTCCTCAATTGGTGTTAAGAACAGGGTTCCTACGAAGGAAAACGACATCTTCGCATTTGGGACGATCATTTATGAGGCAAGACTCAACTCCTCCCTCCGCAAACTGAGGTCAGACTTGTATTTCAGGTACTCACGGAACAACAACCTTTCCACGCAGTCAAATACTCGATAATAGACAGCGTTGCCACTGGCGCACGACCACTCCGCCCCACAGGTCCCAACGACTGGCTTTCGGATGACATCTGGAACTTGGTCACCAAATGCTGGTCCCCATCCTGGGACAACCGGCCCGATCTTAATGCCGTGACGAACGGGTTGGACGACGCGGGAGATAGTGTCGAGCTCAGAAACAGGGGACTCGAGGAAGCGGACCTCACCTCCTTCTTAAACGATTGTAGGGATGTGCCCAAGGACGCAAAGAAGGCGAAGGCACTGTGGCTTACGGATCTGCTTGATGTGGTACGTCAGTTCGTGGATCAGGTGTCTTGGAACAACTTACAATATCCTCAGGCCCTCGATGACGGTGACTTACACAAGCGAAAACGAAAGAAGTGCCTGAGATACCTACGCAAGTTGTGTGGTACTTTTGGCATCCTTCCATCATCGTTCATCCTGGAACTGGCGTTTGATGAGCGTGGGACCGAGCCCTTCGCCACCGGCGGTTTTTCATATGTTTACAAGGCAACCATCAATGGGCGCCCTGTTGCGGTAAAGACTCTGAGGGTCCCCACTACAGCGGATCCCAAGAAGGTGCATAAGGTAAGTGGCCTGGACCCGAAAATATCAAGTGATCGCTCACGGCGGAGTCTAAGCTCCTCGTCAAAGAAGTCGTCGGGTGGAAGTGGCTTACACACAATAACATCCTGCCATTCGTCGGTGTCACGTTGGCGTCTCCGGTCCTATCAATCATATCGGAACGGATGGAGAATGGGAACATCATCGAGTTTATCAAAGCCCACCCGAAGTACAATCGCCTCCGTCTCGTAAGTGAAGGGACAGTGCCTATTCTTTCATCATACTGATCATTTGGACAGCTTATAGATGTATTGACCGGGCTGGAATACCTGCACAAGCATGACGTCGTCCACGGAGACCTGAAGGGGGTAAGTCGTTGATCACCTGTACAGTCAGTGCTGACATTGACCAACGTTGTAAGGCCAATGTCTTGATAGATTCTGAGTGTCGCGGTCGCCTGGCGGATTTTGGCCTAACAGTGGTCATCGACGAATCAACCACTGGAAGCACCACCCATCATCGCGGAATGAGGGGAACCGTCCGGTGGATGGCACCGGAGGTGATGTATCCCGAGAAATTTGGCTTCGATGGTGAGTACAGGAAGCGGCTTCCTTCGAGAAGCACGGATATATACGCTCTTGGTATGACGATCCTCGAGGTGAGCATCCGTCCCCATGACTATGCATTGAGATATCATATAACCCCCTGGGTAGGTTATCACGGGCCGTGCTCCGTTCGACAGCATCCATACAGAGATGGCTGTCATATGCAAAGTCCTCGAAGGGGACCGACCGGATAGACCACCTTCAGGATTCTCGGACCAATTGTGGGAGTTGCTGGTGGCCACCTGGTGTGTGGAGCACGGGTCCCAACCCTCAAAACGCCCGTCGACTTCTATCATACTTGGTCGGCTGAACGAAGACGTCGATAAATGGGAGAAGTCAATTATCCCGCCAGCCCTGGTACAGAAAGGTATGCGTTCCGTATACGTGGAAGGAAGCGAGGTTCGCTCATAACTCTATGTAGCGGAAAGTACCGGTAGAGTAAGTAGTCGGTTTGAAGATGACGGTAGGTTGCGTTGACGACAAAATCAGTCACCCTATTGCTGACAAAAGGACGAAGGATCCGATGACTCCCCAATGATCACCGTCGTCCACCCAAATCCCCCCTTCGACATCCACTCGTCCCAAGGCGACCTCCAAAAGTCAAGTCAACGCAGTCCTCGTTCTTTCAGGATCTTGGATACGGTCGTAAGGTTTTTAGGGTTGGGATTGCTCGGCAGATTATTGAGGTTCTTGTTTAATCCGTCACCAAGTGGGTAAAATATCATATCATGACACGGGATACCTGACGCCGAAGGAGCATTGAGCATTTCGTCACGTATTTAGTATGTATCTATGTTTCTCCCTAATTACTCTGTCTTTCATGTACACGTACGACTCTTCTATATATGCATGCGCTCTCCATGTTAGCTACAACGCGCAGCGAGACGGCATCCCTTCAAGGGGGTACGCGAGCCAGGGTTCGTTTCGATGGTCCATGAAATTCATCTCCAACCAGGCGATGGGGTCCAGGACGAGCAGGTGTGGGAGCTATATCCGAGACCGATCAGCCTGATCATCAAACCCCTCCGTGGCCGACCACCGCTTCCGAAACTCTCCTGCGCTCCATCATTTTAACGCTCTTCCTGTTCGAGGAACAGCACTTCAAATGGCTTTCGTTCAAATCGAGGCCGATGAAGTTCGTGTCAGTTCTCCCAGCACTCTATTCATCCGTTCTGATCTCCATCCGCAGAGGATAGAAGAAGGCCCCGAGGGATTGCAGTTCCATTGTGCGAGACAATCGCTACCGTACCCTGGATCGTGGCTGATACTACTACAGCTTACCTGGGCTCTAGGGACGACTCAAACGCGTCGAGGGGAGAGAGCGGCCCAGGTGCGGTGACTTCGAAGTTCCTAAGCGAGGTGCTGATGCTGTCCAGGGTTCCGGGATGCAAACCCAAAAAGCGCGTTTTGGAACCTAGAGTACTACCAACCGTACTTCGACGTGGATACATCCATGGTCAGTCTATACTCTTGATTTTCCCCCTTACCGATTCCCTACGCCACCCTCGACCAGGTCCTCAAACGCTGCTATACGACCCTTCTCCCCTGGTCCCCCTCATATCTCTCCGCCCACCTAACTCCATCTGCAGACCTCTACGGTCCCTTCTGGTGCTTGACAACTCTCATATTCTGCCTCTACGTGTTCTCCTCCCTTGCACACTCCATCGTATCCTACCTCTCCGACGAACCGATCGACTACGACTTCAGCCTCCTGAGCACCGCTTTCGCGCTCGTTTACGTTTATGGCCTGGGATGGCCTGCCCTTTTGTGGGTTGCGCTGAGGTATTATGGGTTGGGGGAATGGAGTGTGGTTGAGGCGATTGCCGTGTGGGGTTACGGTCAATTCGTGTGGATACCGGTCTCGGTTCGTTGCCGATCCAGTCCCCAGTATCGTACACTTACGCGACCATATCCGACCATTTAGCTCATCTGTATCGCCCCTTTCTCGATATTGAGGTGGACACTCACCGGGGTGGGCTTCGCCATATCTGGGTACTTTCTTTGTGCAAATGTATACCCGATTCTCCAGACGGTATGCATTCGAAGCGCCACTTTCGCCTTGGGACTATTTTATTGACACTTTGTCAGGCGGACTCGCGCGTGAGCAGGATATTCATCATCCCGATTGTTCTCTTCCACGTAGTGGTGGCCTTCCTCTTCAAGGTGATGTTCTTTAGCTACTATGTCGTGAGGATCGGTGCGCCGGAGCCCATCCCATCGGACCCAGGACCCATCGACACACCAGCGGCCATGTTTTTCTAATTCATGTACATAAATTATGCTCGCTCTGATTTGTAATTTCTTCAACGGGTACTATAAGTTTAGGATATGAGTGTTATAAGATGAAATTGGGTTGGCAACGCATGAGATGGACTGAAGAACTTGGGACCCCTACACAGAGTGGCGAACCTCCTGTCGCTCCGTACATATTCCCATCTAACCAAACAACTTCGCATAACGTTTCTCCACGACCTCTGCATTTTCTTCACGCTCAGGAACGAGCCCCTCAGAAAGTGTGACGGGTCCCTGGTTCGCACGACTGAACTTAGCCCTCAACAATCTGAATTTGTCTTGAATCTTTTGGAAGCTGGTCCTCCTCGCGTGGCCCCCCGCACCTCCTCCCCTTCGGGATCCCTGTGAAGAAACTTGATAAACAGGGGCTTGGAAAACAGGAGCAGGAGAGGAAACGACAATGGGGGCGGGATCCGTGGTGGGAGCAGGAGCGACAATGGGTACAGGTGCGGTGGCTGGTCTTTTAATCCCAAGGAGCTCTTCAACTTGTTTCAACAATTCCCGTAGATCCGGATCTACGCCGCTATCCAGGGACAATGGCGTCGAGTCATCGGCTTGGGAAGAATGTAAATCATGGGGTCTTCACATGAAGGGCAAAAAAAAACACGAACCGTCGGGTGTAGCAGCCCCCGATATCCCGATCATGGAAACCCACTCCCCACTGTCTTGCTCTAACTGCGCGCGTAATAGGGAGATAGGCGGTCGCCTGGGGCGCATTGACTCGTGCTCGCAATACCAGGATTGTTCCAGTAGCCCCCACAGCACGTCCGAGAACCCCACCGCCGGTCGCTCAGGTCGACCCCCTTCGATAACGTGCATGTAAACGGCCTCAGTTCTGAGATGGTCGAATGGATGACGTTGCGCTATGACCTATCAACTAACCGATAAGCTTCGATGGGATAACCATGGTATCGTACACCCACTTGCCTCGAATATTGTCATCCCGAGCGCGTATATATCTGTGCTCTTTGACGGTAGCCGCCTCCGAGATTTCTTTCCAAACCCAAACATTTCAGGGCGCAAGTATTCTGGTGCGCTCCACCGAACTGTTCCCACTCTCTGGCTACTCTGTGTGTCCCTGCTACAAGAATCCTCAATGATTCTCGCGAGCCCAAAGTCTGCTAAACGAGCCCGTTGTCTGGAATCAACCAGGATATTGGCCTGGCGGACGTTAGTTCAGTTTGGATTGGTTCGTTTCGTAGTCATGTTTCTCACTCCTTTGAGATCCCCGTGAACGAAGTCGTGATCGTGAAGGTATTGGAGCCCTTTCGTGACGTCTACCAGCTGTTTGCTCGTCATGAACCCGTGGATGGTTCCACAAGTTTACAGGGACTCACCAAGTCGAAGGGGTTTTGTTCAGGGTGATTCTTGAGAAAATAGATGATATTCCCGTTTTCCATCCATGGAGAAACCATGCGGAGTGGCGATGGCATCCAAGTTACTCCTAGAAGCGGCAGGACATTATCGTGGCGAAGCCACTTCCATCCCACCACTTCTTTCGCAAGACTCTATTTCATTGAATTAGGAGCAATTGAAATGGGCTGATGGCGGAGAATGGGTCACAAACCATACGTGTGAGGTTTGGATCCCCAAGTGCATCTATCCTGAGAACTTTCACCGCGACCGTTTGCCCCTTGTAGGTTGCCTTGTATACGTCCGAGAAACCACCTCCGCCGAATGGGTACTTCTCGATTCCCTCTAGTTCTTCGGTGAGAGCAAACGACTGAGGAAGAACACCCGAGACACCGCATAACTTTTGCAAGCACCTAAGGTATTTTCTTGTACTTCTGCTAACCCCTATACGGTCGAGAGCCTGAGGTTGTGGATCAGGACTCTAGTCGCATCGGATGTTCACATGCATACGCACCTTATCGAGGTCATCCGCGATCTTCTGTGCCTTCTCGGGCTTCATGCTTATGACTTCCTGAACTCCAGCTTCACTCGCAAGTAGAAAAGCAGTGGGATCGGCTGTCCAGTGTTTCTCCGCCCCTTTTAGACAGCGTACCACATCGCTGACCGCCGGCCGTGACGGTGCATCCTTTGCCCAACACAGCACCAGCAAGTCCCAAATCACATTCGTGATTCCCAGAGCCTCCCAATTGTTTGGCCTGGGGGGCCGCTCATCCTCGAGGACTACTTGACATGCCAACTCCGGTTTCTGTCGGTTCACGAACGGCGGAGCACCGGTCAGCACCTAGCGTTGAGGTCTGAAATCCGTTTCGGGCCAACGCAGCAATCTGAGCAGGTCACACACCTCATATATAACCATAGCAAGCGCGTAGATGTCGCTTGTAAAAGAAGGCCCACACTTGCCGTCAACGGATAAGAGCTCCGGGGCGGTCCAGTTTATCGACTCTCTCGTCAGGGAGAAGGGGTCAAAGATTATTGATGTGAGGCCATAATCTGACAGAAGAGCTCGCGGCCAATCATGGTAACTGATGAGTATGTTAGACTGCAAGCGGTTTCAGCACGAATCTAGTTGATATAGTGTGCGGGGAAATGACGTACTCCTCTGAGGTTTCCGTGGATTACACTAGCACGATGCAGATACTCCAACCCGTTTGCCACATCAGTCAGCTATCGGGAAACATCCATGAATATTCTAGGTTATAGATTGCTAGCCACAACATACCAAATGAAGGCGATTAACTTCTGTATTCTTTCTCGTGAAGTGAACGATATCTCCGTTCCTCAACCACGGGGACACCATACCAAACTGGTTGTCCATACACGCCCCATAGAATGGAAGTAGGTTCTTGTGGCGTAACTGTTTCCAGAGTACCATCTCTTTACAAAACCTCTTACCAAGGTACAACAAGCATCAGCAGTGGTTGGATGCGAACGGATCGCTCGGAGGATACCTTGGTGATCTTTGCCCTGTCATCGTCGACGGCGAATCTCAAAAGTTTGACAGCAACATCCTCCCCTTTCCAGTTCCCCCTCCACAGGTCCGCATATGTGCGCTTTGCGAATGGCATACTATCACTGATATTCAGCTCTTCGCCGATGAGGCAAGAATTGGGTAGTTGTTGAAACGCTCCACATAATCGTCTCAGAATCCCGAAAGCAGTACTCTTCAGGTGGTTTGGAACATTCTCGTGTCGGAGGACCTGCAAACGTTGAACCCCCCATCAAACGCGTACGTTACCGTGGATCTCTTACCGCCGTGTCGATAAGTTCGATTAGCTGCGCGACTTCTTCCTTGGTAAACTGAGATACGTCGAGGGTGCTTTGTCTCTGAGCTTCGAGAATCTCCGTCGCCAGCCGTGGGAAGTCGTCGGAGGATCGGTCTGCCCCTAGTACCGTTCGCCATAAGCCATCTGACACAAATCAATCCTTAAGAACCAAGGAAGACGAGGTTTCATTAAGCGCACGAGTTGGAGGAACCATCTTCGGGAACAAAGGCGAAGCCATCTGGAAGGAGATGATGGTGGGGAGGCACGCTTCTGTGCGACTCGCGGCGAGATGACACGAGGCGAATTGTATTGAGGTCGTGACCGGATGCCACCGTCCCTTATCAGGAAACGACGAAGAGCTCCAAACTGATGGGCAGGACACTGGGGACGGTAACACTGCACAGCGAACCGCGAATATGCCAGTCTTTCGAACGCGATGGACTGAACCGCACGAATCATCCAATTGTTGAAAAACGGGTCTGGCCTCCCGACATGGAGCAATCATTCCCGGGTTTTGAAGTGGTACTTTATGGGAGAGATGAAAGGGATCCGCCTACTATCCCTGTAAAAACGTCTCCATCAGCTTTAACAGTCAGCTCGGCGGTTCTTGGTTCGCACACGATCGTCGGAAAGAGGTGCAGGTCTGTTCGTGCACCGCCCCAGGCGATTTGACATTGAAATAGAGACGTAGCAGCAGAAGTTTGCCTTGAAGGGTGGCTGTTGTCGTAGTCATGGTTGAGCTCAGTGTACGATCATGTGACCAACGCGTCCTTTCATCTCCCCACCAGCCATCAGAACCACGGCCACAATAGACCGCAATACTAATAGAGGGCCGAATAGGGGGACGCGTCAACTTCTCAGGCGTCTCAAGCAAAGGGGCTTTTCTCAGTGCTGTCTACTCCTAACACTTGGGGCACGACTACGACCGACGACCCATGCGAAGCGCCCACCGGCCGAGCCTAAATTACTCTTCGGCAAGAGCTGGGGTGATGGAATGGTCGTCGTCCAAACGCACTCTGGTCGAGCCCTGTTGTGATGTCACTCTCCACATCTCGTCCGACTTGGCCGACGAGGGGGAGTGTCACTTAAAGGAAAGGCATCCCTTCCGTTGACCCGCGCGGCGAGTCCGGAAATGACACACCCCCGGTCCCCTGAACAATCGTCAGAGGGATGGTCATCGTACAATGATGACGAAGGTTCGCTTCCAATGTCTCCAGACTTACCAAGATTGAGCAGCAGCCCTTGACCGCGGTCTCAGAGTTTCTGCAGTGACCGTCTTCCGCCCACACGGCGTTGAATCCTCTCTCCAGGGTGTTATTCACGGAGTTGTACAACCAGTACTCTGAGATACGGCGAAGCTGTGAGTCGCTCGAGGGGCCACGACGGCGTCAACCCGAGTGCGTCACCCATCAAATGACAATTCCCCAGAGTCTCCGCCGCGGCCGGCGTGGGGTGTGTACCTTAAGGCTAGATCAGAACCTTTCCTCCTATCCGAGCCGGAGCGACGTCGCCATGGGACACTGCGGACTGCAGAGGGGCGGCGGTGCAGTAACCGAGGGTACGCTCCAGATTCCTGAGGATCGAGCCGCGGATTTCCCGGCCGATACCGCGGATGAGTTCCAGAGTGCACGCGTCGAGTCGTGCATGACGAGGGAGGCGTTATCATACTTACGCAAACCCAGAGCCCATACAGACTCCCGATCGAAACCTTGGCACTCGACAGCGCTGACATTTCGATGAAGATGGTGGGGCGAGACCTGCAGACCTAGCCACGTTCACCTCCTCGATTCTGGTGAACATGAATTCACACCAGCGCCGATCACTGTCGCTTTCCTGGAGCTCGATATGTTTCGTCTGGGTGGGGCGAATAGTGCTGATTCTGGATGCTTGGCGATCATCATACGGAACTGTAACGAGCAAAGGCGCACAGCCACAGGTCGTTTTTCACACAGTTTTGATCTCCATATTGAGAATGAAGGATAGAGGAAGGAGAGAGTCGACACCGTCCTGCTTTACTATAACGGCTGTCGTAGGGTCATTGCCCACTCAGGGCGTTATGCGCCGACAAGCACGAATATATTTTGCCGGTCGGCTTGATGAGGAAACCCACTGGCTACGGGTAAGTGGCTATTGCCTCGGAACCCTCGGGGTTGCATGCGATTCTATTCTGATTCGTAGAATCGATAGAACCCCCCTCGCACTTGACCGACGATGTGGGCAGCCCCACAATACGGGTCGCAGGTTCACGCTGTCCCCTCGTGCGGTCCCCCGAGCATCCCGCCCGGGCACTACCCTAATCCCATTCATTAAGCACGCTGTCTCAGTTTTTCCTTGATGCAAGGCACGGAATTCCCCTCGTAGGACACAAATACTTAAGGTCATTCGCCATTTCCAGACCCTGACCCCGTTTTGTCCGTCCGTTTTCCCTTTCTCGCTCTCCTCTCAAGCTCACCTGGATCCCAATTATCCCCACAAATCCACCTCCACACTCCGATTCTGGCGCGGACTGTTGGCCGCCAACCACCTCTTATATAGATCCTGGGTCAGACACCGCGGATTTCGCGTTGAAGCAATTCTCGATACTCCCCCTCCTTCCCTCGACCAACAATTTCTCCGAGCAGCAGACCTATTCAAACGTCAAGAACCACGCGGGATCCCATGGCCAAGTTGGATATCGATCGACCATATGTCCGCCAACTCACAGAACCATCCGGTACGCTCTCTCACCCTATCCCCTACGAGTGTTGTCTCTGGCTGGGCCCTTACTTACATGTTTCTCAACCTCGCCTCCCGCCCGGCGCCGAAACATCGCTTTCCTCACCACACCTGTTTTTCGCCCCCGGCCCCTCCACTGCCTTACGCTATTATTGATCGACGGGCTGAACAGAGGAAGACCTACAAAGAACGTTCTCCATTCTCAGTGAAACACTGTCAAATGGTAAATCTTTGATCGAAATAACAATGAACCTAATGAGGTCCCTCTACGCTCGACACTGAGTCGGAACTCAGATACGGTTCTTACGGTTTCGACCGGAGGCTCCGCAACAGCATTGAGCACATACCTACGGTTACTTGTCGATGGATGCGCGGGGTCCGGTGCCCTGTTTGTTGCTGGGACATCATCCAACTTACATCAGTTCGATGGTGTGGCGTTGTGGGGTCCTCCAAGTGACGACTGGGTGCCTTGGTGTGTACCCCGTACCCGCGTCTCCTGCTCACAAGACCCTTACCTTGGCTCGCCCAGGGAAGAGGAGGAGTTCCTATCTCAGTTACAGCAAGAAAAGAGGGACTGGATAACCCACCACGTCAGTCGTCACTTTCCTACCTCTGAAATTTAAACTCTTGCGGAGCTCTAAGCGTGAGTATCTTAGGCAATACCCAGATACGAGGAGTTGTACAAGTCTGCCTTCGGCGCATGGGGGTACAACGCCAGCACAAACAACTGGCAGTTAAAAGCGATCGCTGTTCGTCCAGAGTGCCGGTGGAAAGGTCTAGGGAGGGCTTTGATGGAGACAGTTCAGCAGAAGGTAATGTTTTCTCGAAACGCTCCTTTCTTGCGGGCTTGAAACCGCACCATTTTTCTGGTGCATCGGCAAGGCGATCCTCGCGCGGGGAAGCCCATTCCACGCCCCTATCTGCTCCCTTTTTCGACCAGCCCACTGAGTAAGACGGCAACTAACACGTTCTCGGTCACTCCCTGGTGCTCACAGGCCGCAGCAAGCAATCACAAAGTGGTGGTAGACTGTCACTCGCAGATCGCGGTAAGATCACCCGCTGGCTATTTCTTCTCAGCGTTAATCTAACCGACGTCTTCGGCACTTGTCTCGTCCACCAACACTACGTTTCGTCTCTGACACGTCACCCATCCATCATGACCCTCTGCCCCTGTTCCCATCCCCGGTGCCGTGATAATTACAATGCTACGCCCAACAACACCCGACTCGCTGCCTCCCCACCCACCTTCGTTTCCACGCGGTCACTCATGACTTCCCACGAACGGTCTTCGCGCCGTTCGCTTTTTGCCGTCTGTATTCGCCGTCCCGCTGGGTCTGATCAAACCCCCGCACCGCGTCGATCCTTCATCCTTCAAAACGTGATACGAAACTCCCTACCCCCTTCGGAAATACATAAATGTGAAATTCGGACTTCGGTCCATGCCATCGTGGTTCGCAATGGTTGCGCCATACCTCGCCACCTGTCTCTACGAACGTTCCCTCGACGTTAATTTCGGACATTGGGCGAAACCACCAACAGTTCTTTCACAAGACAGGTTTCCAACATCAAAGTGTGAAGAATTTTTTCAGTCCGACGGAGCCGGGCTTCGCGATGTGGTGTATGGTGTGGGAGCCGGAGAAGCGTGTTAATGGGTACGACTGATTGGCTCGTTTAATGAGCGAGGTTCACCTACGGAGCCCCTTTACCCTCCTCTCACGACTACTCCTCTTCATGTTCTCATGACCCCCGCTCGGATCTGTTATTTTGGTTATTGGTATGCCGCTCCTCCCCACGCCCTTTCAATGTATTCTCTTGTTTCAGTGATCCAAAACCTCGGCGCTCAGCCTCGCTGATCGGGCCGGACTGAGTCAGTGGTTCTGGTGAAGCGATGGAAGTCGACGAGGCCTTGGTTGCCCTTGTTCTCCATGAGTCGGTGCCAAACTCAAACCCTGAAG
>Ga0307513_10009625_pt1 | contig 12205 bp, 4 predicted proteins | sample 15_EM_MG_FD_202174 | JGI IMG/M metagenome (GOLD analysis project Ga0307513, IMG submission 202174) | Populus trichocarpa ectomycorrhiza microbial communities from riparian zone in the Pacific Northwest, United States - 15_EM | ecosystem: Host-associated > Plants > Roots > Unclassified | place... | reverse complement strand
GGATGTAAAAAAAAACCACTAGACTCTAGTTAAATAACTTTTGCTTTTTAAAAAATTTTAGTCATTTAATTGTGCATTAAAAATATAAAAATACCAAGTTGTCTTAACTAATAAACCTCGCAAAAAAATCATATTACTCTCAATAATAAGTTTATTGATTTTTTAAAAAATGATAAATTGATAATTATACCATTACAATCCAAGGCGAAATACAATAAAACCTTAATCCATTTTAGTGTTTTTTTTTTTTCAATTTGAATTTTAATATCAGAGGACAACTTTGTCACTATCTACAATGCATAGCTTTGATATTTTGATGAAATGAATACATCATTGGTCTTTAGTTATTTTTTTTTCCTTAAAAGGGAGGGAAAAACGGACGAGATAAAAATCTCGAACGCTAAATAAAATGGTTTAAAAAATCGTGATAGTAATCGTTGGTTTTATTTATTTTAAAAGAAAAATATATAAAACAAACAATTTTTTTATTTATGTTTCTAAAAAGTTAGAAACAAAACTGTAAATATATCAAAGAGTCTCCCGTTCATATAATTCTTGCTAAAAATTCTTGTTGGAATCGGCAATTAATTCGAAACTTCAGTTTCTGGGCTTTAGAGCCACATAACTTATAATTCAAATGCATCTGTAATAAAAGACTGCCTAATCTCCATAACCTTAATGCATATTATGTGAAGGTAAACTGCCTCGGACAATTCATCGTCGTTGATTTTGGTGACTGAAGTGTCATTTCAAATTTTAGTTTACTGCTACTATTTATTAACAAACATAATAAACGTAACCTAAAGAAAACGGGAAACATTTATCCATGATCAACGTTGAAATGAACATCAATATTGGTCCAGCGGTTGAGATATTGTTATATTTTTATAAAAATAAAAATACAAGTTCGATCTCCAGAAAATACACTTATTAAAAAGAACAGTCACGAATTATGAACGAAATTAGTCTCATCTTTTCAAAAGATGTGAGAATACCCAGATAAAAACAAAAAAAAACATTGAAATAGGTAAAAAGATGTGAAAATACTCGGATAAAAACAGAAAAAAAAGGTTGAAATAGACACCGATGAGATCATCTAAACCAGAAAAATTTGTTGTTCAAACCCAAGTAAATTAAAAATTTAGTAGCATGTTTGTTTTTGCATTTTAAAAGTATTTTTAAAATAAATTAAATTTTTTTTTATTTTTTTATTTACTTTAAATTATTTTAATGCATTAACATAATAAATAAATAAATAATATTTTTAAAAAACAATTACTATCACACTATTATCATATTAAAATTAAAGGTGGCGTTGTTTGTTAAAAGACAGAGAAATAAATAGCAGAAGAAAACAAAAATTCATATAAAAACAAAGAAACCTCATGAGATAAGAGAAAACAGAGCTGCATAATGGACTGGAGCATCTTGGCGTCCTGATTGGGCCCCTTACTTTATTTCGAGAGTGGTCCACCAACTCATTTGTATGGTGGGTGGGCCACCCCATTTTTGTACCCAGAGAAAGCCGAAGAATAAGGTGGGGAATAGAAATGGCCTCTCTTTTTTTATTATTATGTTTTTTTTTTTTAAAAAATAAATATATATATACACACACACACACACACATGGCTCTCTCCTTATTTGGATGTTGAAGTTCCGATGTTCAAAAATTAAAAAATAATAATAACAATAACAATTTTTTTAACAGAAAAAACATTGAATTTAAAAATAAAAAAATATTATAGCATTTAAATTCAACATATATTCATGTTATTATTTAAAAAAAAAAAACCTTCAAATTTTATATTCAAACATGATAAAATAAATTTTGTATTAAGGCATTTGAGTCTTGGTTTGGCTCCTTCCTATTCAAACCGCCTTTTCAACATTGTAAAATAAAATCACCTCTCCATCTACTTCATCACTTCTTCTCCCTCTCTTTCTCTCTCTCTCTCTCATTGAAAACAGTTTCAGTCTTCTTGTCTGATAACATTCTGCTTCGATAATCCTCAATATCTCTCTGTATATTGAAGCCATTTAGCTTCATCTTTTGATATCTTACCATACTCCATCTGTTTCTTTGTACATAGCAAGAACCATGGTTGGTAACAAGTTTGCAACCATGCTTCAAAGAAACACCAATAAGATCACTCTTATTCTAGTCTATGCAATCCTTGAATGGATTCTGATCATTCTCCTCCTCCTAAACTCTCTTTTTTCTTATTTAATTATCAAATTTGCTGATTACTTTGGCCTTAAAAGACCCTGTCTCTGGTGTTCTAGGCTTGATCACTTCTTTGAGCCTGCAAATTTCCAGAATTCTTATAGATCTCTTGTGTGTGATGATCATGCTAAAGAGATTTCCAAACTGGGCTATTGTTCAAGTCATAGAAAACTTGCTGAATCGCAAGATATGTGTGAGGGTTGCTCATCATCATCATCGCATGGTGAATCGTTGAGCAAGTTTGCCTTCTTTCCTTGGATGACTCAACTTGGTGTCCTTCAAGATTTAGGGGGTGATAAGGTAAGTGAAAATGGTGAGGAGGATTTGAAGTGTTCTTGCTGTGGTGTTTGCTTGGACACAAAACTATATTGTGATGATTACTATCTAATTAAGCCTTCTTATTGGGGTGATTCGGATTTTACCCAGAAAGGAAATTTGGTTTTGGAACATCAGGTTGATAACACAGTTGATGTAGATGATCATTCTGATAGAGAACGATCGGATTTTGTGAGTGATTTTTGTGAAGGAGAACAGGGGATTGGTGAGAACCGGGGAATTGAGATTGGAAACGGGGAAGAGGAAGTGAAGCAGAATTTTTCATGCTCTGTTTCCAATTTTTATTGCAAGGAAGTGGTTGCTGATGACGGTGAAAAAGAAGAAATGGTTATGAAAAAAGAAGAAGAACCGGTCAAGAAGGATGATTTGAATGTGCAAATGGATAACCCACCTGGTGACCAGCCTGCGATGGTTCAAGCTGGTAGCAGTAAAGACACGGCTACCGAGATTCAACCTCAGCATCTAGAGTTTTACATTGATCAAGATGATTGTCACTTGATTCCAGTTGAACTGATCGGTTTCAATTCCACAGAGAAACAAATTCCAAAGAGACACGAGAAGGGAGTGGAGGAAAACAGTGGCAATGAAGATTTCGTTTTGGAGTTTGATAAGCAAGTTGGAACACAATATGAATTGGTTGTGGAGGACAGGAGCAATTTAGAAGAGGAAGTGCCATTGCTCTCGGTCGATGATAATGAGGAGGAACCTTCGGTTGCAGTGGTTGAGTCGAGGGAAATACTCGAGAAAGAGAGCTCCTCAAGTAGGCATTCAGATTTGGATTTGGTGGAGGAGGAATGTGAGCACGTTGCCACTGCTCAACCAACTCATACCCCTTCTAATGATGGCAATCATGCTCAAGAAAGCGCACTGATAGCGGGAGAGGACGTGGATTCAGATTACAACCAAGGTACGCATTCAATTTTGTTTAATCTAAATTTTACTTAATGTTCCATATTGAATTCCCATTTGATAAGTTCGTAGTATGTGCAGTGTCTGAAGAAGTACTTCAAATGCAAAGTAATGAAATAGAAGCAGATGTCTCGATAGGAACTGAAATTCCTGATCAGGAACAAATTGATGACGTTCATTATGTCGAAGAAGTTTCTCCTTCATATTCTTGCATGCAGGAAGACCCTTCAACTAGTGATGCCGATTATCATGCATATGAAGATCATGGTAAGCTTACTTCCTTATACTATCATTTCAGAACTTAATTGTTACAGTATGTGCATATGATTTTATTTGATTTAGTTTAGATGAATTGTTCATTGCATTAGGCTCTAAGCAAGCTGAGGAAGATGCAATAGAATTTAGGACCATAACTGTGGAGACTGGCGAGCCATCATTGCATACAGAGAGCAATGAGCTTGAGGAAGATAAAATTCCCGATACGCCAACTTCTATGGATAGTCTTCATCACCTACAAAAGAAACTGCTACTGCTTGAAAGAAGAGAATCTGGTACGGAGGAGTCTTTGGACGGGAGTATCATTAGTGACATAGAAGCAGGTGATGGAGTTTTGACTATGGAGAAGTTGAAATCAGCTCTGAGAGCTGAAAGGAAGACGTTAAGTGCTTTATATGCAGAACTAGAAGAAGAAAGAAGCGCCTCTGCAGTGGCAGCCAGCCAGACAATGGCAATGATAAATAGACTTCAAGAAGAGAAGGCTGCAATGCAGATGGAAGCATTTCAGTATCAGAGAATGATGGAAGAGCAATCAGAGTATGACCAGGAAGCTATGCAGCTTCTGAGCGAACTTGTGGTAAAGAGAGAAAAAGAGAAAGCAGAGCTAGAAAAGGAGCTAGAAGTATATCGAAAGAAGGTACAGGATAATGAGATGAAAGATAAATTGATAATGTTGAAAAGAAGGAAAGATGGTAGCACAACAAGTGTAACCACTTCGCCTTCCTGTAGCAATGCCGAGGATACTGATGGACTATCTGTCGACTTGAATCATGAAGGGAAAGAAGTAATTGAAAGCTTTGATAACCATCAAGAAAGTAGTCACCCGAATACTCCAGTTGACGCAGTTCTATATCTGGATGAATCGTTGGCTAATTTCGAGGAGGAGAGGGTATCAATTCTAGAACAACTTAAGGTTTTGGAGGAGAAGCTTTTTATGCTGAGTGATGAGGAGGAGCAACATTTCGAGGACATGAAACCAATTGAGCATCTATATCAAGAGAATGGCAATGGCTACAGCGAGATTTGTGATTATAGCAGTGAATCAAATGGAGTTGCAAATGGTCAACACAAGGAAATGAATGGAAAGCATCATCAAGAAAGAAGAAACATCGGTGCAAAGGCAAAGAGACTTCTCCCACTTTTTGATGCCATTGACACAGAAAGTGAAGATATACTAAATGGGCACTCGGAGGGGTTTGATTCTGTTGCATTGCAAAAGTCGGTTAACAAATTTGACATGAATAGCAAGAAGCTCGCTGTTGAGGAGGAGGTGGATCATGTCTATGAAAGGCTACAAGCACTTGAGGCAGATAGAGAGTTTCTTAAGCATTGCATGACCTCCTTGAGGAAAGGAGATAAGGGGATAGAGCTGCTGCAAGAGATTTTACAACATCTTCGTGATCTAAGAAATGTGGAACAACGTGTGAGGAACTTAGAAGACGGTGCTCTGTAGTGCAACTGTTCTCAGCCTCATCAAAGAAGAGAATAGGTAAATCTGCTATGCCTTAGTCAAATTCTAGTGTCACGTTCTCTTCAAAAACTATAATGTGTAGTCAAGATGGATAGAAATTGATTGATTTATCATCTGTTTTGGTAATGCAGATTGAATTTTTGAGGTTGATCAATAGCTGCAAATTCAATATGGAAGAGCCCTGACATTCTTGTTCAAGGGATACGACCAAGTGCAATGCCACATTTTCAGAAAAATATTTCATGTGGGAAGCCCCTCGATGGAGGGGGAGGCTCCTGCGATGGTCTTTTTGGTGATCTTGGTGGACTATGAAATTGAAAGTCTGCCCTCTTTTTTTTTTCTTTTTCTTTTTCCTTTTAACAGTTTTTGATGTCCAAGTAAGCCCAATTTTTTGGCGGGTTCAGCTTATCATCCCCTTTTGAGGGGAAGGAGGATGGTGAGTGCATGTGTGTGTAGGCTAGTGAAGTGAAGCCAAGCTGTCATTTGTATGTTTGAGAAAGGGCCTGGCTTGCAAAGCTGGAGTGATCAACAGAGATTCCAGTGCCAGGTGCATAGGTATTAGTTTATTAGACAGTTAGGACTAGAACACTCTGTCAGTTTTTTTAATATCTTTGGGAAGGAAAGGAAAAGGGTAAGCAACGCCAGCCTCTCTTCTTTCTCAGCCTTGCATCATTTCATCATGTGGGTTTTGTTTATTATTTGTAAGGGCTAAGTTGAGTTACTTGTATACTAAATGTATCCATTTGTAAAGTACATAAAGTGAGTGGGTGTTTCCTCTGTTTTGGAGTTTCCTTGTGCTGTATATTCTTTGTTATGAGGACTGACGGAGACGTGTGTTAAAAAATTATATGGAAGTAAACTAGTAGATGATTAGAATAAGAAGCAAAGATTGCTTTCACATTCGATGATGCTTAAAGCATCAAACACCTCTTGGTAAGGTACAGGCCAACAAAACTTGAGTAAACAGGAGACTTGTTGCTTTTGTTAAAATCTTGCAGGATTAGCTTTCCTGTGGTATTGAAATTGAGTTCTCTGAATTGGTATAGGAGTTCAAGGATCCATGAGTGCATGGAAGAACAAGGCTTTTTTTCTCAACCAAAAAAAAAGATGGTTTTCCCTACGTTGTTTCAGGAATCACAGCTAGGACTCAGAAAAAAATGCTCCACAAGCCTGCAAAACAACCAGGGAAAAAAAATAATTTGGATAGCAAGAACATTCAGTGTCAGAGGAAAGCCCTAGATGCATATGCATGGAAATCATCATTGTTGTCGGATTTAGAGGTAAGCTGAAATGATTACTTGGATCACCCGCCAGGGACATTATATTTAAATGTTCAGCAACCATGGCAGTCCTCCAACATGTTAATCAAGTAGGTCTGTTATAATCTGTCCTGAGCTGCCCTAACCTATTAAAAATCCTATCCCCTCTTCGAATCACATTCTAAATCTATCCCAGCAAATCAAATACATGCTTGTAACACCTGTCTCCAATGAATTCATTGCTCAACTAGCACTTCTATCCTCCTTTGGCTAGGAGGTTTTGGATTCAGACCTCGATTTTATGACAAAAATAAAAAGGGAATTGCTGCTGTTGGCACAGCCTTCTTTTTATCTGAAGAAATCAATTTTTCTCTGTTAGCTATTCCGAGATAACATAATTCTATCCAGCGTTTTATAAAAAAATTATTTAAAAATTATTTTTTTATATTTTTAGATCGTATTGATATCAAAAATAATTTGTAAAAAAAATATTTTAATGCATTTTCAAACAAAATACATTTTAAAAAATAACCACCATCATAAAAAAAAAAAAAAAAAGTTTTAATTTTTCAATTCGTTAATTGAACATCTATATCTCTTAACAGTAGTGCGAGTCTGCAGCCATTCCCCTAATATTCTTTGCACGTGCATTATCATTTGTTTAGTTTACATGAAGGCAGCCTTTTCATACAAAAACCAATTTTCCTTCACTTTTTTATTTTTGTTTCAAAGTAAAAGATGCAGAATTGCAGCTGCTCTAATCATTTTTCTCACCATGTTTCAACAACTTTCGGCGGTGCTTCACAACATTAATAACAAAGAAGTCAAGGTTTGGTGGCTTTCATAATGTTTCTGATTAATACCATCAATTGTGATGCAGAGATGCCCCCATGCTCACGTACCAACCTTTACTTAACTTGAGAAGATCAGACTATGGTCCTAGCTAGGGTTAATGAGTAGATTATCAGGGTCTCTTTTTTAAGGGAGGTCCTCGTGTGAGCTAAGAGATCATGCATCCCCAATCAACCTTGATCTCTCCCTGAATAAGCTGGCGTCGGTGACACGTGTTAGTTCTATGTGGGTGTGATGGTTTAAAACTAAAGTTTTTAATATACGGTTTGAATAACAAAAATTGATGATGGCAAGGAGGTTGATTCTATTTTAGCAAACAAAGGTTGAGAATCATGTAATAAAACAAATGGCTGGCTGACTCTGCCTCTTAGCTCATCTTCTTGACCAGAGAGGAGAAGTGTTGATTTTGTTGGTTCGAATTCATGTATAATCTTTTCTAAGCTTGATCAGCAAGCATTCTTTTGAAGTGGATCTCGAATTCAACTCTTGTTTAATAAAAACAAGAAAAAAAAGGCATTTATCTGCTGAAGAACAAAGTATTGGTCAGGTGAATGAAAATGAAGCGTCATCACACGCAGGGTAGAGCTTTCGTATAGGGTTCGGGGTAGCTGGTTTGAGTTACGGAAAATGTTTTTTATTTAGAAATGTATTAAAATATTTTTATTTTAAAAAAAATATTTTTAATATCAATGCATCAAAATGATATAAAAACACCAAAAAAAAATTAATAAAATTTTTTAATTTTTTTAAAACACTTTTAAAATGTAAATATAAACAGTATTGTTTTACGAGTTGAGTCACTATTTTCATTCTCACTTATTAATAATTAAAAAATATAAAACAATATTAATTTAAATTAAAAAATCAACTTTTTTAAAAACAAAAAAAAAGGTTTTGTGACCTAACCACCACGCTTCAACTTTTTTTTCCATTTAGTTGTCATAATAAATCTATAACAAAAAAGTTACTCGTATAATCCTTTAATTTTTTTCACTTTACAATTATTTTTTTTAATATTACACTTTCATCCTGTATCAAAGCAAATTTTACAAATTGATAAAATAATCATAATACCCCATACATATCAAAAACATCAAAGCTAACCATTAACATACCATTTATTCTCTTTCTTCTGCCTTATTTTCTCTAATCTTCCTCACTCCTTCTATCAAGCACGGATCTACATGAAAAAAAATAAAAAAACCTATCAATAATTAACTCTATAAAAGATAAAAATTATATCGCTTTAATAAAAATAATTAACTCGGTTGACTAGATAATCTACTACCTTGTATCCCTTTTTATATTAAGCAGTTTTGATGACTATGAGTTCGTTTGTTAACGAGGCTGCGTCTGCGTTTTATTTAAAACGCAGATGCAACCTGTTTGGTTAATAAAAAAACACAGTTTACTGTGTATGGGTCCCACGTAAATTTACGTTCGGGACACAAAAAAAGAAGAAGCAGCAAAATGTTGCTTCTTGCGCACTGTTCATGCTAATTAATTAGCATGAACAGTGTAGCATACACTATTCACGCCTATTAATTAGCATGAACAGTGTGGCATACACTGTTCACGCAGTGTAGCATACACTGTTCCGGTTCCGGCTGGACCGGTTTCGGTTCAAAACTTTAAATGCATTGAACCAGGTCCGACCCAATAAAATAAAAAATAAAAATTATTTTTTATTTTTTAATTGTGTTTTATTTAAAAAACTAGTATTTAACATTATTCAATGACCCATTGTTGGATGTATTTTATACGTGATGGAATTGTAGATAGTTTAATGGAACAATAAAAAATATTTTATATAAAATATTATTTATTTCATGATGTAATAACAATAGTTAAATCTACAATATTTAAATTAAAAACTATCAATATTAATATATATTTTTTAAAATTATTTTATAACCTCAATTTCAAAAGCATTATTAACCAAACACATTAAACTACTTTTTGTTCAAACTCAATTTCAACCACAGTTTTAACCAAACATCTATTTTTTTAAATCAATCTCAACTAAAAGTACTTTTTATAAAACAATTTTTTTCAAACCACAATCATAACAACTACCGCAATACCAAACAGACGTTATATAAATAGTACTCTCCATCCAGGATAGCAGAGTTGACGGAAGGTAAGTGATGACAGGTGGCACATAAAAATCATGACACGTTTTTTGTACTAATTTTAGTTCTGAAGAGATAATTTAGAAAGAGAAGAACTCTATACATGTATGAACGTAAAAATAAGTCAAACATTAAAAAAAATTAAAAGGTAAAAAAACTATTAAAATCTTTGAAAAGCAGAGTGTGACCGATCTCTCAAATACCCTCCTTCTCATCTGTTTAAGGTTGCAATGGTGATGGTAATTGAAAATATTTTTTATTTTAAAATATTTTAAAAATTATTTTTATTATTTTTAAATTATTTTTCATATCAAAACAATCTAAAAATAAAAAAAATAAAATTTTTTTAATAAAAATATAATTCAAAATTTAAAGACCGCGATTTACACCTGATATCCAACACATCCGTACAGCTAAACAACCACCAGACATCCCGGCTACCACCACAGGCAACGCGACTACTACAGTCGCCACAATTAAAAACAAAACCACTCAACCATCACAAGCCACAAATAAATCCCAAGCCGCCAGTCAACACAACCCCCATATCCACCAAACCACTCGTATCCTGGACTCAAAAAAACCCAGATGATAATCTACCCAGAAAACAATTGCTTATATGGAAAACTCAGATTGTCAGACCCAATTCGAGCCACGAAAACACTTATGGATATGGGAGATTAAATCACTACGATGGAGAAATACTACTCCAACGTTGGGTCGGGGTTTGATTCCGAAGTGGTGGTGGTGGTGAGCATGAGATCTGGAGTCTTAAGTTTGTTTGTGGGGAGGATGAGAATGGAAGGAAGGTCAAGGACAACCGGAGGGAGAGAAGGAAAGATAACAGGGAAGGGAGACAGATTCGTTGGAATCCGGGTTCACATGTACATATTTGGTGGTTGATTTATTGTTGTTGCTCGAAAAAAATTCTTCTTTTCTTTACATTCATTATTGATGAAATTCCCTTTTTTAAAATATATTTTTCCCTTTTGTTTTCTTTTCTTTTTTAAAAAAATAAAAAATAAAGGGCAACTCTTAAATTTACCCCTCAATTACTAGGAAAGTCTTTATTGTGCACTCAAACTATCCATACCTCTTTTTTTTTTTTCAATTATGGAAGAATCGATCTAGGTTAGTCTAATTCAATTGGTTTTGAGTTTTTTGAAACTAAACCAGACCAAGTGATTTTTAAATCAGTTTTTTTTAGTTTTTTTCTTGATTTAATTTTTTGTTGGGTTTTTTTTTAATTGGTTAGTCAGTTTTTTTTAAACCCCTAATCATATCATTAAAGATTTTTTTTAATTCATTTATTTTTTTATATATAGTTAACAAAACCGTGGAATATCATCATGTTCGTGATCCCTGCCAAAAAAAAAGAATTAAGAGAACGTGATCACTAAAAAAAAAAAATCAAGAGAGTTTCCCTTCATGTTTTTAATAAAATAAGTCATGTGCTGAACTATAAAATCTCAAATCTTGAAATTTTTAAACGAAAACCCTAATTAATATTCGTTCACGTATTTTTTTCTCGCGCCATATTAAAAGAGAAGATTCCTCGCCAATTTCATTTTCAAGTAGAAATTACATGAGAAACATGCAAATAGTTGACGATTTTGTTAACTGTGTTTAGTGAATTTGGCACTCAACGCTTGTTGTTATTAAGATTGTTATTTGTTATTGTATCTTTGCAGCGTGAGGGATAATTAGACTTGAAAAAAATATTCATATTTGTTTTAAAAAAATGATAATAATTCTCTTTTATTATAAGATTATTTTTAAATTTTGTGTCTTCCATGTTATAAATATCCTGTAATTATAGCGTGATTACTATAAAATCTCTCACTTTTATATTTTAAGTCCTAGCATATGTTAACAATCTTTGGGACGGAGGGATTGGATAAATCTAACAAAGTCAAGGAATATTATAAATTATAAAATAAACTTATTGATCCAGGTTCATTATTTCCACGTGCCTTGCTAAATAATTGTCATGTGCTGAATTACAATAACAGTTTAACCCATCAAACTCATTATTCAAATTGAATTTCATTAGGTTTACTAATTGTTTTTTAACTATTTTTATTTAATTACACAATAACAAAAATAAATAATTGTATAATCGAGTACTAGCACAATATTTAAATGTTTATTTGAGATTACAATAATACCATAAAAAATAAGTCAAAATAAATTACAAAACTCAATTCTCAGTCAATCTAAGTCAACATGCAAAGAAAACGATTCAAGTTATAAACTCCACTAGGTTTAAAGACTTTATTTTCTATAAAATAGTTTTTCGTTTAATTATACGGTAATAAAAATAAATGTTCACATCATTGAACATCAACAAAATATTGAGACATTAGTTTGAGACTGTGATAACTTTATAAAAAGCAAACAAAAATAAATTATGAAGACCAGTTCAAAATTAATCAAATATTAAAAAAAAATTATATAAAAAAATCCAATATAAAACCCAACATTAGAGGTGAAATTACAAAAAAAAAAACAAAAATAAATTAACAGCATGTGAGCACAAGCCCAAGTGGCCCAACATGTATGGGCCTCTGAAACAAAGCCTAAACCCACACACCTACACCTTTGTCTGTCTTTTTTTTTAAAAAAATTAGATGACATGTCGTCCATGCTCAGAATCTAACCATTACATTGGTGCCCATCAAATTTGGGAGGGAATTATTTTTTTTCTTAAAAATTTATTTTTCAATTGATACTTTCTTAAAAACAC
>Ga0307513_10009624_pt1 | contig 12205 bp, 7 predicted proteins | sample 15_EM_MG_FD_202174 | JGI IMG/M metagenome (GOLD analysis project Ga0307513, IMG submission 202174) | Populus trichocarpa ectomycorrhiza microbial communities from riparian zone in the Pacific Northwest, United States - 15_EM | ecosystem: Host-associated > Plants > Roots > Unclassified | place... | reverse complement strand
TCTTGATTTTCTCTGTAGAAAATGCAATATATATATATATATTACTACCAGAATTAAAATGACAAAAATTCAAGGTTAGGCATAATTAATTTGTTTGTTACCTTGAAAACAAAATTAAGTGTTCAAGTAATTCAAGGTCAAGTACGCAACTAGAATTTGATAATTCATAGCCAGCACTGAATGAAACTTCTCTGAATTAATTTTGGCAGTTCTGTATGCCTCTTCCTAACCTGTCCTGCCCTGTAGGAGTTGCCTTCCAACTAAAGACATGTTACGACTAGATAAAAAAAAAAAAATGTAGTGTTTTGTAAGGAAAAAAAAAGTCCATATACCATTTTATTTTTAAATAATAAAAACTTATTTTAAAAATAAATTTATTTTATATTTATATTCTTGCACCTTTTATTACGGCCACTGTCAAACTAACCAAACGAAACGTGACTGGTTTCAAATTGTGACACCATTAAAAGATTAATGACATAAGCTTGACATCATTAAAATAAATGCTTTTTTTCTCTATATATTCCCTCCTTTTGGTTTCTGTGAAGTATACTCGCAAAGCAGCAGCAACTAGCTCCTCCATTTCCCTTCTCCACATCTCTCTCTCTCTCTCTCTGATCAAATATGGATATGATTGAGCAATCTGCAGCAATATCTCCGATCAATGTTCCTTCTCAATTCTCCTACTCTCCATCTTCTTCTTCACCACCTTCTTCTCATCATTCTTCTCCGACTACTTTTCCTTCTCCTTCAAAGTCTTCTCCAAATCTTACTCCACCTTTAGCTGCCACTCCCCCCCCTCCTCCGCCTGTTGTTAGCCCTTGTGCTGCCTGCAAAATCCTTCGCCGGCGTTGCGTTGACAAGTGTGTTTTGGCTCCTTATTTTCCTCCTTCTGAGCCATACAAGTTCACCATTGCTCATAGGGTCTTTGGAGCCAGCAACATCATCAAGTTTTTGCAGGTACCATAAGACGTTCTTTGTTTCCATCAGTTTCCTTATAGGACAAGTAGCCTTCCTCCATAATATTTGAATTTAAGAGATTTGAACATTAATAGAAATTTGTTTAATGTCTTTTCATCCCTTTTTTTCGTCCAATGTATAAGCACAATGCAGTTCTTCAGGTTTGACTTGAAACAATTTTTCCAAAAATTGATTTTTCTTCAACCGCTATGATATTTTTTTAAGAAAAAGTTCGATAGTGGACATTTGAGGGCCTTTAGATTTTTAAATGGTTTTAACTTTTTTTTTTAATTTTTTTTTATCTCCAACCATTTTTTGCTTTCTCTAATTAAACAAAAGCAAAGCAGCTAGCTGCAGTGCTGCTGCACCTGCTTTATGGAAAAAAATGATCATGAGAGGTTGAATTGGGGAATCACTATTTCCAGACAGAACCAAAAGAAAAAGAGAGGAGGGTATGGACAATTAGTTACCAGCATATTGCACAAAGAAGTCAAAACCAAAAAAAGGTGTCCATATTAGAGGTCAATTGATGTGCTAGCTACTTCTTCCCACCACAATTGTTTATAGTTATATAGAGAAGTCATTCCACACCACAACTTGCACATGGGTGCAATACGCATCACCAACCCCCAAAGGGCAAGTTTGGGATTCCATTTCAAGGTCAACATATTGTCATGTTAGGAATCACATCAGATTTTTGCTTAAAACATTGCTTGGACCGCTTTCAAGATTCAATTTTGAAAACTGATCAGTACTGTTACCAATGTGAAAAACTGCAGGAACTGCCAGAGTCCCAGAGAGCAGATGCAGTGAGCAGCATGGTTTATGAAGCCAATGCGAGGATCAGAGACCCGGTTTATGGCTGTGCTGGTGCAATTTCTCAGCTTCAAAAACAAGTTAGTGACCTCCAAGCACAGCTAGCCAAGGCACAAGCTGAGGTGGTGAACATGCAATGCCAGCAAGCCAATTTAGTTGCTTTACTCTGCATGGAAATGACACAGTCTCAACAAGAACCCATCTTGCAACAACACCAATACGTTGACACAAGCTGCTTTCTTGACGAGAACAACTTGGGCACATCATGGGAACCTCTTTGGACATGATGATCAACTATGCCAATTACTTATGCCCTCAAGATGGGGCAGGCATGGGACATCGAAAAACATACTCATTAAGAAAAAATTAAATAAAGTAACCATATTAGGTTTGGTAGATATGTGTCATGATGAATTTCTGTTTAGCCATGTTGACGAAACGGACTGATATTGATGGGTCTTTCTTATACCTGTAATGTTAGGAGAAAATGGAGGGAAACCATTGAAAAGAAAAGAGAAAGAGAGAGAGAAAAGGAGATCGATCGGTGCTAATTGTTGAATCAGATTAAAGAAGTTTATATATCGGTGACCTAATTTTCTAATACATATTGTTTGTTCATGAGTTCCTTGTCAACCTTGCACTTGACCTTTTTCTTGCTTCGATCTTTTATTTTGATTTTACTACTGTTGGAGTACTGAAAACACTAGCTATTGGTGGATCTACTGATCCATCATTCAAAAGTATTTCAAATCCATGTTTTTCCCTTTATCCCATAAAGTGGGAGGATGATCGATCATGCCACTTCCCTTGGAAGTGTAGCATCTGGGAGCTAAAGAAAAGAAATTCCCAAGTAAATATGTTCATGCATTATCAGTATAATGGACCTTATTTTAATAGTAAATACTAAAATCACAACCAAACTAATTAATATATATATATATATGAAGAATTAATAGATCGAAATAATTTATAGTATTTTAGTTTTCATAATTAAGAAGTTATGATAATTTAATTAATGGTGAATATTTCAATGACTTCAACTTTCTTAATATCCGCGTTTCTCTTTCACATTAACAGGCTGTAAACTGTAAACTACAATTAACTCTCACACAGATTTCATGATAGAGAAATTCCTTGTAATTGTCAAATATACATAATATTGTGCTTTGAAAAAAAAACCAGGCAAGAAATTTTTTATACATTTTAAGCAGGAAATTAAAAACTAATACAGTGAATTTCAAAATCCAAACCCTATTTATGAACAAAAAGCATGCATCTAGCTAGGTGACTGGCTGACTAACTACATGAAACTCATTTCATAAATGTACTTAAATCCTGTTTGTTTGCTAAAAAGTAGTTTTTTTAAAGTAGTTTTCTTGAAAAATATATTTCTGAAAAATGAATTATTTTTTTTATATTTAATAGTGTTATGAAAAATAAGTTGAAAAACAATTTCTAATGTTTGACTATATCATGAAAAATAAGCTGAAAAATAACTTATTAATATTCTTTTTCAAGTTTATTAAAATGATAAGAAACAAATCTTATAAATTAAAAAGTTGAATGAGAATGAAATTGAAAAAAACATCTAATTTCATAAATTATCTCAAATAAAATAAACAACAATAAAATAATTTTGGAGATTAAATCTAACAGATAAAAAAGTTGAAAGATGATGAAATTAAAAAAATTAATTATAATTTTATAAATTATTTAAAATAAAATAAATAACAGTTAAAAGAATGAGAACAAAATCTGATAGATAAAAAATTTCAATTAAAAAAATGATAAGAGAAAAACAAATAACAATCATAAAAGTAAGGACTAAAGTTGATATAAAAATCAAATTAAATCAAATTTCAAAGGATAAAATTGAAAAAAAATTCAAAACAAAATATATAATAATAAAAAATTTGAAAACTAAATTTGATATAATTAGCAAATAACATAATATTTCTAAATTTTTTACAATTTTTCCGTTCAAAATAAAAAGAAAACACTTTTTTAGAAATCAAATTAAATTTTTCTTTGATTAAAAAATATTTTTTTGTCGTAAAACATGGAACACGTACCAAGCTCTAGAACTTTTTTCACTTTAATCATGTCACGTGCACCCCACATGCGTGTTGTGATTTATAAGCAAAAGAACATATCGTCGGCATCTCCAGACAGTACATTCTTTATCTTTTTCTCTGACATTTTTTGTGTTCTACGCCAGCGGCAGAATCTTTTTTTTTTTCCTCCTCTTTTTTGACAGATTGATAATAATGCAGCTGCTTAGGGTACTTCCCCGGTTCAAATCACCTCCAAAAGAAAATAAAGAAGTTCAAAATGCAAAATTGTGAACCACTCCAAATCATGCATCCATTTTCACTATAATGACAAACTTTCTGTTCATATGCAGCTTACTTTTCTTACCCGGGGAAAACAATAATGAATATAATTTCGATATGTGTGTGTGTGTGGTCCAAGTCACATATGGACCTTTCGGGCAATATATGTACGGTCTTGGAGGGGCAAGAACAGTTGATTCAAGATTTTCATTAATGGCCGTTTCATGCAGTACCGAAGATGGCTTAAAAGCTCCTCGAGGAAGAGAAAAGAAAGCCCTGGGATGCATTCATCTTACATCGAGCAAATGTAAAAGTGTCAAAATGTATATGCCTCTTGATCCGAGGATTAATATATAGTTAGTTAGATGTTCATGATCATGATCATAATCATGCTTATTTCTTCGTGTCCATGCCATCGAGCCAAAAAAAAGAAGCTTAAGATCACCAGGCGAGATTATTTTGCATTTTACAGATTGAAATTAGTTAATTTTACTACAACATTTAATAATTTTATCGACAATTATTTTTTGTTGGTGAAGGGGTCATGTCACTGTATAGAGATCCCGGTTTGAATCCCTTGATATTTCCATCAACAAAAATCACTCGCAAAATCTTTCATGTCAACAACCTGCTTTTTTTTTTTTAAAAAAAACAATTCTATATATTTTATCTGTAATTCTATCGGCATATACCGTCAAACATATTCCGTCAATATATACTGATAGGTTTACCGACTGATTTATATTCATCGGTAATTATCACCCTAAATTATCGACAGAAAAATTTTGTTAGTACTTCTGTTAGTTTTGGTTGAATTTCTAGTGGTGTCCAAATGCATATCGTAGTGAAAGGGGCAGTGCCATGTCAAATTCAAACTTGTTTACCGGAACAAAAATCAAACTTCTATATATATATATATATATATATATATATATATATATATATTGTTGTCTACACGGATTGTTGGAATAAGTTACTGGTAATGAAATTAATTGCGTTCTTGACCCGAGATGAGAATGCATTTAATTATAATCTTGAACGAAAATGTTGTCTTTGTTTTTTCTTCACGAGTCAAACTTCGTGCTTGTATAATATTCAGCTGAACTGATCATCAGGATTGCCCAGGTAGCCCAGCTAGCAAGCCGCAAGAAATTCTCATGTTTACACATTTGATTAATGAATTAGTATTCAGGACGACGGTGATACCTTAACCTCCTCAGCCAACCAGATTTAATCTCTCGGGTCATAAAACCAGTCTAGAAATCAAAACAATTGATCTCTTGGAGATGGAGCATCAAACAAGTGCCGTGTGAACGATGAAGGGAAGTAAATCCTTTCAAGCGTCAAGCCATATATAAGTTGATGCAATGGACAAAACCACATTACCACTTGTTCTCTCAAGTCATCAAAATTGGCAGCATGCGCTATAACCTGCAATGGCGTCAGGTTTTTGCTTTACTTGAACCGATACACATTAGACGAGACTGGAAATGTAGGCTATGAGTCAAGATTTATTGTTGTTTGGTCTTGAGGATTTTGTTTTCTTGTAGGCCAGATACTCTGTACATGAAAATTCCAGCTATTTTTCTTATTGCCATCCTACTTCGATCCATAATTATCGCATAGTAAATTACTATCGTCTAATGTTCGAGAATAGCACATAACCTTGGAAAAATCAGGAATTAATAGCACATATATGACTGACGCAGGAGAAATTCGACGTCATATATGATGACCTTTCCAAATTCTCTACAATATTTTGCATTTTTTTCTTTCAATATCATTATCAGTCTAGTTTATCCTCGATTTTCCCGGGAACCTTGGGGCTGGTATACTGATGTATGATGTGTCTGGCGACTGGAGCCTTGCAAATTAGTCACGATCATCGCTAGAAAAGAACCGCCTCTGTAAGAAAATAGGAGGAGTCATAAAGAGCAGCTAAATCAAACTTTTAAATTAACGAGTAGCTAACCAACACCGATGAACTAACAAATTAATGTGCTTTGTCAAGAACTATTTATAAAATCTTGTCCACTGTGTGTATTTGTCTTTTGCTACATGGACACTCTCTCCTCTTGACTCCCGTCTCACAGATTCTCCACATGTAAGACACAGTTGAGAGCAAGTGTGAACCCCTTGAATTATAAGGAAGAAGTTTATTTGCAGGCATTATTGATATCAGAAAGATCTTCGGTCTTCACCCGTACGTAGCTTCATAAATACTCTGTAAATAATGAACAGGAATAAATTTGGCGGGAGATTATTAAGACTCTTCTGCAAGTAGCTTTTTTTTTTAATCAATTTCCCATAAATGTGAAATAGAAACACATTAATTGGTGGTTAGAGTTAATTTTCAAATGGTAGAGACAAACAATCACATCTAATCACAATAAATTTTGATTGAAATTAAATGGTTTCGATCAACGATGGCAACTAAATTAATTAATGACTGTTTCTGGGAAAGTCTCCTCCAAAACCCCTCCAAAGTATGAATAGAATCGGCTTGACACGTACACATATAGCCTCAGTGTAAGCTTCCCATTTTAATTAAGTATTTAATAGGTGCAATATCGGTCACTGATTTAATAAATGCTTGGAACAAAGTTCTTGAAAGAGTGATATAATAATTAAATTAAGGTAGGTTTGAGCAATAAAACGGTTGATGCCCACACACTATCGCCTTTACCTTTCTGAGCAACAGCATGCACTTATTCGGTGCTTGATTCGTATTAAATTCTTACTACAAAGTTGATTCTTCGTATTTCTTGAAAGTCCGATAATTTCTTCTCCATCTTAGTATCACATTATATAATTTATTGATTAATTTTATCGTTTGCTTACATAAATTTATAATTAAATATGAGATAATGTAGTTTAATGCTCAAAATTATATCAATTCACGGTAAATTAAAAAAAAATGAATTGGGATGGACCGGCAAATCCCAATGTTATTTGTTTGATCACCATTCTAAAGTCCATTCATGTTTTCTTCTACGATACTTGACCGTTGATAATGGACTCTCTTAATCAGCTTTTTTATGAAATAAATAATTAATTGTGTGTTTAGTTTTTTATTTATCAAAACCAGAATATATATATCCTCGTAAAAACATTAATTAAAAAATAAAATACACTTGTTATATTAAATGCTAAAAAATTCATAGAAAATAAATATATTTAAATTTTAATCAAAATTCACTAAAAAATAAAATAAAAAATTATAAATAGACTCGTGATAGCATATAGGTCTAGTATATATTGACCAATAAATCAGCAATTCCACGCTCAAAACACTCAATTTGAAAATATGAAGGTGTTTGAGAGTTCGGTAATAATTATTTTTGAAAATATTTTAATTTGAAAATGTATTACAATAATATATATTTTTATTTTTAAAAAATTATTTTTGATATCAACATGTTAAAATGATCCAAAAAACATTAATTTTTTTATATTAAATTTCACCCAACCTCTATTTGAAACGCAACATCAAATGGGGGTAGACTAAAATTCTTGCATCTCACTTACAATATATCTTCTTCTTTATAAAATCTACAATAATTATTATTTAGTTCATGTATTTTAAGCAAAGACATATGTTATTCTACATGATTTAAAACACTCAATATTGTAATCCTTATATCTGTATTTATGTTTATTACTTAGTCCCTTTAATTATTAAGTGTCCTTTAACAGAGTGCTAAGTTGTCCCTGATTCATTTATTTTTCTTTCCAAAATACCTTGTTGGCTGTATATTAGTAATTGGAAAAAAAACGTAGGGGTAGTTTGAACATTTTCTAAAAACCATAGGAATTTTTAAATAATTAATCCTCATAGACAGACAAGGGATTAAATTATGATTTTAAAAACTAGTGGGACTAAACTATTACATTGCTAGAAACACTGGCACTAATTAAATAATTATTCACTCTAAAATCTATATCTAACTTATGCAATCTGTCCTCTTTGAGATTCGTTGGTGTTTTCTACCACTCGAATTTGATAAAAAGATGAGCTAATTATGTACCATAAAATTGGGTACAAACTTGAGTTCTTTCATTAAAAACGTTGGCCCTGCTCTACATTAATTAATTTAAATTAATGTTTATTTGACGTTCTTTCCTGACAAGGAGCTGAAAATCATTTACAGGCGTACGTAACCTGGTCTAGACCCTAGGATTAATCACTCCCAAGCAAAATTAACGACGCTGCCAAAAAGAATGTGTCATTAAGATTTTCTTGTTCAACGGCTAGTCATGAGCCATTGCAATCACGTTCTCTCTTTAATTACGAACGTTTAATTTGCTCAACACGTGTAGCATGAAACCTCGTATCCCGTTGAAATTGAGATTCAAACTATTTTTTTTATTAAAATTAAAATTTTTATTTTTTATTTTAAATTATTTTTTATGCTCTTAGATTTTTTATTATATTAATGTTAAAAATATTATTTTGATGTATTTATAAAAGTAAAAAAAATCATTTTAAATGGAGGGAATTACAAGGAAAATTCGTTATATATTTTTCAATTATAAATGACGAGTACTCCTGAAACTGAAGGAGGAGAAACAGTGAGGTTTTGGCTGGTGAATCCATGAATCAACGTGTTGATATCTATTCAAGTCGAAGTTCGCCTTATTTTGGTTCATAAGCATACATTTCGATGCAAAGTGAGCTTGGCTGTCAATAATTAGTTAAATAGTTGACAGACTCTCTCCATAATTTAATTCTGGGGAGTAGCCGTTTATTTGCTGGGTATTATTTCATATCATGCTTTCTTTTTCTTCACCCTACAAAACATTGTTACGTAGGCATAGTTGTCTGAACAAGCTCTTTAATGTTTCATCTTTTTTCAAGAGCAACAATCACAGCTACACATTAATTTGTACGATTGCGATACCCTTGACTTTCATCGACTCGTTTTCAGGTGCATACATACATATATGTGTCGTGTGTGTGTGTGTGTGTGTGTGTGTGAGAGAGAGAGAGAGAGAGAGAGAGAGAGAGAGAGAGTATGAACAAGAGAAGGATAATAGTCTGAAATCTTCAGGCATGTCTTGCTCTTACGCGTTAACCCATAAATAAGTCGCGGCAGCCATGAGAACAGGGTTTTCTTTGTTAGAAAACGCCTCCGATTGTAACCTATAATGGGACAAAAGAACATTAAGACCAGTTTCTCCCAAGTCTGCCATTTTGACAATGTTTTGGCTACAAGGTCGAGTTTTCACTTTACATATCAGCTTGCACGGATAACAACGATATGGACCATAAAATTAACCTTTTAGGTTAAGCTTTTAACATGGAAAGTTGCTTCAGACTTGTAATTAATTAAAACTTGATATAGCAGACTCAAAGACCCTAAATTGCGTGCACTGCGTCACTGGAAAAGGATGGTTAGCATCGCTAGCTATCTAGCTATGAAAACTTGAGAAAGTCATATACTTTACTAGATTTAGAGTTAGCATGCATCTAGGCCAACTCTACTTTCACTTGCATTCTAATCAACCTATGAATTTACATGTAACTATGTATCTAACTGATTTACTAACCAAGAAACCATAAATTGCGTGATTGACTCACGGATTCTTTTTTCTAGTAATCCTACTTTATCTTATCAATGCCAAACTTTAACAATAGCTTCGAGGATAGTTTTATATTAATATATAACATATTTTATCATGTTAAAGTACTTTGAGTTATAAATTAGCACGTTATACTTGATTTTTATTAATTTAAAATTATGATCGTTTAATTATTAAAACTCTAATATAATATCAAAGAATCATATCAATTTTAAATAAATTTTTAAAAATAATTTTATATTACTCTTTAATAACAAGTTGAATAAATATATATATTTGATAATAGATTAGGTAAAATTAAACTCTTATAATAAAATTCTGTATCATTGGATGCGCCATTGACTCTAGTTTTATTAATATTCTCCATATATACAAGACAATTGGGGACTGATTAAAAGTTTATAAATCCTTGTTCAGAACGAAAAGGAGAGGGAAGCAGAGAAGGAGCTTCGTAAATGGAGTGATGTGAACACCCTGAATCGAATACAGATAGAGTAATTTTTTTGTAGCTATAGATAATAGAAGGAGCTTCACTACTTGAAGGGGGATATGGACATAATTAAACTTTTGATGGAAGATATTAATGCGAGTGTCGAAGTAGGATTAAATTTCCAACACTTGCTTCATTATAATCTGTCAAGCAACTAGTAATATTCCTTAATTAATTGATGGATTATATATATATAATGATGCACGAAATTAAGATAACACCAAGAGGAGAACCCACAAGGCAGAAAACGAGAGATTCTCAGAGCGAAGCAGAACAAACAATCCAATCAGGAGACTCTGCTTTCTCCTCTTCCACTGTCTTTTCAGTTGAATCCAGTTCTTACGTTTTCTAACTCGAGAAACCTCAATGATGTCCCTAGACTCTTATCCTATATATTCTCAATTTCACGACAGAACAAAAACTCTTGTCAATAGAGTTCCTAGCATTCTATACTTTTTTTATTGGGTGGTGTGTCGCTATCCACGTTTATACATTAGTGGCTAATTTGAGGTTTCTACTTCCAAATTTGAATACATAATCGAAATTTCCTTCTGAAACTCATTGGTTTATGGAAAATCCAGAGAGGCCTTGACCATTGGAAGCTTTAGTGCCAAGTTACTTCTCCGAAATGGCTCGTTTTGTGGGCCTTTACAAACGGTGATTGACTAGTTTAATATGTATATAATGAGGACAACCCCAGTGTCAAAACTTGGAATTTACGTTTGAAGGTTTTAGATTCCAACACTAAAAAAATATGGAATGAGATTTAAATATTTAAATAACATTGGGGCCCAATTAACCTGGTTATAAAATTCACGCAACATGTTGAGTGAGTTGAAACAAATAAAATAAAAAATTGACTTGATCAAAGATTCGGATTAACCCATAATACGGTCAAAATCTATTAATATTTTTTAAAAAATTATTTTTTTGATTAAAAAGAAAAGGAAAAGGAGAAAGAACATGAAGAAGAAGAAAGTTTTGACGGACATGCGCGTGCTAATCCCGCCCAGCATCATCATAATATATATTGCGAAGTTGTAGTCTAAATTGAGGACAAGGGTACTTTTACAGTACCAATACAAACTCTTATTCCACCTTATTGTACGATTGTGGAAAGTAGATTGTAATTTCTAAGAACATGCATGGATCACCCATCAGAAACATGCAAGACGATATGCGTGATCATCATGCAGTCATATGCTGTTTGCAGACGTGAAATTCATGTGCTGGATCTGATTATGGTTTGACTATGCATATAAACTTTTGCCTTGATGCTTGATCAGGGTACATATAATTATTCGAAATAGGCCTTTTCCGTTTCCGAACTTTCCTGCAAAATCATCAAATTAATGCCTCTGTTCCTGATCGATTCTTGTGTTCACACATTGTGAAGCACAGAAAGAAAGAGAGGTTTTAGCTGTCCTTCAGCTACCTTGTTTAAGGCAATGGACCGCAGCTAATTACATTACACATCAAAATTCTTGAATTCATACATGCAGAATTGACACGCACCCATTCGGCTTCTATAGGGACAAGAAATTGCCCGAGGAAAAGTGACCCTACAAAATGTAAAGAGACAATTAGACACTTCACTAATTCTTCCAGGTCTTTGATGATGAATACTGACTGCAGTGCAGGGATATAGTCAAGTTGTTGCTTTACTTGAACTGGGACACCTTGAGCCTGAGGTAACCTGACCAAAAATCTGGAGGGATTATTAAGTAGTCAATCTGACGAGTTGCGGTAGGCATCAGCAAACTCAGAAACATTCTGTTAGTCACGTTTAATACTATCATTTCTAGACTAACGCAACATTTGTGTATACCAGAAAGCTCTACTGTGAAAGTTAATGAAACGTAGAAATTTCAAGGTCAAAGCGAGATTATTGCAGCATATTAAACCTGTCTACATTTTGTGTGTGTGCGTGCTGTGTAGCCAGTTACGTGGACCACCCTCGAAGGGGTCTATGTACAGTCCTGAGAGGGCATAAACAGTGAAGCCCCTTCGTTGGTTGGAAACA
>Ga0307513_10009623_pt1 | contig 12205 bp, 18 predicted proteins | sample 15_EM_MG_FD_202174 | JGI IMG/M metagenome (GOLD analysis project Ga0307513, IMG submission 202174) | Populus trichocarpa ectomycorrhiza microbial communities from riparian zone in the Pacific Northwest, United States - 15_EM | ecosystem: Host-associated > Plants > Roots > Unclassified | place... | reverse complement strand
GTTTTGTAGTTACTGGTCGACGCGGCCACACTTCATTATTGATAGTGGGACTTAAATTTTATGACTTGTTATGAATGCGCGCACATTAAGTACACTTGCCCGGGCCTAATAATAAGCCGCGCGCGAGCCTCTTTAGTACGCAATTCGTCATTATTGATGTACGCGCGCGTTCACTTGATCAACTAGTCTGGGTCTCACTAATGATCCTTATTAAGTCTTAGTTCTACTTGTAAGATCATAAATAATAAGGTAAAATCGCAAAGTTTCATGTATAAACCAATACGACCCTTATCACTGGCTCCCTGGCATATACCCTGGTTTACACTGCTTTTTGGGTGGTGGGATTAGTCCCATATACATTGATCATGTATAGTGGGCCAAACCCCAGTATTGATATATAAATATAGCATCTAAGGCTGGCACAGAACCTTGTTTTTTTCACCCAACACACCCAACATCAGCACCGTAATTCCGGCCATGGACCACATCGATGAGTACTTGGTGACAGCATCTCAGAACGTCAAGTACACTGAGGCCATTCGTGCTGCCCTCGCCCTTGGAAAGCGAACCCTCAACCATTATTACGACAAGACTGACCACTCTGAGGTTTACCAGATTGCAATGGGTAAGCTGCTTTATGTTCTTTTGTTTCATTTTTCTTCTACTCTGCCCTCCAGTTCTCCACCCTCATCATAAGCTACTCTACTTCAAGAAAGCTGGATGGGAGGATGGTTGGATCGAGACTGCATGAGACATTGTCCATGCAGAGTTCGACCAGACATACGCGTTTATGAATGTCAATGACAACATCCCAGACTCAGAGACTCCTCGAACTGCTGTGCATATCTTTTGATGTATCTCAAAACATTTTCCTAACTTTTCCTTCAGCGCCTGTCATTGTCCTCTTTCGAAAATATCTGCCAGCACTTTCTGTGCCCCCACAATCCAACCTTCGTGACGAGTTGGATCGTTATCTCAGCACCAACCCTGAGCATGTTACTGATGCTCTTGCTTGGTGGTACGAAAAACGGGCTGTTTACCCTCGCCTCCATCGTATGGCATTGGATTACCTGACAATTCTGGGTGAGTTCCATCCATTTTGATATCCATAATCATTTCTCTCGTCGTTAACAAATATTTTCAACTAGCTACATCGGTGGATGTTGAGCATGTGTTTAGTCAAGGCCACCTGCTTCTCTTCCATATTCGCAGCTGCCTTTCTGTGCAATCGACATGTGCACTGATGTGTTTAGGCGTTTGGAGTCTTCTCAGCTTTGTGAGGCACTTGGATGTGAAAGCAGTTGTTGTTTTACCTGAGTTGCGTGCAGACGAAGATGAGGGTGAGCTCGACATACATTGGGATAGGATTCTGTAGTTAGTACAAATGTATCTGGCTGCTTGTTGGCCCTTTTCCATCGAACCCCACCTAGCAGCAATTGGGATCCCTTTTATCCTTTCCTCTTTGGATCCCCTGCTAGGTTGGTTACTTGGTAGTCTGTTATATTGCAATATACTTACTTTGGATCCCCTGCTAGTCTTGCCTGAGCCCAGGCTGTCCCTGGTGACTCATCACCTCCAGTGACTCACTGAGGCCTCCTCAAAGCCTGGTTAGCCCAGACTTTCAGTTGCCCTTACAGGTGCTGTAAGAGAAAGGAGGCTATATAGTTGTTTACCCAAGGGAACTGGGGCAGGTCCAGGGCAACGGTACTCAGGTATCATAATGCCAGACGTAATCCTGGTTAGTTAGTCCAGCCTCCAGCCACAAAAAAAAAAATGGAACCCCCCAATTTTGGACAAATTCCAAGTTCTGCAGCTTGATTTGACACAGTAGGACATAATAGAAAGTATATAAGGACATTAAACATCTATGAATCCCCTAAATGCCAACAAAAAGAGCCTTTTGTCACATTGGTACCAAATTGAAGTACAATTCAAGTCAAACTTAAGCATCAACAACCTAATATGAATTTAATATAGTGGGGCCTCATTGTCAGTATAAGGACACAGATTTGTGAGGTGTGAATGGGGAAGCACAGAAAGTGATGTCATATTACCATATTGGGAAGTGTGCCTGATTACGTAGTTAGTTAGTCCTGGCCTTAGCAAAAAAATCGACCCTTTATATTTTTTTCCCGATACCCGAGTGCCCTTGGTCTGGGGCATGTCTGCCAGAAAGGGTGCTCATGAGGCGATTAACGCGTCGGAGCTCTGTAACGATAAGTTTAATTGTGCAGTTAGTAAAGTTTTGTTGCCGTCGGGACTCGGAAAAAGAGGGAAAGCGGAATGAAGATCTCGCAGAGGAAAGGAGGGTATCTGTGAAAGCCGAGTATTGGTGTTGGAAGTCTGTATCTGAGGAAATATGTGGTAGGAAGATTGGAGAATTTTTGGTCAAAGATGCGTCGACCGTGGCAGAGAATTGGTGGTAACGGAATTTCTCGTGTCGGAAGGGAACATGAAAACGGGGTGAGTAGGCGGGGGCAGGAACCTCGGAAGGGATGTCTGGCTCGCCTGGAATGGTGGAGGGCGAAGAGAGGATGATTCGAGCAAATATAGGACGATGGTCAGTGCATGGGATGAAGTGAGGGCTGAGTGCTATTTCGGCAGTGAGGGTGCCTGTGCGAGAGGCCGCGATGCGATCTGAGATGGAAAATGTGGGTTCGGAGAGCGTTGTCAGTGGGGATCTGCAGGTGTAAAACGATGATGAGGCAGCAGTGTCCGGTTGGGAGTGCCAGACATCAACAGCATTGGTTGTCTGTAGAAATTGTGAGTATTTCAGGTGGGCGGGAGATATGGAGAGATTATTGGAAGTGGACTCTGAGTGGGACAGTGTCGCATTGAAATCGCCTGCCATAGACCAGGAGAATGTCGCATCTGAGCAAAGGTGAGTAATTTCAGGCCAGAAGAGGTGCTCGTCGTCCTCAGTGCCACCGGGGTTCCATGGAGCGTAGACCCCTAAGAAACGGTGAGGGAAGGCAACAGCATTACTAGTGGGAATTGTGAGGTCGAGCGCGACAGCGCGTCCTCGAAGGGCATCTACAGTTGGTAAGCGTTAAACCGTGAATAATCCCCGTCGAACGGCGACTATGACCCCCCATTTGCCTGATTTACGACCATTTTGTCTTCCGGGATTCTTGAAGGAATCATATCCGGGCAACTTCAGTCAAGAACCAACCTCGTTTGCGCTCTTCGTTTCCCCAATGACAATGATATGAGGCATCATTAACCATGTCTTGAATGGCGTTCAGTTTCATCGGATTGAATAAGCCATTAGCATTGATTGACATGGTACGCAACGAGGAAGATACAGGTGGGCCAGAAGACGGGAATGCATGAACGGTAGGAGGAAAGAGAGAAATACAAATGATAAAGATAAATAATATAGAAAGAAAAGGGAACAAAGACGGCGTCGAAAGCGACTCTTTAGAAAAGGAGGAAGAAGAGGAAATGGGAGACGATTTTGTAGAAATAGAAATAGAAATAGAAGTAGAAGGCGATTTTGCAGGAACAGAAGGGGACTTCGTAGAAAAGAACTTCGTGGAGAACGAAAGCGCCGAAGGCGACATTTTAGGAACAGGAGATGCGGAAGGTGGCATTCTGGGAAGGAATGAGGCGCGACCATCTAATCCCTTTAGGAGGAAGTCGACGCGAGCGGCTGATTCGTCGAGAAGTATGGAGAATGTTTCGAAAAAGTCAAAAAGGGAAGAGAGGATTGAGCGTACCTGTTGGTCTACTTCCATCGAGGCCGTCATCATTTCCTGTACCTGGCCTTCTTCAACGACATCCTCAATGTCGAGCCTGGGACGCTTGTGGCCAGAGGAAGGGCCGGCGGAGAGCAAGGAGAGCGGCTTTTGCGGGAGCAAGGCGGCGGTCTGAGACGCACAGAGTGCTTTTACTTCTGTGGCTCTGGCCGTCTTGATTGCTTTGGCCTCCAGGAGTTGTTCTTTGAGGCTCTCGAGCTCGCTCCGGACAGCATCCTGGCGTTCAGAAGGGGTGATTCCTAAAAGGATGTTGTTAGTGGAAATGGCTTGGAGGAGGGAGGAGACGTCGAATTGGGCTGCGGTAAGCTCACCGTTAGCAGAGTAGATGGCCGTGGAGTCAGTAAAGGCCCTAGTGATAGTGGTCTGGGCTTCCTGGAAGCCATGAGCAAGCTGCTTGACGTCGCTGACAACCTCTTTGAGGGAGGCGGCGGTCGCCTCACTCTGAGCGTTGACGCGGTCAAGCCATCGCTCTAGAACCGGGTCCAGCTGTTGGGGGTAAGAACAGAAGGTGCGGGGGCATTGAAGAACAGGGGGATGCTGGTTGTGTTGAGGGTGTAGACATATTGGGGTTTATCATGATTGACGGGGGCGTTGCCGAAGGGCTTGAAATCATCGCGTGCCACAAGGACACGTTGGGTGATCTCTGGGGTACTGAGCACAGCGCAATAGACGGTGTCGTCCAGGGCTAATCGGCTTCGGCGAACGATGGGAGTCTGCGGTGGCGAAGGTGCGCTCGATGTAATGGTCAATGGTGCCCCTGACGCCTTGGAATTCCCCGACACCAGCAACAGCTATTTCCAGTCCGTAAGAGGGCTGGACGTAGCGTGGGCGACGGGGGTAGTAAGTACGATTGTCAATGATGATTGGAGTTTCAGTGAGGGTGGTGATGGAGCTGGGCTTAAGAAAGTGGTAGATGATGCGGTGGGAGCTGCCCGGGATGTAGGAGCCTTGAGTGGGGTGGTCATGCTGTTGGAGGACACGGTCGATGCGTGCTTTGATATCGGAGGGGTTCAAATTCTCGTTCACCTGAAAGTAGGCTTGGCGAGATTTGTCAATGCGCCCAGGGGCCGCCTTCCAGTCGACGCGTAGCCCCTCTATTTTATCCAGTTCTCGCTTGACCTTTGCCAGGAGGTCGGGGCGAGGTGATTCCCGTAAGGTGCCCGCAAGTGAGACATACTCGAGTAGGCGAAGTCGAGGGGTTGGATGGTGGCAGGGGATGTGACCTGGGGAACAGGAATGTCCACTCCTTTACGACGTGCTTCCGCTATAACAGCATTAAGGTGGTCCGCGGCCGCGTGGAGAGATCCCAGCGGGAGCCCTGAGACGGTGAGTTCGACACGGGTGCGACGGGTCGAATGGAGGCGGCGGTGTCTCAGATCTGTCATCGGACAGCGGTAGCAGTTCATAAGGTCCAGCGACGAAACTCATGCTAAGGAAAGGAACATATGACTCGTAGAAAGATGTGTTGAACGGAGGGCTTAGTGATGGACAGAGGAACTTAGTTGTGGTGGAGGTGGTGGTGAAGACACACGACACACATCATTAGATCTGACACTCCTGCCAGGAGTGAGACTAAATGTCAGACATTTTATCGCCGAGAATTTATTGATCTGAATTTTACTTCTTTGACACTGCCCTTTCACCACTCTCCATCGATTGATTTCATCAGCATGCCATTTTCCAAGCCAAATTGTCCGTGCATATGTGTTCCGAGCCTGATTTCAAACAAATACTTACACATTCGTAGACGAGGACGCGTTGCCGCCGGCAGTCCGAGTCGTATATGTGAGAGATGGGTTCCGATTGATTGTGTACACCGGGGCTAGGGTGGTGAGTCGCCTTGTTTTCCGCTCTCGCAAGATCATCACTCTCATCCGATCCTTCAGTCTATGCTTTTAGCTGCAGCTGCATTTATATTGCTACCCCTTTGTGGGTCTGTGAATACACATCCACCTATGAAAGAGTTCCTTCTCGCTGCATGCTTTGCATCTGTCCTCCTGGGCTCTTTTTCCACAATAATTGCCACAATATTCTGCTTTGTCATCGTTGATCGCCTTGGGGGAGTTGGTTTCAACACTTCTATTTTTCCCGTTCCTGAGAAAGATAAGGAGCTTGGAAGTTTGAATGCACTTCAAGTCGAGTTGCCTGTGAAGGACGGTGCTAAGCTTGAGTTTAAATTGCTGCTGGAATGTTGTCAGTGATCTTCTACTCCCTCACACAGGCTCACAGCAGCCCGAGAAAACTGACCTCTTATTCGTAGGGCTTTTCACCTTCTACCTCGGCATACAAACTCTGGTTATTGCAGTCCTTATTTCTTTCGCCATGCAAGCTCCAAATTCAATACTGCCCACTATTGTCTTCACGGGGCTCGTCGGTACGCTCACCTTGCTTCATCTAGCCTACTTCATGCTCTTTTGGCCTTTGCTGGAGAACTGAAGACTGAAACCTACTGCCGAATCCATACCCGAAATACAATTTATAGTGATTGTCACGGGTAGCCCGTGGGATTTCGCGGGTTTTGGACTGACAGACATGTAGAGCCGAATTTTCCCTACATTAAATTTTTTTTGTCCATTGCAGGAGGCAGTGTAGCTAGGCCATTTCTCAACTGATTTCAATAAAAATGGGGGATTCATCATTTTGTATGATGAGGAAGGTTGACGATGTCAACAGCTTTACAGCATCTCTCATCTCAGACGCCTCGTCATCGACCTTGCGGGGCACCATCGGGAGTTTGAGCCCCACCACAGGGTCGAGCTACTCAACAAGTTTACCCGGCTGAACCACATCTACCGTCGGCCTAGAAAATGTTCTGGATTCGAAAGCGAGCTCTTCTCTCCTTTTTTTATCGGATGTATCGGATGGTGGCTTCGGACTGAATACAAAATTAGAACATTAAATCTAACTGTTTTGCCTCGGTCACTTTGATCAATCAGACTACTTTTGATATGTATGACGTATCACAGTCGATCGTCTTGTCTCGAAGCCGAAAAATACTAATTGCTTATTTGAAGCGACATCATCTTCTCGGAGAACATCTAACTTCTGACTCTAGGCCCTTGGGGGTTTGATTACAGAGTCTTTTTCTCGAGCTTGCCCCTGGACAGTGGATACATTTTTCTCACAGCCCATCATGAACAGACAACTCACATCTCTGACCCAGTGGTCTCAAGAGCATATTCGTGACGTTTTCGAGTCCATTAGCGATGAAGTTTCTGCAAAGGCCATTGAACAAACATTTTCAAAGAGTATAAATGCAACTATTAACGACAAACAGCTGGGCTATGCAGCAATCAAACGCTTGGTATCATCAATGCGCAAGGAGGCGCCCAATGGGCTCAAGGTGCAGTGGCAACAGACCGTGGATGTTCCGTGCGACTCAACGAACAGGGTACGTGGTGGATGTTTATCGAAGAGAGTTCTGGCTTAAGGGAATTATTACTTTAGGATGGGTCGTTCGGGGGCGTATACATCATCGACGGTATTCGGAGAATTTTACCTGGTCATACCACTTCCACCGAAATTTCTAGGTATAAAGCAGTTACAGTCAGGTAAGCAAACTACTCAACTTATATCGTAATGGATTTGCCATATCATGCAACATAGAATCAAATCCGAATCTGAGGACCTCGATTTGGACAGTCGCAGGATCGTCACTCTCGTTTTTGTTGCTAGTGATATTCCGGCCAGTAGACGGGCATCCTTGTGACCATACCGAACTTTTTCCGGCGATATATCGTTCAAGTCAGCCATCATTTCTCAGGCTGATAAATATTATCCTTTGTTGGACGTTGAACGTTGAGATTCTGTCCATAAAACCTCATAATTGGATGATTCGCGCAGAAAAGCCCCTTGAAAACCTCGCAAAGACCCCGGGCGACTAATACCATTGCTACGACAAGTATAACGTATTGCGAGGAGGCTAACAAATCACTTAATCAATTGAATGGGAGTCACCGGACCGCCAACTTTTTTTTTGCTCTGTCTCCAATCATCTTCTTTAATAAACAGAGGGGCCTTCAGCTTCAAGTTCTACTCGGACACTTCGGAAGCTTGAACTTGAAGGCTATCAAGCGCCGAAATATCCATCCAACAGTAGGTAGCTAAAAGTCGGATACCCAACTAGGTTTCCAACTCTCAAACTCTCAAACTTCAAGTCCTTCATTGCGTTTATACAAGCGGGCTGTTGGTAAGCTCTCAATACTATTTTTTTTCATGGAAACGTTATGTAAATGTAGGTTCTGATTATGGAATTTTTATTGCATGTTTTGAGCAACAACATCATTGCGCTTGTCGGACACCAACATAGCAACTGTAATTAACCCCATGGGAACCAATATGTCCGCTGCCAGTTCCGTTAAGCTGCAGCGCATGTGGTTGGAGTGCAGAACCACAATATTTTCTATTCGCACAGTTGTGTTCCTCGGTATCTGTACCCAAAGGATATAAGTAAGTGGTGTTCTCTCTGGTACTTTGATTCCCAAATATTCAGCCAAGGGACGCGATGACATCGAAGCTTTCGTTGTCATTTACCGGCCTGTTCACCCTTCTCGAATTCGCAGCGGCTCAATCAGGAGCATGGGCCCAATGTACGCGTCTGACGATTCTCAATTTCTTCAGGATATCCATCCTTTATTTTTTTAAAACATAGGTGGCGGCATTGGCTGGAAAGGACCAACAGTTTGTATCCCGGCATATCTTGCCAGGAAGAGTCCTTATTCATTTTCCCGTCAGACCTGCGTTGCTGGTTGGAGTTGCACATATAGCAACTCCTGGTACTCCCAGTGTCTCAAACCTGTAGTTTTGGATGACAAGTGCGTCAAAATGGCGCAAACTGAATAGCCTCACAGAGTTCTTTTACTGCTAGTATCACCCCATCAACCACTGCGACCTCGTCAATGTCAGCGCGCTCCGGTACATCCACTACGGGCTTGGCCCAAGTCGCGAAGGCCGCTGGCAAATTATACTTTGGCTCCGCAACGGACAATCCAGAGTTGAGCGACGCACCGTACGTTGCGTTGCTGGGGAACACAAAGGAATTCAACCAAATCACTCCCGTATGTTTTTTTCTTTATTCCCGCTGACCGTACACTGACATCTCCTTCTAGGGAAACAGTATGAAATGGGTCGGTCCTTGGTTGAACATGAAATATACTTCGTTTGACGCTTCGCTACTGTAGGATGCAACTGAACCTTCCCGCGGGATATTTACCTTCACAAAAGGAGATACTGTTGCCAAATTTGCTCAAGAGAATGGGCAGCTCCTCCGAGGTATTATCCCGTATCTGACACATGTATTTGATCGACTTTCTCGTTGATCACGGTATTTGAAGGGCACAATTGCGTGTGGCATAATCAGTTGCCCAGTTGGCTTTCGTCAGGCAAATTCAACAACGCAACGCTCCAGTCAATTATTCAAACACACTGTAGCACCCTTGTTGGACACTACAAAGGACAAATGTGGGCTTATCCAGGGTTTCCGTCATGAAATGTTTTGCTCATCTTGGTCTTATAGCTGTACGGATGCCACCCACAACAGTGCACATTTCTGCTGACATGGTTTTCTTCTCTAGATAGCTGGGACGTTGTCAACGGTACGCTGATCCCGGAAGTTCCTGCTCTTATCTGAACCGGTACTTTGAAACAGAGCCCTTCAATGAAGATGGGACATGGCGAACGTCTATGTTCTATAACATCACTGGCCCAAGCTTTGTGAATGTCGCTTTGCGAGCGGCACGGGCAGCTGACCCGAACGCCAAACTCTACGTTAGTCTTCTACGCCCCATCTAGCTCTACTGCAGTAGATTATAACTCGCCAAAGATCAACGACTTCAATATCGAAGGCATGGGTGCTAAGTCCACCGCCATGGTCAAGCTCGTCAAGTCACTCAAGGCGCAAGGTGTCCCCATCGACGGTGTCGGAATGCAAGCCCACCTCATCGTCGGCCAAGTCCCGTCGACCATGCAGGAAAATATCCAACGATTCACTGCCCTCGGAGTTGAAGTCGCCATCACCGAACTCGATATCCGTATGACCCTCCCAGTCACTGACGCGTTACTGCAACAGCAAAAAAAGGATTACCAGACAGTGATTGCTGCGTGCAATGCTGTATTGGGTTGCGTTGGTGTAACTATTTGGGATTATACCGATAAGGTGAGCACTTTTAAATTTTTTTGTCAACGGCTTGCGTGAATGCTCAACGTTCAATCGACATCTTTGCAGTATTCCTGGGTCCCGAGCGTCTGGTCCACTCAGGGCGCTGCTCTTCCATGGGATGCGGTTGGTGTTGACTCGTCTCATACTTGCCTAATCGTCTCAGCAAATTCTACAGAGCTTGATCAAGAAACTCGCTTACGATGGAATTGTTGCAGGATTCGCTTGAATTAGCTAGTGCGTATGCCACATACCCCCAGCATTATGTCGAACGTAAACGCTACGTTTATAAACCTTCGTAGACACCAGGTGCAATCCCAGCAGACCAGGCCACCTCTCGATTACGCTCATGGATTCGCTGTTTTTTCCCCTGCTCTGTCATATATTGATCAAAGTGATGCCTTGAATAAGGAGGCTCGCTCTCATTATTATCCCCGAATTCGTCGTCCGACTAGTCACTAGCCGTTTTAAACAAATAGAAATTCATGGCGGTAAAGCGGCGGAACGACTCGTTCTCTATACGTCGACGGAAATATGGCGCAGTGGATTTGGCTCCGGAGGTAGGTTCGTTCCCGGAGCAAGGGCTTGCTCCGAACCTACTCCGGAGGATGTTTACGAACGAGATTCGCGTGCACTAAGTCGAGATTGGACGAAGGGGAAGATCGCCTCGAATTCATAGATCCCAGAGTAATTGATCACCCAGGACAACCTATCGCCAGCATGTTCCTCTATCCCTGTGATACCAGTCATGCGGCATGCCCGATGCACTTCGCCTTGACGAGAGGGAGATGGGCTACCTTAATGACCCTATCAATCCACCAGCATATCTTGTATTGTGCCGTCGATTATATACAGGCGGGATTGTGGTAAGTTGGTGGGTTCGTGATAGCCATCGGGGTCGGTTTAAGAAGGCTGTGACCAATACGGATGTAGACACGTTCATGACTCGCGAGTCGCCATATACCGCGTAAAAAAACACTCGTCGCGCGTTGATCGTTGATCGTCGATCGGGATTTGGTCGGGATCCTTAACAGTTGTTCCCAAAAATGAATTCTGCCACAAGGTTGATGGCGACAAGTCGCGAGAATATATCGATGAGTTGTACTGCTTTTCACAAAGCGTGCCGAAGCGTGCGTACGCGTGCTGCGACGGAACAATTTGATGTAATCTTATCAGATTGCGTGCCAGCACGTCATGTGTCATCAAATTGCTAATGTCAATGCCATCTCCGACGTCCGTTTCTTCCATTCGCGATACCCACTCCTTGACCTCCCCAGATCTCTAACTGTATGTCTGTTTAGCTTGGCAATCTGTTGCAGGAAGGAAAATCTAAGGCAGAACACATCGCCGCTCACGAGTTTCCGGATGGCGTTGCCGAGATCCATTTCGTGTCGGGGACTCGGTTTGGGGCCAAGTTGGGGGAATAATGTGACGCGTTATTCTGGTAGAATGAATTTGCAGACGACAAAGGAGGTCCGGAAAGGATCTAAGGCGCGTCTGTTTACGAGCTCGTCCTCGAGGGCAACTTTAGATTTGGCGTTGTCGTCACGTCCATCTACATCCGGATTATCCCATGATTACTCTCGTTCTAGGACACTGCCAGCCTCCTTGCATAATTCTGCCAGCCTATCACGACTTTTTCCCAGATGCCAGAACCTGAACACGATGAGGCAGTATCAAAACATGGCGTCCAGGCCCGAGTCGGAAGACGGAGAAGCTAAAAAGGGAACAACTTTTAAGGTGGAAAACCAAACTACACCGGCAGAACCAACTACTTTGCCCCCATCTACTCACGCATCTTCTACTTCGAAACCACCAATACCTCCGCCAGATTCTTCACCTCCATCGTCCTCGCATGACTCCATACCAACTAATGCCCAGCAACGGCAGACGGACTGGAGAATAATTAAACGACTTATGATTAACGTCTGGCCTCGAAACGACTGGAAGACGCGTCTAACAGTGCTTGGTGGGTTCGGGTTACTGGTCAGCGCGAAAGTACGTCTTCTCAATCATTCCGTTTTAGTCTTCAAACTCATTTTTTGCAGGTCCTCAATGTTCAAGTCCCGCAGATTTTCAAAGCAGTAATAGATTCACTCAATGTTGAAATAACAGACTCGTCGACGGCATGGATACTTGCTGGTTCTCTTATCCTCGGATGTAAGTCCCTGATTGCTGTGCACGCTAGGGCTTTTCTCACCCCATTCTACACCTTCCATTTATCCTATATCTGCACGCCATCCAAAAACAGACGGCGCAGCGAGGATCGGGGCTACCCTCTCTGGTGAACTTC
>Ga0307513_10009622_pt1 | contig 12205 bp, 17 predicted proteins | sample 15_EM_MG_FD_202174 | JGI IMG/M metagenome (GOLD analysis project Ga0307513, IMG submission 202174) | Populus trichocarpa ectomycorrhiza microbial communities from riparian zone in the Pacific Northwest, United States - 15_EM | ecosystem: Host-associated > Plants > Roots > Unclassified | place... | reverse complement strand
TAGCGCAACGCGCTTTGCTATCAAGCAAATGTAGAAAACACAAAACCACGCAGCAACATCACCATAGGTGCACTTCTAGACCTCGTCTAATTCCTACCGACACTTAGGAAGCAACGAGGGCCTATTAGCAGCACAGCACAGCTTACTCACATCCGACGAATCGTGTAACATAGACTAGTTCTTAGCACGTAAAATTGGATTACCAAAAAATAAAATAAATAAAATAAGCAGGCGGCATGCATCACTCAAGTTCGTCAGCTGTCAACCCATGAACAGGAATGCAGATCGAGGCAATCAGAGGCCTGTCCACCTAGTCCTTCATCTTGCGAATAGGTGGTAACTCCCACCCTGGTCCATACTTAGGCACCACGAGTATTTCTCCTGGTTTGGCGTCCTTCATAGAGAGTGGAACTGGGATCGGCTTGGAAAATGTGCACAATGCATTGCCAAGAGGGGCAATCCAGGCAGGATTTATCACAGTGATGGCTTTGATCGTCGTCAGTTGGGCCCCAAATACGAAAGGTATAGACCTACTCTTGATCCAGACTTTGGTCCCGCGGACTACCTCTTGGAATACGATATAACCTGGCGGTGCCTTGTGGAAAAGCACAGAGGAAGGGTGGATAAATACATCCTCAATCACACCATTCGCCTGATATGCAATTCCACGACAGGAGGCATACTTGTTGCCGTTGGCGTCGGACGGCTGCACTAGGTCTTTTCTAACGGCCACTTGATCGATGAAGCTGGCGGTGATCAGTTGTCGAAGGGCTTTGACCTGATTAGTATTATAGGGGGGTATTTTGGGGTTAAATCCCACATCGATGCTGGGAAAGTTGGTTTGCGCGATGCTGGAGATTTGAGCCCGGAGTTTATGGATCTCTTCCATAGCCTGGACACGTCGATCAGTGGAAGTGTTACTCCATTAAATATGGGCTACCTTTGGTCGTAAGAAGTGTTTCTCACAGAAACCTATTCCGCCGCCAGCATATTCGTACGCTCCGACCACAGATAAAAGGCGGAGCGCGTCACTCTGAGTATCACCCAGACCGGCCAATGCCTAAGAAGGGCAGATGAGAAATGACTTTATTGAGTGAAGCAGCGTCACGTACTTGCTGCGATCTGAAAAAGGCTTGCCTTTTTGCCTTTCGTATTTCCTTTGCTCGTATTTCCTCGCTCTTGATGTGTGCGACTTCTGCGCCAAGTTCCAAGTCTCCGATATCGTCTTCTTCCTCGCCATCTCCTTGCTGGTCCAGCGCTTCTTCATGCAAAAAAGGGTCCCCAACAGACAATGCCGATACCAGAGCGATAACATAAGGCATACACCCGTGTTGCATCCCTGTAGCAAGCATTTTGCCGAACCTTGGATGGACGGGAAATAGAGCCATACTTCTTCCGAGCTCAGTTATCTTGCCACCCATGGTAAATCCCTTCCCAACGCCTGCTGCTGGTTCGATTGCACCCAGATTTGTCAACATCGCCTCGGCCTTCTTTAAAGCGGCTCGGTCTGGAGGTGTAGGAAAAGGAAAGTGGACCACAGTATCGATATGCATGCTCTTCATTTGAAGAATGATGCTTTCAATCGGTGTTCGGAGAATTTCCGGTCTTGAAAATTCATCAAAATGGTCCTCGTAGAGAGCCGACGAATAAAGGCGATAACAATGACCAGGCCCAGTTCGTCCAGCGCGTCCAGCTCGCTGGGCAGCCGATGCTTTGGAGATCCATGACACCTGAAATGATTGAATACTACTTCCTGGGTCAAATCTGCGCTACATGGGAATTAAAAAACGAATATGCGCAAAAGGAGGTTGGATACCTCTTTCGCTCTTCCACAATCTACAACATATCGAATTCCAGGGATGGTTAGAGAGGTTTCTGCGACGTTCGTAGCCACGGCGATAAGCCGAGAGTCTTCAGGAGGTGGCTTGAAGACCCTCATTTGTTTCTCACTGGAGAGCAGAGAGTAGAGGGGGACAATATGCATCGGTACTGTAATAAGTGTTAACACGAACAACGAACCAGAACCACGAGGAACCCTCACCCTCGACATCATCGAGATCTATTCCAAGTTCCTTGTCCATCCGCGCTTCATCTTCAGTGTCAGAATCGAGACCTTCGGGATCTTCTTCAGCTACAGGACCATCCACATCTACCGCTAGATCGCCTTGTACACCAAGGTCGATTTCCTCAACTTCAACATCCCCTGCATGCTGGTGAGCAACGTCACTTCAATACTATAGTGGACCCACGTTCGCGTCCACCGACATGCTTGGGCTTTCTCTCTTGCAAATCATCCTCTGGAAAGACACTAGGCTTCTTTGCAATCCCATCAGTCACAGCTTGCTTCATTCTCCGCTTCTCCTCGATGGCCTTCCTCCCGAACCGCATTTCCAGCCTTTTGCACACACCCGTGATCTCATTCTGGCCGGTGAGGAAAACGAGGATACCTCCGGGAGGGAGCCGCGAGTGAATCTTAATGGTCTTGCGGATTGCTTGGTCGATGTAATCGGGTTGCGTCCTCCGGTTGAAGTGAACAGTGACAGGGTGTTGTCGAGCACGTATCTCAATGATAGGTAGAGGAACGTCAAACAAGGTTTTGTTCTCCGCGAAGTCGGATATCCGCAGAGTTGCTGACATGATGATCAGGCGGAGAGGCTACGGATCCATTGTTAACACGTAACACCCAAACCGGATGAACATACTTTGACTTCAGGTTTCCCTTCAAGCCATAGCTTCTCTCGGACTTTAATCACTCGACTGAGAGTCCCAATAAGGATATCGGTATTGAGACTGCGTTCATGAGCCTCGTCGACGATAATGACAGAATACTTGCTGAGCAGAAAGTCAGTTGCCATTTCTCGCAAGAGCACACCGTCGGTCATGAACTTGATGGACGTCGTGGGCGCTGTGGTGGCGTCGTATCGGATTTGATACGAGACTTTCGATGTTGGGAGTGACAGTTCCTGCCCCACACGGGCCGCCATAGAAACTGCCGCAACTCTACGAGGTTGAGTGATACCGATCATGCCGGGGTTATCTGCCATATTGAGTGAGAGAATGCATACAAATAACCGTTTGAAGAATCACGTACGACTACCATGAGACCCATAGCCAGCCTCATATAAGAACTGAGGGATCTGTGTCGTTTTACCGCTCCCAGTCTCTCCGCAGACCAGAGTTACTGGATGCAATAGTACTGTCTCGACAATGTTCTGCTCTTCTGCCAAAATGGGCAACATCATCCTTGCCTCGTGAATCTCATCCGTCCGGTTGATGGCAACGGACTTTTTCATTTCGACCCCACTACCTATCTCCTTCAAGGTTCCCCGGGCAAACTCGGTATCTGGTATCTTGAGTTTTTCGCCCATCGGTCCGTGAATGGCCCCTGGCTGTTGAGGTTTTTCGATTTTTCGACGCTTGGCGGCGGGACCGAGGGTAGCTTGGAAGGCGGTAACGGCCTCGATGTGCGTCGTTATAGTCTCCCCTTCAACTTTTGTTATCGATCTGAGAGTGGAATTGATCTGTTCCTTGGCCCACTCCTTGAAACTGCGTTTGCCTGTGACTGGTAAAGGCTTGAGGTGTTCGAGGGGAGCTAGAGGGCCTCCCTCTTCGCTCCCCTCCGCCTCCGCATCCCCCTCGCTCGCCCTCTCGTTGGTTTCGCCTTCTTGTGAATCTATGTGGGTTGCAGAGTCGGAACTATCAAAGCTGCATGAGTCTTCCTCCCTATTCACTTGGAGCTCGGCGGGCTTCCATAATCGCAAAGCCTCCTATGAGCAAGGTCAGTCTGTCTTTGGGCTGGAATTGAATGGAGAATATCTGACCCTCCTCGGTATCTTGGGCGCCTTGGGCTGCCGCTTGACCATCACGCGCGTTATCAAGGATCTATCAGGGTTACGCCTTAGGGCACTCCCGACCGTTATGGAAGTGGCTGGTTGTGCGGCTGCCCGTTCTAGTTTCGTTTCGACGACATCATCCCTTATATCCACATCATAGACAACGATTGGGCTCTCCCTGTCCTTCCCCCTTGCCTTGGGAGGGTCAACGTCGCTCATCTTCACATCTTCACTGTCGTCACCCGAATCGTGCTGGGCATGTCGAATCCTCTGACCGCGTTTTTTCCCAGTACGCGCATTAAGTACCTTACGCACGGCTATGTCTTCCTCTTGTGCTGCCCGTTCCTTTGCTGTTCGAGGGCGTCCTGAACCAAGTGTCGCGGAGGATTGGAGGATTGCGGTGGAGGGAAGTTCCGCTTGAGTTTGGCTAAGACGAATGGATGACAATTAGAGAGGCCCCTTTCATAGTGGATGTCAGGAGCTTACACCAAGCGTTTGAGGATCTCGACTCGTTCTTCCTGTTTGAGCTTTTTGTCCTAGAAAGAATGTGTTCTAGAGCAATGAAACAGCCCCGCCAAGGAGCGGCTTACAATATACTTCTCCAGCCTCTTCTGCTTCTTTTTCGACGGCTTTTCTTGCGCAGCCAACAACTACCGCACAGGGCACCCAGTTAGACCTTTTCGTACACCTGTAGAGTAACCAGGCATACCTCTTGCCTCAAAAATTCCCTCCGACGCTGCTCCCTCTCTTCTTTGGTCTTCTCCACCAAAATTTCTGCGTTCGCATCGGGGAGCCCCAGGCCTTCACCCTCGTCCTTCGGTAGTTTCTTGACTTTCTTCTTCTTATGGGAGCTCCCTCCGGCCACGGACCGTCGTGCCTTGGCATTGAATCGTTCGCGTGGGGTTGGAGGCATAGTGGGTCACGTCCAAGTTTGCGGAAGGTTGAGGAGGGAAGATCGGAGCCAGAGTAAGTAGGATCGTGTTCTACATTCGTACACAGTTCTATAAGACTAAATCATCCCTCGTATGATGGCTAGGTTCGCACTCCCGCATAACAGACGAGAGCGGTCAGCCCAATGACTGTCAACCTCCGCAGCTAACTCCACCACCATTCCACCCATTTTCAACTCTCTCAGACTCTGCCTTGCCTCATTCTCCCCTGTTCATCATACTCTCGTGGCCCTTCCCCCAGCCTCAACAGCTAGTACTGCATATTTCTCTGCACGGAAGACACACTCGCGCGAGTGCAAATGCACAGAACATTATTCCTGTTCATTTAGCCGCGTCTGTGGGGTGATTAGTTGGCCAGTCCCAGGATTGAAAACAACTCCTCGTCTGTACTGACTCTCAAGCGGCATTACCATTTCCGCCGATAATATTGATATCCCACCGCGGTGGCTTACTGATTTGTGGGAACGACGGTAGGGATCAGCATCATGAAAAAGTCCGAGGACCCACCAACAATCCGTCCAATCATTCGAGGGACCGCTTGCAGCACTGCACGAGTCAGACATGCTGGAAACACAGAAACAGAACAGGCATGAGGATCGAGGATGCAAACATAGTGTACGAAAATGGTAGCAAGAGATTGGTATAATAGTTGGGGATGTCGGCAAGCAGCGATTGAAATAACTCACGAATCTTCAGAAGAGTGAATTTCTAATGTCCGGAGCTCGTCCGAAGTCGGCCCTCCTCGCTCTCTGCAGCACATGGAGAACTCATAGTCGCCAACATCGAACAGAGTTTCCGCATTTATCCTTTTGGAAGACCAGAGAAAGGGACATGGACGTCAGCACAAGGGCAACAACGGTTGGAACTAAAAGCAGTATAAGACGTCATCGGGCTTCTCATCCTTGTCTACTATGTCGGGGTCTCAAGCGAATGCATTTCACAGGTGCATCAGCGACCTCCCGCGCAGAGAAGGGAACCTCCTATATTTTATAGAGCCGCCTCTATCCAAACCAAGTGAGTACTCTATCATTCAACGATCTCCAAAAGTTTGCCCTTCGTCGCCGCCTGCAAAATAAAGTCTGCGGCTGCCTTTCTCCCGCCAGCCTGTCTACAGCATTGAGCAACCCATAAAGCCTTTTCCTTCATTCTCAATCCCTCATTACCCATGTCCGTTACACGTGAAAGTGCTTGTCCGAATTCAGCCGCATTCACTCCAGGTGCGCTTGACTTGTTGCCGTAGAGTCCGACGCCCATATACTCTGCTTTGGAGGCATTGTGATAGAGATCGAACCAAACTGCAACTATGACCTGAGGTAATCCTGCTCTGGACGCAAGTTAGGAGACCAGGTGTGAAAGGATAGTGGAGACTTCTCACAGGCAACATTCAAAAAAAGAATTTGCACCTCCATGGTGAACGTAGCACAAGACGTTGTGGTGGAACATAATTGCAATGGGGTCTGGAACGATCCAATCCACAATCTTGAACCTTGTCCGATCAAGCTTCGATTCAATGAGAGCATCCCATTCGTGTTTCCCTTGAAGTTTCCACAGTACCTGAACGTCATTTGGCAGAGAAGTAAGGAACGCTTGCGAGAAAGCATTGACCATTTCTGCATTGTAAACGATGTGGGTACCGAGACTGACGACGACTGTCTTTCCCCGATCTAGCCATTTTTCCAGCTCGGGATCAGATTGTGCAAGTGGGATAGCGTCGAGGGTTATCGGCCCGAAGCAGTGAAGGTTAGACGGCAGGACACAGGGGTAATCAGTTTCTGGGGTGCTACAGCAGAGTATGTCGATGTCGCTCCTCATCGCCGTCCCGAGTGGGGGGCCTCCTTTCAGACCAATTTGCTGACGGAAAGCCAGATAGGAGCTAAAGCGAGGACAACGGGAAAAGATGAATAATATCTTGAGCATAGTCCAAAGGTTGAAGAGGAAAAGGGACGCAGGTACCGGGAATGGAATCGTGGACCACGACCTTCCGTCCAAAGTCAAGTCCTGCATCATTTGTAGGAAGGTCCTCACTCACGCGGGGTAATACCAAATCCCTCTCAGATTGGGTTGAGACAAGCGCATTAAATCAAGACTTTGAAGGGGAGAGTTTAATAGGTAGCGTCGCCCTGATAAGCGACAAGCATCGACAGCAGGCGAGAATAATATGTCGATTATGACCGCGTCTGCATCGAGTGAGTTGATGATTTGCTCTATCTCTTGAACTAGATGCCCATACTCCTCATTATTCCATGGTACTAACACCGTACTGAACATGTGGAGGGGTTTGTTCGATTTGTTGGATGGCGGGTGCACAAGTCCCACCCAACCGAGTCCTTCTTTGGAAGATGCCTCGGTATAGCTGCTCCCGCGGATCGCGTGGAATGTCACAGGGGACCTCGAACGGGAGCGAATCGAATCAACTCGTTTTTCGAGTGGAGAAAAGGAGCCGACATGGACGTCCAGATCTGAGCGGTGACCTAGTTCTGTCGCTAATGCTAAGATGCTATTAGCTTGCCCATACTCTGAGAGGGTCAAGAGGAGGACTTTCATGTTCTGGGAACAACGAGCAGGTGCGGTAGCAAGGAGAGAGGTCAATGTATTATAAAGAGAAGATGGCCTCCGTGGACGCAACGGCGCTCCGTGACGTTTCGGGAGGTGCTCGGGTTCGGGAGGTACTCGGGCCCTTCCCTACCAATCGATGTATGATAGTTGTATGTATGGGAGGTGGACAACGGAATACAGAAGCTTAAATTTGGCTATCCAGGGTATAACGATCCACGGGAATTCTGGCCGTCTGTTCGGGCTTCGTGGCAAAAGCAACTGACAAGCCCATATCAAGAGTAAGGAGTGATACAGTGGAACCGTCAAAGCTGGCGGCTCGGGCGATACCCTTTAAAGGCTGGCTCGGAAAATGGTATCTGCCTTCGGGGCTTGGCGCCATGACCGAGGTCACTTGAGGTGTCTTCCTTGCCCTTGATAGTGTAGGAAGTTCTCCGGCCACGGTCTTAGTTCGGGATCGTGTGGTGCCTTGCAATGGTAGGAGACTAAATTGAAGCACGAATGTTTTGAGCAAGAAGAACAAAGAATCTTCTTCAATGCTTATACAATGCTTATGCAATATACTATCCCTTGTATGACGGCGAGTTCCCGCTCCCGCAAGCAAACAAGAACGATTTGCCAGTTGATTTTCAGCCCTCCAACTCCAAGTAGTCCACCACTCAGTCCACCACTCCCAACTCTTACCACAATCTGCTTTTCTGTGTTATTACCTTTTGCATCATGGTACACGTGCAGGTTTGGCCTTGCCTCTCTTCCTCCACTTTCAAGAGCTAGCACCGCATCCTTCCTTACATGGAAGACAAACTTGGTGTCCTTCTTTCTGGCAAGTTCGAACGTAAGTCCAGGGAATGTGGCCATATGGATCCATCCATCGATCCCGGGGAGAGCCGAGGCGGCATAGAGCGACCCATCGATCGTGTTCCTGATTACCAGTGCGCTCTTCTGTGTTATCTCGTCAGCAACAGGGAGAGAAAGCGCCAAAAAATTATTTCCGCCTGCCACGGCGCTTCCCATCCCTGACATTAAACCACGTACGCACCGCATACCTCCCTACACTCTCGTCCATTTCACCTTGTGCAAGGCTCGGCACCCGCTGCCCATAGATTATGAACGTGTATATTATACCACATACCGGAAGCTTGTGTGGATAGCTGACTGACCATTGTGGAAAAGCAAGTAAAGGATGAGTTTCACCAGAAAGAGAGAGCAGAGAATCTCGTGGCTATGCCTGCCTTCGAATCTCGACCTCTTAGTTCGATCTGCTCACGCCTGTGACTTCGGAACATGGATTGAAGTAAGTTGAATCCCTGTCTTCTTGGTGCCCGCCATAGGCTGAGATTCATCGACGGCACAAACACAAGGTATCAGGATAAAGCACAGAAACTGGTGACGGGTGGGGTGGGAGGACCGAGGCAGTTCAACCAAGGAGCCACCCAGAACATTCTCCACTCATGGGGTTAGTTGGTGACTGAATACAAGGGGTAAGTGAAGGCTCGCGTTTATCTGAAACCCCACGATGCTATTTAGCCGAGAGAGGTGCTTGGGCAATTGTCACGCTCGAGTCGCGCCTGTGAAATAACATTTGGCCCTCGCATCCCAAGGTGTAGTGGTTGATTATACTGGGTCGAGAAGGGCGAAGAAAACGTAGATAAAGATTAAGACAACGTATAACATGGGTCACTGTGCTTGAAGGCACCAGTCCAGAAAGATTTATGTCTTTGGTTTCTTCGCTAAGGAGAATATCAGTCAAACTGCAGAGCCGAGAATAGCAGAACTACGTGCCTCCATACTTGCTACGTGCTGTCTGACGGTTGACGACGCCATTGAAGTCTAATGCTCCTCGCACCAAACGATACCTAACATTCAATTTGCATGAGCCCAGATTGAGAATGACAGGGGAAGGAGCTACCGAACACCAGGAAGGTCCTGAGCGCGCCCACCACGGACAAGTACTACCGAATGCTCTTGCAGGTTGTGGCCCTCACCAGGAATGTAGCAAAGGACGCTCTTTCCCGTCGTCAACTTGACGCGTGCAACCTTTCGTTGAGCAGAGTTGGGTTTCTTGGGTTTCATCATCTTGATTTCAACGCATACACCCTTGCGCTGGTAGCAGCCTTCGAGGTAGGGAGACTTTGACCGCGATCTTCGCTCCTTTTTTGGAGATAATTTTGGCCGTCTCATGGCTTGGTTGAGTGTTGCATTAGCTTTGGGAGATGAGTGAAATGCCCTCAAAAGTGACGCTGTGGGCAAAACTGGCCGAGTGGGTTGGTTGATGAAACTCGCGTGCCGAGTCGCAGCAAGAAACGAGCGAGGTGAATGATGGAATGTAACTTGTTGCTGTGCAAGTTGTGTAGGGAATATCCTGAATATCCTTGACATTTTCGACCGCCTTGGTTTAGAACAAGTGGTTTTCGGGGTCCTTTCCACGTCCTTGAACCGCGACTTTCTAGAGTCCAGAGAACCAGGTAGGAACCCCAACCGCAGCCATGGCACGCTCCGTACATAGAAGAAGACGTGATGACGGCGATGAGGACCCCATCGAGGACGTAGATTCATCCCAGCCACAAAGATGGACCCGTCAAGTCGATTCCGACGATGGCATAGAGGTCGTGCCAGACGCGTCACAATTCTCTGCCCCAGCTACTGCAGGCATCTCGAAGAACAAGGGAAAGGGAAAGAAACGCGCTGCCACACCTTCGGATGATGGCAGTGGACCGGAGGCCGACGTGGACCAGGACTTACCACCGTTTGACCCCACTGCATTTCGAGATCAACCGATACCTGGTAGAGCCTCTGATAATTTTGCTGAAATCCACCAAATGTGGCATAAAGGGATCACTGCTCTTGACATCCTCGAGAAGAACATCCGTGAGGCGGCTATTGCTCTGACCGAAGCTGGGGAACAAGGAAGCTCAGAGGTGTGTACCTTAATCTGCCGTGCTTAATCTGCCGTGCTGGAGCTTTCCTAAGGGAGGTGCGGCTGCGGAGCACGCTCATTGCCTTCCTGGCACTGTTGAAATATTCACCTGAATCATTGCACATAGGCACTTGCAGAGGCCGATACTCTTATGCGCCAATGCATCGATTTAACCCAGTTTGCGAAGTGTCACCAAGACTCGATCAACCTCATCCGCGAAGACCTTATTCAAAGCAGACCTGTGGTGTGTAGGAGCCGTACGGTATTGCCTTTCGCAATTAAATCTTACTCCCCTTTCCAGGAGCAAGCCGTCTCCCGCTATGAACAAGCGACAAGCGACAAACTAGAGGATTACGAACGGAAAACGTCCAGACAAAAATATTCCGCAGAACTTAAGTACAGAGGGTATAGAGAGGACATCTGGGTACGTGCGATGTTTACATTGTGGTGATTGATCACGAACTCGAGCAAATTCAGGGTGTTACCCACGAGGGGGCTATGCCCCCTATTACCCGATTTATCCCCCGAGGTTTGTACAAGGCACTATTCTTATTGTATGTAGCACTAAGGAGCTATCCCTCAATCCAGAACAGGGTGACGAAGATGACGAAGACAGCGACATGGAAATCGGCGGCATGACAGTGAACCTCAGATGCCCTCTATTACAGAGATACCTTGAGGAACCAATGACCTCGTGGGTTCTCTGGCAAATAATTCCGTGACGAGTGGGCGTCTTTGGGAGTGCGATACTGATTGCATTCGCTATCACAGGACGAAGTGCCAGCACTCTTACTCTCGAGTAGCCATTATGGATTATCTGAGGCGTGGCACGAAGCAATGCCCTATGCCTGGCTGTGGACAGCTCGTCTCGGTGAACGGGTTGCAGAGGAACGAGGAGCTCGAGGCTAGGGTTAGGGCTGCTCAGAGGAGGGTAGTGATGTCCACGCAAATGAGCATGGATGTGGACGATGATGATGATGAAGTCGTGGGTTAGGTTTCACAATCACACCAACCACACCCCGTGTGTGCCCTCTGGCCTATTGGTTGCTCACCGAATGCCTATCTGTATTTTGGAATACCAAAACCGCTCTCCTCTCGCGTGAAATCTTCATCTTCTGTCTCCAACAGCCTCACAGCATCCAGACCGGCCTCAGGAGGGCGGTTTCGACAACACGTTGCTTACAAGATAGCGAGTAAACTAGTTTCTGGTGCTCTCACTTTCCCGGGTCGTTCGACCCCAAGCCAAACCAAACCATCTGTAAGTCCATCCCTTTAGAGACGATGCCAAGATCGAATCGGCTGTTATAGGAGACTTGCTCATTCATGCCTCCGTCAACCCTTGCGATGTTCCCACAAATTCCCGCCTCCTCAGCTATTCGACCCACTGACCCTGGTTGTATGAATTGAGAAGGCAAAATGACCTGGGTCGTGGTCCAAGTAGCGAGGATATAGTCTGTGTGCCGCATTGCACAGACCTGTGGATGTTGTGCGCACAGCATATGTACCCGCCGGCTCGATTGTCCGCACAGCTTAGGCTGTGTGTCGACCCGCGAAGGCCCACAGCCCTCGTCTCTTGGTCTCTCCCACTTCTACCAGTTAGATGAATACGTCTAGGACCTCCAACTACCCACAATTCTTTCTTGGGTACAGTGGTAGTCCTCGGCTACGACCATGCCATCGATGTCTATTTTCGAGCACCTTCGCATGCTTACTTTCCTTCAACGAAGAATCCTGCACATCTCTGCACATTGGCATGCCAGGATAGAGCATGTTTCGCTCGATTATCGCCCGAGGTCGAGCGAGGCTTCCAGCAAAATGGCTCACCCACCATGTACACGCTTCCTGGGCGAAGCTACTGCTGCTCAAACGTGTGTTCGTCACGTCCAGCAAACAGCCGTGGCAAGCGAATAACCCAAATTATTCTTACTCCTTCGGCCAGTCAGAGGTGCTGG
>Ga0307513_10009621_pt1 | contig 12206 bp, 10 predicted proteins | sample 15_EM_MG_FD_202174 | JGI IMG/M metagenome (GOLD analysis project Ga0307513, IMG submission 202174) | Populus trichocarpa ectomycorrhiza microbial communities from riparian zone in the Pacific Northwest, United States - 15_EM | ecosystem: Host-associated > Plants > Roots > Unclassified | place... | reverse complement strand
GATGAGCGAAGCGGCGGTGCGCACCAGCACGCGCCCACGCTGCGCGATAGGCGGCGGCACGTCGGCGACGGACACCTCGCCCGTCTTATAGTTTTGCAAAATCTGTTTCATCCGCTCTCGTGTCTCGCGCCCGCCCCGCTTACCCTTTCGCCCGCCTCAAAACGCGTCTCAACTTTCTTCGCGCCTTACGTCTTAACTTCGCGCCGGTGCGAGAACGATTTCACGCACCGGCGCAAAGTTCAGACGTAAGGCGCGAAGAGTTGCTTCATTGTTTCAACTGACTTTATCCGCGACGAGTTGATTATATATTTCCAGATACTCGGGCGCTACGGACGGGGCTGTGAACCGCCGCGCGAGTTCGATGTTGTGGCGACGCATCGCCGTGCGCGTGTCCGGTTGGTCGAGCAGCCGTGCGATCTGTCCTGCGAGCATGCGCGGATTTTTCGGCTCGACCCAGAGGCAGTTGTCAGGCTCTCGCAGGTAATCGGCGGCGGCGCGGATGCGCGTCGTGATGACGGGCAGCCCGGCGGCGATTGATTTGAAAATGACCATCGGGAAACCTTCGTAATGATAGGTCGGGAACAGGAGCATCGTGCTGCCCGCGTAGAACTCAGGCGTTTCCGCTTCCGGCACGTAGCCGAAGAAACGCACGCGCTCCTGTAAACGCAGGCGCGCCGTTTCCGCCTCCGCCGACGCGCGCGCCTCGCCGTCGCCGAGGCAGAGCAACTCGAAGACGCGTCCCTCGTCGCGCAGGATGGCGCAGGCGTTCAGCACGTCCGCTAAGCCTTTGGCCGGAATGAAACGCGCGATGAAAAGCAGGAGCGGCGTCTCCGCATCCACGCCCAACCGCGCGCGCAAATTCGCGCCCGCCGGTGGACCGGCGTCCGCGCCCGCCACCACGTTTTTGACGACGAAGAGTTTGCGCCGGTCAACTCCCGCGCGCGTGAAATTCTCGCGCTCCTCCGACGACAACAGCCCGATGCCGTCCGCGCGCGCCAGCACGAACCGCACGAGCGCGCGCAGGGCGGCGTGGTTCGTTTCAAACAGCGCGGCGTCCGAGCCGTGGAACTTCAAGAAGATTTTCGCGCGCGTGGGTTGCAGGAGCCGGACGGTCGCGGCGTCGCGCATGAGCGCCATCTTGTCGAACGAAGTGTTCAAGTGAACGATGTCGAATTGCTGGCGGCGCAGGCGGCGGCGCAACTGTCGCGCCGTCGAGAGCACGCGCGCGACGCGCTGCCTGAGAGTCGTCCGGCCCAACCGCTCGCCGTAGACGTAAGTTTCCTCCGCGACCTCCGCGCCGAGCCTGCGCAACTCCGCGACGAAGGGCGGTTCGCAAGCCGCCGGACCGCCCAGAGAGTCCCGGTCAGGCATCCCCATCAATACGCGCACGCGTGGCGTTTCCTGTTCATCGAATAATCGAATCGGTGTTTGAACTTGAACCGGCGAGATCATGGCACGCCCGCCGCAGACTTGTACAGTTTGAGCAAATTCGCGATGTGCGTTTCGATGCCGAACTCCGCGTTAGCCCAACGTCTCGCGTCGCCCGCGAGACGCAGACGCCGCGCGCGATCTTCGACGAGTTCGCAGAGACGCCGCGCCAGATCATCAGCGTCGCCCGTGCGAAACACGGACGCAAACTCGCCGCCCTGCGTCACTTCGAGCAACGCGCCGATGTCCGAGACGACGACCGGCACGCCCGCGAGCATCGCTTCGACCACGGCCACGCCGAACGAATCCTTACGCGACGAGAAGACGAAGATGTCGAGCGCACGCAGAACGCCTGCGACATCCGCGCGCTTGCCTAAGAAATGCACGCGGTCTGCGATGCCCTGCTCTCGACAGTAGTTGACGCACTCCTGATAGATGCGTGTCGCGTCGTCTCCGGCGTGCCCTCCGGCAAACACGAAATGCGCGTTCGACACGCGTCGAAAGAGGGCGGGCAGCGCGCGGCACACGGTCAGTTGATCCTTGCGCGCGTCAGCGTAGAAATTGCCGACCATGCCGAGCAGCAAATCGCCCTCCGGCAGTTTCAATTCGGCGCGCAAGTCGTTGCCGCCCGTCGTCGCTTGCAGGCGCGCGGCGTCAACGCCGTTGTAGACGACTTGAAAATTCTTAGTCGTGTCAAAGCCGCCTTCCGCGTCGAGGCACGAGAGAAGTTCGCGGCTGACGGCGACGTTGGCGTCCATGCGCGGCGCGAGAAACTTCAAGGCCAAACGGTTCTTCGCGTCCGCCGCGCAGAGGTGAAAACTGAGCACGCGTTTGATGCGTTTGTTGCCGCGCGTCGCAAGATATGCGTGCAGGGCTTCGACGGCCTGATGGCAATGCACGACCTCGACCTCGCGTTCCGCGATCAGACGCCGCAGTTGGCCGACCAACTTCGGATCGAGCGGCGCGCGGCGCGAGAGCCTGACGAAGTGTGCGCCGGAGCGTTGGAAGTCGTCTTCGAGTTCGCCGCCGCCCGTCGCCGCGAAGGTCAGATCGAGTCCGTTGGCGCGCGCGTTGCGGCACACGTCGAGGACGAGCGTTTCCGCGCCGCCACGGTTGAGCGAATCGAGTAGGTGCAAGACTCTCATGGAAGACCGGACTTGTTTTAATATAGTGACCGAATGCTAAAAGCGCCAGCAAGCGTTACGCTCGCAACGGAGACGGAGAACGCAGCCGCCGTCTCAGTCGTCGTGCCCTCGTTCAACCACGCGCCGTTCATCGAGCGAACCCTGCGCTCCGTCTTCCGGCAGACGCTCCCGCCGCTCGAACTCGTCGTTATAGACGACGGCTCGCGCGACGATTCGCCGCACATCATCGAACGCGTCCTGCGCGACTGTCCCGTCGCCTGCGACTTCATCGCGCGCGAAAATCGCGGCCTGTCCGCCACGCTCAACGAGGGTTTCGCGCGCTCGCGCGGTCGTTATTTCGCCTATCTCGGCTCGGACGATCTGTGGTTTCCGCAGTTCTTACAGGCGCGCTTTCAGGTGTTGGAAGCTCGCCCGCGCGCCGTCCTCGCCTACGGGAACGCTTACAGCATCGACGCCGCAGACCGCATCATCGATTGCACGGGCGATTGGGCGCGTTACCGCGACGGCGACGTGCGGCGGATGCTGCTGGAGACGCTTGCGCCGCTCAGCCCGACGGTCGTCTACCGCCACGACGCGCTACGCACGCACCGTTGGAACGAAGAGGCGGGGCTGGAAGATTACGAACTCTACCTGCGCCTGAGCGCGGAAGGCGAATTTGCTTTCGACCCACACGTTCTCTCCGCGTGGCGGCAGCACGGGTATAACACGAGCAGCAACCTGCGGCTGATGCTGCGCGAGAAACTCGACGCGCAACGTCGCGCGTCCGCGTCGCTCAACCTGAGCGCGAAAGAGCTTGCGGAGTTTCAAACGCTCGCACGGTTTCGCGGCGCACAGGAGTTCATGCGACGCGGCGAAAAGTTGGAGGCGTTGAAACTGGCTTCCGGCAACTGGCGCGGCGCACAAACGAACGTCGAGGCGTTCAAACTACTCGCCGGTCTGCTCGTCCCACACCGCCTGCTCGCACGCCGACAGGCGCAAAGACGCGACCGCGCCGCCGCGCACTACGGCTCGCTGGAAATGTAAAACGGGCTTTCTGATCTCTTTGCGCCTTTGCGTGAGAATAATTTCTCGCAAAGGCGCAAAGGAAGACGTTTAGAGTTGAGTGCGCGCTGAGAGTTGGGCGCGCGTTCGTCGCTTTGGAAGTTACTGTTCTTCCCTGACGTATCCGTGTACGTCGTGATGATCGTCCCAGACGCGTGCGCCGAAATAGACTTCTTTGAGTCCGCCCACCTCTCCGGTCCGCGCGCGTATCCACGCGGGAGAAGTGAGCGCGACGCCGTATCCGCCCTGCCCCGCATAGTCTTCATAGCCGAAGCCCGTCCCGGCGTAACGCTGCGTGATGCGCTCCACCTGTTCGCCCGTCAGCATGTAATCGAACTCGCCCGTCGGCAGGCGGCGGGCGACGAAATCGCCGTGCGCGCTAAACAGCAAGAGGCCGCCGGGCGCGAGTTGGCGCGCGAAGAGACGAAAGAGGGCGCGCGTCTGCCCGGCGTCGAGGTGCGTGATGAGCGAGCCGCACCAGATGAGATCAAACGGCGCGTCGAACGAGAGTGCGTCGAGGTCTGTCTTGGAATAGACGGGCGTTGCGCCAAACGTGCGCGCGCAAAAATCAACCCCGTCCCGGTCGAGGTCGCAGGCCGTGAACGAGGCTTCCGGGAAACGCCGGACGAGGAAACGCAGCACGCGCCCATGACCGCACGGCAGATCGAGCACGCGACCGACCGACGACAAGTTCGCCCGCCGCAGAGCCTCTTCGAGCGAGCGCATCGCGGAGAGTCCGACTTTGAAATAGTGCGCGCCGTCGCCCGTGTACATCGTGTCGCGCGGCGAGATGCGGCTCTCCACTTGCCGGAGCAGTTCACGCTCCGCCGCCGTCAGCGTCTGGTCTTCGAGCAGCCGACGCTTTTGCCCCGCCGTCCTGAAGCCAAGCGCACGCACGCGGCGTCGCACCGTCCCCAGACGCGTCCTCAACGGCACTGGAAGAATTTGTTTTAACGTGTGACCTGTCACCCCTCAAGTTCAGAAAGTCGCGCCGAGAGCGTCCGACAGAATGCACCAGCAAGACGGCGCGAGGCAAACAAGAACAAGGGATGAAGAAGAATTGATCCATTGATTCAATATTATTACCCTTCATTGAATCAATGAAAAAATGAATCAATGGATCAATTCTTCTTCCCCCCTTCCTTTGACTCTTCCCCGCCGTGTGACTAGACTTGCTTCGTACTGTTAACGCAAAACTTCTCCGGCCTGCGCCGGACGCGCGCACCGCCGACGCGCGTCGCTCGAACGCCTTCGGACGCGACTCGAATTTGATGGATTCACACACCAGCGACCCAATCGCGTCTCCGCACCACGTAGCCGCCGCGCCCGCAACACACGCACCGCCCCCTCCACAGACAGCCGCCGCCAACGGCGACACGGGCGACGCCCTCGTGCTGCCCGACCAGCCGCTTATCCTGATCGAGTCGGAAGAGACGGGCGTGCAGTTCGCCTTCTCGGATTTGTGGTCGTACCGCGAGTTGCTCTATTTCCTGACGTGGCGCGACATCAAGGTGCGCTACAAGCAGACCGCCCTCGGCGCGGCGTGGGCGATTATCCAACCGCTCGCCACGATGCTCTTGTTCACGCTCGTCTTCAACCGGATCGCCGGACTCGACACCGGGCGCGTCCCTTACCCGCTCTTCGCCTACACCGGACTTTTGATCTGGACGTTCTTTTCAAACGCCGTCACGAACAGCACCAACAGTCTTGTCAACAACACGAACCTGATCACCAAAGTCTACTTCCCGCGCGCCTTCATCCCGTCGGCGGCGGTCGCGGCGGGGCTGGTTGACCTCGCCATCGCGGGGCTGATCCTCGTCGGGCTGGTCGTCTATTATGGCGTCACGCCGACGTGGAGCATCGCGCTCGTGCCCTTCTTTCTGTTGCTCTCGGTGATGCTCGCGCTGGCCGTCGGGATGCTCATTTCCGCGCTGACCGTGAAGTATCGCGACCTGCGGCACGCCCTGCCCTTCCTGATTCAATTCTGGATGTTCGCCTCGCCCGTCATCTACCCCGCGAACCGCGTGCCCGGACGCTGGCGACACCTGATCGCCTTGAACCCGCTGACCGGCATCATCGAGGGCTTTCGCGCCTCGCTCTTCGGCGGCGAGTTCGACCGCACGGCGACGCTGCTCGCCGTCGTCGTCACACTCTTCCTGCTCGCCGGTTCGTTCTACCTCTTCCGCCGCATCGAAGAGACTTTCGCCGACATCATCTAAAACGACGCCGATGAAACCAATCGTCACCATCGAAAATGTCAGCAAACGCTACCGGCTCGGCGGGCTGCATCCCGGCTACCTGACGTTTCGCGATCTGGTCGGCGGCGCGCTCGGGCGCGTCACGTTCAGGCGCGGCGGCGGCGGCGACGTGGGGACAGCCGGAGAGTCGCGCCGCGACTTCTGGGCGCTCAGAGACATCAACCTCACCGTCAGGCCGGGCGAACTGATCGGCGTCATCGGGCGCAACGGCGCGGGCAAATCGACGCTCCTGAAAATTCTTTCGCGCGTGACGAAACCGACCACCGGGCGCGTCGCGATGTACGGGCGCGTCGGTTCGCTGCTCGAAGTCGGCACGGGTTTTCACGCGGAGTTATCGGGGCGCGAGAACGTCTTTTTAAGCGGCGCGATCCTCGGCATGCGCCGCGCCGAGATCGAGCGCAAGTTCGACGAGATCGTCGCCTTCTCCGAACTCGAACAATTTATCGACACGCCCGTCAAGCGATATTCCTCCGGCATGTACGTGCGCCTCGCCTTCTCGGTCGCCGCGCACCTCGAACCGGAAATTCTGATCATGGACGAAGTGCTCGCCGTCGGCGACGCGGCGTTCCAGCAGAAGTGCCTCGACAAGATGCACGCCATCCGCCAGCATGGACGCACCATCTTTTTCGTCTCTCACAGCATGCCCGCCGTCACGCGCCTGTGCCGCCGCGTCATCCTCCTGCACGAAGGAAGGATCGTGAGCGAGGGCGAGCCGCAGGCGGTCGTCAACGATTACCTGAGCGCGAGTTGGAACATCACGGCGGAGCGCGAGTGGTTGAGCGAGGCGGACGCGCCCGGCAACGACGTGGTGCGCCTCGTGCGTGTGCGCGTCCTCGACGATGCGGGCGAGAGCGCGACCGCCTTCGACATCCGCCGCCCCGTCCGCGTCGAGATCACTTACGACGTGCTTCAGGGCGGGCGCATCCTCACGCCGCACGTCGAGTTTCACAACGACGTGGGCGTCCACGCCTTCAGTTCGCACGACACGGGCGAAGCGTGGCGGCGCACGCCGCGCGAGGCCGGTCGCTACTCAAGCGTCATCACGATCCCCGGCAACACGCTCGCGGAGGGGACGCTGCGCGCGCACGTCTCCGTCATGTCGCACGTGCCGCAGACGACGCTCCACGCGCAGGCGCAGAACGTCGTCGCCTTTCAAGTGATCGACAGCCAGCAGGGCGACTCGGCGCGCGGCGATTACATCGGCCCCATCCCCGGCGTCGTGCGCCCGCTGCTCGACTGGGCAACCACGCGTCTCGACGCCGCGCCGCCGCAAGGACGAAACGCGCCGCCGCAGGGTTCGTAAAAATTTCCGCGCATGAAGAAATGGCTACAGGAAAACTTGCCGCTCCCGGCGAAACTGCTGTTGAAGCGGTTGCTCGTCGCAACGGTCGGCGTGTGCGTCAAACTCGCCGCGCTCGTCTACGACTTCGGCGTGCGGGTCCTGAACCTCGCCTCCAAACACGGTCTTGACATCAACGAAACTTGGAACGTCACGCGCCGCCCGGAGACTATCGCCGCGCCTGTTCACACGGCGCAGTTCGGCGCGCAGGATTTTCTGTTTCTGACCGACACGATCTCCGGCGCGCGTGCCGCCAGAGATGCCGTAGATGAAAGCGAGCGGAAGTCTCCCGGCACGTCCATCATCATCCCCGTCTTCAACAAGGTGGAGTTCACCTTTCAATGCCTGCGCTCGCTCCTGCGCGAAATTGATTTCGACGACACGGAAGTCATCGTCGTCAACAACGCTTCGACGGACGCGACTACGCGGCTGCTCGCTCATTTTCGAGGTCTGGTCACGGTCATTAACAACGAAGAGAATCGCGGCTTCGTCGATGCCTGCAATCAGGGAGCTAAACTCGCGCGCGGCGAGTATCTGGTCTTTCTCAACAACGACACGGTCGTCCTTCCCGGCTGGTTGAAGCACCTGCGCGAGACTGTCGAAAGCGACCCGACGGTGGGCGCGGTCGGCTCGATGTTCCTCTACGAAGACGGGCGCGTGCAGGAGGCGGGCGCGGGCGTGTGGCGCAACGGCGCGGCCTTTCATTACGGTTGGGGCGGCTCGCCCGACGACCGCCGCTACAACTTCGCGCGCGAGGTTGACTATTGCTCCGGCGCGTCGCTCCTCGTCCGCCGCGAACTCTTCGAGCGGCTCGACGGCTTCGACCCGCGCTACGCTCCCGCCTACTACGAAGACGTGGACATCTGCTTCGGCGTGCGCTCGCTCGGCTACAAGGTCGTCTATCAACCGATGTCGCGCGTCGTTCATCACGAGGGCGCGACCGCCGGGCGCGACACCTCCACCGGCTTCAAACGTTATCAGGTGATCAACCGCGCGAAGTTTGTCGAGAAGTGGCGCGAAGTTTTGGAGCGCGAGAATTTGCCCGAAGACCGCGCCCGCACTTACGAAGCCTCGAACCGCAAGCGCGCGCCGTACGTCATCATCTTCGACGAACGCATCCCCACGCCCGACCGCGACGCGGGCAGCGCGCGCATGATGTTCATCCTCAAGTCGCTCGCGCGCTCTTGCCGCCCGGTCTTCGTGCCGCTCAACCGGCCACACGGCATCGAGTATGAACGCCTCTTGTGGAAAGAGGGGATCGAGACGGCAAACATCGTGGAGTACGGGCGGCTGCTCGGCGAGAGGAAGTTTCGCGCCGCCGTTCTGAGTCGCCCGCTCGTCGCCGACGGCCTCATCAATTCGCTGCGCCAGATCGACCCGTCGCTCAAGATCGTCTTCGACATGGTGGACGCTTATTTCATCCGTCTCGAACGCGAGCATCTGGTAACTCGGGACGAGCACACGGCGGCAGAGGCGCGGCGTTATCGGGAGATCGAACTGCGACTCGCGCGCGCGAGTAATCTCGTCTGGTGCAACTCGAACGGGGACAAGGAAGCGGTCGCGAGCGAAGCGCCCGAAGTCAGGATCGAAGTCATCCCGACGATCCACCCGCTGCACACGCGCGGCAAGAGTTTTGCCGAACGCGAGCACCTGCTGTTTCTCGGCAACCTCGCCCACCGCCCGAACGCCGACGCCGTGCATCACTTCATGCGCGACATCTTCCCGCTCGTCAAACATGCGCTCCCCGAAATCAAACTTTACGTTGTCGGCGACAACGTGACGCCGGAGATCGCGGCCTACGCGTCGGCGGATGTCGAGGTGCTCGGCTACGTGCCCGATGTCGAACCGCTCTTTCGCAACTGTCGCCTGATGGTCGTGCCGCTGCGCTACGGCGCGGGCGTCAAGGGCAAACTCGGCGAATCGCTCTCTTACGGGCTGCCCGTCGTCACGACTTCGACCGGCGCGGAAGGCTTCGGCTTAACCGGCGGCGTCGAAGCGTTGATCGCGGACGAGCCGCAAGAGTTTGCCGCGGCGGTCGTGCGCGCCTACGAGCGCGAGGATTTGTGGGAGCGGCTGGCGGAGCACGGCTACCGCCACATCGAAAAACATTTCACGCCCGGAGTCGTCGCCGAAGTCGTCAACTCTTCGGTGCGCGAACTTGGATTAACTGAGGTTGCGATGCGGGCGGGCGACGGTCGCGTCGTCGAGATAAGCCAGTGAGAATTTTGATCACGGGAAGTCGTGGGTTCGTCGGCGGCAGCGTCGGGCGATACGCCGCGCGCGCGGGTCACGCGGTGGTCGGCGTCGGGCGCGCAACGCAGGCCGAAGTCGGTTGGCCGGGCGCATACGTCTCCGCCGACATTGTGAGTTCCGATCTCTCCGGCGTGGTGCGCGACTTCGCGCCCGATGTCGTGTTGCACGCGGCGGGCACGGCCTCCGTCGGCGCGTCGCTCGCCGCACCGCTCGACGACCTGCGCGCCGCCCTCCTGACGTGGGCGAACACGCTTGAGAGCGTCCGCCGTTCCGGCTTGCGACCGCTCCTGCTCTACGCTTCGAGCGCGGCCATCTACGGCAATCTCGCCACGCTGCCCGCGCGCGAAGATGCGCCCGCGCGCCCCATCTCGCCCTACGGTTTTCACAAGGCCGCCTGCGAACTGCTCGCGCACGAATACGCCGAATGCTTCGCGCTCCCCGTCGTCGTCTGTCGCCTCTTCTCGCTCTTCGGCGCGGCGCAACGGCGTCTGCTCATCTGGGAGTTATACCGACAGTTCGCCGACGCCGATGAACCCGTCGTCCGGCTGCAAGGCACGGGCGCGGAGACGCGCGATTACCTACACATCGACGACGTGGCCGCCGCCCTGCTCGACATCGCCGCCGCGCAACTCGAAGAGACGACGGAGGGCGGTCGTCGAGTAGAGACGACGGAGCGCGGTCGTTGTCTCGTCGTCAACGTGGCGAGCGGCGAAGAGACGAGCGTGCTCGCGCTGGCCGCGCAGGTCGGCCAACTCGTCGCGCCCGGGAAAGAGATTCGTTGTCGAGGATTGGAACGCACCGGCGACCCCCGCGCATGGCGTGCCGACATCACACGCCTGCGCTCCCTCGCGCCCCTCTGGCAACCGCAGCCGCTCGCGCAATCACTCGCCGGATGCATCGCAGAGTGGAAAAGAAATGATGAACGCGGAACGATGGACGCGGAACGATAGATGATGGACGAAATCTATAAAGCGGCGGAATGTTTTAAGCCCCGAGGCGTTAACAGACCAAAGCCGCGAAGCAACAACAGATCATAGCCGCGAAGCGGCGGCAGTTAATAGCCCCGTGCGTCAGCGCGGGGATCAAGTCAGATAAAAAGTTATGAAGCCCCGACAGGAGCGACACCTTGCACCGCGCGATTGTGTCGCCCCTAACGGGGCTTCGGACGTTGTTACCTATGCCGTGACCCCGCCCTCACGGACGGGGCTATTAACTGTCGCCGCTTCGCGGCTGACAAATATATCGGTCGCCTCGTGGCTTTCCTTCATCGTTCATCGTTCATCGTTTCGCGTCATCGTTTCGCACTTATCATTTCCCGTTCGAGCAACGCGTTGAGGATGCGGTCGGCGGCTTGGCCGTCCCAGAGCGGGGGGACGCTCTCGCGCGGGTGATCGAGTGCGTCGAAGGCGGCGTTGATGATCGTTGCGGCGTCTGTGCCGACGAGGCGGTTCGTGCCGTGCGTGATCGTGATCGGGCGTTCGGTGTTGTCGCGCAGGGTGAGACAGGGGATGTTGAGCGCGGTCGTCTCCTCCTGAATGCCGCCCGAATCCGTGAGCACGAGGCGCGCCCCGCTGAACAGGCGCAGGAAATCGAGATAGCCGAGCGGTCCGATCAGATGCAGGCGCGGCGCGCTCAGCTTCACGCGCTCGAACAGTCCGAACTCTTCCAGTTTGCGGCGCGTGCGCGGGTGTACGGGGAAGACGACGGGGAAGCGTTCGCCGATGCGTTCGAGCGCGGAGAGGATGCGCTCAAGCGGCTCGCGCGCGTCCACGTTCGACGGGCGGTGCAGCGTCACGACCACGTAATCCGTGCCACGCCCGACGCCCAACTCTTCGCGTATGCGCGAACGCCCTGCGCGCTCCATCTGCGCGTAGAGCGAATCGATCATCACGTTGCCGACGAAGCGGATGCGCTCGCGTGGGATGTTTTCGGCGAGCAGATTTTCGTCGGCGTCGGGCGAGGGCGTGAGCAGAAGGTCGGAGATTTGATCCGTGAGCAGGCGGTTGATCTCTTCGGGCATCGTGCGGTCGCGGCTGCGCAAGCCCGCTTCGACGTGCGCGACCCTGACCCCCAACTTCGCGCAACAGAGCGCGCACGCCAGCGTCGAATTCACGTCGCCGACGACCACAACCCAATCGGGCTGTTCGCGCAGGAGCACCGGCTCGAAGCGTTGCAGCGCGGCGGCGGTCTGCTCCGCGTGCGTGCCCGACCCGACGCCGAGATGCACGTCCGGCTCGGGCAATTCGAGGTCGCGGAAGAACGCGTCCGACATCAACGCATCGTGGTGCTGCCCCGTATGCACGACGAGCGGCGCAAACTCCGTCGCCCGCCGCCGCATCGCCTCCACGATTGGCGCGACCTTCATAAAGTTCGGGCGCGCGCCCACCACGTTGATAACTTTGAGCACTATTCGTAAGCCTTGCTGCGATGCCGCACCGCAACGATCTCCACTACGCGACCCGCATCATCCACCGTGTAGATCACGCGGTAATCTCCGACGCGAACGCGCCAACGATTTTGCGAGCCGACAAGTTTACGACAGCCCGGCGGACGCGGCTCGTCAGCCAGCGAACGCAGCGACCGGATTACCCTGAGCCTGATGCCGTGCTCTAAAGCCTTAATCTCCTTTTGCGCACTATTGCTAACCGCGACCGTGTACGCACGGCTACTCATTCAGCAGACCTTCGGCGCGCAACTCGGCCTCAAACTCCGCGAGCGGCAGGCTGTCCTCGCCCGCGCGCT
>Ga0307513_10009620_pt1 | contig 12208 bp, 8 predicted proteins | sample 15_EM_MG_FD_202174 | JGI IMG/M metagenome (GOLD analysis project Ga0307513, IMG submission 202174) | Populus trichocarpa ectomycorrhiza microbial communities from riparian zone in the Pacific Northwest, United States - 15_EM | ecosystem: Host-associated > Plants > Roots > Unclassified | place... | reverse complement strand
CAACTGGGGGCTGAGTTTGCGGTGTTTTCCCCTCGCGTAGCTCAGAAGGGAAATTCCAACGTCCTAGCACATGTGTCTTCTATTTGAGTTTTTACGGTATCGCAACATCGTCCGCGGGGTGAGACTTGAAAACAAGAATTCAAGGAGAAGAGGCAAAAGCCAAAAATGGTAGAGAATTTTTAGAGCAGGATGAACTTTCTCCCATCTCCGATAACTTTGCATGAGTTTGAAGCTGAGGTTAGAAACCATAAGTTACTCGAATCCGAACAAAACCGATACTTGCTACACCTGATCCTTGGCCCTTGTTCGTGGACCGTCCCGGTTTTGGAACAAGAACACGTGGAATTGAATTCAATGCAGTGACAAATGAACTAACCGAATAAAAAATATATGCAAGCCCTTCTCATCCTTCTTTGGCCTTTATAATAGGAGGGTAGTCGATAGATATCTTAGTCACGTTGGTATGATATGGACAATTTGGTGAACTTTTTCGGTTGCTATGAACCTAGATAAGGCAGGTGACTAGGAGGGGGGTCAACGAACACACCAGGCAAAATCACTGTTGGCCAATGCACTTTTAGTGTATTGTTCGTTGAACCCCCGTGTTCGTTGACCCCCCTCCTAATTCTGATACCAGTACTCAAATCACACGAGTGCCATCCAGCGACCTCTCATGGCCAAACGCTCCAGACTAACACAAATGTCTGGCAAAGTTTTTCTTTTATTGTTTTTCCTTCCTTCCTGTCCTTTCCACGGCTTGATCCTCCTTTCTTTTGATTTTTCCCTCCGACTTTCTTTTCGGCATACCCGGTGGAAGAAATAATGCTGCTTAATAAAACCCCTCGCGCTCGCTTGGGTTGCTCCACACCGCCGACCAAACCCCCACTTGCAGATTACCCTATTACCTCTATCAGAATTATTTCAACTTAAATATCATTCCAGGTTCGTCCCCGCTCGGGGCTTACAAATCCTGGGACACCAAAACCTTTGTGGACCGTGGGAGTGGCGTAACGGGGAGCCCTAAGCTTCAAAAACCCCTGCATCTCCTCCCGTCATATTTCGCTCCACAAACATCCCCGCTGGCCACACTGATCCCCCCTCCAGCTACCGTACTTGGACCCAATACCGTACTACCCCTCCGGCACCACGGTACCGGTAACCGGATTGTTGAACTTCGAAGGCTGAGCAGCGGACGGCGGACCATGAAACGGCGGCTATGAAACGGAACGCCAAGCTTAAAGCAACACCGAAAGACAGATCGCCAACGCACAACTTAGAGAGTAACTTCTTCGCATTCAACTGCTCGCTCTCGCTCACGGCTCACGACGCTTGACTAACTAACCATCGGTAAAGACAGGATTATATATAAGCCACAAATCATCCTCCCAGCCTTCCAGCGATCGCAACCCGAGTCCCTACCTTTCCACCTATGTCCCCTTCTCTCCTCCGCAAACTGCCATGCTAACAAAGAAAGACAAAGATCACAAAGAACTCCGACGGTTTATGGCCTCCGCGCATTCGACTCTTTCATGCCGTGCTACTTTCGGCACTGCATGGATCCCAAGCACATATCCTCGGGTTTGTCTAGGCGGTAAAGAGGTAGGATGTGCGCGCATGGGGTAGTCTGAACATGCCGAACCGCATCAAAGACTTTCAACGCTCTGCGGTATTTCCTCCGCCCCGTGATCGATCCAAAGCGCTGTTCCGAAGTTCTCCTTCAAACATGAAACGATTGCGGAACACGATATGGGGTATGCGATATGGCGAGAATGCCGGGAACCAGCAAAGAATTCCAACACCGATTTCCATAGATCGCGAATTGCTATTAGTTTGCTTGTTCACACCCATGGTACCCCCTAATGGAGCCTAAGGAAAGCGTAAAAGAAGAAAAGAACAGAAAAGCAATCGCAATAGGCTCCAAGTGGAGCGGTGAAGGATGGAGGAACCATAGACTGGATGGCTGCTCTCCCTCTAGCTAACGACACACCAGGAGATATATATCTCCGTCTAGCTAACGACAACAGAACACTCCCAAAACTCAACAAATCCTGAAGAAAGACACGCAGCTAACGAAACCTGATCCCTAACGAACTCAAGCAATCTAGAACCATCCTGATACCCCATGATCCGCCGTGGTCTCTAAAGGCTATGTCCCGCCAGTGCGCCAACTCGCGTATGTCTAGTGAAAAAGGTGTGCAAGAAACTATAAAACCGGATACCCGATACCTCGTGACCTATTCAGGAAACATCAAGAAAGCCATAAAACAGATACGCTATGCCTCGCGGCATAGGATGTGTGAACAAAAACCAACCCCGGAGTGCCCAACTGCCGGAAACTACAAAACCACATGCCCTATAGCCGCATTTCTCCTGATAGTATCATATATCCGCCTTCAGGCATATGATACCCGTGCAACAGACTAACCGCATGCCCTATAGGCAATCCAACACTCCCGTACCCTTCTAACCGATTAGAGGGCACTAGTATGATAGGATAGGCAAGAGAGACCAGCGGAAACCCTGTAACCCGGGCGGATATCTGGCTACTTCTGCATTTATGGATTGCTGTGCACAGAGTTCGGAAACAAGGGGACAGGATCTGGGATGGGTACTGTTTGGAACGCTGCTCCCGCCGGTTTGCTGGATTAGGTTGCGGTTTAAACCATCAAGTCTGTTTCGATTCGCGATTAGTCCATTACCGACTGGCCTTATTCACTGTGTTAATGCTTGACCGCACTCCCGGCACCCGTATCCTTAAAGAATTACGTCTCTCAGATAAAACTATTATCCAAGCGAACAGTGAACTAGGAATGCGGGATTAAACATAGCCCCCGAAGGCATGGTATCGGAGAGGGGGTTGGCAATTGTTACGCGGAAGAGTCACTCCTTGTTGTATAGTTTGGTACCCCGTTCCCGGTGCTCACAGTTAATATTACTTCATGCCCCTTTGTCCGTACCGGATGATTCAATTCCCTTATCAGGTAGATGACTTGTGATAGGAGGCGGTACACTATCATCTCGCAATTTCGTGGTGCCCCCTGAGTAGGTGTCTGCTAGAGGAGATATTTGTTAGGAGGGGAGGCTTAGGAACCGCAGGACTTCCGGTTTTTCCAACGAATATTCAGGACATGAAGGGGATTTCTCGGCAGCCCGCGCTTATTGGCATATTGCATAAATGGCACATCTGTAGAGTTGCCGATTCACTGAGGACTTGGGCATTGGGTGGGGGGGGAGGTATCGTTATAGGCTTCTGTCGCCCCATTGTGTACTAGGGCGCCGGCGGGGGGCGGAAGCATAAATACAATACAATGAAATATCTATCCTTCGGCAGATAGCAACATATAAATTTTCTACCTCCGTTCCCTTGCGCACTTCTATGGTGACAAAAGAAAATATACCTGGAGAAACCTCCTCCTAAATCACGATAACCTCGGAACAGATCAGGTAACCCACCAAGCTCATGAAGAATAAGAAACTTCCGCCATCGCGATCGATACGCAAGAACCATCTCTCAACTTCAGCGGTTCTCTGCTTTGATCCCTTCCTCATTTTGTGTAACAAGCTGATAAATTGGGGATAGTGGGGATTAGAATATGGTGGTATTATTGTGGTATTGGTAATAAACACTTCGAAGGGCTGGGGTCTTTGTGAAAATGAGAAAAAAGGAAAGAAAAATAATGCTTCCACCGTAGGCACAAAAGATAGATATATTGGAGGAGAAGTGCATAAGAGAGAAACAGCAAGGTGTGAGCAGAAGATAAAGTATTACAGAGCATGACTTGGAAATGATAAGAAAGTGGATCTCTCATCCGTTCTGGCGCCTGTTCTCCCACTATGGCAGCGCTACGAACAGCCTGCTCACCCTCAAGTGGTTGAATTTTAGACGGCGATTAGGAATTCGTTCGCAGGCGGGGGTGAAGAAAGAAGTAGGTAGTTGAAGGGGATAGGTTTTGAGGAGTAAAGTGGGGAACCACCGATGAACTGTAGAGAGTGGTCCAATTGTGTTAGTGAAGGGGGGGAGGCGGTAGAGGGGATATCAAAGCTTCCGGAGCTTTTTGAGGGGCGGTTCGGGTACCTCGGACGGTTCAGCTGAGAAGGGTTCGGAGAATCCCCCCTTGGATGGCAATTGGGCGAAGGGGTCGTACGCGCCTTCTCCCAGCTGTGCTACTCTCGCATACTCATTCCCTGTAGCCCATGGGAATGGTGTTTGTCTAAACGGATCTGGCTGGTTGGGGTTGACATCGCTCTGCTCGAACAGTGTCTCGGGAATTGCCTCACTCGCACCCCAAGGAGCCCATGGAAATGCCATTCCACCAATGCCGTTCCCGGCGTCGCGGTTGGCATCGTTCCACTCCGATAATATGTCCACATCTACCTCATACTCACTTCCGGTGACTGGTATCGGGTCGGGGCTAGTGTTGCTCTGTTCCCATAACGTGTCCACGATTTCATCATGTCCAAACATAGTATCATGTGATAATTGTGGTTGGACGTTCATATTACCCAGGTCATAATTAACGTCGCTCCGCTCCGATACCATCCCGACAATCCCCCCTTCCCCACTTTCGATACACCATGATGATGTGCTACCACTCTCATCTGCTGAGCCGGGATTGACATCGCTCCACTGGAGTGGCATCTCCGCGACCCCTTCATACCCACTCCCGGCGGCCCCTGGTGATGGTGCTTGGCCCGAACCACCCGCTGTGGCGGGATTGATGTTATTCCACTCCAATAGCATCTCCACGATTTTTTTGTTCCCTTCGCTGGAAGCCCATGAAAGGGGTGTTCGCCTGCTCACATCTGCCTTACCAGGATCTACATCATTTCTCTTCAATAAAATCTCCACAGCTTCTATATACCCATACTCGGCAGCAAATGATAATGGTGTTCGGCCGCAGTGATCCGCTCTGTCAGGATTGACATCGCCCCGCCCCAACAGCATCTCCACAATTCCTTCCTGCCCACTAGTGACAGCCCATGATAATGGCGTGCGGCCAATCTCATCCGCCACGTCGGGATTGATCCCGTTCCGCTCCAATAAAATATCCACAACTTCCTTATGACCATATATGACGGCCCACAAAATTGGGGTCCGGCTCCTCCTATCTGGCGTGTCTGGGTTAACATCGTTCCGCTCCAATAGCATCTTCACAACTTTCGCGTTTCCGTGACTGGCAGCCCATGATAACGGTGTGCGGCCATTCTTATCTGCTATGTCGGGATTGACATCGTTCCGCTGTAGTAGAATCTCCACTGTTCTTCCCCACCAATTATTGGTGTCCCATATATATTCTCCCTGGGCACTCTCGCCTTGCACGTCAGGATCGCCATCGAAGGCCTCAGTCCAGCCCCCTGCAGCCCATGAAAATGGTGTTCGCCCCCTCTCATCTTCAGTGTCAGGATTGACATCGTTCCTCTCCAATAGAATGCTCACAATTTCAACCTGCCAGCTCTGGGAAGCCCATGAAAGTGGCGTTCGGCCACGCTTATCTGGGGCGTCGGGATTGACATTGCTCTCCAATAGCATCTCTGCAATCACCTGATACCCTCTTTCGGCAGCCCAGGAAAGTGGTGTTCGGCCATTCTTATCCGGGACTTCGGGGTTGGCATCGTTTCGCTGCAATAGGATCTCCACAATTTCGTCTTGCTCCCCAAAGATAGCCCATGATAACGGTGTATAGCCACCCTCATCGATGGTGTTGGGATTGACATCGCTCCTCTGCAACAGCACCTCCACAACCTCTTTCTGCCCAACTTCGGCGGCATACGATAAGGGCGTCTGGCCCCGGTGATCGGCTGTATTGGGGTTGACATTGTTCTGCTCCAATAGCATCTTGACAATTTCACAGTGCCCATGCTCTGAAGCCCATGACAATGGTGTTTGGCCCTCGTTATCAGCTATGTCGGAGTGGAGTCCTACTTGTTCCAGCAAGACCTTCACATCACCATCATGTCCTTTCCTCGCGGCCCATGTCAACGCCGTGCGACCATGCAAGTCAGTCGCGTTGAGATCCCACTTCTTGAAATTGAATAAATATACTATCGGTTCCAAAACTCCGAGCAATGCTCCACCATGGAGCCCGGTGAATCCAATTGGGCTACCCTCAATATCGAAGGGTGGCTTCCATGGAACCTCTTTCAATAGGAGGAGCTTGCAAGATATGTGCCGATCGAATCTATCGAGTAGCTTCAGTGCAAGTGGTATTGCCTTTTCACTAATTCCTCTTCGAGCATGGACTCCCCAGTAGCAGGAAGCATATTCAAGAAACGGGGCAGCTGGAGGGGGTGAAGAAAGAATAGGCGAAAGTCCCATGATGTACGAAAAGTTGAGGTAAGTTAAGCAAGCCTCCACAATTACCGAATGGGGACTCTGGAAAATAATGGGATTGGCTAGGATGTGTTCTTGTAGAGTGAAATGCACAAGCCGGACAGTTGACGATGATGAATCGACCGTGACCAGTCCTAGTCCGCACCTGGTTATGGTCCGTATGTTGGGTGTGTTGTCATTGTTTAGATCTTCAGACCCCACTTCAACCCCTAAGGCTTGACATAATTCGTCTGGTTTCAACGGCCGCTCTGAATATGCTATCCACATGATGGCCTCCATTCCTAGTCGTGATCTGGCCTCCTCCTGCCCCTTGATCCTTTCCAAAGTGGCACCGTATACGTCCCCGACACCCTGCCCTTTTGACATCTGCTTAAGCCTTTCCTTCCTTCGATGAATTGTTGGCTCAGCGAGAATTGCCTCGATGCTGAGCGAGACGAGAAGAAATCTGTGCATAATCGTTCGTAAGCAGCGTGACTTTAACTGCATGGGAATACTAGGAATCTAGATATACATCTCGGATATTGTTTTCGGAATGATTTCCATTATATCGGCTCTCAGATTCTCGTCCATGGCTTCGGGTTCTGGATCCTCGCCTAACTTGATCCTTAAAAATGCATTTGTGTCTTCCTTTGTTGGACTAACGGAGATGCTATGCACATCGGGGAAGTGCTTCTCAACCTCACCACTGATGAAAGGCCTTCCTGTTAGGAATAACCGGACGTTTGGCATCTCCTGGGCGATAGCTCGCAGCGACTTAAGAAGACCGGCGCGATGGACTGGGAGAGATTCATCCAACCCATCAATACATACAACCACCCGTTGTCGTTGCCCGATCGCCGTCTTCAGCATATTGACTACTTGTCGAACCTGTGGCGGTACCCCACCAAAATGATCCTTCGCATCTTCAAAACCTTTCCGAATGTCCTCCGGGATATTTCCTCTCCCCACCAACTGCTTGAGCATGGCTCCTAGCATATTCGATGTAGTCTGTTCCTTCCGATCGAGGTAGTCACAATACAGCCCAGTGACCGTTATATCCTGGCCACTCCCATAAAAGTGATCGATTACCAGAGAGCTAAAATCGCAAGTCGTTAGCGATCTAGGATCTCCCCCGCGATATCTTGTGTTACCTAAGATGAGTCTTCCCCACCCCCGGATCACCATGACAAAATAGCACAGAATGAGCCGATCCATCTTCTCCCGCATTCCATCTCTGAAACTCGCTCGTTCGGAAAATCCATTCTCCCACACCCTCGAGTCGGCTCTCCCTTAAATGTTGGTGTCTTTTTTGAGGCTCGAGTGGTGACAACCACTGTAGGACTTGAGCCTTGTCATCGTTTATCGTTGTGTTGAAGTTACTGACATTGTTGACATTGTTGAAGCTGTTGGAGTTGAATGACCTAGTAATCGATCTATCCATACTGCCCAAACACTAGCCGATTTGAAGGGAACGGAAAGGTAATGGCTTGAGGTATCAAGGTTGTGGACAGTTTTCGGAGATTAGGAAAACATGTTGAGGAGTCAGGCTGCAAGATGTCACAAACCGGCACCTCATCCAATCGTTTGATGCCACCGACTCTCATCACACTCCTCCATGAGGCTCTTTCCAATTTTCCCAGAAAATCCGGACATCTGCTGCTAATTAAAATGTTCTAATTGCATTCCCGATTCCGGCACCCTCCAAACACTGTACGCGAGCCTTTAATCACAAACATTCAACGGGTCTGAAGAAGCTCAAGTACATCCACTACACTTTCGAACCAAATAGTATTGTTTATCCACTCTTACCCCATGGCATGCCACATGAGGCGATTGTTCCAAGGCCCACCGGTGCTGCACAAGAGTGACATGCGCACAATTCGAAGTTACTCCAACACAAGATGCCTCCTGTACAAGGGATTTGCTCTGTCATTTCTTGTAGTGCCATCGCTCATCCTCGGGTTTTTTGGCTAGTACTGTACTATCGCGGGTCTTCCCCGTCAGGTGTTGTTTTGCGGGAATTGGCTATCTGGGCTGGGAGGCTTGAGGTGCGGACCACGGGCGGGAGAAAGACAAAAGACACGGAAACTAATAAATTGAAGTGAAAGCCGAACACTGATGATAAACAGAAGTGATCAGCCCTCGAAAATTGATGAAGGATGATGATAATAGAGCGGGTCTTATTAACCGAAGAAAAACAACAACTTAACCTCCGCTCCGCTAAGGGGTTTTCCACCCTAATCAAAAACAAAGCTCTTCCCACCCAGACTACTCACTTGCTCGACTGCGTAACAATCTACCCAATCCACGAAAATAACGAAAGTTAACAGAGAGCTATTTAATTGTCCGGCAGCACTTGAGTACGGTAAACTACTCACCCGTCTTTGCCAAGAATACCTCGGGGAGTTGCATATTTGGTGAGAACTAGAGCAAAATATCGGCCGGAGGAGGTATTCTTGGCAAAGATGAGCGAGTACCCGAGCGTAAGGGCCGGGGATGTGCTCGTACCTCAATGGCACGCGACAGGGCTTACAACATGACCCTCGCAGGGGTCCCTACCAGTATATCCTCCCGCTTTCGCTGGCCTTGAAAAGATGTAATTGATGGACCAGGTGCCTGGCCTTTGGTTCAATATAATACACCAGCCAAGAAAAAATTATTTCCAGGCTACGGTTGAGCAATAGAAGGTTTGTGTTTCTAGGACAAACTAGCTGCAGCACAACCGAGCTCTATGAAAATCGAGAACGGAAACCCCTGCTCCGTACTCGAGTACCATAATATAATCCTCGACGTTTGTAAGGCCAACCGATAAAATACGAGTTCTGGAGTGGTCTGGCGGTTCCACAAACATGCAATCTATGGTGATTCTCGGAATTGTCTTACGCTCTCACATTCAGGCAAAAGGTTGGGTAGAGCCACAGAATTTCCACCGCCTCCAAGCGCAGTCCAATTTTACAAATGTCATTCCATTAGGAGTAAATGTCTGATTTGCTGGTGCACTTAGCGAAATCTCCTAGGAGCCGGGGAATCTCGGTTGGGTGTTGAAGCTGCATCTCCTACAATAGTCCGAATCTAAGCCTAGGTTCACATCTAACTTACTTTCAGAAGCTCATAGCTTGACACTGCCCAGGCAAAGGATTTCAAGAAGTTGTGAGAACAATGAGAACAACTATTTCCTTCTATAATGAAGATATCAAGCCTGCAAATTATTAATTCATAATCTTTTGTCTAATAGTGTGGTAAGATCGGAAAGTGGCTTGGGACTTTTCATGAGGATACCATAAGAAAGAGACATGAGGACTTCCTTTGTTGTCGGTTACCGTATCTCTAGCTTAATTCTATAAACCTTCTACATAAAAGGTTTTTCTGGAAAACTACTATCTACCCGTTCCCCAGTTTGATTTAGTCTAAGGTAAAACCACTAGATTCATTAGGGGTGCTTAAATGGTTTGGTAAGGAGTGCTTGGTTTTGGTATGAAATGGCTGCCGGCTCGAGTTTTTTGTCATCTTACTTTGAGAAGGGAAGGTCATACAAGCTAAGCGAAGGGCTCACAATACATCACTCGAGAGATCTAGGCAACAGTAGCTCCGATATTCTTTTCTATCTGAGAAATAGGAAACGAAGATGTCATGTAACCTCCGGTGGGGACTATTTTGGAATCATACCTAGACCTCCAGTGCATGGTGATATCGGAGGCCCGAAGCGCAGCGGAATCTGCCCTCGGACTTCGCAAAGACACTAAGTCGGGAGTCCCGGTGTTCAAAATAAATCCACTAAGTGTGAAAATGCAGTGGCGATACTGGCCCCCGAGTTGGTGGGACAAATGGCTGTGAGGGCTCTGGTATCGGCACTTATGTGTGGTAGTCAGGTTGAAGGCCCACCAGCTTTGGTCTATCACCTCAAAAAAGGCAAATATGACCTCGATCCGGCGAGCTGGACAACTTTCTTTAACCATTTTCAGAATATCGCAACCTCGTCCACAATATGATGCGGTACTTGAAACGAAAATCGAAGGAGAATGGATAAAAGCCAAAAATGGTGGAAATTTTTTAAAACAAGATGAACTTTCTCCATCTCCGATAGCTTTCACATGAGCTTTTAGCCGAGGCCAGAAATCATACTTGAATCCAGAGGACAAAACCGATAAGACAAGCACTAATCACAAGACAAGTAGAACCCTGATCCTTGGTCCTCGTTTGTACCGTCCCGGTTTTGGAACAAGAACACATGGAATTGAATTCAATGCAGTGACGAATGGACTAACGGAATAAAAAAAATATGCAAGCCCTTCTCATCCTTCTTTGGCCTTCATAATAGGAGGGCAGTTGATAGACATATTAGTCACGTTAGTATGATATGGACAATTTGATGACTTTTTCGGTTGCTATGAGCCTAGTCAAAGGCAGGTGACTAATACTGTACCAGTACTCAAATCGCACGAGTGCCATCCAGCGACCTCTCATGACCAAACGCTCCAGACTAACACAAATGTCTGGCAAAGTTTTTCTTTTATCGGTTTTCCTTCCTTCCTGTCCTTTCCACGACTTGATCTTCCTTTCTTTTAATTTTTCCTTCCAACTTTCTTTTCGTCATACCCGGAGGAAAAAATAATGAACTCCGTCACTGCTTAATGCAAACCCCTCGCGCTCGCTTGGGTTGCTCCACACCGCTGGCCAAACCCCCACTCGCCGATTATTACCTGTTAGAATTATTTCAACCTATCATTCCAGGTCCGCCCCCGCTCGGGGCTTGTGAACCCTGGGGCCCCAAACCTCAGTGAACCGCGGGAGTAGTGCATCGGGGAATCATGAGCTTGAAGGGCCCCTGCCTCTCCTCCAATCATATTTCGCTCCAGACATCCCTCCCTAGCCACACTGACCTCCTCCCCCCAAGCTACCTGGACCCAATACCCGGCCATAGCTACGAGGGTACTACCCTCCCGGCACTACGGTAACCCAATTGTTAAACTTCGGCAGCTAAACAGCGGACGGCGGACGATGAAACGGCGGCTATGAAATGGAACGCCAAGCCCAAAGCAACACCGAAAGACATATCGCCAATGTACAACTGAGGGCGCGTCTGGTCGTCCCGAGTTTTTCAAACCTTGATAATCACAAAGCGAGAGTTTCAACTAGACCAACCGTGCCCTGAGCGAGGTAGTGCCCTCAGCGAGGCACAGTAGAGTTGCTGTGGCGGAACCGGTGTTTAGTAAGGGTCCTCATTGGACTATGAGCGCCGCGCCTCGCTGAGGGAACTACCGTATTACCTGGTTTTATTCGCCTGCCGCTACCGTAGTACGTTGAAATAAAGTAGGAGCTGAAGCAAAACATTCAACACAGTCAGGAAGAGTCCAAAATGAGCCTAATTTTGACCATAAAAGGTTAAGTGAACGCGTTTTATTGCGAATTCGAGACAGATTACGAAGAAAACTCTTATTTCAACGTACTAGTGGCAGGCGAATAAAACCAGGTAATACGGGACCTCGCTCAGGGCACGGTGGGTCTAGCAACCGCAATAATGGCGAGCTGTCATACTGGTAATCCAACATTTTCCACCTCCAAGAAGCGTGTCAGGTCACCACAAAAATCAATTTAACAAAAGTCACTCAAAAAAACCAGAATAATTATTATGGGAAATACAGTGGCACCTGTATTGCAATGTGTATTTTTTATATTTTTATTTTTACTCAAAAAGTTGATTGTTGTGGGTTACCGTATTGTGGCTTGGTACCCTGTTCCAAAATGAGAGTTTGTGAAATACTGGTCTGATTAGTATTTCAGAAACCTCCATTTTGGCATGATTATTGAGTTTTGATTATTGAGTTTTTGTGGCAACCAGACATGCCACTCAAAAGCAAAATAGCATTTTGTGGCAAACCTCCATAACCGGGGTCAAAA
>Ga0307513_10009619_pt1 | contig 12209 bp, 8 predicted proteins | sample 15_EM_MG_FD_202174 | JGI IMG/M metagenome (GOLD analysis project Ga0307513, IMG submission 202174) | Populus trichocarpa ectomycorrhiza microbial communities from riparian zone in the Pacific Northwest, United States - 15_EM | ecosystem: Host-associated > Plants > Roots > Unclassified | place... | reverse complement strand
GAAAAAGAAACAGTAAATGATAAGTCGCAGGGTGTGCCATTAGCGACCATTCAAAAACTCGCCGATTATTGGGCTACCGAATATGATTGGCGCAAAGTGGAAACGATACTGAATACATACCCGCATTTTATTACAGAAATTGATGGGCTCGACATCCATTTCATGCACATTCGTTCAAAACACCCCAATGCATTGCCGGTTATCATCACGCACGGTTGGCCCGGTTCCATCCTTCATTTGCTAAAGATCATCGATCCTTTAACCGATCCTACTTCCTATGGCGGAAAAGCCGAAGACGCTTTTGACGTGGTAATCCCTTCCCTGCCAGGTTTTGGATTTTCAGGAAAGCCCAAAGCTACCGGCTGGGGTCCTGAACGCATTGCACGTGCCTGGACTGTGCTGATGAAACGTTTAGGCTACACACACTATGTAGCACAAGGTGGAGACTGGGGCGCCATCATCACCGACCAAATGGCAACACTGGGAGATGCTGGATTAATTGGCATGCACACGAACATGCCGTGCGTGGTTCCGCCAGACATTGATAAAGTGGTTTGGGCAGGCGGTCCGTTGCCAACCAATTTATCAGCAGATGAAAAAAATGCATGCGAACAACTGATCCGCACATATAAACATGTTTACTACGCCTTCTATATGGGAGACCGTCCGCAAACGCTCACCGGATTGGCAGATTCACCCATTGGGCTCGCCACCTTCATCATGGACCTCGAGGCACGCGGTCTGGAACTTATTACACGCATCTTTGACGGACAGCAGGAAGGTTTAACACGGGATGATATCCTTGATAATATCACCCTTTTCTGGTTAACTAACACCGGAGTTTCTGCAGCCCGCCTTTATTGGGAAAACAAACTCAATTATTTTGCGCCCAAGGGCATCACCATTCCGGTTGCAGTGAGTGCTTATCCGGATGAGCTTTTCCAGGCCCCAAAAAGTTGGGCAGAAAAGGCATATCCCAATCTCATCCATTACAACAAACCCGAAAAAGGCGGCCACTTTCCCGCCTGGGAACAACCAAACATTTTCACCGAAGAAATTCGCGCCGGCTTTCGCTCCCTTCGAAAATAAACTGAAAAAAAATTTAAGGACCGACAAGACAATCCCGACACTCCATCTAACTGGCATCAGTAAGCCAGTTGAAGTGCAGGATACTTTCTATTTAATAATTAAAACGTAAAAACAATGGGTAAAACTCAAACCGCTGGCTCTCCGGCATTGCTAACCACCGAATCAATCAGGCCTTTTCAGGCTATTGTTCCGCAACCTGATCTCGATGATCTTAAACGCCGTATTACAGCGACAAAATTTCCCGAAAAGGAAACCGTCAATGATATGTCGCAGGGTGTGCCACTTGCAACGATGAAGGCACTGGCAGATTATTGGGCTAATGAATATGATTGGCGAAAAATAGAAACAAAGATCAATTCTTATCCCAATTTCATGACGAATATTGACGGGCTCGACATTCATTTCATGCACATTCAATCGAAACATCCGAATGCATTGCCGATGATCATCACCCACGGCTGGCCCGGCTCCATCATTGAACAAATGAAGATCATAGATCCCTTAACTGATCCTACTGCATATGGTGGAACAGCCGAGGATGCATTTGACGTGGTGATCCCCTCCATGCCGGGTTATGGTTTTTCTGAAAAACCCACCACTACCGGTTGGGGCCCCGACCGCATTGCACGTGCCTGGGTAACGCTGATGAAGCGATTGGGCTATGAAAGATTTCTGGCGCAAGGCGGTGACTGGGGCGCCATCGTTACAGATCTAATGGCTGTACAATCGCCAGATGATGTGCTCGCCATCCATACCAACATGGCCGGCGTTATTCCAGCCGAAATCGATGCCGCAGCTTTTTCCGGCGCACCGGCACCATCGGGTCTCTCAGCCGATGAAAAACTGGCATACGAACGGCTGCAATTCGTTTATCAAAAGGGAATCGCTTACGGGTTCCAGATGGGGCTGCGGCCGCAAACATTATATGGGATCGCAGATTCACCGGTGGGCCTGGCGGCTTATTTCCTTGATCACGATGCCCGCAGCCTTGAGCTGATCTCACGCGTTTTTCAAGGACAAACCGAGGGCCTTACGCGCGACGACGTCCTCGACAACATCACCATCGCCTGGTTAACGAACACAGGAGTATCCGGTGGCCGTCTCTATTGGGAAAATTGGGGCAAATTCGGATATTTCAATGCCAAAGGCGTTACCATCCCCGTTGCGGTGAGCGTCTTTCCCGATGAGCTCTACCCAGCTCCGAAGAGTTGGACAGAAAAGGCCTATCCTAAACTTATCCATTACAACAAACTTGAAAAGGGCGGCCACTTTGCAGCCTGGGAACAACCAAAATCTTTTACATTGGAATTGCGTAAAGCATTTAAATCACTACGGTGATTTGGTTATAGCAGAATAGAGCGATGATGAAAAATGGACGCGATGTAAAGATCGCGTCTGTTTTTTTAAACGCCTAATAGCTCAGATTATTCAGCTCATTTTTCTCTTCTTCTTTTTTAAATTCCAGCAATCCGAACTTCCAGGTGAAATTAATACCTACCGAACGGAAAGGGATCTTACGCACACTTGTAGTTGCAAAGTCATTACCATACAACTCCAGCCGCTGTTTCACATACTCATTAAAGGGGTTGATCGCCATCAGGGCCACGCTGGCCTTTTTATTCCAGAACTGTTTCCGTACCGCAAAACTGTAAGTGGTTAAGGAAGGGTATTTCCCCTGTACCTCATTACGGGCAGAATTGAAATTGCCGAAAAACTCAGCGGCCAACAAACCGGTAAACTGGTAGGTAGCATTAAAGGATACGCGGTAGTTGAAGCTGGTACGGCTGTTGCCCACATCAATGGCGTTAATGATCTTCCGGTGAAACATAAACACATTTGTTCTTAGCCCCAGTTTTGAAACAGGGTGTATGTCTGCAAACAGGTTTATTCCTGTATTGTTTTCCGAACCAATGTTTTCACGGGTGCTTACAGATACATTGTTATATACGGAATCTCCAACAGTAAGGGAGGGATAGAATTTTACATAAGGTTGAATGTCCTGCGCATTGTGCCGGTAAAAAGCGGTTACAGTAAATGAACCAAGGCTGTTCAGGTCTTTGCTGTAGGTAAGCTCTATACGTTGTCCCAACTCCGGTAACAGAAAAGGATTTCCAGCAACGATATTCTTCGGATCACTGGTATTAATGAATGGGTTCAGATCGCCATAATCAGGCCGCTCGATCCTTTTGGAATAGCTGAGTTTGACCATCTGATCATTGGCCAGCTTTTTTGAAAAGAAGATGGAAGGTACAAAAGTATTATACCCGGGTCGTTTAACATTTTGCCGGGCGTTTGAATAGTTGGCATTGGTCTCTGTACGTTCATAACGGCCACCTACCTTCATATCGAACAACTGGCCAACCGGCACTGTGATCTCTGCATAAGCTGCATACACTTTTTGATGGTAGCTGAGTTTGTTTGCCAGAGAAGCGTCATCAAGGTATAGTTTGTTGCCGGCATTGTATGAAAGCACCGAGGCATCGCTGTTGATGTCCAACAGTGTTGTTTTTAATCCCGTTCCAATTATTACTTTTTCGCCGAAGGGCTGGGTATAATCCAGGGCTACCTGTGTTTCATTTTCCTTACCCGGATTCCTGTTCTGTATGCCGTAATAAATAGAATCGGCTGGTACAATTCGTTGCTCATTATTCGACTTACCGGTAGAAGTACCCATACTGGTATTTACAGAAAACTCCAGTTCCTGATCTTCCCGCTCAAAGGTTCTTTTATAATTAAATGCTGCGTCTACATTGTGAGATCGATTGACATTATCGGTGTTGTTAATGCTCTGCAAATTCAATAATTGATTACCGCCATAATCCGTAACAACCTGCGATTGATTCACCAGGCCGTAACTGTTATTGCCAAACACATTGTAATTAACAGAGGCGGTGAAATTGTTGTGCTTGTTATAAGTCCAGTCGAAGCCCATGCCAGATTCTATACCCTGGCGCTTTAGACTCGTGTTGCCGTCCTGAACCAGAGACCCCTTGGTTTTACCGGCGGTATCCATTGAATTACGGTCGCTAAAAAAGGGTGTACGCACGGCCAGCCGGGCGTTGCCGCTTACAAAAGCATTGAATCCAAAGTTTTTATTACGGGCATTAAAATTGAAAGAGCCGTTTTCATTCCTGGTACCGGCTGTAAGGGAAAGATTACCATTGATGCCTTTAACTGTCGTTTGTTTTAGTATGATATTGATGATGCCTCCCAATCCCTGGGCATCGTACCGGGCGCCGGGATTCGTGATCACCTCAATGCTTTTGATCTGGCTGGCCGGTATGGATTGCAGCACATCAGCAATATTATTCCCAAAGGCAGTTGACGGTTTACCGTTCACTAAAAAACGGATACTGGAATTACCTGCCAATTGCACATTACCATCTACATCTACAGAAACCTGGGGCACCTTTTTTAAAAGATCTGTAGCTACACCTCCCTGTGAGGTTAGGTCTTTCTCTGCATTGAATACCATTTTGTCGATCTTGTTTTCAATCAGTTTGGCCTGGGCTGTAACAGTTACCGTTGTCAGGTTGCGCTCCGCCCTGGTAAGTTGGATGGTTTTTAGATCAACGGTCTCATTTTTTTTGATCTCCAGTTCCGCCAGTTCAAATGATTTATACCCGATAGACTCTATGGTTACTTTGTACCTGCCTGTGCTTAAAGCTGTAATTGTGAATTGCCCGGCCTCATTGGTAGTGGTACCGGTGATGGTTTTTCCCGAGGCTTTATCACTTATAGTAATTGTAGCATATTCAAGTGGCAGATCCTTTACAGATTCAATTACTTTTCCAATGATCTTTCCCTTATCCGCACCCGCTTGCCTTGCTACGCTACTCATCGACCATAATAGGATCAAGGTTATAATCCCCCATTTTCTCATGCATTTAATTTTAGTGCGTTACAAACCTATTGACTGAATCTGTAGAGATGTTGTATTGACACTATACACCCAACATCAAGGCCCCGAAATAATTCAGAATTTCTTCAGATTCTGAGCGTATTATGTGGTTAGAGGTTTACCTAAAGAAACAAGATCACCATGTATGAAAAGAGATGAAGTATTTAAAGAAAAATACGCCAAACCCTCCGACTTTAAGTTTACCAGTAAGGTCGCCGGCGTATTCGATGATATGGTCAACCGTTCCGTTCCATTTTATGAAGAAATACAGCGTATGACGGCGGAGCTGGCTGCCAATCATGCCATAGAAAATACACATATCTATGATCTGGGGTGCTCAACCGGTACCACATTAATATTGATGGATAAATCGGTTTCCACCCAGGTAAAATTTGTGGGTGTGGATGATTCTGCTGCCATGCTGGATAAATGCCGGATAAAATTAAATGAAGCCCATTTTTCGCATCCTTTTGACCTGCAGGTAGCGGACTTGAACACGCATGTAACCATAACCGATGCCTCTGTGGTGGTATTGTGTTTAACGCTACAGTTTGTACGACCCATCAACCGCGAAAGATTGATCAAAGAAATATTCAATGGCTTACAGAAAGAAGGTGTGGTGATCCTTATTGAAAAGATACTCGCTGAAGACAGTAGCTTTAACCGCGACTTTATTAACTACTATTATGCAATGAAGAGAAGACACCATTACAGTGATATGGAAATTGCACAAAAAAGGGAAGCCCTGGAAAATGTATTGATACCCTATAAATTAAGCGAGAACATTACGATGCTGCGGGACGCAGGCTTTCAGCAGTTCGAGGTGTTTTTCAAGTGGTATAACTTTGCAGGCATTATTGCAAAAAAATAACGATGACAGCTTTTGACCGTAATGATCAAAAGCTGTCTTATTATAACCCGGCATTAAAATTTGTAGTTATATCCTATCCGTATTACCTGTGTTTCATAATAATCATTGCTGATGTACCGGAAACCATCCCCTACTACTTCTTTCTTTAGCTGTAAGGTATTGGCTATGTCGGTAGCGTTCACAAACAATTCTCCCCTGCCCTTCTGGATGGCTTTTTTAACGCCCGCATCAATGGAAAAGCGGGCGAAGTTTTTTCCCTGCGGAATAAGGTCTGGCGCCTGGTAAACAGCAGTAAGCTGGGCATCTATCTTTTTAGGCAGGTTGAACAAAGCATTGAATTTAGCATTACCTGAAAAAATGGATGACCTGTCTGCAGTAAATACATGTTCAACCGGGTATTTATTTACTACAGTAAAAGCATCGATGATGCTTTGGTAACCATTCATGTTCAGGCTGAGCGTTACCCATTTGGAAATGTTTTGCGAAAGGATCCATTCAATACCTGTATTAAAGCTCTTATCTGCATTCTGGAAAATATTATAGATCAACGTACTGCCTGGTACTATGCTGCCGATGCGACTGATGGTGGCGTTCATGCGTTTGTGATAAACGGAGGCGAATAGATAACCCTTGTTCCAATTGGTTTTGTAACCCAGTTCAAACGTATTGGTGAACTGAGGGCGAAGGGCCGGATTGCCCACCTTAATGATCTCGGCATCATCGTACTTGGGAAAAATGCGAATATCCACTTCGTTAGGTCTGTCGACCCGCCGGTTATAAAAAAGCGACAACCTGTTATTATCATTGATCTTATAAGCAAGCCGCAGATTGGGGAAGGGTTGCATATAGTTGTACCCATCACTTTTATAAACAGGGTGATTCGGGTTCACTTCATATTCCAGGTCTACATATTCAATACGTAAACCCGCTTCTATTTCAAAACGGTTGTTTTCAAAAACATAATTTCCATAGAGCGCCGGAATCAGCTCTTCATAATCAGCCTGACCGCCGGCAGCCGAATCCAATGCCGAATGCAAGCCTGGTTTAAATTGCATGTTCACCGGTATAGATCGCCTGCGGAATTTCAGGCCGGTTTCAAACCGGCCATACTTCAGGGGCTGTACGTAATCAATGTTCAAATCCGCCACATGTTCATCTGACAATAATTTAAACGAATCCAAACCAGTATAGCTGGGCAGTATATTCGTAAAATAATATTTCTCATCCTCTCGGTGAAAAGTATAATTGAATCCAACGTTCAATAACCTGCCCGGTTGTTTAAATTTATGCTGCCAGTTGGCAGAAGCTGTCACCGTGGTTTTTAACTCATCTTCCAGAAACTGCCAGAGGCGATGCCTCTTCTCAAGATTTATATCGAAAAAAGGTTCATCACCCCGGTCCAGGATCTTCTCACTACCATACAGGCCGGAAACAGTTATCGTATTGTTGCTATTTATAAACCAGTCTATCCCTGTTTTTAAAGTAAGGAAATTAGTACGCCGGTTTCTTTTGGTTTGTTGTTTTATTATAGTGCCATCATCATAAAATCTGTCTACAAATTCATTTTTGTTCAGTGTATGGGTATACAGGTCATCACCCTGAAAAAAGAGGTTTATCTTTTTCTTACGGTAATTAAGCGATAATGAGGGATTGATCTTGGGTGTAGCCTGGTATTGTGGCCTGATGTCGGGATAATTCTCTTTTTTGATCCAGAGCGCCCCTACCCCACCAGTGAAACCCACCTTGCCATTAAATCCTTCTTTCTTTTCCTTTTTATAAATAATGTTAATGATCCCTGCATTTCCGTTTGCATCATATTTAGAGGAAGGGTTATTAATGATCTCTATTCTTTCAATGGAAGAAGCGGGAATATTGTCCAGTCCTGTTTGCCCGCCAAAACCGGTTAACGCAGTTTGTTTTCCATCAATTAATATCATTACCTGATCGCTGCCCCGCAATTGCACTTTGCCTTCCTGGCTGGTGCTAATGCCGGGCAGATTTTTCATAGCCGCCAGAACCGACCCACCTGTTTGGCTGATGTTGTCAGCCAGGCTAAAACTCTTTTTATCCATCTTTGCCGTAACAGCCTCCTGTTTGGCAGTAACTACCACTTCCTGCATCGACTTCACCTGTTGTACCAATTCTATAGTGCCCAGATCAAGAAAATTGCTCAATTTCCCTACCAATAATGCCTGTGTTTTTGACTGATAACCTATATAGGAAACAATAAGCAGGTAATTTCCGCTTGCCAGATCCGGGAGCTGGAACTGACTATTTTCCTGCGAAATGGTGCCTGCCACAAATGCGCTGTCCCTGACTGTTTTCAAGGTGATATTTACAAAAGGCAGAGGCGTTTTGGTGGTTCCGTCTTTTACAATGCCTGATAAGGTGACTTTTCCAGATTGCGCCTGCGCCAAAGCAGTTACAAACAGGAAAAAAAGATATAGAAAACCCGTTCTTTGCATAGCTATTGATTGAGCCTGCATGTTACTACCTCAATTGGAAGAAATTCTAAACTAGAAAGAGAGGGTAAAAATATGTAATGCGTCACGGAACTGGTATGTTATGCTCCATCCATAGCGATCACAGACCTGTTTTACCAACGCCAATCCCAAACCGGTACCCGGTGAATGCGTAGAAGTAGTACCAAACCTTTTAAACAATTGTTCCTGATGTAGAGCCGCTGCGCCCACATTGGAAATAACCAGGCGATTTTCAGACAGCTGCAGGCTAATGGTGTTGTTGGCCGGGCTGTATCGGATGGCATTGGTAATTAAATTATTGAGTACGATCTCAATCAACAATATGTTCCCTTCCACCATCACCCCCTGCCTGATCGCCTTTTCGAATACAAGGTTTTTATCTACCCAGAAATTGGAGAACTGGGCTACGATCTGATGCAGCAATTCAGACAAATCAATTGGCTCCTTTTCCATGAACTGACTGTTTTCTATTTTAGTCAGCATCAACAGATTTTTATTGATCCTGATGATCCTTGATGATGCCTTTTGCGCATCTTCGATCATGTTATACTGTTCAAGGGTCAATGACCTGCTTTGCAATAACAGGTCGAGCTTTGATTGTATAATGGCCAGCGGTGTTTGCAGTTCATGAGAAGCATTGTCAGCAAACTCTTTTTGCTGGTTATAGGCAGCAATACTACCTGCAATCAATTTACCAAGGCTTTTGTTCAGCTCTGAAAATTCCTCAATATCAGTTTCAGTAAAAACAATCTTATGTTGTTGGTTCAGGTCAAATTGTTTGATCTGCGCCAGGCTATTATAAAATGGTTGCCATAATTTTTTTGATATTCTCCTGTTCAATAAAATAAAGCCAACCATTAACAGGGAAAAGAACAATACAGTAAGCATAGTTACCACAATAATGATGAGGTAAGTGTCTTCCCGGCCAGCCTCATCAGTTAATATGATCTTATGCTCATCCAGTTCATATTGCCACAACCGGGTGAAGATCAGGTAATATACGGGTATGCTGCACACCAGTACCAAGCCGGCATACGCCGTAAATTTTTTGAGCGACCGGTTCAATAATTTTATCATATATCCCATTTATACCCTGAACCATACAGCGTTTTCAAATAATTATCACATCCGGCTTCGTGTAATTTTTTCTTCAGATTTTTGATATGCACATATACAAAATCATAATTATCGAACATATCTGAAATTTCACCGGAAAGATGTTTTGCCAACGCACTTTTGTGAATTACCCTGTTCTTATTACTGATAAAATAAATCAATAAGTCGAATTCTTTTTTGGTAAGCGCTACATTCCGTTCGTTTACAGTTACCGTTTTTGCCAGCAGGTTGATCTTTAGTTCGTTTTGTTCTATAATATTAACATTACCGAATTGTTTTCGGCGGATAACAGAGTAAATACGCGCGCCCAGTTCAGAAAGGTGGAAGGGCTTTATCAGGTAATCATCGGCACCTATTTGTAATCCTCTTATTTTATCTTCTACGGAATTTTTGGCGGAAATAATAATGATCCCATCCTGTTTGTTCTGGGCTTTGATCTCCTCCAGAATTTTTAGTCCGTCCCCGCCTGGTAACATCAGGTCAAGCAAAATACAATCGTAATCGTTTACGTCTACCTTTTCAATGGCTTCGCTAAAAGTACCTGCATATTCGCACAAATAGTTTTCACCCGATAAATAAGCGCCAATGCTTTGGGCCAGTGCGGGCTCGTCTTCTATTACCAATATCTTCATGGACAATGCAATTTGATCAAAATTATAACATTTCGGAAGTTATTTTATCTAGATACAATTTTATAGTAATACATATACCTCAAATTGCATAGCGAACCGAAAACTATGCAATGATTCATTTAAAAAATGCGTGGGTATTTTTTAATAAGTCAATCCTACTGATCACAACGGCACTCACGCTGTTAACTACCTGTCTCTACATCCAATGCAACGTGTATCAATTGCCGGATTGAAGTGATCAATACAAACAGCACCTTGTACCTGAACCCGGTTATCCGGTATAATGGTTCTTACCCTCCTTCCAATACGGGTACGGCCTCCATAAACCTCCCGGCAACTATTATCTATAAATTGTCGATCCTTTTTACCTTTTTGTTTATCTGTATGTTGTTATACAGAAAAAAGTTTCAATACGTTCTAATGGCTTTAAAAAGTAGCCAAAAGCTATCTGCTAAAATAATTTGGCCATCCCTCCCCGCTCACTGGCAGTTTAATAAGTAAAAACAATGTTAATAGGGCTGGTTTCTGAACAAATCCGATGAATAGATGTTAGATATTCAAACCAAAAAACTAAAGAGATGGAACAACAACAACAATATGTAGGAAGGTGGGTCACCAGAGACGGATATATAAAAAAAGAACTGTTTGCCGATGGAAAATTTGATGAAGCCCGCGGCGAACGCAAAAATATTTCGGGTGGTAATTACACCATAAAACGAAACCGGATAATTTATAGCAACGAGAACGGGCATTATGCAGAAGCGGATCTTTCTAATGGACTTATGTATGAAAGAGGATACATATTTTATCCTGAGTCCTGCTTAATATCGAAACCCTTACTTAAAAACGTATGCGTGTTGTAGCCGCAACACCGGGATTGCTTTTTTTTGTACTTTTCACGCATGAGCTATGACATAACAGCCTATACGGATATTTATAAGCCTCAGATCATTGATTTGATCCTTGGTATTCAAACCGAAGAATTTAACGTTGCTATAACAGCCAATGATCAGCCCGACCTGCAGGATATTCACGGCTATTACCAACAAGGCACCGGTAATTTCTGGGTGGCAGTTTCGGAAGGAACGGTGATCGGCACCATTGCGCTTTCAGACATCCACAATAAACAGGCCGCCTTAAGAAAGATGTTTGTACATAAAGATTTCCGGGGCAAAGCCAATGGCGTAGCACAAGCTTTATTAAATACCCTGCTGATGTGGGCCCGGGAAAATGGATTGCAGGAACTATTCCTGGGTACTACGGATAAATTTCATGCCGCCCACCACTTCTATGAGAAAAATCATTTTCAACGGGTGGCTGCGGACTTACTTCCTGTCAATTTTTCCCGAATGACGGTGGACAGTATCTTCTATAAGTTAGACATAAATTCCTAATTGCCCCTTGGGCCATTTTTCCTATTAATTTTATTTACAATCACTAATTTCGGGCAAACGAACAGTAAAATGAAAATTGCCACTTACAATGTGAACGGGGTCAACGGGCGTTTGCCTGTATTATTACGCTGGTTGCAGGAAAGCTCCCCGGATATTGTTTGTTTGCAGGAGCTGAAAGCGCCTGAGGAGAAGTTTCCTGAAAAAGCAATCATGGACGCTGGTTATCACGCCATCTGGCATGGGCAAAAAAGCTGGAACGGCGTAGCCATCTTATCAAAATATGGAAAGCCGCAAGAAACACAAAGAGGGCTCCCCGGCGATCCTGAAGACATACACAGCCGGTATATTGAAGCAAACATTAACGGCATAACCATTGGTTGCCTGTATTTACCCAATGGAAACCCTGCCCCCGGTCCAAAGTTTGATTATAAGCTGGCGTGGTTTGAACGCCTGACCAAACATGCAGCAGGGCTTTTTGCATTGAAAACACCAGTGATATTAACCGGCGATTACAATGTAATGCCGACAGAAAAAGATGTATATAAACCCGAACGTTGGGTTGATGATGCCCTTTTTCGCCCGGAAACCCGTGCAGCGTTTAAAAAACTGGTTGATCAGGGCTGGACCGATGCGATAAGAAAACTCTATCCCACCGAAACCATCTATACCTTTTGGGACTATTTCCGGAATGCCTATGGAAGGGATGCCGGATTGCGCATCGAT
>Ga0307513_10009618_pt1 | contig 12209 bp, 10 predicted proteins | sample 15_EM_MG_FD_202174 | JGI IMG/M metagenome (GOLD analysis project Ga0307513, IMG submission 202174) | Populus trichocarpa ectomycorrhiza microbial communities from riparian zone in the Pacific Northwest, United States - 15_EM | ecosystem: Host-associated > Plants > Roots > Unclassified | place... | reverse complement strand
CACACCGCGATCAGCGATGGGGATGTCAATTATTACCGCCTCTTTCCCATTCTAAAGAGTGGGAAACGTTGTAATCAGGTTTATATAATGAGTACATGCCTTATCGACATTTCTGCTGCATGGGAACCCCGCCGCTGAAGCTGGGAACTCCATCTCCGTAGCCTGGGAACCAGCGGCAGCTTGAGCTGCGGGGACACCTTTCTACATAAGAATTTATGAACCATACCTTCAGGATGGCATGTGGTGATTTCCTTTTCAGGTGGTCGCGATGTATGCGAACCATTCGCCAAAGAATAACACTAACATTCTCCTTCTACTTTACACGAAGACAAGAAGACAGGGAAACCACGAAATCACCTGACAGCGTGCCACCGGCATTTTGATTGCCGGACACCCGGACACCCGAACATTCACAGAATCAGATGATAAAAGGCACCGAGTCTGTCTCAGCTCTCCAGAGTTTACTTCTCCACCCACCCCCGAATCTTCGTTTACCATGGCCACCATCTCGACACCGCTCACCAAACTCTTCGGTATCAAGCACCCCATCCTCCTCGCAGGTCTGTCGTTGCTAGTAATCATGGTCTCCTCCCAGGTGCTGACCAGAGGCTTGCTGTGCTCGTTGCCGCGCACGATGGACTACAGGAATGAACGTCGCTGCTGGACCTGAGCTCGCTGCTGCTGTCACTAACGCTGGCGGTCTTGGCGTCATTGGTGGCGTCGGGTATACGCCAAAAGTCCTTCGGTCGCAGGTCGGTCTCGCTGGCTGCTGGGTGAAGAGGCAGTGGTTGACGAACTTTCCGTCCCCAGATTCACGTACTGAAGGAGCACCTCAACGACAAGAATGCGCCCTTCGGTGTCGATCTTCTGTTGCCGCAGGTTGGCGGTAGCGCCCGCAAGACAAACGCGAGTCCCTTGCAACCCGTTCCACTCCTTACATTGACATCTGCTCTATAGTACGACTACACTAAGGGCCAGTTGGGTGAGCTAATTGACGTGATCATCGAGGAAAAGGCGCGGCTGTTTGTTTGTGCCATTGGTGTACCACCTAAGCACGTCGTCGACAAGCTCCATGCTGCTGGTATCCCCGTGATGAACGTAGGGTCTTCCTTGCTTCTCTCCGTTCCTTGTTCTGAGCGCCCTCACTTCAGATGGTCGGCCACCCCAAGCATGTCGCCAAAGCGCTCGCGCAGGGTGTAGACCTAATCTGCGCGCAGGCTGGTGAGGGAGGTGGTCACACAGGCGATATACCTGGAACGCTCCTCTGGCCAGCTTGCATCGACGAGTGCAAGGGCACGATTTCCTCATTCACTGGTCAACCTGTATACGTGATCGCGGCGGGTGCGATCTACGATGGAAGGGGCCTCGCTGCTGCGCTGTCGTATGGTGCACAGGCCGTCTGGGTCGGTACTCGTTTCGTCGCCTCGGTGGAGGCAGCTGCGCCGAAGAAACACAAGGAACTGTGAGTACGATTCAAAACGACAGCCCCTGTAGGGTAGACTGACAGTTGTTCTTCTGAACTTTCTAGCGTCGTGCAAGCCGGGATCGACGACGCGGTCCGGACAGTGATCTACACCGGCCGTCCTCTGCGCGTAATCAAGAATGACTATGTGGTAGACTGGAACGAGAACCGGCAGGCGGAGATTAAGGAGCTGACGTCGAAGGGTATCGTCCCGTACGAGGAGGAGCTGAAGAGGAAGCCCGAGATTTCGATGGCGACCCGGCCGTGGCTCTCTGGGAGTGTGGCAGGATTGATCAATAATATCAAGCCTGCACAGGAAATTGTAGACGAGATGATCGTTGGTGCGGTTGAGATTCTTACACGGAACAATAGGCTCGTCGGCGGGGCAAAGCTCTAGGTCCCTAGTCGGAATATGTGCACATCTCGGAGTCTACTTGGATTGAGTATGTTTCAAGGAGTGACTGTTTCTGTATGTGTAACGATCATTTGTGACCAAGATCTCTGTTCGCTGTTCGTAGTTTACTCATTTAAATAATATGTCGATCCTCCTTCCAAATCTTTGTGTACTAATGGAAACGGTTTAATAGGGGCATTTTCGATGCAATGACACGATTCCTCAAACTATAGCCCGAGGGGTGAAACCAAAAAAATCAACCTTCTTACCGATACCCACATGTATTGATAGCAAATAGTTATAAACATAATTCAAGAAGGGATCTGCAGCTTAGATAATATTTTTCAAATTGTTTGGGTCTCTTGGTAGACACAGGTTCCCTACATAATGGACCAGTGCAGAAAGCAAGGCCAAAAGGGTCAAGGCACTTTCTAATAATTAAATCCGAGTGGAGAGATGTACAAAGTTTTTATAGTCACATCTATTGAATGGGAAAAATGGAGACCGGTTATGCCGGCACTCGCCCCCCGGAACCGCAGGGGCAAACACGAAACGTATTCGAGCCGTCGAGTTGCGGGGTGATGCAGATATCGACATTGGAGAGTTTAGAAGAACTCAGTAGTTGTGCCAGTGAGTAAATTTGAAGGGAATGGATGGACATCTTACTTTCGACTACCACAGGGAGCCTAACACGGAGATCACACCACGAAGCGCTGATTGTACTCAGCTGCATGCCTTCAGAATGAATTTGGCAGCACATTATAAGTGGTATCCACTATGGAAGCTAGCCTTCACACTGTCGGGGTACTGTTCATCACCCAGTCTGTGTCGTACATGCCGTGTAAACACTCGACGCGTGTTCTGCCAGCGCTATCGCTTATTTGACACTGTCATAAGTAGGTAGCTCGATACTCCGGTATATCTTTCGGTTTGCTACTTTCACTCGACCTTGTATCGAACGCTGTGAGCGGCGAACATGAGGGTTGACAGCCGATGGTTGCGTGCTGGACCAGACAACGACCTGACGTCGTCATTACCTTACAGGTCCCTCCTAGATCCGCGCGACGGATGGGTGAGACGGATAGGTGGATAGCTTTGTTTCCCTTTTGGACCCATACGGCGAGTACCACACCTAACGTCATCCATGTGGCACTTGGTACCTCTCCGATGTCTGACTGGAAGCCCGCTGTGACCGCGAAATTAAAATGGCGCCTCAAGCGAATGGACGGAAGCCCGCCTTAACGATAATAGTCGAGAAGGCATCGACCCCACTTTCCTTAACGGTTGAGACTTACTCCAATACCTCCTAAACCCATATTACAAAGACCCTATGCATTAAGGTGAGTGAATGAGTTTGCAGGGCTGCGATCTGGCTTCTCTGGAACGACGGCTCTCAGCGCACCATTCCCTACGTCACTTCGAGTTCTCTTCTTCCGGGTGACCCCGTGACGTGACGGATCCTCAAGGGCCACCCCAAAGTGGTGCGACGGCGGCTGCATTGCGGCGATCACGCGCGCCGCGTCGGCTCTTAAGTCTTGTGATTTAAACCTCTCCTATAGTTTACGATACAACCCCAGACCCAGACACTCTCAAAGTTTCCCACCTCGGCACGATATTTGGCAGGCCAAACACGCCTCTTGGAACTCGATCGCTCTCCCTCCTAATGCGCATTAGCTGTACCACGCGACCAAATGGGAGGTAGCTATGAGGTAAAGCCCAGTACGTCCCTCATAGCCCATCCAACGTCCAATAATGTGCTCTCGTGACTGATTTTGTGGCTCCGTGAAACTTTTGGGGCGGCACTCGGATAGCGCCGAAACTGGATCCGGTGGTCGACTTTTCGGCTGGAACGATCGCAGGTGCGTATCTACGACCGTTATTTAACGATTTGGGGCACTAACAAAGTGGTCCGCAGGCATGGCGGCGTTGGTAGTTGGATTTCCGTTCGACACGGGCGAGTTCTTGCGGAGTCCGAGCGAGGATCCCGGACTGATGTACCGTGATAGTCAAAGTACGCTTTCAGGATCCGGCGAATGCCGGGAGGTATACTTCGACGTTGAATGCTTTCAAACGAATTGTGCGCGAGGAGCAGATACGTGGCCTATTCAGAGGGATAGCCGCCCCCATGGTACGTGTAAGTTTGTAGGATATACCCACCTGTGTACTCATAGATTATGGAATGTAGGCGGGTTGCGCATTACTCAACGGAATTGTATTTGCAACTTATGGCTCATTGATGAGGGCGCAACTGAACCATAGCAATGACATACCGACTCTGCGACAGATCGCACTAGCAGGTGCAGGTAGTGGAATTCTCGCCTCGTGTGTTCTCTCTATGCCTTTTCTTTGGCCTTTCATCTTACCACAATTTGCTAGAATCATTACTTGTCCTACAGAGCTTCTAAAGATTAAGCAGCAAAGTCTTGCAGATTCGTCACCTAATATGCCCATGCCCACTACGGGCCGACTTGCTCGGCAAGTTCTGCGCAAGCATGGAGTCTCTGGCCTTTACCGAGGGATTACGACAACCGCACTACGAGATTCAGGCTACGGCGTCTACTTCTGCATGGTCCGTCATTTATCTCCACAAGTGATGTTATGGGCTGAAAATCGGTACAGTACGAGTTCATCACCCGGTCATTTCGACGGCGTGATTCGGGATATGGGCTTATTAACCACGCTTCGTTAGCAGAGGAAGTCGAGGGAGAGCTTGCCACTGTACCATGGTGGGCCACCCTCCTTGCGGGTGGCGTTGCCGGAGTTGCCAGCTGGATTTCCACCTTCCCATTGGACGTCCTGAAGACACGAATGCAAAAGACTTCGCGAAGAGACCCAGTTTACCGAAGTACGCTTAGTACATTCATTCATTGCTATCGAGAAGGCGGGCTGCGAGTCCTATTTGCTGGATTGACCCCAAGCCTCCTTCGCGCGATTCCAGTCAATATGGTCACGTTCGCAACTTTCGAAGCCGCCGTATCGATAATGTCCAGATAGCATAGAGTCTCAAACAGCCTCCGGTGGAGCCTCGACGCGCCTCCGAGTGTGCTGTGGAGCAGTCCCACCTTATGGTCAATCTAATGGCCGTTCGAGCACCCAGATACATACTATACCATGTATCATAGACGTGCGCTGATACCTAGTGTTTGCCTTTGCGCTTTCAGTGTCTAGAATCCAAATTGAGCGCCCCCCAAATTTGGACCTGGTTGCGTCGAAGGCGGTCACGCTGGCACCTCCCAAAAAATTCCCTAGAAAATCGGATAGAACCTCCAGCACCTAGGAAGTATTCTACACACGTCAAACATGGCGACAGTGGCATACTCAATGCCCGACCTGCCGCCGTCGACGGTGAAGAACGCCGCGTCGCTCATTCGAATTGTTACACTATCCCTTATTGCCGGTGCTGCCGTGGCATCCCGTCTCTTTGCTGTCGTCAATTTTGAGAGTATCATCCACGAGTTGTAAGTGCAAGCTTCCACGTCGGCTGCGAGTAGGCTGAACGCTTGTCACTGACGCCGCTTATTCCGCGTTTATCTAGTGACCCATGGTTCAACTAGTATGTTTATTTATTTAGGGTGCTACGTTACGCGGAAAGTTGCTAAATATGTATGTCAAATTCTTGGCAGTCGTGCTACTCGAGTCCTCGTGGCAAAGGGATTCTATGTGAGTACCCTAATAATGTGTGTGGCCTTTCATCGCAATGCTAATTGATCTCACAGGAATTCTGGAATTGGTTCGACCCCACTGCCTGGTACCCATTGGGTCGTGTGGTCGGAGGGACCGTATATCCTGGTCTAATGGCGACCTCTGGGGTGATCTACAACTTCCTAAGAGCAATCCACGTCCCGGTCGATATTCGCAACGTCTGTGTTATGCTCGCTCCAGCTTTCAGTGGTCTAACAGCGTGGGCGACATACATGTACGCAGCATCCTCCCATGCTATAGGTTTAGGTTTCTGACAGATTCTCCAGGCTCACATGCGAAATGAAAGACGAATCCGCGGGTCTCCTCGCCGCCGTCCTAATGGGCATTGTACCTGGCTACATCTCCCGCTCCGTCGCCGGATCCTACGACAACGAAGCCATTGCCATCTTCCTCCTCATGTTCACCTTTTGGAGCTGGATCCGTGCCATGAAGCAAGGTTCGGCATTCTACGGCACCGTCTCGGCGGTCTTCTACTTCTACATGGTCGCAGCCTGGGGAGGATACGTCTTCATCACCAACATGATCCCTCTGCACGCCTTTGTGCTCGTTCTCATGGGCCGGTTTTCGTCTCGTCTCTATGTCGCCTACTCCAGCTGGTACGCGATTGGAACCCTCGCCTCGATGCAGGTGCCGTTTGTGGGCTTCCAACCTGTGACAACATCGGAACATATGGCCGCCCTGGGCGTATTTGGCTTGCTGCAGCTGGTCGCCTTCACCGAACTGGTTCGCTCCCACGTTTCATCGAAGCAGTTCAAGTTCTTGCTGCGAACTGCTTTGGTCGGAGCTGGGATCATCGGATTCGTCGGGATCGTCGTCTTGACGATGAAAGGGTGGATTGCTCCGTGGACCGGTCGATTCTACTCGCTCTGGGACACTGGCTACGCCAAGAAGTGAGTGGACCTATTCCCTCCTTTGGATATCCTCTGACTCCATTTTAGATACATCCCTATAATTGCATCAGTTTCCGAGCATCAACCCACTGCGTGGCCTGGGTTCTTCACCGACTTGCACATACTCGTGTTCCTCTTCCCAGTCGGCGTTTTGATTTGCTTCAAGGACCTTCGTGACGAGCATGTCTTCGTGATCATCTATTCCATCATGGCCAGCTACTTCGCTGGAGTCATGGTCCGTCTGATGCTTACCCTAACTCCCGTGGTATGCGTCGCCGCTGCGATTGCGATCTCAACACTCCTCGATACATATGTCGACCCCACGGAGCCCGACTACGCACCAGAGGCGGCAGCCCACGGGAGTTCAGAGGCGGTTCCGCCCACTCCCGGAACCGCAAGTCTCGCACCAACTACCCCGCTCACTTCTTTGTGGCCCTCTACCCCTACCACATCCAATACACCCTCGACTAAGAAGGAGAAGAAAGCAAAGAAGAGTGCGGACAAGCCATTCTTACCCGGAATTTACGGCACGGACACGCGCATCGCAGTAGTACTCAACGTCCTCTTCTTACTCATCATCTTTGTCCTGCATTGTACATGGGCGACTTCAACTGCTTACTCTTCGCCTTCTGTCGTATTGTCTTCTCGAGGGCCAGACGGTTCGCCAACTGTCATCGACGACTTCCGAGAGGCGTACTACTGGTTGAGGCAAAACACTCCGCAGGATGCGGTTGTGATGAGTTGGTGGGATTATGGTTACCAGATTGCCGGTATGGCCGACCGCCCAACTCTCGTAGACAACAATACATGGAACAACAGTACGTGTCTAATTTCACCTTAAAGGCTGTCCAACTGCGATGCTAACTTACTGTGATAGCTCATATCGCCACCGTTGGGAAGGCGCTTGCGTCATCGGAGGAGAAGGCCTACCCAATCATGCTCAAGCACGATGTCTCTTACGTCCTCATCATCGCTGGCGCACTCCTTCAGTACTCGGGTGACGACTTGAACAAGTTCCTGTGGATGGTCCGTATCTCATCTGGTGTATGGCCGGACGAGATCCAAGAGTCAAACTATTACAACTCGAAGGGCGAATTTAGGATCGATGAGACGGCCTCGAAGGCGATGAAGGAGAGTATTATGTACAAGATGTCATACTACCGGTCAGTACCTTAGTGCGATGGAGCTGTGGGGCGACTGACGTAGGTTCAAATCAAGCTTTGCGGAGCTTTTCGCACCTGGACAGGCGCAGGACCGCGTGCGGAACCAGAAGCTTCCCATGGAAGGACCAGTCCTAGACTACTTCGGTGCGTTCTCCCGGCCACCCATTCCCGATCCGCGCTGATACATGTGTGCACCGTGTAAAGAGGAGGCATTCACTACTGAAAACTGGATCGTGCGTATCTACAAAGTGAAGAAAGAGGATGATCTAGGAAGGGATCACCGATCTGCCAGCGGATTCGACGCGGGCAAGAAACGCAAAAAGAGCAGGCCGGTCACCAAACGGAGGTTCGCGCTCGAGTAGTTTGTAGCCGTTGTCGTTGTACATTATATTATGCGGATTGATCGATTACCTGCTAATGACCCTCCCCAAGGAACGGATGGAACAAGTGAAACTGTAGAAAACACTGGGTACAACAAGTGTGGTCTAAAAAACTGCGAGTGCCATAGGGAAAGTCATAGAGTGAGAAAAGATACAAGCATGCGATTACGGGAGATACAAGACAAACGCGGTGAATAGAGAAGAAATACCACCGAAGGCAAATGCCGTCAAGCTGCGTCGTGCATATCTGTGTCATGATGGTTCTCGTCATTTTCCGAATCGTTTACGTCGACGCCCTCCGCAGAAGCCCTCTCAAACAGTCTACTCTTCTCACCTTCGTCTAACGTCAGCGCGGCAAGCGTGACTAGTACCTACAGCGTCCTAGCGGTCAACCTGGAGACCGAACGCCACATATTCAGATGAGGACACACCTCGCCAATCAGAGGCGGCACTTCAACGCTGTAGGGGTCTTGCTGATGGCTTAGATCGGGCTGCTGAACGATCGCGCGCGAGCGTTCAAAATGCTCGATGGCTAGAACAAACGCAGAACGTCAGGAGCGATGTCCAAACAGCCAGCAAATGTGTGGGAGCACGATCGATGTGCGTGCCATCAGGTCCGAGTAAGTCGACTGCGTGCGGGTCCCGGACGGGGACAATAGGGTAAAAACGAAGGTACGATACGGGATATGTGCTTACCTTTATGAAGCGCCTCTCTAGCCTCTGCGGCCCCGTCCAAATGGAGTGCCGCCTCGCCCAGGGTATCAATCGACACCTCGAGCGCCTCAGCACGGGCAGCGCCGATAATAAGCCAGCACCGACCACGTCCAACGGCGGTAGCGTACACCCACGAGCGGACATCCGACTCCATCTCCATCTGCTTGAAAACGGTGTCCGACCAGTTTGCCCAGTACTCGCGCGTGGCTGGATCCGGCATGCGTTCCGCGACGCTCATTACATCACTTGCGATCGTGTACAGCACCCGCGGCCGGATGGAGGTTGCGTCGCGGATTTCGAGGACTCCCAGGCCTGGGAGGGTAGGCGGTGCGTCGATCTCTTCGAGCTCCTCTGCCGGATGGTGCAGATTGAAGTAGCTGCCGCTTCTATGGTGGTGTTGCGCTGATCGCGGACGGCGCGCGTTTGGCATGTGGAGCATGCCGCGCGAGAACTGGTCCGTTGCTTGCAGCAGGATCTCATGAGGCGTCGAACCTCGCAGGGAGATGCATCGTGTCACTGGTGGACGGCGATGCGAAATAGACGCAAAGGCTGAGTCCTGCGGCCAGACCGGATCTTGAAAGTCGACGAGGGGCGGACTTGGCTCATGACTAGACCCTGCTGAAGTGAAGATCGGTGGAAAGAACAGACAGACGGAATCCCAAAAAGACGGCTCTGGTTGAGTACACAGGCGGAAGAGCGGATACGTACCGTGTGTCGTCGTCCTTTCCATTCTGCAAAGTTTCTCATCGGCCAGGCAAACAAGGCTGCGTCCCCATACAACAGCCATCCTCCAGTCCTCTCTGGGGCTCCCGTGCTCTTCCCATCGCTTTGGAAGGTTCTCCCCCATCTCGAACACATCCAAAGCTGCGAGATAGAACGCGGGTGATCCAGCAGGCTCCTCATCCTTGGCTAGGGAGGGTTCGGCGGCGATGATCTTACCAAGAAGAAAGAGTGCGGTCCCGTACATGTAGTGGAACGCTGTCGGACGGTCTACAAAGCCGCGCTCGACGGTCGGGGGGCCGGGGCTGCCTATATCGTCGGCCCAGTCGCGGCGCATGCTGGTGCCACTGGTGAAGTCAGGCGGAGACATGCGCCCCAGACCTGGAGACGCTCGCGGGTGCGAGCTCGGCACGAAAAGGACTGAGGGATCGGGGTGAAGCCGCAGAAGGCGGTTGCATTCGTGGATAACGCCACGGAGGAGCTCAACGGCGTCGGTGAGCGTGTCTCCTGCGGAGGACATGTCAGAATGGCGTCTACGAGGTGCAGAAAAAAGTGTAGAGAAATTCAGAGAAACACGTCCGCACCTTCATATTTTTCAATAACATCGTTGAAGAGTTGCTTGAGATCGTCCCAGTCCTCGATGGCCGCCGCGGGGTTGCCGCGTCCGGGGACATCGAGGTCATCGTTCTCGGGTGAGCCATCGCGCTTTGCGCGCTTTGTGGGTTGCATGACATCCATGTCGCCATCGGCGTCGTGGGTGCCGTCCTCGGGCCTGAGCTCACTGGGCGAGGGCTTCCCTGAGCTCCTCTGAGACTTCCAGAGACCGCGTGGGCGTTTCATGGGAGCGAGCTCGTCTGGGTCGTCCGCAGTGGGAACGGTCTGAAAGAGCCGCTCGCAGCTCGCGGCGGCGCGATTCCAACCTGAAAGGACGTTAATAATGTCGCTACTAGACTTCAGCTTGATCCAATTCGATCCAATGGTGAGCTCCTCCCTCATGGTCGGCACTATTAGCCCAGGCCTGGAACATGGCCCAGACCGACCCATCGCTTCTCGGATCAGACCCGGCCCCAACGAACCACAACGAACCCCGCAAAGAATTATTCTTATATCACGCTATACATATCTCATATGCCACACTAACCCCTATCTCCGTTGCGGCCATTCACCATCCTCGTCTATACCCACCCGTACCCCAGTGCTCAACAAGGAACGACGTCATCCATTCGTACAGCTCTCGATATGCTCCCCGCTTGCTGATCGAGTGATCGCTGTAAACCAGGCGCCGACACACGCCGAGGTCAGCCAAGTCCCTTACACACGTCGATCCAGAGTTCCTCACCTGTCCGTGAACATCCGGAATCGGAAGCGGCGTATCTGCGCTGCTGTGAACATATCCAGCAAATGCGCCGAGTTGGCAAAATGCACTGTCGACCGCGGGAACACGGCGGCGCATTAGCACTCTCAACCAGCAGATCCTTGTCCTACAGCACTTACCATTATCGTCGCCAGACCCGTGTGCTAGCAAAAAGTCCACGTTCTTGAAACCCTCGACGTCTGAGATGGACGCGTTCACGTATCCATCAGGATTGTTCTGCGGAGTGTCCATATACCGTTCCGTATATATCGAATCTGACGAGATGGGGTGAGAAACGCTGCTCCCTTCGTCACCCGCAAGGAGAAGACCGGAAAAGTAGACTGACCATAGAGCCTCCAGCTTGTAACGGGCTGTTCTTAGCTGTTTAGTTTGTAGCTTTATAGACAACGTAATGAGCACACGAACCGCAACAGCCATGGCAAGGGAGTGAACCCCGGCATTTGCTTCGATCACTTTAGAGCTCATAAACCCTCCATACGACTGGACACGATGCAAGTCGACGATCAGGACACCTCGTTTGTACAGCAAAACCGCACATACCCATCCCCAAATCCCAATCCGGCGCGCATCGACGTACCGCTTTGACGCCCAAATCCGCGCAGCACTCAGCTGGTCCTTGACCTCATACTCGCCCAGGTTCTTACGCACAGGGTTCCTCAATGTGCGGCCCTTGAACCCGGTCCCGCGTCCATCGACAACTACGACGATGTATTTGAGTGAGCACGCGAGATAATGGTGCCAATCACGTTCCCAACGAGCCGAGACCGTCTGAGAGCCTGGGCCTCCGTACCTAGAGCGCACGCCCAGAACCAGGACCGGTCAGTTGCCCAATCACCTCAGATGGAGCTCGGACGTGAGGCGCTACTCCCACCTCTCAGGCACTTACACTCTAAATAAAACTGGGTACTTCGTCCGTCCTGAGTCATCCATTGCGGGAGGCCGGATCTCCATTGCATTGAGTTCTGTGCAACCAGAGTGGGTCAACTTCTCGAAACGTCGAAACATGCGGAGAAGCCAATGCACGTACCGTAACCGTCACTCATGATCGTCTGCCGGATGATGGTCGGCATCTGGAACCGACTCGAAGTCTCATTAAGCTCTTTGTTGTCCGTCAACGTGTACTGGAAGTCTAGACCGCGGTTGGCACAGCTTGTCCTTCCTCATACAATAGAAACTCAATGGTAGAAGTGACAGACCTTTATTGTCGACCTCTATAACTTGCTGGTATGGAATATTTGGACCCTGGTAGCTTAGCACGTAGAACCCGCTCCGCGGGGAGAAACTCGCAGAGTAGTAGGACACCTGTGAGGAATCCGTAAGGGCCGTTGGTTCACCTGGTGCCACCGCTGGGCCTGAGAGGCTCGGAATAGCCGCCGAGTACAGGTTGCGTTCGACCGAGGAAGGAGCCG
>Ga0307513_10009616_pt1 | contig 12210 bp, 16 predicted proteins | sample 15_EM_MG_FD_202174 | JGI IMG/M metagenome (GOLD analysis project Ga0307513, IMG submission 202174) | Populus trichocarpa ectomycorrhiza microbial communities from riparian zone in the Pacific Northwest, United States - 15_EM | ecosystem: Host-associated > Plants > Roots > Unclassified | place... | reverse complement strand
GTCGAGCTCGCAAGACTCCGAACACCGCTCTCGGACGTCGATGCGGAGAGACTAGGCCTGCAAACCGTACTGCGATTGGGACGCGCGCGAGAGGCCATCTTGCGTCACCGGTACTCGCGCGCACTTGAGATGCCCAAAGAGGATTTCTTTGAATTGCCCGTGTCCCGCCATGCCACCTGCTGGAAGGGGATGGCCAAAGCACTTGGCGTTGCCCTCAGAAACGGCGAGCGCGGTGGCACAGATGAGGATCTGGTCGAAGAGGTGCTGACGGCGTTTAGGAGGCTCGATGACGAGAGCCTTTGTGAGCATTGTAACCAGGCTAATCTGTTCCGTAGTCGATGTGGGAGGTGGCTCGACCTCGACGCCGATAGCGCACTCATCGCCAACCTTTTCAGCTTGTAATTTCCAATCTGGAGCATCGGAGCCTTTTCTTGCTTGCCGGGTCTATATGTACCATTTACTGATAGATGATTTCTTGTTCTTCTGGGCATGGTGTTAGGGATGAATTCATACCCCGTTCTTTCCTCCAAGACGCGACACTATGCTATCCTGTCCCCGTGGTTCAGCTTATCTCGCCCTATGCCCAAGGCTAATGCAAATGCAAATGCGAATGACGCATTCACTTTCCAAAGACAAACACTCTAGTATGTAGGTGGGAAGACCATTGAAAAGGAAATTGAAATTCCTTCTGTGATCGATCTGAGCGAATACCGTGGTGGGCACATGAGAGACTGCGAGTAAAAAAGAATCAGTCTTCTATATTCTCAATGTAAAGGCCTTTGCGTGGAAGGGCTCGTGGAAAACCCTCACCACCCTACTCCTATCCGATGAACCAGTAGGTGTTTTGTCGCAAGTCGAGAGTAGTATGCTCTGAACACAAAATTTATCCCTAAACCCATCCATTTCGACCCAGAAGCCGTCAGATCCGACATTCCATCCAGTGAGGTATTGCTCGGGTAGAGTTTTGTATTTGGTTGTGGGGGTGAAGTGTCAACAAGTCATAGGGTGCCAGGGTGTGATAAGGAAGGTGTAGTGCATACAATATTACCAAGCAAAGCTGAGAGAGGGGTTGAGAGGAAGGATAGTAAATGCCCGCGAACATTGGATCAGGACATAACCGGGACATAATATACTAATGGGTTGTAGTAGCAGCCATGGGTAGGGCAATTGATGCTATGAAGAAAGCCCGAAGCGGAGCAAGCCACCTTCTCATCTCCTGGGTCCGCCGCCGGCGACGAGACCGTCTATAGATTGATGCTCCAAATCGTTTCTCGCCTTGAGAATTGCAGCGTGCATCTCCTTCATGGCATTTCCAAGCTTGACACCAAATCGACTGAGGATGTCCCGTTGCCATGCGTCATACTTCGCATTCACGCGCGACTGGACTTGTTCGTAGTCAATGACGCAGACTACAAAGGACTTTTGAGTATCGGAGGTGTCAAAGGTCGATCGAGTCCTCTTAATCTCCGTTAGGAGTTGCTGCCAGCTGGCCAAGGAGTCTCCGAGGCGGTTGAAAACGTATTCGGCTTCGAGATCCCAAAGAGACTGGAATTGAAGCCATTTGGAGACGTATTCCTTCAGTTGCTGCACTTTGCTCTCGACCAACGCAAATGGCCGATCGAGCGCGCCCTCCGGAAGACGAGTTAACTTTAGAAAGAGTCAATATGCTGGTTTGTGTATTTCTTAAAGCTACTCACTAGGAAGGTGTAAGTTGCTTCCGCGGGGTTGCCTTCTTGCATCTGTAGGCCAATCTCGTATCTGGAGCTTTGAATGCACCGTAGTCTGCAGATGATGCCCAACCACTCGTGTAGCTGCTTGACCCAAGTCTCCCGTGCGTACTCAATCGGCGGATCCAGAAAGATGACCTGATGTTGTATCCGAATCTCATGTACGATGGGTTTAACGACGAGATGGTTATCCAATACGGGATGCTGAACCAAAGTCAGCCACACAGGTTTCAACGATGGAGGATCACACCTTCTCATGCTTGTGTTTGTCCCCTCTCCGCTTATTGGTGATGTCACGAAGAACGGTTTCCCGTCGGGTATCTCCATCTTCAGTGCGTTCAAACTCGGCACACCAAACTTGGATAACATGAATTAACCGTTGCAGAAGAATCCCCGATATTCGCTCATCGAGCTCAGCGACCCAATTTTCGAGGTTGGCGTAGCCTTCGAGGTTGTAACGATCGATCTAAGGGCCCAATCAAATGGTGTATGAGGGGTCACAGGAATTAACATACCGCTTGCTGGACTTTGTCAAGATGGTCCGTGAATGCCTCAGCAGTGTAGGGGCACGTTGCAAGCTCCTCAACAACCCGATTAACCTCTTTATACGACTCGATAACTGCATTGGTCTTGTCCTGTAGAACAGAGACGACACCTGCGAACTCGCGCACATAGGCGATATGTCGGTTCTCTCGTCCGTCAAGGCCAGCAGCTGGGAGGTACCGATGCGTATCGTAGGCATTGACAAAGAAGTCCCACCGCAGATTCATACCTGGCATACAAACATTAACATTCATTCCCAAGCATTCGGCCATTGAAACGCACCCTTGGTAACCATCGCTTGTGCCTCATTCCGGTACTCTGCCACAAGCATTTCAATCGCCTTGTTGTTCTCCACAAGATGTAGTGTCTGCCCATATGTCCTGACTGTCTCCATGAGACTGACCGCGTGCGGGTACACCCTCTTCGCATCCTTGGCCATATTGTTGATCGCGTGCGGGACCTGGAAACCCAGCCATAATAGATTTCTCACTTCCTTGAACAGTGTGATGATCTGTGGGTCGAAATTAACGGCTAGCTGGTACCCTCCACCACGCAGGCGGACGATCTCGAACAGGCGGCCAGTGACACCCATATCTCGCCGGTTGATTTCATGCAACCAGGCTTGATACACTGGCCCGGTGTCAAGCTTCTTGCGGAACGCGACAGATTCGGTTTGCAGGCGTTGACCATCAGCATAGAGTTCCCAACCTTTTCCGAGGACGTCTTCCACGCGCTTCATAAAGGTCGACAATTGCCGTTCGATTTGCCGAGCCCAGATTATTGCTCCTGCTATTGGTGGCAGGTCTCGCATTTGAGACATGTGGTATGCTTCCGAGAAACGGTATTGCGTTTTGAACTGAGCAGGTGTTAGTCAGGAGTCTAACCCAAGTGAAAGATTCCACACCTTGTCATGCAAATGTTTGATGTCCTCTTTTACGGACTCAATTAGCTGGGTTTGGTACTCTTGAATAGCACCTCGAATCTGCTCAAGGTTCATTGTATGCATAGTTGACGCAGCGGGAGAGCCGCACCTTTGGTCGCACGAACAAGGCATTAAACTTAGAGAACACGCGGAACATCTCGTTGGCATTGCGTGCAGTCCCTAATCGGTCCCTCAATTTCGCAATGATTTGGTTTTCAACTCGAGCAACTCGTTCGTTATATGCGTTCTCGGCTGTGACCCAAATCTCCTGGCCCTCTAAAGCACACATAAGTTAGGAGCCCAAACCTTCACGATATTTGACACTTACCAACCGAGACACCCAATACATCAATACTCTTGAAAATCTCGTACGCCTCCTTCACCTCCTCTTCCATATCAATCCCACCGAGTTCCTTCCCAACCCCCGCCAAGCCCTTTGTAGGGCCCGTCATAACTGCAAGTTGCTCATGTTGCTTCCTCCAATCCCGCATGTACCTCACGCGCTCCATGAGTTTCGCATGTGCGGGGTTGATCTTGATCGGTATAAATTTTTCTGCACGCTTACGGGTGACCTCGCGCGCAACGTTGGTAAATTCCTTAATGTCGTCGTCCCAAGCACGGAAAATGTTTTGCGTTTGGATCATTAGCCGTTCGAACGTTTCGTATGGTGTGTAGGTCAGACGGTGACTAGTCAAGACTTGGAGGAGCTTGTCGTTGAAGTCGCGAGAAATGGCTTCCACAAGGGGCAAGGCTCGTCGGATTGGATAGGCCACCCGTCGCAGGCGGTTGTTCAAGTGGTTGAAGATGAGGTGCAGTGCGTCTTGGATTTTGTCCAGTTCGGTGGCGGAGAGGAGTTCATCAAGAGGGAAGTCTTTCATTAGCTGGTTGTATTTGTGGACGACATCCGTGGCGTCTTTGAGACCCGTATCGGCAAGGAACGAAACTGTGGCAAGGAAACGCTTGGCGTTGCGCAGGCAATCCATGACCATCGTGACTTCGTCACTCCGCAGCTGAGCGTCGATAGCCTCGAGAGCTCGTTCTAAACTGACCCAGAAATTGATCTCCTGCGAGGCTGTTCCAGATGTGACATCTCGAGAGAGCTTCGTAACAGACTGAATCGACTTGATCCAGATATTTACGTGGGATTGTAGGGTATTGAGGAACGTTGAGTCGTTAAGGATGTGGGGTGGAATGAGGGAGATACTGGGTCGTTGACCGGATGCGTGGGCATCAGCGACAGACTTTTGGATGATAGGGTGTATTATCAAGTGGGTTTCGGGTATCTCGACGTTTTGCTGCAGATGGAAAAGTGAGAGCTCGAGTTCCGCAAATTTCTTCTTAGTATTTGGGATACCTGTGACGGAATAAGCACAAATCCAGTGAGGTTGAGTATAACCCACCGATCTTGCTGTCTGTATCCTTACTACCACCGCGGGTACCCACAAATGCCTCGAACCAAGGTTTGACGGCTAGGCTAACGACAGCATGTAAGCTCTCGTACGGGGTCTCCTCTCCACCGAACAGGTTTAATATATGAAGTTGCGTGGGCATAGGAGCCGTTGGGTCTAATGTTGGGCCACGCTTGATGAGAGCAAGCGTGGTAACATATGAAGGGTGGTATGTGAGCTGCGACGTGAGGCGATACGAGTAGGACGGAGTTGTGTCATCTAAAGGTTGATATAAGCCACTCTGGGTACACAGACGTGAGCGGGGAGACTTACCACCGAGATCGTGCTTGACTTTGACAACGTAGACGACACCACCGCCCTCTGCTGCAAACTTCGTTACACGGTCATCAAACTCTGAATCAAAGAGTGTCTCCTCAAGCTCGTCTGGAGTGGCGCCGAGAACGGGCGGGAGGAGAGCGAGGAGATATTGGCGGAACACGGAAGTGTCGAAGTTGGTGTCGTGTACGCCGTTTCCATTGATTTGTTCTGTACCATTTGTACCATTTGTACCATTAGAAATGGCTGGCGGCGGTGACTCTGGGCTCGCCATCGACAGACACGGTCGGTTCCAAACACAAGTTGAAAGCGACCCAATCTCAGGCTTCCCCCTCGGCGTCGACCAAAAACCCACGAAATAAATCATGCCGCAGATAGGCAAGCGCACAAAGTCCACCAAGTCAAAGAAGAAGGCCAACAAGGTCTCATCGCCGGAAGCAGCCCAGAGCCAACCAACTTCAACTACACTAGCAAACACAGACGAAGCAACCCCTGTCGACCTCACAGCACATGGAGATACGCTTCCGAAGTCACCAATCTCCATCTCACACGTTGATCTGCTTGCCGAAGCGCCGCCGGAGGAGCAAATGATACATGAACCTCACTCTTCTGTTGAACCCTCTAAGAAACGCAAACGTAGCGTGTCAGAACACCAAATGCGTCCCAAACCAAACAAGAAAGCTCGTACGACCGAAAATCCAAAGCTAGGGGCCTCAGCGCGCGCCGACAGCGAACCCCGTGAGGAAGGAGAGATGCCGAAAAACCCGAACTTTGAATCCATCCACTTTGGACGGTATGGTATGAAATCTTGGTGTGTTTCTCAGTGTGCAAGGCACGTGTCTCAGCGGCTTGTCATCTGATGTAGTTTCTTGCAGGTATTACTCGCCATATCCAGAAGACAACGAGGGCGAGGACTTGTCCTCCGTAGAACGAGAACGTGCTATGGAAAAAATAGGAGCTTTAGAACGCAAGCGGAGCCCCACAGAAGTGCAACCACGAATATGTGTTTGCGATCGATGCTTCAAGTACCAGCGGGATTTGAAGTTAACAGCCAGACACAATGTAGGTCGTTACTGGACATCGAATGAATTAGTGCTAAATCTCATTCAAGATGATCTGTCCACGGAAGGACCCGCCTGGACGAAAGGTATATGAAGACGGTCCCCTCGCAATCTGGGCCGTGGATGGGGCAACGGACCAGGTAGATACCGATCATTTCTTCGTAAAGTACAACCTTGAAACCAATCGTGTAGCTTTATTGTCAGAATCTGTCGTTATTCGGGAAGCTGTTTATCCACACCAAGACTATCTTTTTCGACACCGATCAATGTGAGCATCTCATTTGTTACCACAATCTATATTCACTATTTATTCAGTCTTATTCTACGTCTTGACGCGGCGCGAAGGGGAAGTAGATCAACCTGTCGGTTACTTTGCCAAAGTCTGTTTCTGCCCTTTGCTGCATCACTTTGTATTTACAGTGAGCCTGCAGGAGAAGTGGTCCTATGACAACCATAATTTAGCCTGCATCATTGTCTTTCCGCCACATCAGCGACATGGATATGGCAATCTCATGATCGAGTTTAGTACGTGGGTCTCCTTTACTCTAGTGCATACTTTCTCACAACCTGAATGCAGGCTATGAAGTGTCACGATGGGAAGGTTACATTGGCAGTCCCGAGCGTCCGCTCTCAACAATGGGTCTGAAGTCTTACCTGGCGTACTGGACAAGAGCAATCATCAACTTTTTACGGTTCGCCAACCCATCCGCTTGCATCCGCTTGTCCTGACACTGCTTTGCCTAGGGCGGCCACCACCTCGAGCGAATCAATACTGAATCGCGAGGCCCCTCCTGACACGCGACCAACCCGGACTGAGGTGATCTACACACAGGAGGGAGAGGGAGCTGAGGAGAGCATGCCTGTGGGTCCGCCTCCATACGATGGTACGTCTTCCTCTTGTTCCGCAGACCTTGTTGACACAGGCCACTTGCAGTATACAGGCTAGGCTTGACCCCACGCTTTTCCCTCCTCTCCCTCTCCTCTGCTGACGATGAGTATCCGGGTACATCACAAATCGCCCATGCATTCGAATGCACAATCGAGCAGATCGCCACGGGGTGCAACCTCAACGTCGAGGATGCCGCTTTCACTCTCCACCACCTGGGTCTCCTAGATACCATCCAGCCCGCTGGAGGGAGCGAGGAAATTGTCAGTATTGCGCGGGGGAAAATCGACGCAGTCACCAAAAAGTACAAGGTGAAGCGGTTGATAGATGTCAAAAATGTGCTGCTATCATTACGTCATTCCTCTTAGAAGACAGGGAAAGGGATTCTCACGAATATTGTTTCGGTATTTCTTGTTTTCCTTGTTTTCCTCCCTCTGGTTTGCCGAGCTCGATTCAGTCTTGTTATGACCTATGCCACGTGCTTGTACTACCGATCCTTCAAGTGTACAAATCTTCCTCGCGGTTCGTCGGTTTACCATCAACCATATGCCTATTCACAAAAATCAGGTTGACATAATGGATTGTAAATGCACGTAATTTGTTTACGTCCAATGAAGGCCAGCAATGGAGGACTAATAGCATTAATGCTCTCCGACTTGCTGGCCATAATTTACTTGGGTGAGAATGACGCTTTGAGGCAGCTCACAAATTCGAGGATCTGAAGCACTGTTTGATGTTCAAGGAACCTCAGTTTCACATCCCCAGCCCATGAGCTACCGGCCCGATTGCCGGGCTTTGCAAACTTCGCTATAGATCCAGAGTCTCAGGATTCTGCATCTTTCGGGACAAGGCGGGGAGGTAGCGATGAGAACTCTTACAGGTCTCATGATGCACTGGTGCTGAAAATATGACAGGAGTTGAACCAGGAGGTATAAATAATGGCAAGGCTTGCAATAATTGTTACTCACAACAAAGCTGGAGCATCCGGTTGTCATGTCTGTACACTAAGGAGATAAACGGAGAATGTCCATCCCGACTGTACACATCCCGCGAACTAAAAGACTGCGAGCATGAATGCTACGCACCGGCTTCGCCACTATCATTTGTCCAGTGCACGTGCTTCTGGATGTCTTCCTCGGTCACGGTCGGGCGGACCTGACCGATGGCACGCACGAAGTCACCCATCCGAAGCGGAGGTTCCAGCAGCTCCTCGCTGTCCAGATCGCCCCAGTACTTCTCGACAGCATTTGGATCTCCGGGGCTACATGGTGTCCACTTAGGCCACCTCCCAGCTAGGGTCTTCTGGTGTTCGGTTTGTGGTGCTTCCACCTGCTTGAAGTGGGTGGCGGAGAGCACTTTGCGGACTGGTTGCATAAGGGCATCTCGGACGACCACAGCAACATCAGAGCCAGAGTAGCTGTATGATATGAGTGAGAGATTGTACACCAGAAGAATGGCAAAGGATGGCTACCCGTTAGTCTTGTCGGCCAGATTCCGATATTCTCTAGGTGTGAGTTCACAAGGAGTGGTTCCTACGTTGAGCTCAAACATGCGTTTTCGGGCGTCTGGCCCAGGCAATGGAATATATATGCGCTTCTCGAACCGTCGCTTGATGGCATTATCGAGTGCCCATGGGATGTTGGTAGCTCCAAGAACTAAGACACCGGTATCGTCGTTGCCAACGCCGTTCATTTGGACGAGAAATTCGGTCTTTATACGTCGCGACGCTTCCGACTCGCCTTCGCCACGCGTACCGCATAGAGAGTCGACCTCATCGATAAAGATAATAGAGGGTTTCTGCTCGCGAGCCATTTGGAAAAGTTGCTTAACAAGTCTAATCATGAACAGTTAGTCATTAATGGAACCCGAGAAGCACCAAGCTGAGAAACACTACGTACCGCTCTGATTCACCCATCCACTTGCTCACAAGGTCAGATGATGAAACGGCGAAGAAAGTTGACTTTGCTTCTGTGGCGACCGCCTTTGCCAGGTAGGATTTGCCGGTACCGGGAGGGCCGTACATCAATATACCGCGCCACGGTGTTCGCTTTCCAGTGAAGAGGTGCGGAAATTTGATGGGGAGAATAACAGCCTCCTTGAGTGACTCCTTCGCGCTCTCCAAGCCGGCCACATCGTCCCATTTAACATTTGGCGTCTCATGCACAATAGCACCTGATAACGCATCATTGGGACCACGAATATGAAAGGTTCAACTCGAACTGACTTGATAAGCCTGCGCGTAGTTTCTTAACTTCTGGATCGTCGCCGTCCTCGTCCCTGATACGCGACACGTCAGCCAAGGACCATGACGAAGCCAGTATTTCTCACTTTCCACCTCCAGACACAGCCTTTCCATTTGCACCGATAGCGCTGGGAGTCTTCGAGTCGGCTTTTGCAATATGGGCCTTGAGTTTCTCTGCACGGTCCAAATACTCATCGACCTTCTTCCTGATGAGCACTCGAAGCTTCTCATTCTTCTCGTCTGTGTATACGTGTTGCAGGCGTGGCTCAGCGAGACAGGCTCATCAACATCGGTGCGGAGCGGAACGCACATTTGAGAGCCATCATGAAGTAGTCGAGAGCATTCTGATATTGCTTATACGCTTCGGCGTAGTTTTGGTTGACATCTTCGTCTATTGCCTTCTGGACAATCTCGATTGCGCGCTGACGTTTACATCGTGGACGGAAGAGTGCGGAGTCAGTAGTGGCGGAATGTGGTCAGTTAGCAGGTTACTTACATCGAGGAAATTGCCGTTTGACATCCGTCGCTGCGGTCGAAGGAATTGGAACCAAAGTGCAGTTGCTTTGGCAGGTTTGGCCCTTGCCATTGTCATTGCCATCGGTAACGAAAAAGTGGGACCGCCTAATAGAGTATGCGCCAGTTCCTAAATCTCCTCCATGTGTCAACTCGACGCGACAAAAGGAACCGTGTGCGCGCCGATTCATCCAAAAAAGGAAGACCCGGACCAAGAACCAAACCGGTATTTTGAGGGCGTACCAGAGCCTCAAAAGCTCTCGAAATAGATATGAATTCCAGCTGCAGGTCCCTTCGCGGGGGAGGGAGTCCACTCATCCCTCCAATCGATATCGGGCTGCGGCGAGGCGACGAAAGTCGGAAGAACCTATCGTTTCAGCACTAATTTAGGAGGAACGTCTACCGGTGAAGCGGGCGATATCGAAGTCCGAGGTGTTTGGTCCTCAGCCTGCCCCATCTCTTTCGCCTTCGTCAGCTCGTCCATTATCTAAACCACTCCAAACCAGCCACTGCGTCTATCTCTCGGACAGTAGCAAGATCAATCACAATAATGAGCCACAACACGAATAAAGCCTGCTGCACGATCCCACCTGTCTCGTCCAAATACGAGCCCAATGGCAAGTACCTCGAGCCCGGATACGGCCTCGGCAAGACCTACGTCGTTGGTCCAGACAACTCTGAGACTGCAGTAATCTGTAGGTTCATCTCCTTCGAAGTCCCGAATTTCGGAAGGTCCATCGCGGGCTCCATCAGCCTCGACTAGAGCGGCTGTACCATGAGCTCACATAACCCTCCCCCCCCGCGATGAGTTGTTTACCGTTTCTACAGAATTGCTCATCGTGGTTCTTAGGCGTCTTCGACATCTTCGGCTTCTGGCCCCAGACCATTCAAGGCGCAGACATTATTTCATCCCAGCTCAATGTCAAAGTGATCATGCCAGACTTCTTTGATAAGCGAGCCGAGTCGATTCCGTTTGTTGGCCTTCTTCTTTGACACAACGTAAACTCCAGCGATCCGTTCCCTGTTGAGGACTTCCCAAATGGCACCGATAGCCACGGAAATAACCTAAAGACGTTCTTCCAGACCCGCGCTGCCATTGACAAACACATCCCTAAGCTTCTGAACGCCGCCGAGATCCTTCGTGAGCAAGGCGTGAAGAAGCTACTCGTTTACGGCTTCTGCTGGGGAGGCAAGATCGTGTCGATTGCTGGTGCTACTAGCGTCAACTATGGTGGACAGTCGATCCCTGCTTTCGATGGTGTTGCTATGGTTCACCCCTCGTACGTCTCCTTCGCGCGGACCTGTATGAAGACACCGAATGCTGATTGGAGGTGCCTAGTATGACCTCCGCCGAAGATATTGACAAGGTCATTGTTCCTGTTGGCTTGTTCCCCAGCAAGGACGAGCCCAAGGACGTCGTAAGTCTCAATCTGTTGTTTCCACTGCACTAGTTGATATCTTTTGATAGTATGATAAGGCCGTAGACATTCTTAAGGGCAAGGACTGGGCTGATAAGAACGCCTACCACTACTTCGGGGAGACCTTCCACGGTTTCGCTGCGGCACGCGCTAACCTTGACGATGCCGAGAACGTCAAGCACTATACTGACCTGTACTCCCGCCTCGCTACCTTCTTCACTGGCATCTAAAGGAATTTGGCGCGCGGCCCCGTCCATCCAGATAAGGGCACCCTGTAATAATATAAGAAATACAAGTGGCCGATGTTTGTGATGCGTTCAGGGCGATACCCGTCACGGTCGACCTTGGCCTTGGCCCCAAGGCGGTGCTGAGAGCCTGCCCCCACTTTTTGAATCTCCTTACCGAGCTACCAATAGCGCCTCGAAGTGACCGAAGTGACCGAAGCAGAGGCAATGAGGGTAGGATACCAGGCGCAGTCCGGCACAATCCGGCCCAGCGTACCAAGCCTTTTCACTGGTCTCAGCGCTCATGTTACCGCCCAACGCGATGTCGCCTTCCCTACTTGCTTACTCTTCCCCCTCTTCAGCCTTTCTTTGCTCGTCATGTTTCAGTGGAGTCTACTGAACCAGGCTGCGCCGATTTTTCTCCTTTTGCTATGGTTCGACGCCTCGATCGGGGTGCACGCCATGAACACAACCATCGACGATGCCGATTCGCGAATCCGGTACAGTGACCATTGGAATGTCGGTGGACACTGCAATGAGTGAGTCTGGTTTTATAGCTCGGGTATTCCGAGGCTGAGCGGCATGTCGTAGGTGCTCACCATTGATACCAGAGGAGGAACGTAAGAACGCTTATCAGGCAACCTGGCGCGAGTATGTACCTCTGGCTAGTTGTTGTACGCTGGGTGCCGACTTCGTGCCAATGTAGCGCATCAAGTTTGGAGGCGGATACGCATTTCAATGTCACTTTTACTGGTGTGAAGAGACCTCCTGATGTCCTTTCACATGCTAATGTTCGCTTTAGGTTCTGCTTGCTATGTCTACGCCATCCTTCGAAATGGGAACCAAACCAAAATCGGCTCCTCCGCACTGGCCAATTTAACATTCATCATGGACGGCGAGGTCGTAGGTCGTTTTAAACGTGAACCTAGCGGTGAGGACCGGTGGCTGTT
>Ga0307513_10009615_pt1 | contig 12211 bp, 14 predicted proteins | sample 15_EM_MG_FD_202174 | JGI IMG/M metagenome (GOLD analysis project Ga0307513, IMG submission 202174) | Populus trichocarpa ectomycorrhiza microbial communities from riparian zone in the Pacific Northwest, United States - 15_EM | ecosystem: Host-associated > Plants > Roots > Unclassified | place... | reverse complement strand
AGCGCCTCGACCTCAACAAGAATACATCTGCAAGGCTAGCTCTGTCCATGCATCGTGCTGAGGGGTTTGCTAGGATGACCAACGTTGGAGAACATATTGGTGACCTTCGAAAGGGTGTTCTCGTCGCCCAGAAGCCGGACCACATTCACGATATTCCGGAGCTGAACGACGAGGACCGAGGGCATCGACGACGCGAGGTTACGCAAAAGTGGAAACATCCTGTAATCCTCTACTTTCCTTTCATCATGTGTTCGATGTGAGCACAGCAATTCTTCGTTATTGTCATCGTCTAACAACCTCCCTTTTCTTGCGCCGTTGATCACTGGAGCGGCTGTACAACGAGTTATACTTACAACCCCAACCTGTGTTAGTGTTAGTGCTGAAAATCTTATGCAGAGGGTGGACGCAAACTGGTTCTAATGGCGCGAACCTGTCAGTTTGGGATTGGCACGGCCGGAGGCGAACCTAGACTAACCATGACAGTGTGACAACTGGCTCGTCGGCCTCGTGAACTCGGCTCCCTATATTGCATTTGTGGGTGTATCGTACTCCTGCTGCCGATCATGGCCATCTCCGAGAAGTTGACACATCCCCTTTAGTGGACGTTGGCCGTCCGACCCTCTAAATAACTACTTCGGTCGACGCGGTGGGTGTCGCTCGATGACAGACAGACAGGTCAGGTGCGATTTTCTTCTCAGCCGTCTTCTGTGTTATCACCCCCAATTGGTGGAGCGTTCGCCCGCAATCGGATCCATCGGGCAAGGTAACACTGTCACAATCTTGTGAGTGCCCTGCCACATGTCTTTTCACCTTTTGATGTTGATACAGAGCAGCAGAGAACGTACCCACCGCAACTCGTGGGCCGTTGGTTGTGAGCTGGTAAATGTGGATGGCGTTAGGCGTCTTCCCCGGATTCCGCGCCAATCTTCCAGTCAAGGACGCAGGTCGAATTGTGTGGAGACTTCAGATTGGTTCCGCTTTCATCCCAGCAGTACCATTGGTCCTCAGTACCTATTTCTACCCGGAATCCCCTCATTGGTACATCAAGAAGCTTCGTTACAATGACGCCGTGAAGTCACTTTTTAGGCTCCACAATTCGCGCCCCCGAGCGGCAAAAGACTTATTCTATATACACGTTCAGTTGGAGGAGAAGGCTACGCCGAAGGGACCAGTTCCTCCATCAGGTGTACGAGTTGTTCACTGTCCCTCGTATTCGCCGCGCCACTCTGGCTGCCTTTACCGTAATGACAGCACAACCGGTGTGCCACTTTCACGAATCCCTCCATACAGAAATCAATAGACCTTCTGCCAGGTGTGCGGCATCAACTTCTTAGCCTTTTATTCGCCCACCGTCTTCGTCGAGGCAGGGACTAATATAACTGATGCTCTGTTGACTTCTTGGGGCTTTGGACTGGCAAGGTTCATGGGACCTCAAGTATATTTCGCTACTCATACAGCCTTCCAGGTAAATCTCTTGTTCGTTTGGCCTGCACTTTACACTATTGACACGTTCGGAGGCCGTTCACTATTGCCGTTTACATTTCCGGACATGGCTTGGTCCTTGCTCGAAGGCCCCGTCCCTTGACATACTCTGCGGAAGTCTTCCCTCTCTCCCATCGTGGTGAGTATATAGTTTATATAATTCCTTGACGTTTCCAAGAATTTTGGGATGGCCCTTGCAGTCACTAGCTGTTTATTCTGGGCAGCTGGACTCTCTATAACCTTCCCTCGACTCCTCCCCAACTTTGGAACCCTAGAAACCTTTGGCTTTTACGTGTAAGACTCGTTGTCATTTGACAGGAATTCCGTTGATCCTCATTGCAGAGGACTCAACATCATCACCTTGCTTATGATCTTCTTCCGGATGCCTGAGACAGAACAGAGGACACTTGAGGAACTAGACTACGTCTGTGCGTACACACAGTTGATGTCTTCTTTAGTAAGCCCCATCTGACTTGAGTGAGCGTTTTCCGTCAAGTCGCCTCCTACCAGGCGAGGAAGGTGCTACCATATGGTGTCACGTGCTACGTTCCTTTCGACAAGATGGCTAATCTCGAACCACGTTGAAGGAGTCAAAGACACTGATCACCCAGAAACCGAGAAGGTTGCCCATCCGATGTGATGATCATTATCGAATACACATAACGACCACTCAAATGCTGCTCTGTCAACAAATTACGAGCCTGCCTTAGGTTAGATAGGACTGTTATCGTGGGTGCGACATTTGGAAATTGGTCAGATTATAGTGACTGTGGTTGTTCAAGAAAGCTCAGCTCGCACCGTAATCTCCCGATTTAGCAGTTTTGATAATTCATGAAAGCAGCTTGGGCTCTCGTTTTATACCCTTGACCCTAAAGGCGGAGCATTCCTCAAATAAATAATAAGGCCTTTTACACCACCCATCCCCCCACCCATTTACTGCACCTGTTAATCACATAAGGCCGCGGCATCAGGTATTCCAATGGGGTTATCAGAACCCCTCATAGTAGATACTTTGACGCGTTGGTCTATATACTCTCACCACACCTGTGACACTGCCAACGCCAACGCGTCTTCCGGCTCTGCTCACTCTTCGCTCCGCTACGCGAGGTGCGGCCTTCATATCGTCCTGTGTCTGTTCACCCTCGATTCTTTTCCTTTCTATTCGACTCCCAACCACGCTGCACCAGTTCTGTCCGATGATGCACGTGTATGGCAGCGTTCCTCATTCCACAGCACTGCGTCCCCCACGTGGTTAGCGTATGAACTGGTTTCTGGTCTAGTGCATTTTATTAATTCCCCTTCCGACATCACACCATATCTTATAAGACAATAGCAGTCCGATGCAATGATTCTTGTGCTCTCCCTAGTTTGGTCGCCCCGACACCACCGGTCACTCAATGGTGCCTAGCTACTAAACCTGCATTTCTTATCCACTGTGCATTATCCAAAATGTTTGTAGGATTGCGTAAGACGAAGGAAGCAGAGATATTCAACAAGAAAAGTTTGATATTTGAGACGGAACAAGTGGGATGCAAGTACATAGACGTGACAAAACTAGGCCTTACGTAAACATGAGTCTTCTCCAACGCCAGACTCGCAAGTCCATGTTTATCAAACAAGAAGACAAGAGCGAGTAAGGAGACCGGAACCCAGAGTGGGTGATATGAGAGGAACAAGACGAATAAGATAAGTACGATCCAGCCGACAGCACTAGCCCTTTTGCAGCCCGTTCCCAGCCTGCCATCTCGTCACCCAGGAGACGCATTTTTGAGTTTTGGAAAGGACCACTACAAGCCGGATATAAACGCTTATGGCCGCCCTGCGGCATATGCAACAGGATATCCACCACTTCTTGGGTCAACCACGATCCTTGCCTCATTACCGGTCCGGTCTAATCGCCCTATCTCGGCACGCCCCGTGTCCCTGATGATTGGGTCGACCCGAGGGTAAGGGTTAGTGATGCTTTCCCTTCGAATTCGTGCGTCTTCACTGGTGCTGCTCCCACGGGTCCGAGTGGTTGTAGGTGGGATGGGTTCGGCGTGAACGAAGTTTTCGGGGACTGGCCAGCCGTAGTTCTTCTCAGCAGCAGTGGGACATTGCTTCGAGACCACGTGTCTCTTGATCGCATCACGTCGAGAGAGGTGCTTGCCGCAGTATGGGCAGGGGTGCGTCTTCTTGACCGGCGGCGTGCTATGGGAGAGATAATGGCGCTTCAGGTCTAGATTATAGCCTCAGGTTAGTGGAAAGTGGAAAGTCCAATGATCTGAAGGAAAAACGAACCATGTTGTCTTGAGAAGTTCATTCCGCACTCCTCGCAGACAAAAGGTCGTGGTGCAGTGGTGGACTGGGCGAGAGCTTGACCGATTTGCGAAACCGAACGAGGCGGGCTGTAATATGTAGAAGAATGGATGAGAACCCAGTTTATATGAGGGTAATGCAATAAACGCACGGCTGAAAGGGGTCATGGGCAGACCCTTGGGGGTGGTATTGGGGGGGGAGGTCAGTGGGAGTGTAATGGCCACTAGAGCAGTCGGATTGGTGTGTATGCGTGGATTGCCAGCTGTAGTGATAGCCATTAACGGGCGAGGCAGGACTAGTCGGAGAGGAGGCGGACGAGGAGCTTGACTGATTAATGAAGTAATCTTGTTGAGGTGATGTAACTGGGGACACTGGTGGAGAGTCCGTACACCGCGGCCTACTCCATTCATCGGTCAGATTCAGCAAAGAAACGTGAAGTAAAAAACATACATGGAACTATAGCCGAGATTGGACCCCGAGCCGTATTGAGTACTGGACTGATAGTGGCCTCCCTGCGGATTCGGTTGATAATACGGTGTCGAACTGGGAGGTCCATTGTAACCGGAGTTCGAGTAACCATATCCGCTCTGGTTATAGTATCGGTTACTAGCGGGAGGCGGGTCGTCATATTCTCTCTTCACGTCCGCGGCGTTGCTAACAGAGGGATTGTTTCGGTGGGCGTATGGATAGTTAGGTCCAGGGGAATGCTGCGATGTTGTATCACCGGGCGAGGGATACGACCCAGAAGAACTACTTGATGGTTGGCGGTGATGGGGTAGAATGTACGTGCTTTGCGCCTGGCGGGACGCGTACTGGGTCTGAGTAGAATTCATGGCCTATAAAGTGTAATAATTGAGCATGTTAAAGGCACCAGGAGAGAGAGACCGACGGGACGAAAGTGTAGAGGTGGATCTACGAGTCTGATGAGACTAGACGGTGCGAAGGATGGGTATCTCTAGGAGCCAATAGAATGAAGTACGTGATCTAAAGACGATGTGTCAACGTGCAAACTCTGCAGGGATATCGGATGACCAAATGAAGTCATTACCTTCAAACGAGGTCGTGAATACCTGCAAGTTCGATTTCTTGAATGGCCTGAGCGTTTCGAGTCGGTTCTAAAGCAATTGGCGTGCGATAGCAAGCTCCGAACGCTTGGGTAGATTGCGAGACAGTGAAGACAACGACGATAACGGACTCGAGGTGCTTGAGGGAAACGAGGCGAGGGCTTGCGCGAGTTGATCGTCCGTGGAGTCGATGAGGATACAGTGGCGTCAAAGTAAGAACCGAAATACGAGAGTGGGTGGCTGGTGGGATTGAAACGCGGTGTGGCGGTTGTGCTCGCCCGGGGGCTGTAGTTACTGGGGAGGATCCGTGAGGAGGAGTTATATACTCCTGCAGCCTAAACACAGAATAAGCGGAAACAACGAGCCTAAATATCAACCTACTCGTGGGACGCACGCGAAACAAAGCGGACGGGACGGAGAAAATTGAGCAACGCGCAAGCTTGCAAGCGTCTGGCTTCCAGGCAGCGGGATGGTGACCTTTGACGTTATTGGCTGGGTTGAGGGCACGAGAACACTGCCCGCTCAATATAATTCTAACCTGGATCACTAAACGCAGCTCGATCGGTTGACCTTTGGGCAAACAGCCGACACCACTCACCGTTTGCGAAATGAGTGGAGGTTCGGCGCGACGACCCAGAAGTTGGAATTACACTTCACTGCGCACAAACGTGACCGTCACGAACGGATGTAAGCGAGCGGCAGAATGCCATGATGACCTGAATGCAGAAGCACGCACAGAGGTGGCAATGAACGGGTGCGGACCGTGCTGTAGTGGCGTGCGGTCTTCACGATGCGGCCTGCTAAAGACCTTGGACGCTTAGTACGGCCTGGAGGCGGTGTCTTTTCTGTGGTCGATGATTGGTCCCCGAGTCGTTGGGGCAAGTCGCAAATCCGCACGACCTCTTATGAAGCGGGGCGGCTGGCGGCTGGCGGCTGGAGGAGCGGGGATCTTGGTGGACAACAGGCGGAAGTGGGCGTGTTTAGGTACCCCTCATTTTGGCGCGTGGCGTCTTTTAAACACACCGCTTTGCTCTGGTGGTGGGTCCGCGGCTAGCTAGTCGCGAGGTGAATCATCCCACTGTTGCTTCGCTGTCGGCGCAATGGAGAGGGTGCCGCTGCACAACCCCGACGATGTCAGAAGGGATAGCCTCCACAATATCCCAACAAGGAAAACAGGCAATACGGACCCTACGTCCGGCCTCGAAATCAAATAGGATGATTGCTCGACCCTTGACGCATGTTTTATCGAGGCCACCACGTGTGAACCTTCGAATGAAGAAGTATCTATGTGAGACATATGGCAGGTCCGGACTCCCTTGGGTCCGAGGCACCCAGGTTGGCCGTGGTTCATTCAGCTTTCGAACGCGCGCCGAGATGGTCGGTCGTAATGACCTCGTAAATGGAATAGGGTGCATGACGAAAGGACAGGAGAGCCGATCTACTTAGTGCTCATATGACTGAATTGCGGGGGCTATTACTGATGACCCTCGCAGGTGCCATGTCACGCGTTGGTGGTGAGAGTCAATCTACATCAATCCAGGCTCGAGCAGAAGGTAGAATGGTTCGCCCATCCGGCTCCGTTGCGTCGTATCGGCGGCGATCTATGGCTTGCTGCGAGCGCCAAAACGAGGGGACTTGCAGTCGCGAACCTATGATGGATATACATGTTCCAGATGCCAATTAATGACTTGAAGAATCAACCCAAGACAGAGAAAGACGGTCGAAACTCGAACATGCTGCAACGGCGCGGTAAAGGAGCGGACGGCTCCCACGCCCTTGAGCGAATAACGGTTGGGTAATGCATCCCAATCGGCATGATCGATCCGACGTGTGAATGGGCCTGACACTGATGGACGTACTACGCCGTCCATCGGTGGAAGCAGGACAGAGATTTTGTATTCATGGCTTGGTCCATGAAAAAATTAAAATGGATCTGGAGGAGACTGTGCTTGACCCTTGACCACATCATCTGAATGAAGCCTTTCCAACCCAAAGAGACTGTCCTCCGGTTTCCTACATGGTTTCCTACGCATTTTTCCTACGTCGTTTCCTACGTAGTTTGCAGCCCCGCCCAAGCACCAGCACCAGTGGCGAATGATGCCGAATAAACTCGATCCGATTTAAGCGCCCTAAAGCCATAAGAACCCATCAAGAACCCAGGGGCGACTCGTACTGAGACGGGGCCGACTGACTGCCAGCGCCAACCCCGCTTTAAATGCCGTGGGCAAATGCAAACCGCGATCAACATGCCGCTGCGGATGACCAAAGGTCGATTACGAGGGTTCATTATCGTCCTGTCTGCCAGGCTGCCTAGCCTGAGTTTGCGCGGACAGACGGAAGCAAATCCTTGGGGGGGTAAGCTAAATCGCCGAAACCCGGGTTTGGATAGAGGATTCACAGGTGCTCAGGTGATTGCTTGCCCTGCCCGAATCCCTGCCCCCGATCTCTGTCTACGCTCAGAAGCGAAAGTCTTATACATTAGACTAACGAAATATGGACACACGGTATATTAAAACTACATTAATAGCACGAATCCACGGGATCTGCTGGAGCCTGCTGCTTCTGCCGAATTTGAATGCTGCAAGTCTTCCAAGTGCCTTCAGGTACCTTCAAGGGCTCAACGCCCAATCATCGGTTAGTCGAACTCCCCGACGTAGCAATTCCGCCTGGCATTCCACTCCAGTTGGGCACTGCCCAATCTGTTTGCGTGGTATCGCTAACACCTCGAGCTTAGTCAACCACCCCTGCCTCAGGATCTGCACTACAGCGGGGAGAACGAACTCGTCTACTCCAGCCCCCCCACCAATGGCTGTAGGGCTCGATCCCAAAGGCCCTGTGGCGAGGTAAGAATGACCCATGCTGGAAGCCGCCGTGGTCACCGTCGCGCGGTGGCTTGCCGATCCGATCTGGTGGGTATGGGTTGCTGTGCCGGTCGATGGAGGTTGACCAGGTGACCGTACCAATCCCGCAGACCCAACATCCGGCCCTCGTGTCGACCCAGCCCCAAACCGCGCTGCATTCGAACCCATTGGTTCGGTTTGGCGGGGCGGAACGGGTGTGGATGGTCGAGATGCAGGAAATAAAGCAGAGTTGGAGCAAGTCTGTGAACGAGGAGCCACGTATCAATAGCCGTCTCCTTCCCAGAGATGAGAATACAACACTCACCACCCCTGGCGAAGTCACCGTGTCACGCCAAATAACAAGGGTTCTCAATTCCGGACAATAGCCTAATCCAGACTCTATCATCTCAGTCGGATGCATGGCCTCCCAGAAATTACGAGCCCGCAGCACCCTCAAACTAGGGCCAATCTCGACAAACACTTCTTTGAAAGCCAGGCATCCCAAGGCTTTATCTCGTCTCCGCAATGAACTCAACGTAAGACTCCTGAGTGATCCTTTGCTCGATGTCACCAGCCACTTGAGTGTGCTGCCCGAGAGGGTGCACCGCGAAAGGGTGAGCGAGGCGAGGCGGAAGGTCGGCGGTTGTGATGGAAATTTGATAACGTTTGATGATTCGTGGATTTGCTCCAGCGAGAGGCTGACCAAGTGATTCATCTGTCCCCCAATCGCCCCGAGCAGAGCCTCAACAGGCCATGCACCCCCGGTCAATACCAAATGTTTCAACCTGGTCCCTAATTGAGGGTCACTGATGAAACAAGGTAGTTGAGCTGGGACGCTATAGGGGACGAGGGACTCTCCCGATTGTAGTGTTGGCCGAGGGCGATTTGAAGGGCTGATGGGGAAAGATCTCGGGCCAACCCAGTCAGCCTTGAGGGTTTCGACCCCAGGACAACTGCGAAGGAAGGCCTGCACGTCGGTATCCGTCACATGCGGCTGCCTCCGAAATACTGTCGATTGGTTCGAACCGTGCACCTCACTTTCTCTACTTTCGTCATCTGTGAACAGGACATGAACGATTTTGACGTCATGAGGTCGTACGGTCGAATTTTTGCTGAACAATATGTCTCGAATTTCATCGAGATCGCCGTAGTTTGGGATGAGCAAACTTCCAAAGAGGGCGCGTCGGGCGGGTGTAAGCCATTGACGACAAACGAGTGCGGTCTTCGCTACGTCATCCATCGTGTCAAGTTGGATGAAAACGTGCTCGAGGAGGTTGTCGGGTAGAATGGTGATGGGCGAGCGTGAAGCATTCGGGGCTACGGCTCGGTGGTAGGTTGGCTGTCTAAGAACTTGTTGGAAATGATGTCTAGTATTATTCATTGTGCCAATGATCGGAGTGCGAGTGGTAGATAGATCGCAATAGTGGTTCTTGACAGTGGCAATAAATATAAGCTCGACGCCAAAAAAACAAAGGCTTCGACGGTGGTTGGTCGCTCGCTTTTGTTGGTCGCTGGGATGTTGTTTGATGTTCGTCGCGCACCAGCGGTCCTTTTACGATGGAGGGAGATAACGCTCAAACCGGTGACACTGCACGGACATAAGGGGTCACGTGCGAAGAGGAAATGAAAGAGCAGGGTTACGCGCCCTCGAAAGGAGCAAGAACCTCCTATAGTCCTAGGGAGGCGGCCGGAATTCGCGGCTGGCTGCACCGGCATTTATGCGGAATGGAACTGCGGGGTTAGGAAGGTAAGTCAATCCCGGCAAGGAACGATCGCCGGCAAAGGAATGGGAAGTGTTCCTCCGCGAGTAATGACCCCTTTGTGTATGCCTCCCACCGACGCGGACGTCCGCAGGTGCAACGGGGGAAGGTGTCGGACCGCCCGCTTGAAAAACGAATGGATGCACCGATGATGGGAATAAGGGTACGAATAGAGATGTCTCAGACCCAGGATCGATTCGGTGCGATGAGTGGAAGCGGAGGAGATGGATTCCACAAACAGACATTACAGCGCCACTCCGTTATAAGACCACAGCTGAAACAAGTGTCATTCTGTCAGTGTGGGTCGTCGAGTGACGTCGAGTGAGTGGGTGTTGTACGAGGTTGGTCATTGTTGATCGCAAAGGCGAAGAAAACGGATTCACTCACGGGCTGACAATTAAGAAAGCCGAGTATCCAAGATGCATACATCGGCTTGCCACCTATGTTTCAGTCTCTCCGCCTGTGAGGCGCGGAAAGTCGATAATGTATACGTATGTGCGGCTCCTGTGCAGGACCAGGTTACTACCAAGGCCCAAGGAGAAGGTACGATCCGCTTGTACCCCTCTTCTTCTTCTTTTGGTTCCTCCTGCGGAGTCGGGGATGCCAGCCAGCCAGGGCGGTCCAGCACTATCGGTGCTCGTAACGCGTCAGGCAGCTACGGAAACGAAAGAACGTGAGCAACGGAGACGAAGAGAGGCATCTATCAGGTGGAGTGAGTTGTCGACCTCATATGGCGGTGCAAGAGCGGTGGGTCGCCTTGGACGGGAACAAAGGGCGAAATGTGGGCGCAACGCAATTGATGCAGTTGCGAAATCTAACAATGATCCACAGATAATGTATAGATAACTCGGATAGGTAAAACAGTTTCCAGAATTCTGTTGGATCTATCCGAAAGTTGATTGACCTTTTTTTGCTGGCCAAACAGGACAACCTGATTGGAAAATAATCCTATCGGTATTTTGATCTTCGTGGAACATGTACCGCTGTGTAGCGTCTCAACAATTCGAAGTGTTACACCTCTACGCTAACCTGGTAGTTGTCAACACAACTGCCGGTAGCCATCCTCACCGCTGGTCGAAAAGGAGAGCTACCCGTTGGCTATTCGAGCGACTTGAGCGGCGGCGACAAGCTTAACGCCAGCTGGAATTTCGACGGGGAAAATCAGATCGAGCAGGCCAACCTCTCCTTCACTTGTCGTCACTTGTCGTACTTGTTGTTGTACACCTCTCGGTCCCTTAAAGCTGTTGAACCGACACTCACGGGTCTTGGCGCGACTACACAAAGCAACAATACAGCTCCGGCCTCGCAAGACCTGAAGGCTAAGCGCAACTCGACTTCGCTTACTCATTAAGCTTAACCGCCGCCTCCTGGTGCCCATGCCCCCTCCTACCCTGTCCTAGCTCATCGTTCGTCCTACTCACTGTTTCGTGGCTAGTTCTGATAAACACATGATATGAGAGGGGTCAGGTAAAGTTAAAAACTGTCAATCCCTCTACAGTCTTCGTGCACAGCGAGGCTTTCATGGTTATCCCTGCCTGGACCTCCCTCCACCCAGCCTCGCACAGCACAAGACTACAATTCAATGTCATAATATATAGCCGTTGTATGCTACTTCAGTTCTGATAACAAATCGAACCAAGGGAGAAAGACAGGCACAGTTTGACAATAACGAAACAATAATCGGAGAGCCGGAGAGCCAGACCAAACGAAACAGACGAGGGAGCAATAATGAAAATATATGCGTACAAGATAATAATGTCAACGGGGGAGGTCCGGGGCTAATAATGTAGGACAGATGTGGAACGAGACAGGATAGGTTTAGGATACAGTGAGATAACGCCGAACTCGACAACCACAGCAGAGGAGGATGGTAATGGGGTATAAAGTCCGTCGCTAGGGCTGCACGATTCGTTTTCCGAGGTCCAAAACGAAGACTGCAAATAACCGAGAAGCGCCAACCCCCACTGCGGGGTGACTGGCGTGTGTCAGCTGAGGCCGGCACTAGGATATTCCGGAAGAGCTATGGGTCGAGAGGTGCACGGCAATCGGATCAACGGTGGCAGTGAACGATGTCAATGCGAATAATGCGAATGACCTGCGTACGCGAGCCCGTTAAACCTCCACGATTGACGGAGATAGGAGGAGGTAAATGGGAAGCGCACCTGAATTGAGGAGAAGACAGGGCAAAGTGACCAAATTACACACCCACCCTTCTCCCCGTCGTTCATTCCCAGTCGGATTCTCCGTCAGCATCCATATCGCTTTGTGTATCCACTCCTCCCATAGTGATTGTCAAGTCGTTTTGAAAAGCGATGACGCCCAACCTGTTCAATTGTTCAGGGCTATTGGGATGCATCCTGCCGGTCTGACGGCCTCTTTCCGCATTCACATACCTCTCACGAATACCAGGGTTGCCATGGCCTTGCGGAACTATCAACCCACCCCCAGAGTTGGTGAGGATATCCAATGGTGTAGGGCTCGTCATTAGTTGTTCGGCCTCCACTCGGACACCAACTCTGAAGTGTTCAATTTCATCGACGATACGATCCTTGATGCGCTCAAGGTCCTCGATAGCCTCGCTCGAGAAGTCATACGGCTGGAACGGGGAGATGTAGTCAAATACGGTTTTTTTTGTTTGTTTAATTAACGCATAGCGTGTTAGCAATACTTACCCGTTCGCAGATTCCTTCGTCTTTAGAGTCTCTCCAACCAACAAACCAAGGGTGTTCCAGCGCCTCGGCAGCACTCAACCGCACGGTCGGATCCC
>Ga0307513_10009614_pt1 | contig 12212 bp, 9 predicted proteins | sample 15_EM_MG_FD_202174 | JGI IMG/M metagenome (GOLD analysis project Ga0307513, IMG submission 202174) | Populus trichocarpa ectomycorrhiza microbial communities from riparian zone in the Pacific Northwest, United States - 15_EM | ecosystem: Host-associated > Plants > Roots > Unclassified | place... | reverse complement strand
TGAGTGGGATGGCTGTCCATCGACCTCACCGCCGGCGGGGGGGTACGGACACGACAATAACGACCGGCTGTGTGAAAAAAGTACGGATACGGGAACGGAGGGGTAGCGACGAATGTACAGGACGGTGATGGTGCGATCAAGGATCCCGATGCGGCGCGAGCCAGCTACGAGCGACTTGTTGCTGGATATCATGACGCGGTCCCAGACCCCAGTTTGTAATGAATCCCTTTGACTCACTGGGCTGACTGGAGCCAACCCAGCAGTTGCATGAGTATATGAGACAGGCTTGAAACTGGCAGTGCGAAATGTGGCACTCACTCCCCTCATGCTCAACCCTGCCATGACCCTCCACAAAAAACAAGCATTTATGGTCTGCATTGATGAGACCCTGATGCGGACCACACTTCCAATCCAATGCCCAATGCCAGCAGATTGTTTTCAACAACCCAGTACTGAACCTCCCAGGTGCCCCAGCTAATTGCATGTCATCCCACCTGCCCCACAAGGCACCGCCCCTACCAAGGTGGGGGCTGCTCAGCAATACACTCACCCCCCACCCCAGAAGAACACAAGAACTTCCAGCATATTGAAAATGCCAGGAACCCAGCCACATGGCCAACCAATGCCCACAAGTCACCCAAGTTGCTGTGATCTCCACACCAGCCGCTGAAACCCTTGCTTTGGACTTGGCTGCTACCCTGCCCCTACCAACTTGACTCCCTCCTTGTATTTTTGATGCTGTCTCTAGACAAGCCTGCTGATTTAGAGACCAATGTAATTGTAATTGTACACCCCCCATATACTGGAATAAATGCTTCTGTGACTGCCTATGCATTAGCAAAACATTTAAGCATAACAGTTTACATTGACAAGACAGAAACCATGTGCTGTTAGACTCAGGAGCCATGGGAAACTTCATCCATGAGTCATTAGTTGAACAATTGCACCTCACACAAATTCCCAGGGTCCCATGCCCCTTGATGGATGTCAAAGGAATTAAGATAGGTGAATTGAAATTCCAGATCACAGTTGTACTACACATTGGACAACATAAAGAAAGGATCATGCTGGATGTTGCCCTATCAGTGCACACAACCTGATCCCAGGACTGGCCAAGATGCCTGTGGACAATCTTTCTTAGCAGTTCCAAAATTGATTATTGGCTCTTGAGAATGTAGGCAGCCAAGCGCTGAAAGGAAATGCCGCTTCTGTGCATGTACAGGCGGCAGCGGTGCATGTATCAACCAACGTGGGACTGGCCCAGACCAATCCTTCATGGTGAACAAGTTCAAATTCCCCTATTTCGTCCGTCTTACTTTATTGCGATGGCGCAGCGAAGCATTCTACCTTAGCTCGGTTGCTACACCCTTGATCGGTCAATAGAAAAAAGCATCAATGTTTTCAAGGTATGTCCGCGGTTCGACTACTAAGAAAAACATGGAGCATCACCAAGAACCCAATATTCATTCGTTCATTCATGCACTCATGCACTCACAAGGTCATCGAGAGTTCGTGATCATTCTGAAGCATCAAAACCAGCGTCGCTGAGCACCATTGAATGAAAGTTCAGAGATGGCTAAAAAAATAATTGTGAGAAATGCAAGCATCCTAGAAACCGAGAATTAAAATGATTGTCCGGAGCTGTTTAAAAAAGCTAGTGGTCTAGTCGCGATCTCGTCCGCTCTTATTGACGGACAGCTTGCCCATCTCCTTGCGCTGACGCAACGTTTTCACTTCTTGACCAATGAGATCCCGGAGCCGGTCAAGTTCCACCAAGCGCTCAGGTTTCGTTCCCATGAGCAGGTTACGCCAAATCCCAGCGGCCCCCACGGAGTTGTCAACGAGGAGTTGAAGGGGGCGGTTGATCTTGAGGATACGCTGTGCGATTCCTTCGGGAGGCGGGTACTGTTCGTTGGGGAACGCAATACGAATAGCAAACCACCAGCCCAGGGGCTAAAGCGCATCATCAGCAACGTCTCGAGATCTTCCTATGCATCCACGCACCCTGCTATCGCTCAAGGTTCGTTCCGTATAGCAATCGTACGTCAGAATCTGGCCTTCGCTCAACGAAAACCTATCGGGACCCATCAGTTCACGGTTGCGCGTCGTACATAGATGCGCGTACCTGTGAGCGACCCAGTGATTATCCTCTCTACGATGGCGTCCGAGGGCGAGGACGATCCGTGGCGACCCAGAGAATCCGAAAGGGTACCAAAGATCCCTCAGCATACCAGCAGCGTCGGCATGTCGCCCGTTGTACACGGCATTGTTAATGGCGTCTGTTAGATTAGGAGGAACGAACATCTTGTCGATTGGGCGAGGTGGGTACTGCGTGAGCTGCGTGCGTACATAACGTTTGTACACCTGCGTCGTCCAGATGCTGAGGGCCACCTCGTCGACCTGTTCTCCGCGTTGACACGACTGCAGAGCGCCATCGAATTCGGAGAAGGGCCAGACGATCGCCCAGTTGAGAAGCCGCTGGTATACCTTGAGCCATGGCGGAGGTTCGTTGGGGTCAATTCCAAAGCGAGTAAGCCAATCGGGCGCATCGACGGCGCTGTCGATCGGGTTGGGCGAGAGAGGGTTGTCGCCGAGGGTAGGACGAGCGACCCTCCTATCGCCATTATAATAGTCCGAGCCGCGACCACCATGCATGTCATCTGCAGGCAGTTCGCCCCTAGTACGCTCTTCTTCAATTTCCCAGATAGCCTGAGAGCGAGGAGAGCCAGACCTCTTCCTGAGTTTATATATCTCTTCTTCATAAATTTGTCCACCGGGAGACTCCTCCACAGTTCCTCGACGGATGGTATCACCGTATGTGCCTTCGACTTGGTCAACGTCTGTATCAGGTCGGTAGTGGAGACCGCCTTCGTCGATCGCATGGCCAGGGTGGAGCGAGTCACCTTCAAATCCGGTCACAGTTGTCCGGTCCGCTTCTTCTTCTTCAGTGCGATCGACGGTAACGGTATCCTCGCCGCGGTACTTGAGCTTGTTGCGCTTGCTCTTATCGTGACTGCCTCCCTTGAGTTGTGCTGCTTTCATGGTCTCTGTTAGCTCGCGAACATGTGCGTCCAGGGTCTTGGCCCATTCCGGAGCATCATCAGGAAGCTCATGTCCACCGAAGCTAGTTCCATACGCGTATTGGTGGAGCTCAGCGTTGAGCTTGGGATCGCGCTTGACGGTCTGGAGGGTGTCCCCGTCAGAACAATAATAGACATTCGTGGATTGAACCGACTCACGTCATAGTCATTGCCCATACCCAACCTTCCCAACCTTGAACTGATAGCTTTCCTCACCGCCTTCCTGACAACAGGATGCTGAAGCTCGTCATCTACGGCCTGAAGAAGGATACACAAGTCCTCATCGTGATGCTTGCCAAGCATTTCTAGCGTATGAGGATTGAGCCCTTGATATACGCTCTCTCCCTCAGTCTGTAGATTGGTATACCCTGTACGAGGAGTCTTGAGCATCTCAATAAGCTCTCGCTCGGGCATATCCTCCACTCGATCCAGTTGGTTCTCGTCGACCATGTAGAGGGAGGTTCCGGCACGAGGGGGTGAACGTTCGGAAGGAGGGTGGATCTCGATGTCCATCGGTAGAGGTTCGATGTTTGTTGCCTTTGGTGTCGAGTCGCCTTCTTCGCTAGCACCGTGAATTGTCCCAATCTCCTCAGGAGGGGGAACGAAGGGCTCGTCGTCTGCATCGACAATCTCATACACTTCTTGCATATGGTTCGCAATGTCAGGGTTCTCGTCGACGGAATGCCAATCGTCGTAATGGCCAGCCGCCTCCGCCTGATGGATGATAACGTGGTCATCCAGCTCGGTGAGTTCGTGGACGTGACTTTGAACATGCTCGTCTCCGAGATCATGCTGAGCCGCAACGGTCCTGACATGGTCGTCGTCTCCAGAGCGGACAGACATGGCCTTGGTTTGGTTTGCACGCGGTGTTCCATGGGGAGTACCGCCCTGATGTGCGGGGGGTACGTTCGCGTCTGGGTGCAATGGCCAATCCCTGGGAAGATGAGCTGGATCGACTCTTCTAAGTCGAAGAGTGCTAATGAGTTCTGGAGGTTTTTGCGGTCCGTATTGAGTTCTTTGGTGCGCTGGTGTCTGGAACTGCCTTACAAGAGGCGGTGGAGGCGGTGGAGGCGGTGGAGGAGCCGGAATGACTTGGCTGTCTTTTGGTGGAGGGGAAGGAGGCTTGGTCAACGCGCTCAGTGGACGCGGGGCTGGCCCAGTAGACGATTGGATGGGTGCGCGGCGCGGAGATGGCGGAGGCTGGAAAGTAGCCTGCTTAGGCGGGCTGGGTGACCGGATAGACTGGGCACGAGGGGCTGGCGCGCCTCTGACGGATGCAGCATGGATGGAGGGTGCTGGATGAGGGGATCCGAGACTAATGCCTTGTTTAAGAGGGGAACCAACCTGTGACCGGAGTCCTGAACCATAGGCTTGATATGTGGCAGGATTTCTCGAGTGTTGCACCGGACCAGGAGAATTCGGGGCTGACCCTCCGCCAACATGATCACGATAGAAACTATGGGTCTTCCTTGAGGGAAGGAGCGCCGCTCTGGCACGCGCGCTTTGTGGAGGAGACGCGACAGGAGGGATCACCTCGGGATGATTGAGGGCATAACGCATATCCGGATCAGTGGGGGCGAGGCTGGCGAGGCTCTGGACAACGCTAGGAGGGCGGTCGACCATGACAGACGGGGCGCGAATAGAGATGGCGACATTGGCGCCTAGTATGTCGGATTGAGTAAGGGAGGGAGGCCGCATACCGTTGGAAAGGCGGTTTCCTGAGCGCATACCAGCGCGAGGAGTTGCACCAACTTGGCGTGATTGGCGCGAGGGCGCGCGCGAGGGACCCAAGGGAGACTTTCCAGGGGGCCACCCTTGGGAGCCGAAGTTCTCTAGACCGCTGTTTCTATTGGGTTGATCGGGGCCGGGGGAGTCGTGCCGCTGCAAAGACGTCAAGCTTTGGCTGGTCGCCAGAGTAGGTGGGCACTCACCGACCTGCGCGCTCCAGGGGTCCTTTTACCGCCGTGCGCATTTTTCTCTTCGCCTGGATAACTGACCACGGAACCCTGAAGGTCTTCCACGTCCGGATCGGGGGGCGGTGGGTGAAACGCCGATTGATCGTACGCGGGACCAAAGGAAGCCATTACACCTCCTACGGCGGGCTCATCGTCATCCCACTTGATATTGTCTTCCATGGGCTCAGTGGGAGTGATGTTCTCAAGGAACTCCAACACTAAGAAAGATACGAGTTCAGTAAGCCAACTGAGAGCACTTGAAAAGGTAGGGTAGAGTGGTTCCGACGTGCCGGGCCAGAGAACACATGGTATTGTCTCTCGATCGACATGGAGTGGGAGCACTTCGTGCTCATTCTGGGTTGGTTGTGTCTATCATCCTTGGGAAGGTTTTTCTACCACTTTGGTCATTTCCAGGTGCGGTAAAAGAGAGGCTCAAGGGGGTGCAACTTGATGAACGGGGTTTAAGGCGGGAATGCCGCATGGCAACCGCTTTGCTTTCCAGCGCGTCACGGAGGAAATCATTGCATTGGGGTAGAGCTAAGTATGGCTCTTGCACGTGCTGAGGCTGGAAATCAAGGCGGAACAGGCTTGAACGAAGGCTCACCCTTGTCATTGGCACCTGTGAGGTGAGAAAGGATGGACCAGTCAGCTAAATGCGTCCACAGGATGGTACATGATAACATTATACTGACGTGGAGTGCGTGTCCCGCCGACGATCGAGTCGAATACGCCGGACATTGCGGTTTGACCTGGCTCAGTTGTGTGGTTTTCTAAGAGATTTAGGGTTACTTATGTACGAATAGACGAGAGCAGAAGCAAGAGAGAGCACTGTCGTTATAAGAGCAAAGATTATACGGGGGGATCGACTGGCCGGAATCCAACGCCGAAAGCGCCCAAATGAGCAAACTCTTGAGCTCATGCTCGGCTCACCCAACATTATCCGTCTTAGCACAATTTTCTGAACACCCTGAGTCCTCCTCATGATCCGTATATCGACTCTTTGGCTACCACCCTTCGCTTTGACTTGATCCGTTGTTTGCCTGTTTGCCGACTCTGTTCCTTCAACTTCTCGCTTAACCGTGATCGAACTTCTCCAGTGCCCAACTTCCAGCATTTGGATATGTTGGGACTGCAAGTATTTGACACTGTTTCTGTCGCCATTGGGCTGGTTCACGACATATACAACCACCGTTCCTCGGGACGTTATCGTGTTTACCGGAGATGGGAGAGGAAACAGCCTCTCATTTATAGCTTAACTGCGAGGAGTGAGAGCTTGTAAATCCAGCTGGTAAAGGAGCTGAACACGACGTCGAAACGCACATGGAGCTATCCTCCACACGCCATGTCCGGTCAGGAATACAATGGACTCCTCTTGTAGTCGATTCAATTAAGTGAGAACGACATAACTAAAAAGAAGTATGCAGAAAGGGGTGGTGAATCGATATGGCTTCAAAGACCCGATTAAGAGCATTTTCAAAGGTGGCGACATTGGCAAGCTACGCCAATTCAATGGAAACATCAACTGGTTGTTTAAGCACTAGGGGGCAAAGAGACAAACCCCCTTCTACCCGCTCGTGCTCAAAGCTTGTCCAAATCTCAATACAAGTGAGATCGGCGGAACAACATCGGGGTCCTAGACACTAACATTGCACAGTAGAAGGCGCTAGTAGAGGAGAACCGATGCTTGACAATTGTCCGACATTAATCCCCTCGTCTTCACTGGCAGCGACGATATGACTGTTACGATCCGCATATATACTGCCTGTGGACTAAGTGATCATCTCTGATCATGATGTCCTTTTGGCCTGAAGGTTATGGTGTCCAAGCATAACTCTAACAATGACCATCAAATCCTGGGACTGGGACAAGAGTTGGAAATGCGCCAACGTGAGTCCTTTAACTTGCAATTCTTATGATATTCTACGGCCGCTACTCTCCTGAGCCCCGATCGAGCTCTTTGCGCGTGCGCGGTGCTCATCGTGGGCTTGAGTTTGGATGGCTGGCTGCGCGGGATGAGAGGAGATATTAATTCCAGGTCCAGGTCCCTGTCCATGAATGCATCCGCTTTGTTTCACCCCCCAAACAACTTTGGTCAATGTACGACAAATCGGCCAGTGCACACTCACCGCCCACCATCCCTAGTTGATTTCTAATTTGCATAACGTGATTAGACCGGACAAACCCTACTTGGGGATACCTGTGTCACTATTGGTACGGGTTGAATGGTCTGTTCAGTAAGGAAAAATTACTATAGCTTTTGTTTTCATTTATTTGGAAGCAAACCCGCCATCTAGTGCTCAAGAGTAACGGCGTTTGCGGAGAATGAATATAAGAAATATTTTCAATGTCCGCCGTCCTGACTGACAGCTGTCTACCCAAGTTGGACGTTGCATCATCAAGTGAACATGGCCACTCCAGCTCATCAAGATCCCAAGAAAGAGAACTTGTGAGTGCCCTCGACGGCTAGATATTGCCGCGTGCATTCTCGCTCACGACGAATCCAAGTCTGTATCTAGGTCGTACGGCGTTTCACCTCAATTTATGTCCATACCGCTCATTTCCGCCAAAACATACAGAAATTACACTGCAAGACATTCCAAATCGGGAGTATACGCTGAGGTTGTTTGTAGAAAATGTGGCGAGAGAGTTACGGAGGAACGACAACCACACATGGACACCAGCACAACGCCTGTGGGTCCCTTATTGCCTCAATACGTACACTCACAAGTGGATCTGCGTATGTAGGGATCTTTCTCCAATATCCCAGATCTGCGCTGAGGTCCGAATGAAGCGCGGTCATTCTGTTTGGGCAACGTACCGAGAGGCGAGCGAAGTCGTTGACCTTGATGGGCTTTTCAACGATTACTGGAGCTCCAGCAACCACGAGTTCACTGTACTGAGTCAGTCGTTGTCACCAACCAGTCGGCGTATATCTGATGGAGAACCCAGAGGGTGTTGTCATTGGAAAGCATAGTTGCTCTCTGGAATTTCGATTCTCTGCAAGTGCCACCGTTTGTACCTTTGCCACTGTCCATCCCCGCCAACTAATAATGTTCGCGTTAGGCGGATGCTCTACGCTCGTCGCTCCATCAACTCGAAGGATTGCTAGAGGAGTACTCCCCACTAATGAGTGGATCGATAGAGAAGTCCGTGGACAAGGCGATTAAATATGGCGCTGTCTTCGCAGAGGTAGTTCTCCATATCCACGCCGAAACGAACAAGACATTTACAGCTCTTAGTTGAATCCAATCGCAAAGGCCGCCTTTGGTGTTGCCAGTGTCACGTTTGAGGTTTGTGCTCGCTACGAAGCTCTAGGAGGCATAAGTAACGCTTGATAGTTTAGCTCTTGAAGGAACAAAACAAGTATGACCAGATTCCATCGGTCCTTTACGATCGGGTGCAGCGCATTCTGCCTTTGACGGAGCAGGTCGCAAATGAAATCGTCTCCGAAGAGACTAAAATCTTGAAGGAACTCATCCCACGAATGTTTGATGTAATGAACAGGGTCGCGAGATTATCGTGCGATTATGTCAAACGGGGTAAGTAGTCATCCCCGAGATTTGACATGTGCTGACGATCGCAGCGAGAACGATCGGCGGCCCCCCGTACACGGAGAAGATCGAAGAAATAGACAGAGAGTTGACCATGGTGATCGAAGATTTTGACCGTGCAGTGAATGTTGAGGCTCTCCGCCTGGCCAATGAGACCAGTAAGCTCTCATTTTTTCAATCTGTCGACAGTTGATCCTCAGAGTGTTTAGAGCGAGCAGAGCGAGCAGAACGCGAACGACTGGAACAACAGCGAGAGCGGCTAGAACAACAACGAGTAGAACGAGAGCAAGTAGAACGAGAGCGAGAAGAACAAGAGTTTTTGTTTAGGCGCCTTAAACCTGTTGAGACCAATTATCACCGCGACCTCTGTTGTATGGACGGCACTCGTCAATCTCTCCTCAATCACATCACGGACTGGGTGGCCAATAAAGCGGCACAAGAGGTTTTCCACAGTAATACGTACTGGTTCTACGGCTCACCCGGAATTGGAAAAACGTCCTTGGCCCATTCGATCTGTGCGAACCTTCATGAGCAAAACCACCTTGCTGGAGCCTTTTTCTGCCGGAGGGACGACCCAGATTTGAGCAAGCCCATAAATATTCTTCCGACTTTCATCCACAAACTCGCCATGATCTTTCCCCCTTTTCGATCCATTGTAGCAAAACGCCTTCGCGACGACCCAAACCTAACTCCAGGGTCGATGAAAGCCGCTCTCGTCCTTGATTTCATCCGCTCTCTTCCTCACCACCCAGAGCACACTCTCGCCTTTGTCATTGACGCATTTGACAAGTGTGGTAACCCTCGAAGTCGCCCTGGTATCCTGAAGGTCCTGATTGATGCAGCCACACGAGCTCCGTGGCTCAAGATCATCATCACCAGCAGAACCAAAGTCGATATCCAACATTTCTTCAGTACTCTCACCCAGTCGTCGTATTTGCGATATGACTTGGCCACAGATCGAGATCCGGTGCTGATTTGCGGACCTTCACCCGAAGCCAGTTCGATTTGGTTGTCGCGGAGTGGCATCTACCCCCACCATGGCCTGAAGAATCGGACTTCAACAACGTCATCTCTCGGGCGAACGGTCTCTTCATCTTCATCAAAACTCTCGTTCTTGCTCTTGAGCGTTGTGAGAACCCCAAGAAGTCGTTGCAGGCAACGTTGCACGACTCAGCCGGGACCGGCTTAGAATCTCTATACGAACTTTACTCCAGTATCCTAAAAGCACAAATAGTGCACAATAATGCCGACTTTCAGCGGATGATTGGAGTGCTTCTTACAACAGCTCCATACCGTGCACTGTGCAATGAGACGATCGCAGAGCTGGCAGGAGTGGAACCCTATCTCGTTAAGAGATGGGTGGATGCCCTCAGCTCTTTACTATATCGAGACGAAGTGGCCAATAGAGGGATTCGTGTCCGGCATTTGTCAATTTACGATTTCTTTGTCAGCGATCGTTGCGAGTATCGAGTGAATATCCGAGACGCACACGTGCAGCTGGGAATTGCTTGCCTCGAGACGATGTTTACGCAACTCCGTTTCAACATTTGCAAGCTCGAAGATTCCCGGGTCGCTAATGCAGACATCAAAGATCTCCCATCCCGAGTGAAACAGAACATTTCGGACCCCTTGCAATATAGTTCGTTCCATTGGTCGCACCATCTTTGCTTTCCTCCAGATAATCGCGATCAGCGCGTGTTGGTGTTGGGAGGCTTGAAGAAATTCTTTGAAGGGTTATATCCACTACTTTGGGTTGAAGTACTGAGCGTTATGGGAATGGTTCCAATTGGTGCTCCAAGCCTTCGACGGTTGATATCATGGGTCAGGGTGAGTGCATCGCCAGCTTGCTGCTAGTTTGGAATCTAAGATGCTTCGAATCAACCGTAGGATGCGGATTCAACGCTTCTTGAAAGAATTCAGGATATTTGTCATTTCATGATCGCTTTCCATACCCCTATCTCCTTGAGCACCCCACACATCTATATTTCAACGCGACCATTCCTGCCCTCACAGTCACCTTTATCAAGGATCTTCAGCAGAGAATTAAGTAGGGCCATCAAGTTACGAAGTGGAAACCTGTTGTCGTGGCCAGCGCCGCCATTGGAATGGACTGGACACCAGAGCGGCGTTATATCGTTGCGTTATTCCCCGAATGGATACCGCGTTGTGACCGGATCCAGCGACAATACGATACGAATCTGGGACGCTGAGTCCGGTGCTGTAGTTGGCGAGCCTCTAACGGGGCATACTGGGACTGTGTCCTCTGTTGCATACTCTCCCGATGGGCAGCGCATCATCTCCGGATCCGACGACTCCACCATTCGAATCTGGGATGCCGAGACTGGTGCTGCGGTCGGCGGTCCCCTCAAGGGGCACGGTGACTGGGTACAGTCTGTTGCTTACTCCCCCAATGGGCAGCGCATCATCTCCGGATCCCACGACTCCACTATTCGAGTCTGGGATGCCGAGACTGGTGCTGCAGTCGGCAATCCTTTCAAGGGGCATACTGGCCCTGTGCGGTCCGCTGCTTACTCTCCCGACGGGCAACACATCATCTCCGGATCCGACGACTCCACCATTCGAATCTGGGATGCCGAGACTGGTGGTACGGTCAGCAATCCTCTCAAGGGGCATACTGGCCCTGTGCGGTCCGTTGCTTACTCTCCCGACGGGCAACGCATCATCTCCAGATCCGTCGACTCCACCATTCGAATCTGGGATGCCAAGACTGGTGCTGCGGTCGGCAATCCTCTCAAGGGGCACGGTGACTGGGTACAGTCCGTCACCTACTCTCCCGATGGGCAGCGCATCATCTCCGGGTCCTACGACTCCACCATTCGAATCTGGGATGCCGAGACTGGTGCTGCAGTCGGAAATCCTCTCAAGGGGCATACCGACCTTGTGCTGTCCGTTGCTTACTCTCCCGACAGGCAGCGCATCATCTCCGGGTCCTACGACTCCACCATTCGAGTCTGGGATGCCAAGACCGGAGCTGCGGTCGGTGATCCTCTCAAGGGGTACGGTGATTGGGTAGAGTCCGTTGCTTACTCTCCCGATGGGCAGCACATCATCTCCGGATCCAACGACTCCACCATTCAAATCTGGGATGCCGAGACTGGTGCTGCGGTCGGCAATCCTCTCAAAGGGCATACTCGCCCTGTGCGGTCCCTTGCTTACTCTCCTGACGGGCAGCACATCATCTCCGGATCCCACGACTCCACCATTCGAATCTGGGATACCGATACTGGTACTACGGTCGGCAATCCCCTCAAGGGTCATACTGGCCTTGTACTGTCCGTTGCTTACTCTCCCGACGGGCAACGCATCATTTCTGGATCCGACGACTCCACCATTCGAATCTGGGATGCCGAGACTGGCGCTGTGGTCGGCTATCCTCTCAAAGGGCATACTGGCCCTGTGCGGTCCGTTGCTTACTCTCCCGATGGGCAGCGCATCATCTCCGGATCTGTCGACTTCACCATTCGAATCTGGGATACCAAAACTGGTGCCGCAATTGGCAGTCCTCTCAAGGGGCATACTGGCCCTGTACTGTCCGTTGCTTGCTCTCCCGACGGGCAGCGCATCATCTCCGGATCCGTCGACTCCACCATTCGAATCTGGGATGT
>Ga0307513_10009613_pt1 | contig 12212 bp, 13 predicted proteins | sample 15_EM_MG_FD_202174 | JGI IMG/M metagenome (GOLD analysis project Ga0307513, IMG submission 202174) | Populus trichocarpa ectomycorrhiza microbial communities from riparian zone in the Pacific Northwest, United States - 15_EM | ecosystem: Host-associated > Plants > Roots > Unclassified | place... | reverse complement strand
TGATCGTGATTGCAGGAAGGCTATCGCTCTTGGGTTTTGTATTTAAACCAGTCTCCTGGCTAGCAGGAGACAGCAGACTTCGACAGACCTTCAGTCTAAGAATACACTTGGTTGAACGGCAATCCCGAGCTCTATTTGTCCTCCAACTATTATCTCTTACCTCCGGTCCCTTGAAGCCTCCCTTAGCACCGGCGCTAGCAGGTCTATCGCCGGTCCTATTGTATTTTCGTTAGACAGGAATAAACCTGTTATAACCGGGCACTTATTTGCCCAGTGACCTTTCTCCTTGCAAATGAAACAACTATCTTTCCCAACCTGCTCTTTATCTCTCCCGGGACCTTTACCAAATCCACCTCTTCCATTTTTACCACGAGCATAAAAAGCATTTGTGGTCTCAGATTTACCCCCAGCTGAACATTGTGTCAACTGCTGGTGCTCAAGAACCAGACGGTCGCATATCGCATCATATGTGGTCTTATTATAATCGGGGGTATTGCAGATAGAGGTACAGAAGGGGTGGTAGGACTGTGACAGCTTCGATAGTACGAGGTATTTTTTATCCTTCTCAGCTTGGACTTCACCGGCACCAGCTAACTGATGGATCAGTTTTTCAAGACTTGAGATATAGTCAGCAAGGTTATCATCGCGATACTCTGCCTTAGACAACTCCTCACGCAGGAACAAAATCCTGGCTTGGTCCTTCCCCGCTTACCACTTTTCCAACTTGACCCACAAGTCCTTGGCGTCACGATCCTCGGCATAGAGCTCGCGATGGGCACTATCCAAAAGTCGGCCCAGCAGACCCCAGGCGTTACTAGACTTCGGCTCCCACAGAGATTTGGCCTCACCGGTCTCACCGGGGCACTCTGATTTACCTGGGAGAATTTGCCAGTAGCCTTTCTCAGCGAGGACATTGATGACAGCGAGTCTCCACTCTCGATAGTTCGAAGCCCGAGACAGTGGTTTGATGCCGGGTGAGGCGCGGACGTTAACCTCCTGGCCGATTTTCGACAACATGTAGGATGGTAGGAGGATTTGCAACTGTGGACCACAAGCGGAATTGTGTGACGGGGTGCAAGGCGACAACAAAGTATCGTGAACTTTGTTTTGATCGTGGAACGGCAACGGCAACGGTATCGTTCGATCGTATATCGTAGGATAGCATCAGTCTGGGCTTATAACCTTCTAAACTTGGACGGCGATATACAGCGAAACGAAACGGCGAAACGAAACGAAAGGCGCCAAGGAATCACACCTAATACGATCGCACACAGAAGCGGTGAAAAATCTCTTCTCTTCACAATAACAACTCCTCACGCAACAACACCTGTTCCCTATCTCAACTAACTAGGACAAAAACAAAAGTATATATGATCACAAACTCCTCCTATCCTGATCAGGAGGTGCCTTCAAACAGTTTGCTCCTTGTCCCACCTTTCCCCCTTTTTCCCGAAAACTCATGCTAACAAAATGCAGAAACAATCATGACTTCATCACACCCTCCGTACTTTTTCCCTCCGGGTGTCCTCTGGATGTAAAACCCTTTTACTACCTTTTCGCTTTCCTTCCCGTTTTCCTGACAGACGTTCCGCCTCCGTTCCCATCACTGCATTCCTACATAGGACATGCTTTCTACAAACACACGCCCTGAGCCATATCTATCTGCCCGACTCCTCTGCGCATAACAGCACTTCCCTGGAAGCTAGCTAAAGAACAAAGCAGATACCGGGAAAGTCGGGCGAGCACCATTTGCAATAGAAGCAAGTGCAGGGAAAAGGATGAGAAAGTAACTGTAACCTCCTAGACAAAGGCTGCCCATAGACAGTGGTATCAGAAGCAGCCAGAGGTGAGCGGTGGATGGGAGAAGCTTCACCCTTTGAGGTAACATGGCCATCAGAAAAGGGGAGGGAGGTACCATCTGAGGATGATTTCTCATGGTGTTGAGATTGCAATGGCCGGAGGTGTAGACGTAATGGTGCATGTATCCCTCTGAGTTCTGAAGGCCCGCCTTATATAGGCATCTTCACAACCCTAACTCTGGTGACTTATCACCTCACGTTACATGATTTTCCAAGACCCATAGTAAGTCATAGAATGAAACCCATCAGATAACTCGTATGAGTCACTATGCAACATACCTTTTACTAATTACAACCCATAAACTAAATCATGTACTCAAATAAGTCACATGTGTGAAGGTCATTATATCATATGACTCACAATCATGAGTCATCAACACATTGACCAATTATAACATAATTATAACTCGCTATTGTGTACTCATGTGAGATACTATGAGTCAACTGATCTCATAGCATGAAACAATAACATACCTATGACTAATAACAATTAGTCATGTGAAGTCTGCTCTGCTGAGTCAGAATTTGTGACAGGTCGTAAAGTAGGATCTGCTAGGTCGATGGAGGATGAGAAAGAATATAAGTGAGAAAACACAAGTAGATTCTTCTTCAGCACTCACTTAAGACAAAGACCTTACCAGAAGAGGCAACTCCAACATCCTTACAGGATTCTCAACTATTATGGTTTTTACAGTATTTCTCATATATGGATAAGGCCCTGCTCGGCTTGTTATAAAAATCATGATTTTTCCACTTTAATGCCATTTTTTCTCTATTTAGATATATCTAAATAGGGTCCTGCTTGGCTTGCCACAAATATTGTAATTTTTCTAAATTCATCTCAATTTTTTGAAATTATAATTTTTATCAAATATAATTAGAGTATGTCATAATGAAGAAAGAGTTTGAATAGGGAAAAATTCAACCCTGAATAGTGTACTAGATATTTATATTCTCATTATATACTCTTCTGAGTTTTTCAATTTTTATACTTCAATTAATTCTACAAATATAATTCTCAAATTGTGAAGTTAATAGCTTATATTAATTCAGATTTTGTACTTGAGTATATAATATAACAATTTGTTATTATATAAATAAGAAATCATGTGTTAAGTTTTTAGCAACCCTAGGTAAAATAAGAATTGAAAACTAGGGCAAGATTTTATTGCAAAAAAATTCGTGTTTTTACAGAGCAACTATTTTTTCATAAAAATGACATTTTTCCATTTTGAAATATATTACATTTTCAACATTTATTGTGATTTATTTAAATTGGTAGAAGCCGAGCAGGGCCTAAGATGTATTTTTAAAAGAATGTTAGAATTTCTAAGAAAAATGATGGAGGTGGAGATCGATGTTGTATGCTATATTGTTTTATCTAAAAGCAAAGCAGAACAAGTCTTAAGAAAACTGAAGGAAGGTAGTGTTCTGGGGAGAAGGTGACGGAGCCACTTGCAAACAATAATAGTTTCCAAGGAATAAATTGCAAAACACTTAGGGCATTGACGTGACAAATATGAGAGATGTGGAAATAAAAAAAGAGTTGATGTTCTTAAACAGAGCCTGATAGCAAGCTTGGTCAGTTAAAACTTGAATGGGACCGGGCTTGCGGTAACAAGTAAAAGGGTGAATGCAAGTATATAAGCATATCAATGCTAGTAATAATGTATAGTATCTAGGAGGTTAATTATTTACCTTTCTGTAATTATTCCCCCCTTCACCTTTCAAAGTCAGAGCCCCACCTAAACTCTGATTCACTCACAGAGCTGAGCTTTTTTAGCATCCAGATCACCCAACAGGGTGAATCCAAGTCCATCGTACAAAGCGTCAATTCCTGAACCTAGCATGTATCTGTTAGCTTTTATTCTAATGGTGTATTTTACACTATAGAAAGCCCCGGGAGTAGCGATTCCTCTACCTAAATACTACCCTCTATTTAAATACAAACTGGGTTTAGCCAATCACATAGTATAAACTCGCAGATGGCTGGCTGTAGTACAGAAGATATTAATGTAGTAGGAACTTGAAGATTATCCTACTGTCAGGATAGTTAAGTGTGTGGGTACTTGCGGGAAAGTTGTTCATGAAATGAGTATTTTTGTTGAAAAGAGCTCTCAGTTGATCATGCCGGGTCAGAGCTTTAGAGTGTAAAACGCGAATAATATTGTTGTGATCCCTATTTATCCCAAAAGGTGTAAGTTGACGTTAGTGCCTAATCTAAAATAAACTGGAGGCCTGCATACACAAGAGCCACTTGACTTGATGCTCTTGGATGAAATTTTGCCAAATTGTTACTCAAGATATTCAGATAGTTAGCAATATTTACCAGGATTTGTTTGAAAGTATTGTGAAATTGCTTAAGTTGAATGGTAAGATTTGCAGGAATTTGATCGATAAGGGCATTTATCCTGATGAGTTGCTGGGCAATGTTGGGAGAGGTCTGGTTGATAGTACACTGAATTAGTGCAAGTTGCTCGCCGAATTCATGTGGTATCTGTGTAAGCAGATTGTTGATTTCGATGAGCTTCTGAGTAAGATCACAGGTAATGATGTATTGGAGATTGCTAATCTCACAAGCACCAGTTGTGATTCAAGTCCCAGTATTGTGAAACCCAATTACCACCTGCTTGAGTGACTGAGAGAGGTTGTTAAAATTTGCATTCAAGTTTGCCATTGCTGAAATAGAGAGTTTGAAGAATGAGGGTGTTTAAGGAGAAGGGATAGAGGGATAGAGGGATAGAGGGATAGAGGGATAGAGGGATAGAGGGATAGAGGAATAGAGGAATAGAGGAATAGAGGAATAGAGGGATGAAGGGACGGAGAGATTGAGGGATGGAGAGAAGAAAGAAAGAAAGAAAGCGAGACACTACCTACGGAACCAAGTAGAAGGAAATGACCAGGGTTTAGGGATATGTACACTCATGTAAAGAAAGTCTTGGGACCCCCACAGATCTCTGAGTGACTGGACTAGAATATCATATCTCAATTTACCACTTCGTATCTTTTCCCTTAGCCTGAATTACAGCCTCAATGCCCTCAGGCATTGTTTTAACTAAACTATCAATCTTCTCTTGTTCAATAGCATCCCATTCCTCAACACAGGAAGCCCAAAGTTGATCCTCTGTGAAATTCCTACCAGAAGCTGCTGAAAACCATTTCTGAAGCCAACTGTTCCACATCTTCCATACATTCTCAATTACATTTAGATCTGGAGACTGGGGTGGTCAAGAGAGTACCTGATATCCTGCTTTCTTCTCAGGTTCCTGGTTCTTAGCCCCCTTATGCCAATCTGCATTATCACTAACTACCTGGACACTGTATAGTGGGATACTATTGAGGCTAGCCACTATTATGCAAAAAGGAATAAGATATGAGACCTGTATTTTCTCAGCAAATTGATGAGCATTAAGCCCAAGTCTGTCCTTAGGGCGTTAGCATTCCTCCTTAGTTCTCCTTTGCACTTGTATCAGCAATAACTTAAAGCCATATTCAATGGCAGCCCAGACAGGAACAGGTGTGTGGCCGGATTGAAATGTAGGACGGAGCAGCTTGGTTGAAAGCACTGGCTGAATTAGTTGACTCTGCCGTATGCAAACATAATACCTAGTGGGATTCGGATTTAAGACATGTGTTGTTTTATCATGAACGACAACATGCTTCCATACATCTTCTTTCTGATCATGACAGGAATAGGGAAGTAGAAGCCTCTTTTGGGCTGATGTAGGCCGGAACCATGGTTTTTTCTGTGTGTGCAGCAGAATAAAAGGATCCTCAGCTGGATTGGCAACATTCTTTATAGTTGTATGACTGATAGTGGGAGGATATTTGGTAGCTAGCTTCTGTAATGGCATTTGAGGATTGTCATGAATGAGCTGCCAGTGCTCCATCCTCGCCCAAGTTTGCTGTGGGATTGGAGAGCCGCAGGAATGTGATGCATCGTGAATGTTGAGATATCCCCACTCAGCCAATCACTTAACAATATTCCAAACTTGAGATTTAGAGCTACCGGTTAAATCACGTAGCTGCTGGTATCCCAACTCAGGATCCTAATCATGAAGAATAAAAATCTTTAGATTCCTTTTCTCCCGATTGCATTGTTGGTTTGAGCAAGGGCTATGTGGAGGAGAGGAGCCATCGGAGGATGGTTGATGTGAAGGAGCCTCCATTCAACAACAAAATTTTACTGGGGTGCCAAGACTTTCTTTACACAAGTGTACAAGGCAGGAGGCTTCAAAAAGTCACGAAAAACGGCAATGGCAACGGCTGACCACTAAACTTTCACACTGCGATACAGTACAACAAAACAAGAGTTTATAAAACCAAGAATATATAGTGATACAAGAAGGGCTCTAGTCTTCTACCAACGGGTAGGGCTGCCTCCTCGCTTAAGAGAATTAGCTACACGCCTTGGGATACTATCAATGAAACCATAAATTCTCTCCCACGGCAATTCCTCCTATACCTTCTGTGCTAGTCCAATCAGCTCCTTCTCACTACGGGGTATTCTCCTCCTCTCTCAGACTGCTTCCCTATAATTGGTTTTGAATAAAAGCCAAACATTCTCGATTAGGTTGAAATCAGGTGAGTAGGAAGGCCAATCCATCCTTTCTATACCAAGGCGCTTGCGATATTTCTCCATATAAATAGAAGTATGATAGCTGGCACCATCCTCTATAGTTTGAACACCAGCTTCAGCTCCACCAGCTTTCTTATAGAGTGGCCGAAGATGTGGAATGAGAATTTCATGGACATACTGGTGTGAATTGAAGCTCAGTCAATCTCTATCACTCTTTCGCTCATTTTGGTCCGTTTTCGCATAGGAACAAGCGGTGTGTGGAAACCATAGGTAAAACCAGCCAAGAAGCCTACCGCAATACTCTCTCCAACAAAGGTTGGCTGAAGGTTCTTCAAATCATAGGTGGCATTGGGTCCGGGAAGTTGTCGCACCTCTCGTTTATAACCCGTTCCAGTAGCAATTTGAGGATATACTTCATCGGTATAACAATGCTTCCGCCAAACTGAAATCTTCCACTTGCACCGTAATCTACACGATTTCTTTCTTTGTCTCCTATTGTGAGGTCCTATCCATGGCTTACGTCGAGCAAGAAAAACCCGCCGTTGCAGGCTGGACGAGTAGTGGCCGAGAGTTGAAACCCCAACATCAAGTCTGGATTCATGTAAAAGCTCTCTAGCTGTCGCACGAGGATGCGCATCAGATAACCGGGCAAGGTATCTTTTATCACAGTCATTGAACTTTGGGGGCCTTCCAGTGCGAGGTGTTTGAGGATTAATGTCGCCATACATTTTCCAGCGCCGGTAGATTCTGTAGGCTTGGGCTCGAGAGAGACCTGTTTCTCCCTCAATTTGAGGCAAACTCATGCCCAAAGAATGAAGTTCGATTATTCAGACCCTCTCATTTAAGGTCATTTCGTGTCGCTTTCCGGCTGCTTTATTCCACGGCATTGTGCTCGGGAGTTGTTGTGCGGGGTTGCGATCGTCTTGCTGCGAAGCGCCAAGCTTTTCGTGACTTTTTGAAGCCTAATGAAGGGCCGCGCCGAGTGCTTTCCTATGATTGCAGTATTCACTTTTCATTTATTTGAATGGACCAGCGATTCTGCTTGCTTCAGTCTGTTGGCCCATCGAAGCCTCTAGAAGGTGAGTCCGAGATAAAAATGGGCTTTAGCGCTATGGGATCCTACCCGGAATGCTACTTAGACTCCCACGGTATCGCTTGAAATAGCCAAACGGAATACTAGACAGGCAAACCCCAAAGGTACCGCATGGGTGAAGATAATTTGATAATAGATACTACGAGTAAATACAAGTAACACACAAAACACCCTGTTAAAGGAACAAAAGGCAAAGCATAAAACAGCAGGATAATAACATGATGCTACCTCCGCACAACTACCGTACAAACGAACCACACTGCTATAGTACGGAAAAAATACCCAACCAGTCACGCCCAATCTCCAGATTCCAAATGTGTTCCAGACGTAAATACCCCCGGGACAATCCAACAGCCCCGTAAAAAGCATCATCTCCCCATCCTTCCTCTTGACAAAATGCGGAATCTTCTCCTTCCCTTTCTGCAGCTATTCATAAAACCCCAACGCCACGACAATACACCGCCTATTATTCTTCATGCTCCAAAGGGGCTTATTCTCGGCAAGGCCGTCGGAGCGGCAGTTTGTCATTTTTAACCAACCCGGATAATTCGGTGGTGAAGTACTCCATGACGGTATTAATCCTAACTCCCTCGTATAGTGAGCTATTTTATTCGATAAGCCTGTCTTTCCCGGGCGTGGGCATGCCTAATTTCATATACTCAAGAGCATACACCATCCCGGGTTCCCCAAGAGTAGCACCTCCCCACTTTTCCTCTGGCGCATTCCCTGGATTACCTGGAAGGGCCCGATATACCAACTGGCAATTCCCCGGCGCAATGTTGAAGTGTCTCCCGATGTAGCCCTCCTCTTCCGGCAGTGCCCGGTCTGCAGGTAATCTGTATTCCTGAAGTTGGGCGGCAACGTAACCGGGTCCGTCACCGACGGCGTATCTGTAGATCAGAGTAAGAAATGTGCCATGCAAGGAAGAAGAGAGGCGGGGTGTTTCATAGGGCCTTGCGCATATAGTTTGTACCCTACCGTGGCGGCGTGACTTCACGTGAGGCGTTTGGAAGAATCTGGAGGATGGTGGGGAGACGTGTTTTTGTCCTGAGGGGTGATGTCACTCAGCTTTGGCTTGCCGAGGATAGCTCTGTTGGGGGGAAAACCAATCCAATTTGCATGAAAGACATCCGATTTCACTTGTAAAGAGTCACGATGGCCCCTCTGGTAGCACTTGAAAGGCTTTTTCCTTTGTCCACGCTGTTTTCTATATTATTCTCAACTTGTGAGCTCTAAAATGTAGATACCAAATTCTTACTTTGCAGGAACATTGGCGACCAGTTGGCAGCATTTCATAACAGATCCAACCTTGCATACATTCGAGTGAGGGGTTGTGATAGACATGTCTTGAGTTTTTGTCAGATATTGCTCAGGAGAGGAGGATCCCTTAGTCATAGAGCTGTAGGTGGTCATTGGTGGTGGGTATCGCTTGTCCTTTCAAAATCTTCTTTCTCGTTTGCCCTACACGAAGATTTTTTTTTTCTTTCATTCATGTGTCCGGTATTTTTGTTTCGACGACATTGGAAATATATATACTGTACAGATATTGCACACGCACACGCGAAAGATTAGGAAAAGGCTTAGAGCCTGGGGTTCGGTCGATGTTCGGGAGTGAGGAGTGCGGTACTGTACTACTGCGATGAGCGCACTGAGCGTGAAAAAGACTACCGACCATTGAAATTGAAGTCTCAACTCGTTTCTCACTTGCTGTTTTATCTCTTTCTCACTTTCGTCCTTGTACCTTCCGCATCCAAGTAGCCGCTGTGGAATTCGCCTCCGCCCTGGAATTCGCCTGTTTGGGCCACCGCTCGTTTGCTCGTGGCCTATTATTTCTCACAAGATTTGTTGGAAATGGTACCTGTGCTTACATCCTCTGATGTCATCGGGCACAAGGATATTTGGGGCCAGGTAACACGAAATCCTCACCACCGATCCTTATCTCTTCATCGATACATTTCAATACCAATTACTACCCTAACGAGTGACACTGCATGACTACAATCTTGACCCATACGGTACTTCCATCTCACCAAACTCAAAATTTATCTGTCACAACCCCTGACTCAAATACTCCCGGTTCCACCAAGCTACTCACGTCGTGGTTTGCTCTGCCAGTTCCTATTATGGGATCGCTCATCCTCGAGTGTTTTAGCCAATAAAATCTTTTGGGAAGCAACAGTGTTTATTGACAGTGTAGATCTGCTACAGAATTCGTCCGGTTCAGCGCGGTATCCGGTTCAGCGCGTTCCGGGATAGCAGGGTGCGACTGTACTTTTTTTTCTTTTCACTTTTCACTTTTGCTTTTCTGTAGGAATCGTAGTTTTCTTTAACCCTTATCTTTACTTTTTTACTCTTTTTCCTTTTAAACCTTGACTTCTGGGGTTTTGTCGTTCGAGGCACCCCCCCCCCCTCTTCCTCCTTTCGCTCTTTCTGGCTATGATACCTATTGTTCTTCATAAAGTTGGGATCTAATCTCCTTGATCTTGTCTTGTGGTTGTTGAAGTGGTGATAAGTCCTCGGCTCAGCCGAGATTTCCATAACGGCTCTTTCCTTCCCTCTTCACCTCCGGCCTTGCCCCTCCATCGCTCATCATCCGCCGCATTCAAGAGTAGTCCTGACCCACTTCCCCACAGTGTCAATATCTACCATCTATCCCTCCCCACATCACTACAGCCACATCCGCACCCACTTACACCATCCTGCACCATCCCACTGCCCCGCCTGGCTAGGAGTTTTCACACAAACCGCCACATATCACGGATTCGGCTCCACACACATACGCATCCGGATATAGCTACTATGCCAAATCCGGTCTATGCCTATAGAGAATACCTCCACCTCCTCCCACACCTCTTCTTCGTAAGAGTCGAGAAGCAAGCCCCAGGCGAGGCTTGCATAGCCTGCGACAGTACACTCACCCGCCAACTATACGAGTGCAATACGTGCACGCTGCGCCTGTGCGAACCTTGTCGGGATCAGATAGTGGATAGATACCACATGGGCTCGCTGGCAAAGCTGATAGAGGGCGTGGCAAGCTGGAAGTTGAGGTATCGGAGTCCGGTAGGGATAGAGAATCAACAACAGCTTCACCAGCAGCACCAGCAAGCTAGAGGAGGAGCAGATATGAGCCACCAAACAGTGATCATGATGATGCAGGATGAACATGGGCGACAACAATTACAGCACCAACGCCAGCTTCAAATCCATCATCAGGGGCAGCAACGGGAACTTCAGAGGATACAGCAGCAGCGGGAGCAGGAGGACATGGAAGAGCAGCGGCTGATGTTACAAATGGACGGCGGATTAAGAACCCGGCGGAAGTTTCTGGAAATGATGCAGAAGATTCAGAGTGAGATCGAGATCGAGGCCGAGCTGGAAAATATGGATAACATGTTGAGTGGGATGAGGGGGAGGGGTCCAATGGGTGGTGGGAGTTGATCGGCGGTATCCGGGAGTGGGGGTTCGTCGATACGATATGGAAACACTTTGGGTTTTTTCCTTTCTTTCTACCTTGCACCCTGCGTGCGGATAAGCACGTGGTGAATTGGCGGATGGGTGGCGGGGTCGCTTACCGGTACGCTCGCGGTAAGAAAGTTACCGGACAATTGCGGAATGAGATCTGCAGAGGATTATGTTATGGTTGCTATGGTAATAACGTCCTTGTACGGTAACCTGACCCATCTCGCACGGCAGTCAATGGGGGAGCAACTCAAAATAGCGATCGGAAAATCTAATGGAAGGCAACGTGAGACTGCAGAAGAGGAGCATTGTTATGGAAGATTATCGGAACCATTTTAAACCTGTTGTGAAAAAATATTCTGCTACTGTCCGGCAACTTTCTTACTGCAAGTGGTACTTGCTTCCTCCAGGTTAAAATGCGTGAAGGGGGATTCGGTTCTCACGGTGATGGTGCTGGGGCGACTCCACATTCTTGTGGGGCATTTATATTTCCTTTCACTTTTCTTCTTCTTCCTTTTCCTTTTCTCCCTGTCTATTGGTTTGTCGTTTGCACGGAGTCCCGTTGTATGGTTGACATTCGTGGACTAGATGGTAAGAGAAGCTTACCTAATACCATAGTAGAATAGGTGCTAATAACTAGGTGCTAGCCTCACGTACTGATTCCCTGCTCCAAGCTCTTGGGCTGCCGGAGGATGGCACCCTGAGGGACAAAAAGACAAGGTTTGGTTACCACATTGGGATCGTAAGAACATCCTTATGCCTGTTGTAAGCACAGTCTCGTGGGTATGAGTATTGGCGCTATTCATGTCTTTATGGAAAACCCTGATCAAGGCGTTGACGGTGGAAAGGGTGATATCTGTGCGAGTTGTAGTTGAAGCAATGTTAGCGAGAGCGGTGATAGCAGCCCCATTGTCCAAGTCAGGCGGGAGAGGAGGGTTGGTCATGGTGAGTGCTGTAGATTGCAGACCTGGGTTGCTGTGCAGCCTGGATATTGCTTGTCTCTGCTCCGTAACCAGAATTTCAATCTCTTTCATCAGGTCCTTCAATGCTTCATGCGCCTCCCTATCATGACCAGCCCATCGCTCTTTCCGTTCGTCGATAAGTTTCTGAACATCTCGAGTTGTCTCCTCGCCCGAATGGACGCCGCGCTTGATATGATTCAAAGCATTGAGGATTTCATCGCTCTCCACTGAGCCCCGTGTAGATTCTGTTCCTGTAGCAT
>Ga0307513_10009612_pt1 | contig 12213 bp, 14 predicted proteins | sample 15_EM_MG_FD_202174 | JGI IMG/M metagenome (GOLD analysis project Ga0307513, IMG submission 202174) | Populus trichocarpa ectomycorrhiza microbial communities from riparian zone in the Pacific Northwest, United States - 15_EM | ecosystem: Host-associated > Plants > Roots > Unclassified | place... | reverse complement strand
CTTTGCGCGATAAGTGAGGGGCAATATGTGCGATAGGTGGGGACGGTATATGCGATAAGGGAGGGATATTTGTGACGTGCGGCGTGATTTTACGTGTGCGCGATAGAATTCTTTTTTGGGCACTTTGGACGGCATATCGCTCAAGGTGCCGACGATATGTCAATAAAGGTGTGAAGACCAGATAACATTCGCCGGGACACAAGCGCAAATACAAAACAACATGTAAGTATATACGCGCGGGAATATGGTACAGAGTCTCACAGCACACAGAATGCGATCCCAAAGGCAATACCGGTAATAAGTGGCTGGTTGGGGTAGGACCGGGGATTCGAGGGCTGATGTGGGGGTCCTGTTGGCTGTGAACGCGATGTAAGGCTGAGAGCACCAGAGGAGAAGGTATAATGTGGGAGGTGTTCGGATCGTAGTGCCGCATGACGTTTAGTACCCGACTGGGATTCCTATCTGCGATATTTGAGGTGATGGTATCCGATGGTACACGACCACTTTCGAGTAGTCACCTCGTGGGTAACCAGTAACTGCCATAGCCAATCGGCAGGTTTTGGGCACAACCTCGGGCGACGGTCAAGATTGGGTGCGGGTAAGCGTTGATGAGATTCATTCAACTGATCATACACCCAGGACCAGACAACGTCCAGACTCCTGTTTGGGTCCAGGCCAGATAGAAACGCCGATCCCCCCTGGAAGAGCGCGATGGGATGCAGCTAGTGATAAGTTAAACGTCCAAACGGCCATCTTTTGTAATTTGTTGAATGCAAACGCACGCCCGAGAGCATATCCACCGCCGAACGTCAAAAGAGCGCAACCAGTGTCCCTTACGGTTAACATGTGTGATTCTGGTGAATCAGCCTTTCAGGGCGGTGTCATGAATAGATCACGAACGGCTTCATGTACCAGACCGGGACCCCATCGGATGAGCACAGTCGGAGCGCCCGTCCAGCGCACCGACGTGGCGCAGTGTTATCCGTCGGGGTCATGGATTCTGGCTGCAGAATCGCAAGTAATGAGTGTACAATTGGACCTGTGGATGGGAGGTACGACTACATATTTGTGGTCCTTGGAGTGTTAGAATCGGAACGTGGCTTTGCTTCCGACCATGCCTATGACCTATAGTCGCTGTTAAACTCCCGACCGATGAGCATTCGCCTGATCTCCTGCGTTCCTGCGCCGACAGTATACAGGCGAGCATCCCGAAGGAACCTCCCAGTTGGATACTCTGGGTAATCGTTAAATGAACCCTCCGAGAAACAGAAGATGAATCGGTACAAACCGTTGATGTACCCATTCCCCCCGAGGCACTGCATGGCCTCCAGCGTAACCTCGACGGCCTTCTCCGTCGAATACAGGATCGCACCCGCACAATCTCTACGGCTCACATGGCCGTTATCGCAAGCACGGGCGACAGCGTAGACCAGAGATCGGGATGCAGTGAGGTTCGTGTACATGTCGGCGACCTTTCCTTGCATGAGTTGGAACGTTCCGATTGGTTGACCGAACTGGCGACGTTCGTGAACATAGTCAAGGGCATAATCAAAGGCGGCCTGCATGATCCCCAGAGGACCACCACTTAATACTAGACGCTCGAGGTCCAGCCCAGACATGAGGACAGCTGCACCTTTGTCGATCGATCCTAGCACATTCCCTAGGGGTTGGTGTAGTCAGAGGAACGAAATGCGTTGAGTTTACGGATGTTCATACCATCTGAGACCATACAGTTCTCGAACACCAATTCGCAGGTGTCGCTTCCCCTCATCCCGAATTTGTCCAGCTTCTGGTGCGTCGAGAACCCCTCGAAACCTTTCTCGATGATGAATGCGGTGATGCCTCTGGAACCCTTCTCGGGCGAAGTCTTCGCGTAAACGACCAGAGTCGAAGCAGAAGGCCCATTCGTGATCCAGAACTTATTCCCGTTCAACTTCCAACCACCGTCAACCTTCTCCGCTTTCAGCTTCATACTAACGACATCACTTCCACTTCCTGGCTCGCTCATGGCCAAACTTCCCACTTTCTTCCCGGAAATGAGGTCGGGAAGGTACTTGGCCTTCTGCTCGGCTGTTCCCCAACGGTGTATCTGGTTGACACACAGGTTCGAGTGGGCACCGTACGAAAGAGCAACGGAACCGGATGCTCGGGAGAGTTCTTCCATAGCGAGGGTATGTTGGAAATACCCTTGGTCGAGACCACCATATTCTGAAGAGACAGTAATGCCCAGGAGGCCCATCTCACCGAATTTCTCCCAGAGGTCCTGAGTATCAGATCGTATGTCAGTGGATTCGTCACGGGTAGACTGAGTGACGAGGGGTGTACCATAGGGAAAGTGTTCGTCCGGTCGATCTCGGCGGCTCGTGGTGCTATTTCCTTCTCAGCGAACTGGTGAACGGCCTCCCGGAACTGCAAAACGCGACAATTACAGAGTCAAAGTCAGGTTACGCAGCAACAATACCCCACGAACTTCAGTTTGTTCCTCAGTTAATCCCGCAAGGCTGACATTGTAATGCGACACCGATCGCCTTTGGTTCCGAGGGAATGGTGGAACGCCTACTGTTCGTTTTGCGGTTAACAAACGTGATAAGTTCCTCGTTGAGGTTGAAGCGAGCCTGAAAGCCATGTCTTGGAACGATGGAGAGGTGGGGTTTGTAGGGAAGATGAGAGGAGAAGATTGGATCCGGAACCCCGTAGGGAGTTGGCCGACCGGAGCATGGATCAGAACTGCTTTCCCACGGGCTCTCCCTTCTTCCGTCGACGTCGACCGCAACAGGGTTTAGGCTCTCAACCAGACAAAGGGATAATTACGCGTGCCATTCAAAAGGCTAGGTGGTGCTAGCCAAGCACACCACATCATGCGACTCTATTCCCGTGCTTGGGGATGTAGCCCTCCCACTGGCTGGTTAGAAGCTTGGTAAGAACATGACTGTGTCTACTTATGACTGCGCTGACAGCATCCCCGTTCAGTTTCTGGGAAATGTGGTCATTAGGGCCCTACTTGCCTTTCGTTCCTCCTAAACGACACATTACGCGAACCGGGGGAGGGTGGCTCGGGGCTGATATTTTGTCGTCACCTATTTCCCACCGACTTTCCCAAGGATGAATTTCGTTCCGAGCGCTATAAACCCTCCACCGGCAGTACCGAAACAGGTTTATACCCGAGGCCAATCTCCAGGGGCTCCCTTTCTACTCCATCATGGACGCATCCACCATCTGTTTTACCCAATGAAACAACGTCTATTCCTTAGGTGAGGTGACTATAACCCTCTCGCTTGACATCGCATTCCGTTTACTGAAACATTGGTCAAGATCGCCTGCTCAGTTGCGAAGAAACCATCGGGAAAAGATCCCCAATCGGGTCCTCCGTTTCCTGTCCCAATCTCTATCTCAAGATTCCCTACCTCGTGCTTCGGTCGTTGCCCACTGCCTACCGACCGTTGCAATTGCCTCGGGATGTGATTGCGGCGCTGGTTCAAGCCAAGAGGTTCGCCTAAATCTACAATATTGCAATTGTAATCTAATCTCGATGTTAGTACCCCGCTGGAAGGTGTCTTTAGTTTGATAAACCTTGACCGGGGACTCAGGAATGGTCGAACACAGGTGCAAAAACATCATTGCACTCTTCCAATATGTAGTTCGGCAGGAACGGAATGGTGAATCCCGAATATTTTGGACCATTTTACATGCCATCGGATACTTCCCGCTGGGACTGGACGTTTTCACGACCCATGTCTATATGGCATCACATTTGGTTAGTAATCCCTCCATCATGGTAGGGAGGGCCCTACACCTGTGAAATGAGCCACAGTACTTGCGTCGGCACACGCGAAGAAGGATACCCTTCATGGAATCTGGGACCACCTCATCCCGCTCTGGAAAGTAGCAACGGGTGTACCATGTGCAGACGATACAGATTATAGCGTGGCCGATATGTTGTTGCAAGCAGCGCCTCTCCGCATCTGCAAGAGGTTCCCGGAGGTGCCTGATCATGGCTGAAGACGCTCCCGTCTGCAGAGGTCGCCGTGAAAGACCTCCACGAGGGCTAGTTCGAACGACCCGGAGATCTCGAGACGTGCCCGCTCCTGATTTGATCAGGAAGGGGCCAGCTTGTGGCGAGAAGTGGGGTTTGGTGGTGAATATGCTCCGGCCTCTGTTCCAGCTCTTCGAGAATATGATCCAGACGCTGCATGAGGTCGGCCTGATGGTTGGTCATACCGGCCCCGTCGAAAGCTTCCCGCAGTGAGGCGCACATCTCCTGAAAACCAGGGTGGAGTTGGATGGGATTGACTGGAACCCTTGCTCGTGGGTCTTAGACTTTTTAACGTATGTCCACGGTGGTGTCGTGTTGCTCCGCTCTTGGTTGTTCTGCCTTTTCCTTTCTCCCATTGATCCTATCGTCGTCACACCCGCTTTTTCCTCAGTTCATACCACCAACCATACTTCTGTTCCGAGCGCGAATCCTATGTATTATGAGTCGCCTATTAATTCCACGAGTACGGTGGTGTGAGAGTTTTGCAGGTTAACCTAGAAGACACAGAAGGGATATGCAGCATCCAGACTAGAGCCGGAGATCTTGATTCCCAGAGGAACGTCGAAGTTACACAGATGATGTGGACTTTCGCCAGCCGGTACGTACAGGTGGGAAGTAAAGCTCGCAATATCATTAGGGTAGGGTACGAGCATAAGGGTCATTCCAAAATGAAAGGCGGGATAGATAAGTCGATAACAAACGACAAAAGAGCACGAGTACGCCCGCCAGACCAGGAAACACTTCACTGAAGTGGGTGGGATTCGTCCGCAACTAAGAAAACAAGCGGGAGCAGCCGAGCCAGGCTCGCCCAGACCACGAAACGTGTTTCGACGAGGCGGATACTTCCACACAGATCCTCTTCTCGGCTTCCTCAACGTCCCCCCCTCAGCCTCCAACGTGGACTTTGTCACATACCTATCAGACTCTCTCGCTTACTCATCCGTCCTAGACTTCAAATCCAAATCAATAACGGTCACCGTTGCGCTCTTCACGCTGTCTCCGCAACCGCAATGATAATCGAATGGTCCTTGGATGTCGTCGAGGGGGGGTATCCAAGAGGATAGTATTGCTTCTGTGACATCCCGTGTGGCAGGGCCTTGGGGTTCGTCAGGATAGAGACCATCCTTGAGTTTGTGGTGAAGGTGGGTGTCCAAGAACATCCGCCGCTCATCCGGGTCGAGCCCTGCTCTGTGTGGACGTTTGGTGCATCAAGAAACGGAGGGGATTCGTTCGAATACTGGGTCGCAGAGTTTCCCGGATGTTACATGGGTGAGAATAGGCTGGATTCCGGCCTCAGGTACAGGGGATGGGAGGGAGCGTCTGAGAGAGACCACAAGGACGATAGTCTCGGTCTCCGCGCTTAGTGTCGACTCGGAATGGAATGGATGCCACGAGGCAATCCACCTGTTATCGCCCACCATCTATACCGACCCAACAACATTATGAAGTGGCGAGAGCTCCTCCATTTACCGGAAAAGAATCGTCGAACGCGAAGCAAAGCCAGGAGCGAGACTGGCCCTGCAGAAGGCCAAAATAGAGTTGACCTGGCTGCCAGTGTGCCACGTCCCACGGAATCAACCCCAGATCTTCAGAATCAGATGAGTACCTCAGCTTTGCCATTAGCAATGCCCAGTCCCTCGGCCTCCCGTGACCAAGAGTCCAACGGTATGCAATCGACCTTATCTCGGACGATCCGTCTGACACATCTTTCACGCAACACAGACCCCCGCACCGTTTCCGACCGAATTCCATCCGTTTCCAGGGAAGGGGGAAGTGAATCGAATCCCTCAAAGCGTAGCGTTGGCCCAAGTGCGATAAACGAGAACACATCGGATTTGAAGTCCCTCGCGTCCTCCGGGGCGAAATTCATCCTTCGTGGGGTCAAAGAATCCGCAGACGCTTTCCCTCCCCTCAAATCTGCCGCAAGCGCTCTTTGGTTTATCCTGAATAATTGCGAGGTATGGTCCACCTCCGTGAATCGCCCGATTCGAAATGCTTATAGTCGCCCTAGAAAACGGCAGCATGTCGCCAATCCATAGAATTGTTGATACCCCGGGTTGAAGGGTTGGCAAAATCACTGAGTGGTCCCGTTCCCGAGGGTGAGATCAGGGAGGAAGAGAGGAGGAACACCCTTAAACGGTAGCCTCATACTCCTCAAAGTCGACAATCAGTCTGATGTGCATGACTTGACAGGAAGTTGGATAATATCCTTCAAGACCTCATCCCGTTGGCACAACGAGGCAAGGTCACACGGTTCCTGAATAGCGCCGACGATGTCGATAAGCTCGGCGACATGGTCGAGGACATCCGTGATGCCATGATGGAGTATCAGGTTTGTCCCCATTTCACTTGTTCCCACCTCGCCTAACCCCTACATCAGACATCTCTGCAACAAGATATCTACGAAAAAACCTGTCGGCTCATTGTAAGTCTCACCCCAGGACCACTTGTTCACGCGTAGTAACCAGGAAACAGGAGGGGGCGGACCTCACCCTTCTCGATCGCATGCATCATGTCACCGACGCCGGACACCTCTGCGGGGACAGACAGGGATGCATGAAGGGGACCAGGAGAGATGTTCTCTTCAAGCTCGAAAGCTGGTTGGACGACGAGCAAGACAAGCGGGTGTTCTGGCTCAACGGTCTCGCTGGGACCGGGAAGTCGACCATTACCCAGACGTTTGCGGAGATCACCTTTGCAGACGGGAGACTCGGGGCGAGCTTCTTCTGTTCCAGGAATTTCGACGATAGGAGCAATCTTCGGACCATCCTCCCTACCCTCGCCTTCCAACTCGCTTACCGCTACTCGGACTTTCGACAAGAATTGCTTCCGATCCTGAGAGCGAACCCTGATGTCGGACGAGAGACCCTCTGTTCTCAGATGGAGAAACTCATTGTTGGGCCGTTCCGGGCGATGCAGGCTTGGACCCTGATCATCATCGACGCCCTGGACGAGTGTCAAGACGAGGAGCCGGCGTCGGCGCTTCTCTCAGTGCTTTCCCGCTACGTGGACAAGATCCCCTTCGTCAAGTTCTTCATCACTGGCAGGCCAGAGCCTCGGGTCCGGTCTGGATTCCGTTTGGAACTACTTCGGCCTCACACAGATGTGCTCAAGCTCCACGAAGTCGAACGGTCTTCAGTGGACAGCGATATCAAGCTCTTCCTGAACACCAAGTTATTGGACATCATAAAGAACCGGAGCAACTGCGATCTCGTAAGGGATTGGCCAAGTCCACAGGAGATCGACACCCTCTGCAAGAAGACAGGGGGGCTTTTCATCTATGCTTCCACTGTCATCAAGTTTGTAGCATCACAGTACCACCCACCTGATGAGAGGCTGGCTCTCATCACTTCGCTTCCACAAGACACTTCTCACGAAGGGAAGTCGGGCATCAATTTCCTCTACACCCAAGTCCTAGAGCAAGCTCTCCATGACGGGGATGAGGACTTTTGTTTGCATTTCAGACTGGTGGTAGGGGGAGTACTGCTTATCTTCCATCCACTCTCAACCAACACACTCTCGGAACTCCTCAGGAACTGTGGCACACCATCCAAGATATACAGCACTCTACGGACCCTCCACTCTCTCCTCCTCATCCCAGACAGCATGGAAGATTCAGTCTGCATCTTCCATAAATCCTTCCCTGATTTCCTCATGGACCCAAGACGATGCACAAACCCACAGTTCTTCATAGATCCCCCAATTCATCACAGGGAAATCCTGCTTTCATGTCTTGAGGTGATGAAGGGAAAGTTGAAGAGAAATATCTGCCAACTGGATGATTATGTCCTTCTCAGTGAAGTAGAAGATCTTCCCACACGAAGGACCACCTACATTGGAGATGCATTGAAGTATGCCTGTTGCTTCTGGGCAAGTCACCTTGTCAGGAGTGCCAACACCAGTTCCAATGTTGAGGAAGTGCACAAGGCAATCACTGAATTCTTTACAACCTGCTTTCTCTATTGGATTGAGGTCCTCAGTCTTCTGGAGAAGCTTGATATTGGTATTTATGCCCTTAATGATGTACAACAATGGTATGCAGAGGTGAGTCATGTGAGGTATCTGCTAAAGCCTACCCATACTTATACCCACCCAGGCAGGAGTTCCTTGCAAGTGGACCAATGACAGTCACCGGTTTCTGTTGGAGCACTATGACACACTCCTCAACTCTCCTTCCCAGATATACTATTCTGCCCTCCCATTTTGCCCTTCTACATCTTGGCTTCATGAGTACTATGCAGCAGAACAGTTACAAGCAGTCAAGGTGATCAGAGGCTGTTTAGCTGAATGGGGAACATGTTCTCGCACAGTTCTATTGGGTAACACCCCAGTAGCCTTTTCATGTGGGAATAACACCATTGCAATTGGTTTAGAGTCCAAGGACATTATCATCCTTGATGTAATAACAGGTGGCCAGGCAGCTATTCTTTCTGAGCATATAGATTCAGTTCTGTCTCTTGCCTTCTTGCCAGGTGGGACATTACTTGTATCTGGAAGTAAAGATAAGACTGTAAAGCTCTGGGATATGCAGACTGGTGGTGTTGTCAAGACTTTTCGCGGCCATACTAGCCATATTAATTCTGTTTCCATCTCCTCAAACTGCACCAGGATTGCTTCAGGATCTCGTGATAAGACAGTTCGTCTGTGGGACATTCAGACAGGGGAGTGCAAGCATATTATAGAGCAGCAGAATGTGGTGACATATGTTAGTTTCTCCCCCACAAACCCTGGACACCTTATATCCATATCTGATAGCAAAGTCCAGGAGTGGGATATTAATTGTCACAAAACTGGCCCTATATACAATGGTTCCCACATTGCTTTTTCTCCAGACCACACCAAGTTTGCTTTGTGCAGTGGGGCAGTTGTCCAAGTTTGGAACTCTGATTCCAGAGAAATTGTGGCTGAATTCCAAGTGTCCAAAAATAGTGTTTATCATGTCAACCACTGCTGTTTTTCCCCTGATGGCAGGTTTGTTGTAGCAGCAGCTAGTATATTCATCTATGTTTGGGATATTGCTACCTTGGACCCTTATCCTGTTGAGACCCTTGTTGGTCATAGTAAGGATATAGCCTCACTTGTGTTTTCCTCCTCCTTCATATCAGCATCCTATGACAAATCAGTCAAGTTTTGGCAAATTGGTGTTTTATCAGCAACTCCAGTTATGACTCATCCAAAGCCTACTCCAAATGCTTCAATCCAGTCTCTCAGCCTACAAGCAAGAGATGGGATTGCTATATCAAGTGATTCAGGTGGAGTGGTGAAGACCTGGGACCTATTGACTGGGCTCTGCAAGACATCTTTCCAAACTCCAGCTAAAGGTAGTACCTGGAGAGATGCCCAGCTGATAGATGGAAAGTTAATCTTTATTTGGCGTGAACACAAGAAAATTCATATCTGGGACACTGAAAAAGGTGAACTCCTCCAGACCCTAGATGCTCCTGAGATCAGGGGCCTCAGGATATCAGGAGATGGATCCAAACTTTTCCGCATGGACACTGGAATCATGCAAGCATGGTCAATGTGGACATGGAAGCTTGTGGGTGAGGTGAAGTTTGAGAGAGATTACTTTGCTCTAGACTACTTCTGTCCAGGTGGTTCAAAAATCTGGGTTTTATCATCTGGGAATTTGTCAACCCAGGGGTGGGACTTTGGGATTTCAGGTTCCTCTCCCATTCCACTATCTGATAGATCCTTAGAAAGACCCCACCTGGACCTTATTGGTAGTACTTGGTGGCAGGCAGTTACTCCACTTTGGATTAAGGATACAGCTACAGGAAGGGAGGTGTTTCAACTACGTGGGAGACATGCAAAACCTGATCAAGTGAGGTGGGATGGTCAGTACCTAGTTACTGGTTATCTATCTGGAGAGGTGTCCATCTTGGATTTTGGTTGTTTGAGTTCTTAGTAGGAATGTATATGTACTATTTCTGTGATTGTATCTCTGTGAGTAAGAATGTATACTGAATATAAAGGAGAAAGTATATGGTGCAAACTGAGTGTTATTAATATTTGTCTGAGGATAAACCTAAGAAAGAAATAGATAATCAAAACCTCATTACAGTCAACTCAGCTGGTCACCCTTCCCTTCAATGAGGTCCTGGATAATAGAATGTTGAGGAAGTTTTCTGCAAATAATGAGAACAAAATATCCAAGTATTGGAGAATTCTGGAGGCTACTGCCCTCTTTCTAAACTCCTGACCAGTAGTCCAGTGGCTCATATATATATTCCATGTTAGGGTTGGATGCCTGCTTATTGCTAGGCACCAGAGGAGTAGTGGCTGTGAGAGGATGGAGAGTAAGGGGGTGGAAGGGTGTGAGAGGGAGGCTGGTGAGTGAGGTGGGCAAAGGTGTGGGGATGTTGTATTGTAGGGACACACCAGTTTCCAAAACTTATTGATAAAATTGAAGAGCTGGTGCTTGAATAACCAAATGTCTTCTTTAAAATATACTTGTTCTTCTAGTTTGTTGGCCCAGGTGCAAGCTTGTCCAGGTAGGGCAGTAGGAATGTCCCACCAACAAATGACTAGAGAAGATGGGGTGAGTGGGAAACTGAAGGGTGGGAATGTTGCTAAAGAGGCCAGAGTGGACAACAAATAATACTGTGCCCAATACTTTGTTGGAATCAAACTTTGATTGCCACTCAAGGTAGTTGTCAGTGGTGGAGAGGAAAGGGGGAGTGGGGTACCCTAAATCCAAAGAACTAAAAGGGCAATAGTAGGCACAGTGCACTAGTTGGCTATTGGTCTGGTTAACCTGTAGGCTTGTCAATAAGTGTTGAGTCCACAAATTGTTCCTGATATCTCTTATGGGATTAAGAGGGAAAGGGGAGAGGAGATTGGGGTTGGGATGGGAGGTAGGCAACATACAATAGGTAGGGGAGACCTGTAAAGTATGTGAGTTGAAAAGGAAAGTGGTTTATTGGATACCAACTTACTGTTGGTGGAGTAGGGGAGTACAGAGAAGATTGACCATAGGGAAAAGACAGCCTGAAGGGTCATCCTTATATACTCCCTGGTCCTGCTTACATCAGTGGTAATAATTCTGAGACTAAGTCCATCCCCCCTTGGAGGTGTCTATAGATGACTAATTATGACTAGGAATGATTCATATGGAAGGTTCTAATGACACCCTCTTCCATCAGAATATGGGCAGTGCTTCTTTGATAGATGATGGTGTTTCAGAGAGAAATCCCCAGATCTTAACTTCCCCATCATTTAAGCTCCATTTGGACTTATTTGATGGAATAGTCTGATGGACAGATGCATCATCAGGGTTCAGGGTTGGGGTTCAGGGTTTGATTGGTTCCTTATCATGAGTTACTTCTGGTGGGCTATCCTTCACCAATTGAGCTCTGTCTCTTTTCTCCCCATCAATACTTAGCTACCTCCTCTTATCACTTACTGTCATGCCTGTCACTGTCACCTTCCCCACTCCCTCTGGTGCTCATGAGGAAATCTGGGGCTTTGACTATGAGGATGACTTTGGTTCCTTAGCATTGGTATGTCTGGGCAGTCTGATGAGGATATTCTCGTTGGCTGACTTAGTATTTAGACTGATCTCTCCTATCACAAGGGGAAGAGGATCTATCAGCATCCTCCCCACCACCTTTTAACAGTTGTATAATGAGGTAGTTTGTCTTCAGATGAACAAAGAGGTTTCTGGTCAACTCTACATTGACCATACCAAGATTCAGGATTGTTTGGTATAATCAGATCAATGATTTGGAAAGGGATATAGAAGCAATGGAGAAGAGACTGGGCACATACAAAGAGATGGCCCAGTCCAAACTCCAGTTAGTAATCATCACTGCACTCTTCTGTCATTATAAAGAGAAGCATTGGGCTCCTATGGCTGAACTGTTTGGACAGATGGGAAAGGTTGCCACATGTGGAGTCTTCCCTTCCCTCAACCATGCCACTGAGTGTATGGAGCAACCCTCTGTCTCTATCTCCCCAGCCTTTGATGGTGTTGTCAATGAGTCACCTAAGTCTGCAGGAACATCTGGATCTTCCACACCTGCTTCCCTCCCCTCCCTTGAGTCCCAGTCCAACACCTCTGAGTACTCCTTCCAATCATTCATCAGAAGAACCAATATCCTTCTGCAACTTGACAGCATTGCCCTGGTGGTCCAACACTACATCCATCTCATGGTGAGAGTTGCTGGCAATCTCTTCAT
>Ga0307513_10009611_pt1 | contig 12214 bp, 6 predicted proteins | sample 15_EM_MG_FD_202174 | JGI IMG/M metagenome (GOLD analysis project Ga0307513, IMG submission 202174) | Populus trichocarpa ectomycorrhiza microbial communities from riparian zone in the Pacific Northwest, United States - 15_EM | ecosystem: Host-associated > Plants > Roots > Unclassified | place... | reverse complement strand
AGCCCAAAGAAGGGTGGATGGTATCTAATGTAATATATCAGAAATGACATGTAGTTAGATTGTTTATTGTATCACAGTTGTAATGTAATTACATACCTATGATATATCATATTGCCAGATAGGCCTGTGACTAGGCGGTTCTGTACACCGTTCTTGGAAGCATTATATCGCTGCTTAGCTCACCCGTGTCCAAGTAGAACCACATTGACCACCTAGACGCTGGGAGGTTACAGGAAGTGCTAGTCAAATATTGGAATCGAAGACAGCCATGGTCACATTGTTAATACAGGTAACGTAGATGTTGATATATGTAAAAACAGAGGGCAGCATCATGATGGGTGTTGCAAGAGTAGCACATTTGAAGCGTGAATCGAATGGCCTGAGCAAACGGTAAGATTTGGTTAGTACAATCCTGTTCAAATGAATTCGAGGAAATTCAGAGGAATCGAAAGACGGGATGAGGTAAAGTGTTTAATAAAAGCGGGGAAGGGAAATAAGGGGGTGGGATCAAATGTTATTGAGGGATAAACACATATTCCTTCGAAACATACTGCAGTAACAAGAACAAAAGCACTGAGAAAACATCAAATATTTCCGTCGGAAATCGATGACATAAAGCATAGGTGGTGCCAGAGTGTAGCGGCACTAGCCCATGTCCAGTGCAATGCAATTCCGGCGCCAAGTTGGAAAGGAATAAACAAATGAACTATGATATGTGACCTAGTAAAATGAGCAGAATATAGGACCTCGAATTGGGAACACATACCTTTGGCAGATATCACTCCGGATCTTGAAGGCTTCTCCTTGGTCGTTCACAACACCACTCCTACTCCAGCTCTGACTAATGCCCATCATCGTCACCCTCTTATTGGCCAGGAAAAGAACCTATGAAAAAAGCAGAGTATTCGTTAGCCCTCTATTTTTGTGGTAGATGGTAGATGAAGGAGTAGAGAGGGAAAAGAAGAGGGAAGGGGGTGGATATCATCTAGTATGGAATTGAGATGGATTGGTTTGAGTACAGGCGAACGAAGAGCGCATCAATGATGCTTTGGTCTAATGGAAGAAGTAATGTGATAAAGAGATAGCATGGTGAGGGTGTTGAAGATGGAAGGAGAGGATAGAGCTCACCTTGACCATTTTTTTCACCAGGTGGCTCTGTCCACTTCCCAATGGAAATTCAAAAGACCCTAAAAATGGATGCTCATCGCAAAGAAATTCAAATACGATAATGCGTTGTCGCTGTTTGTGTCAATGGAGGCGATGCAGACGTTGTGGCAGAAAGAGGGAGGCGTGGGAAATTGTGCAATCCTGGTTCGTAATCAATTTGTAATCCTGCCATTCCCACCAGGCTCGAGACGCAAGAGACTCAGGATGGTTTGAGGCATGTACGTCTCTCGTACCATTAAACCTCTCTCTTTCTTGTACCGATGAATGTGGCTCACATTTAATTTGTCGTTGGGCATGGCTGTGAGTTGAACGACTTTTACATAAGCGACTGGCATGACGACGAAGGTGGAAGAGAGTACAAAAACGACAGAGGGCTTGAACTCTCAGGCTTCAGGACTGATCAAGTGGGTAAGTCAGTGGTGGATATTTGGGTGCACCCCTGGCTATGCCATCTCAGGAAAACCCGATATATATGCAACGCCAAACCATTTCCCTCGTTCCTGATGAGGGGTGATGCAGGAACTTCAATATCACATCACCCTCATCCCTCATATAAGAGACAGGTACATATTTAGTTGTCCGAAAATATATACCGATTCCCAGCTGAACTAGTTCGTTTGAATTACTTCATATGCCAATGTTTATAGCAATCGAGGCAAAGAACATCTGAGTCACGGTTGTCGAATCTTTAATGAATGCCAACAGAAAATCACATCCATCACCAAGTCCATCACACCTGTCCATTCCTCCATGCAAAATTATCGCCAGTGTGGCCCTTCAGAGGCTGGAGCTGATTCCCAGGTCCCTGTGTGCAGTATGTTGCTTCTTTAGGAAGTCTCGATGAAAGATGTTTGGGAGTAGGAAAAGAGAGTAATGTCGACAGAGATGCATGGGTGCAGAGGCGAAAGGTGTTATGGAAGGATTGACGAACGAGACAATGGGAATCAATGGGACGACAACGGAAAACGATTTTTGTACTCAAGATGTTGGAATTCCAGAGGCAATATCAAGCACACCGCATGACAGGTTCTGATGCGCGCTTCGGAACAGTATTTTATTTACCATGCAGGTGCCTTTTCTTCATTCTCCAAGCCTCGGTTCTATTCAATTATACTGTATATAAATAGTACCTTAACAAGTCGAAGCCCTCGAGCGTTTGCGAGGTCCCTATTCCTCCCTGAGTAAGCGACAGAGACACGCTTATTTCAACACAAGATTGAGAGCACAATGGAGAACCGGAATGGGAAAACAGAACTATGAGCTGGGATGATTGAGTTATTGAAATATGTAAATGTGATGCAGCAGACCGACGATTCTATATACAATCATTCATGTCCTTAAAACCTTTGTATCACTTACATTGACAGACACCCATTGCTCAGCAATGGTGAGCAATGCACCAAGTGCCCTTTCTAACACAATAAAAATAATTTATGGACAACCCATATATTTCTCATTGGATCTGGGCATAAAAAGACAGTATATAAAGGCTTCACGGTTATAAATCAAAATTTACACACAGTCACAGTTCCGAGCAGACTGTAACAACTTTATCACTGTGTGACTCGTGTCCCCTGTCAGGTTCCTTTGGTAAAATTTCATAGGCAAGTTACTCACGTTCCGCCAACTCCAGCGGCAACCCACCAAGCCTAGTTGCCTAAATAGAATCTCAACATCAATTGGAAGGGCAGCTGCACTTACAATTTGGATCACCTAGAAAATTAATGTATATCTCAGCTCAACTATCATGTCTGTAAGGGAGGATAAAAAGACATGCAAGCGAGATGCTGGACAACAATTGGGACCTTGCAGACATCAGGAGTTCCTTGGATGCAACTTGATCGCATTTAAATACATCAGCTTTGCTGTGCGTGGTCATAGTTTCCAGACTGGTTTACTTACGTTCCTACTGCGTTGACGAGGGGACCACAGCAAGTCAAGCCATTAGGGCCTACTGAGTGTTTCAATATAATCGGAACGGCCAATCGATCAAGCAGGACTCACATTTCAAGTCCTTGAGTATAATGAGAAGAGGAGTTGATTTACATCAGCGGGCGTAAATCAACGTGAACATACATCTGGTCCACCGCCTTAAAAATATGTGTTTCTTAGCTCCAGTGTCAGATTTGTAATGGATCGCAACAAGATGTAAAATGCGGAACACTAGCAGCCGACGCCTGGGAGAAGAGAGCGACAAGGGCAACAACTGAGGCAAGTGAGAACTTCACAATTTTTGATTGTTGGTAGTTGGGATTTGTAGACTCGAAATGAGGCCAAAGGGTGTCTGTGTGTAGAGAAACTCGGAGCTTCCCAAGTCAACCAGAATTTATATGATCCGTTTGAGATAAAAATGTCACAGGAGTGTTGTGTGGAAAAAGCCGAGGCACAGCTGTGCAGCCAGACCATCCTATACCTCTTCTCGTTATCATTATATGTAGCTCAAGTTAGAAATAGCAAACCCGCGTAGCTTACATAGTATGTGATGCATTGCTACCATCAGTCGAATTTACAAGTGGGAATTATGTTGACACAAACTCGTTCATCATTCCCCAGTGTCGCTCCTCCAGCAAACCGCCTGCATCCTTTTTTCCTGGGCTCTCAACTATTTGAATGGGATGTATTTCTGTAGTGGTGCTGTTAAAAATTTGAGCCTTGAACATTGAACATGTACTCAATTCGTTTGAATCACATCACCCACATCTTCATCAACAATTCACCATCGGATGAGGACCTTGAAGCTTTGAATGTAGGCTGAAGGAGATATCACAATCTTTAAGAACCGCCGGCTGTCATGGGTCTAAGCCATGTCAGTGCATATCTCTTCCTCAGTACAGCAGTGTGGCAACTCTTTCTTTGGTAAACATTGTTATTCCCTTGGATTAGGCTCGGGGAACTGACCAAGAACTTTAAAGCCTACAGACAGTCAATTTTAAAATAGAATAGCTAATTTCAATATTTATATCTTGATATTTAATATGGTATAATACATGTAAGGTGTCGAGACTGATCATCACTTCATTTACAGAGAAAAAGTTGATAGAAGGAACTGGAAGTGAAGTTTGTATCATATTGTATGTACCCGCACCTTAACGTACATATGACAGATTCAGAATTTAGTTATGTACCTTGACAAGTCCCTACACTGATGGTAGCTGCCTATGATTCAGTTACAGCAGGTTCTGGTAGTGTCGGCGGGATAGGATGGAGATGACAGTCATTTATGTCTGCATTGAAGAAAGTATTGGCGGAGGTCGTATTGACTTGGGGTGTCTGATCTTTTGCATTATGGTTCTCGCCATCGGGAATGGGGATTGAGATGTTAATGGTTGTGGTATGAGCAAAAACAAGTGCCTCGATATCATTCTTCTTTTTCCTGGGCCAGGGATTACCAGATGGCTTAGGGGAAGCAGTGGACAGGCCGATATACTTTGCTACTGTCAGGTATGCTGCACGGTAGTTCATTCTGGCTTCCTCTGCAAAGCCAAAGAAAGCAAAAAAGTTGAACGTGCAGATGACGCCAATCCACTGGCCAAGTTCAAAACTGGCTTTGAATGGTGAATTTTCCCAGATGGATCAAGGGATGAACAAAACGTTGGAAAAATGTGAATGTACAGCTCTCCAGCCAGTCCGAGGCTCAACACCATCAGATATGGCGATATAGAGATAGTAGCTTGCCACAGGGACTGTCCCGAGGATTTCAAGACCACCGAAACACATTAACCTCAGGTAAAAGCTGGAACTGAGGTTGCTGTGTTGTGCAATGTGCTCTTTGAATTTGACGCGCCGTCTATTAAACACCTTGATGGTGAGCACTGCATAGTGCATAGTGACCAGGCCAATGAGGATTGGTGGAATGCTAACAAGTGTAATGAACACTGGGGTGATATAAGTGGGTGCAGTGCACCCGATATCCTCAACAATGTCGTACCGATGGCCTTGTGCAATGTATGCTATCCTAGAGATCAACAAAATTTCATGTTTCTAATGAAAATGTACCTTGCCTAAAATCATCTCCAGACACGGCAAGCCCAGTCCAAGGGCAAGATCAGTCATTATTCGATGACGTCTTACAGATTTATCGGAAATAGGCATAGTCCCTTGCACGATCGAAATGCTATAAAGACGCCTGAAAATACATAGAGAGGACGCCGGAATACCGACACTGCTACCGATGTATATTCTCGTAACTGTCGGGGTCCATTAAGTAATGTAATCCACAGTAGAAGATCAAATTAAGATCAACCGTACCGATGTCGCACCACACTGGACTCCAGTTGACGATATTGCCATTCCAAATGACAGAGTCAATGAACTGGTAGAGGCAGGTGATCCCTGACCAAGCCATGAAAAGGCAGGTTCCAGTGTTACGATCTGCGAGCATAGAATTGATTTCGATCATTGAGAAATGCAAAAATCTGAGCAGAGGCTCGACCTTACGTTTTAAATGCCAAACGGGATAGCACAAAAGAGAAAGCCAATGAATGAGAAGACAGAGTAAATTGTGTTTGACAAAGTCATGGTAGATCCCCGAGATTGGTGTGAGGGGAAACACGAGCATGCGAAGCATGCGAGTTGTAATAAAGAAGGATGAGGATGGAGGATGGCGGACGCTGGATGACTGGGTTGTTGAACTTCAACATACCCACCAGTTTTGGCCTTTAAATGCCTCATCAGGTCCGTGTGGTTTAGTACATGCAATTATGAACACGTCAAGCGCTAAGAATAACAAAGATAAGGGATGCGTTAAAGGCAGAGGATGACCACATCCATGCGAGATGATGTAGCTGCAGCATGGAGGGACATAGATCTCCCATCACACAGTAGATCATTTCTCAGGGGTGATCAGATGTCGAGGGCTTGTCTAGGGTGATGCAATTTGAGCAAATGCGAGACCTCTTGGGGATTAAATTGATTGGCTTTCAACAATTTTCCATGCGGGATTGTGCTATATGCGAGCTTAGGATGGTAAGTATCAATGGAAAAGTGGGACTTACATGGACCAATTTATCCAAATTCTGGAAATTCAAAGAGGGAATGTTCCGACGTCTCTGCAGAAGTAGCGCTCGAGCCGAGAGTTTTATTGCCTTCTGTCACAGTATAGTTTGTTGGTATATTTAGATGGTCCTGACAGATGCCAACATAGATGGATAGGTAAGCTGGATACAGAACAAGCAGACTTTCTTCATCTACCGATGTGAATGTGATAAATTTGCGATTGTCAGGAATGTAAAACCTTCATCATAATACTGCAAGGCACTTCAACCTAATTCAACCTCATGAAAGAATATACCTGGTTTTGCAGGCTTCATACAGCTTGGAGAGCCGGTCCGCGGTTGTTCATCAAAAATCTGTAATTGATTGCTAGCGTTCTCTGTACTTGGGTTTCAATTTCACCCTTGACGTAATGATTATGACCACGAGGTACCGCATTATGCAAATACATCTCGATATGAGGAGAGATAAGCCAAGTTTATGTATACGAATCTGGCCCTGTTATCATCACCCTCGTCATCCCAATCTGCCTCAAGGAGGCACAGAAGTGATTCCTCAGAACAATTTGCCAGAGTGTGCCAAGCATGTGCGGCATGTCATTGTCAGTCAGCCATGAAACTTGCTGGGCACACTGCTTCATCATTGTTGGTGTAAGTGTTGAACGGGTTTTGCGTGGGTGAGACAAGACCTGTATCCCGTCAGATTTTTGTAGTGTAGCTAAAGATACATAGTGTGTAGCATACCTGTGTCCTGTCAGATTCTTGTAGTGTAGCTAAAGAATCAGACGAGCCACGAAAAATCAGAATCAACATGAGATCACGTGCTACTTATCAAACTCCGATGTGCGTACTCAGCACTCTCAATTATATCTTCAACACTCCCACCTGATGAAGTGCCTAGTACTATCACTGGAGTTCCTCTTGGGATGGCTCACCAACAACTCCCATCATCCGTCGAAGTCGGTCTACTGTTTCCCGTGGAAGTGCTTTTGTAAGATCTGCAATCATGTCTTCAGATGGGATAAATGCTGGTGCAACCTTTCCATCGTAAACAGCTTGACGAAGCCAGAACCAGTGACGGTCAAGGTGCTTGAGGCATCCCATATGCTCAGGGTGCTTGGACACTGAAATTGCTGATTGATTATCTATATTGAGGCATGAGGGCTTCGATTGAGGGATGCCAATATCTGCAAGAAAGTTAAGTAGCCAGCAGAGCTCACGTCCTGTCTCGCTTGCTGCCACAAATTCTGCCTCGGTGGTTGAAAATGCGACAATGGATTGGAGCTGGGATGCCCAGCTGACAGCTCCTCCAGCTACTGTAAGAAGTGTTCCAGTAGTTGAGTGCCCATTATCAAGATTTCCACCATGGTCTGCATCGGAGAAGGCGAGAAAAGGAAAGGGGATGAGGAGGCAGCAGAAGCAGAGTATTCAATTCGATAATCCAATGTTCCACGAACATATCGCAATAAATGTTTGACTGCTTTCCAGTGCACAAGGCCAGGATTGGAATTGAATCGACATAAAACTCCCACCGAATAAGCAATATCAGGCCAGGTGCAGAGTGCAAGATATAGTAATGCTCCAGTTGCCTGAATATATGGGATGGTCCGCATTTCCTCCTCCTCTTCTGGGGACTGGGGGGATTGACTCTTGCTAAGTCTGATATTGGGGTCCATTGGTGTTGTGACAGCTTTGGAGTTGAGCATGGAGAAGCGGGAAAGAACATCAATCGCATATGCACGCTGGTCGATCCAGAGCTTCCGAGCTGGTCGATCACGAGTAACTCGTACACCAAGAAGGCCTGTAGTAGGTCCTAGGTGGCGCAATTTGAAGTGCTTTTTGAGCTTGGAGATAACATAGAGGATGGATGGGTGGGATTTGGATGCAATGGTCATGTCGTCAACATGGACAGGAATAATGACACGGGCATCATCATGAATGTAGACATAGATGCAGGGATCAGAGTCGATTCTGGTGAAACCAAGAAGGAGAAATACCCTGTGCATCTCCTTGTGCCATAAATATGCGCCCTGCTTCAAACCATAAAGGCCTTTATCAAGAAGGCCGACAGGTTCACCATCACCAGGGAGCTTGACCAAGTCAGCTGGAATTTCTGGAGGGAATCCTTCAGGGAAGCGAAGATAAAGCTCTGCATCGACAACACCATTCAAGAAGGCTGAAGAAATATCAACAGACTCAAGGTGCATATCATCAATAGCAGCCAGAGCCAGAATTGTGTGTACTGCATTCCACCTTGCAGTTGGAGCAAATGTTTCATCAAAGTCAACACCTGGACGCTGACTGAAACCCTGGGCAACAACACGAGCCTTGAAGCGCTCAACAGCACCATCTGGCAAATGCTTGACCTTGAAGACCCAATGTGAACCAATTGCCTTCTTCCCAGCAGGAAGGTAAACAACACACCAAGTCCCATTGCCCTGAAGAGCATTCATCTCCTCGCACATTGCCTCCCACCACTGTGCAGCATTCTCAGAGGACATAGCCTCAGTGAAGTTACATGGGTTGGTATCATGTGCCCCAACCTTGAAGGCATGCTGGGCCTGTTGGCCAGCAGCGCCAGCACACATCGCACCAAAACCTCCAAAATCAAGGCCAGCAGCCACATATGCATGGGCAGCAAGCATGAGGGCTTCTGCTGAAGCTGTGTTTAATTGGAAGGCTACTTCTTGTTCTCCATTGGTATCAATGTCGGACACCCCAATATTCCACATTGGTTGGTCAACTGGTGGAAGAGGGTCAGGAGGTGGAGCAACAGGAGGTGCGGCAGGTGAGTTGAGAGGTGACTTCTTTGCAATTTGGTGTTGTATAGCATCGTAATATACAGCATTTGGATTGTATGCCATTCCATGTGCCTGATGAGGGTGGCGCTCATGAGGACTCTGACAGAGAACTCACCTTCAAGTTGACCATTCTTCTTACTAGGCGACTGTGCCCACTTCCCAATGGAAATTAAAACGACATCGTGAAGCAGCTCAAAGACGGTAACGCGCCATCACCGTCTGTGTCAATGTGGTGATGCAGACATTGGTGTGGCAGAGAGGAACGGAGGCGTGGGAAATTATGAAATCCTGGTTCGTAATCCTGAACACAGTTACCAGGTCTAACAATGTCATCCAAGAGACTTGTGATGCACTAGTGGACCTTGAGGCACATCCATCTCTCGTCACAGCACTCTTAACCCGCCCTCTTCCTCGTTGTTGGCTACCAATGAATGTGGCTTTGCAATTAATTTGTTGTTTGGCATGGCAGTGAATCGAATGACTTTGGGGCTACTAATGATGGTGAATGCAGAAGGGAGTACAAAAACGACAGGGCTCGAATCCTCAGGCCTCAGGACTGATCAAGTGGGTAAGTCAGTGGTGGATGTTTGGGTGCACCCCTGGCTATGCCATCTCAGGCAAAGCCAATACATCAGCCACGCCAAACCATTTCACCCTCGTTCCTTATGAGGGGTGATGCAGGAACTTCGATATCTTTGCTATCGCTTCATCCCCATATAACAGACGGCTACAGATTTACTTGTCCGACAATATATACCTATGCCCAGCCGAACGAGTTTGTCATTTGCAGTTACTCGATATCCCAATTTTTTGTAGCAATTAAGGCAACGAATATCGTCACGGTTGTTGAATCTTTAATGAATCCCAACAGACAATCAGACCCATCCCCTCCTCCATGCAACATTAACACCTCGAAACGCCGGTGCGCCCCTTCAGAGGCTGGAGATGATTCCCAAGTCCCTGTGCATGTCGCTTGAGGTTGAAAAGAGAGGAAAGTCAACGGAGACGCATGGGTGCAGAGGTGGAAGAAGTTATGGAAGGATTGATGAACAAGACAATGGAAACCAATGGGACGACAACGGAAAAATATTTTTGTACTCAATCCTGAGAGGACGATGGAGAAGTGGAATGGGAAAATGAAAGTATTCCTACAGGCCTGGGTTAGCGAAATATATGAATATGACGTTGCAGACCGACGATTTTATGTACAATCATTCGATATAAATTGAGAATTGAGGTCGGTAAAACCTTTTTCGTACTTACATCGACAGGAACCCATTGCTCACCAACGACGAGGAATGCACCAAGTGTCCTTCCTAACACAATAAAACTAATTTATAGACAACCCATATTTTCTTATTAGATCCGGGCGTATAAAAGATGGTATATAAAGGTTTCATGGTTATCAATCAAAATGGACACGCAACAGCAGTTCCGAGGACACTGTAACAACTTTGTCACTGTATTATCTGCATCAGCTTCCTTTGGTGAATTTTCCTAGGCAAGTTACTCACATTCCGCCAATACCAACGACAACCCAGCCTAGTTGCCTAAATATTATCTTAACACCGATGCGAAAGACAGTTGAAGTCAAACTGGCCTTACATTTCGGCATGCCTAGAAAATTAATGTATATTTCAGCTCAACTATCATGTCTGTAAGGGAGGATAAAAAGACACACAAGCAAGAGACTTATCATGAATTGAGTTCCCGGGACGCAACTTGATTGCATTTGAATACATTAGTTTTGCTGCACTTGGTCAAAGGTTTCCAGACTGGTTTACTCACGTCCCTACTGTGTTGACGAGGGGACCACAACAAGTTAAGCCATCAGGGCCTACCAAGCGTTTCAATATAACTGGAACGGCCAATCGATCAAGCGAGACTCACATTTCAAGTCCTTGAGTGTATTGAGAAGGGAGTTGAGCTACATAAGTCATCATAAATCAACATGGACATACATCTGGTCCACCACCTTGAAAACACATGTTTCTTAGCTCCAGTATCAGATCTATTAAGGATTGCAGTAAGACATACAATGTTGGAAACTAGCGGCAGATGCCTGGGAGAAGAGAGTGACGAGGGCAACAATTGAGGCAAGTGAGAACTTCATGATTTTTGATTGTTGGTAGTTGGGATTTGTAGACTCGAAGGGATGTCAAAGGATTTCTGTGTTTGGAGAGAGCCTCCCAAGTCGACCAGAATTTATATGATCCCTTTGAGATGAAAATGGCACAGGGGTGCCATGTGGAAAAACCTGTGCAGCCAGACCATGCCATACCTCTTCTCATTATCGTTAGATTCCACATAGTCCGGGGATTTCGGAACGAAGAGAGCCATTGACACTCTTCATTTTCTGTGGTGTTATGGGTTAGTTCGAAAGAGATTTTGAATTCGGCGAGAAATCCGGTGATCCCATCTTACCCAATGTACTTAAGTAACTTAACCAGATGAAGACATCAGTATACCCTGATCCCAGGGGGTACCCTGTCATTATGGTTTTCTGATGAACTTTATGAAAACCAGTCGGATTGGATCTCTGACTTCCTACGAAGTAAACGTATCCGTGTAAAATACGACAATGTTAATAAAGGAGAAGTGTAAAGACCGAAAGGATGCGGGATGTGCTAGTCGCTGCCCAGTCGAAAGGTGATTTCTAGGACAAACACGAAATTTCGGCCATTAATGACACATGAAACAGGCATACTAGTATAGATGTTCCTGGGGGTAAGGCCATAGCATCATCAATTAAAATTGGATCATTAGCCTGAGGTCGGCCATTGTCGATTCTCAAATACTACGTTCGACATTTATTCAACGTGGAGTGAGATAATTTAATGATATAAGCCGTTATGCCCAATTTAAGTCAACAGCCTCGCCTTTTGAAGTTTAGCTAGCTCAAGTTAGAAATGCCTCTACGAAGGACGGGGCGATCAAGAATGTGTCATTCGTAAATCGACGTGGCTTACATAATGGGTCGAATTTACCCAAACATAGTGACGTCTGTTGTACACCTCTTGAACAGTCTCTCGTTGATGAGTGGGTGCCGTCCAGTCCAACACGCACCCCTAGATGAAAGGCACTCAACCTATCTTTGTGCCGTTTCATATTGGATATCGCACCGTTCTCAGGCCTATCTGGCAATATGATATATCATAGGTATGTAATTACATTACAACTGTGATACAATAAACAATCTAACTACATGTCATTTCTGATATATTACATTAGATACCATCCACCCTTCTTTGGGCT
>Ga0307513_10009610_pt1 | contig 12215 bp, 3 predicted proteins | sample 15_EM_MG_FD_202174 | JGI IMG/M metagenome (GOLD analysis project Ga0307513, IMG submission 202174) | Populus trichocarpa ectomycorrhiza microbial communities from riparian zone in the Pacific Northwest, United States - 15_EM | ecosystem: Host-associated > Plants > Roots > Unclassified | place... | reverse complement strand
TCATTTTAAAGTACTGCTAGATTGATTGTTAACAATGCATGGGCTCCGTTATTGTAGTAGGTTAGGCATTTATGAGGGCAGATAGACTGAAGTCACAGATTCCTACGCATGTGAACTGCAAAGTTTTTCATAGGCAAAGAAAAAGGTTGCTTTATCAATATTGATTTCTCTTCTTTCCATTTTTGGCTTGCGAATTAATAGCCATATTAATTTAAACCAAGTTCTCCACCAAAAACATTGATTTTGAACCTAGGTAGCATCTATCGTGTCATGTCATGTCAGGATGGATCATTAACAAATTACACACACCAAGCATGGGTTGGATTGAAAGAAAAGGAATATAAATGAAAAAAACGCTAAATATGGATTACGTGCCATAAATATAAAAAAATTGTACTTTAGCTTTTAAACTTAAAAAATAACATATATTATATAATTTTGGTATCTCAATACTTTTAAAATTTAATTTTGATATATTTTTTTTTTAATATTTTTTAATTCCTAGTTGAGAGAGGAGAGAGAGAGAGATCATTGAATTCTATCGATAAAGAGAGAAACATGTCGTTTACATCGATTTAAGCTACCAAAACAAATGATATTTGTGTTAAATTGTTTCTTTTGATGAGGAGATTTCATATCAAGTGTGTTTTTTTTTTTTTTTTACCTTTAAAGTTCTTGAAAAAACATATTTGAGTTCAAATTGATTTTTTATTTAAGGTTGATTTTGGTATTTTGGATGGTATTTTGGTTTTTTTAGGCCATGGATAGGTTTATCATGGTCTTAAAGTATTTTATAGGTCTTTTTAGGTCAAAATGGGTTGAAAACGAATTTTTAGGTAAAAAAAAACTTAAACCCTGATTTTCCAGTCATTACAATGGCTAAAATATAGACAAGATCAGATAATGCATTGTTTGCCTCAGCAAGAGAGGTATCATCTGTTTTTTTTTTTTCAAAAGAAAATTGGGGTGGATGACATGTCATGCACCCCAAATGCAGCAAGAAAAAATAAAAGCTCATTCGCGCAAGCCCTAACAAAATAGGCCAAGCGAGCTACCCTAGCTTGTTAGGCCCGACATCACCTTACCTTTTTTTTTCTTTCCTATTTTTTTTCCAAATAATTCTTCTTCTTATATGAAAATATTTATATTTAGATTAATACCCGTTTCCTCTTTTATTTTATTTAAAGAGCCTTTTTTGAATTTTGGTTTTTCGAAGAGGTTTTATATATATATATTATAATCTTTTGTATAGATGAACTATATTCTTCAAAATAAAAAATATTTATTTTCATATAATATTCTAATATGTATAGCCTTGCATAATATTTTTTTTTATTCAATCAATTTAATATCTTTGTTTATTTCTATTATCTTTTAATCGAATAAAAAAATAATGCAATAAAAAAAGTTAGCAAAAATAATTGGATAAATATCTTGTCTTGTGAGATTAAATATTTTAGTCTACACCTGTCTCTTAATTTTTCAAATTTTATTTTTAGGTATGGTTAATGAATTTTAATTTATTTATTTATTTATTAGTATACATAGATCTCAATTTATTTGATTATATATGTGCATAAATTTTTTAATTTGCACTTATATTTTTTTAACTACATAAATACATTGAAAAAACTTGTATATATAATATTTTTTATAAAAAATAAAAATATTGAACTAATGATAAAACCACATGTTCAATTTTGATAGATTGGTAAATTGGGTTATGTCGTGCAACAATTATTAACCTTTTTCTTCTCCCGTGAGAGAGAGATAATACATTTTACTCTAAAATTGAGAACAATATTTAGAATATTTTTATTAATAAAATATTAATGATGAGACTTAATGTGTTTGGTAATAAAGTAAAAGGATATTTTTTAAAAAATACTTTTTAATTGAAAATGTATTAAAATAATATTGTTTTATATTTTTTTAATTTGTAAAATTAGCACATCAAAAATATATAAAAAAACATCTAGAAAAACATTGATTTGGTATTTTTTTCAAGTGAAAATTAGTTTGAAAAGTATTTTTAAAAATGAATTGAACCCGAGCTCTTGGAAACAATTTTTTTCTTCTTAATTTCGTGACTCTTTTGATTAAAAATAGATTATGAAACAAAAATAAAATAAAAATCTTTGCTTTAGAGTTTTAAACTTGAATGGTAAGAAAGAAAGACCAACAAACTTTCTTCAACAATGTTTATGTCTATTTCCTCAAGTTATGCAGAATAAGCGTGGCAGACAAATTGAATGCAACTTATTCTTATTATGGATAGCTCCATTATCAGTTAATGGAAGAATAGAGCAAGCTTATAAGGGTCATCCCTGGATAATCTTCCAAGGAATTTCCATGGCCCATGATGTATTAAATTTCAAGAATAGTATAAACCAAGAGATTTTTTTTTTGGACAAGCAATATAAACTGAGAATATAATCTAATTGTAACAAAGTTTCTTAATGAATCATAAAGTAGCTGGCTATATACTAAGGTCAATTCATTTCCTTGCCGTCTTGTTTGAAATCAAATTCTAGTTATATCTAAGAACAATTTTAGAAAAGTATCTTTTGCAGTAATGGGTAAGAACCCTGCGTTTTTTTAGCTCAAGGTCCTTTAGTCTTTCGTCATTTATGCCCATAGGTAACTGTGATACCTTTCTCTGAATTTCCCCTTGTCCATTTTTGGCTACCAGGCGAATTACCATTAAATCAAACAAGTCTCATGGGATTATAAATGGTAGATTTGAGTATGTATTTTTAGATTCAAACTAAATGTTTGAATGAAATCCATACATTTTATAGCTAATTCGGTTTGATTATTTTGGGAATAATATATATTTATATTCCAGTGACATGAAAACTCTCTCCTTTGAAGATAGGGCTGGAGGTTGCTTATAAAAGCAGCAGGATTTGATAGGATAGAGAATCAAAGAGAGGATTTTTCCTCGAGGAAAAAGCTGTGGTTCATCCTACCTTTTATGGCTTGTACCGTGGGGAGCAAGTGTTGCCAGCTTTTTATCACATGAACAATCCGTCATGGGGAGGCAACTGTTGGTAATTTTATCTGAGCCTTCCTTCGGTGACATAAAGTCATCTCACAAATATGGTAACTTCTTTAGAGAAAAACAAATACAGCCAGTTGGGAAAACGTCGGTGTCATTAATCACATCCAGGACTCACACTAACAGATTTAACTTTTATTTTATTTTTAAATAAAAAAAAGACATTGTTTTAACTCTTTTTTAAAAAAAAATATCTTGACTTCCAGGCTGTGACCCAGGCTTGAGCAGAGTCAAAAAAACAGGACAGGTCTAATAACACTAGAAAAGATGACCCAGTTATCATCACTGCTCCAAAATCAGGAGTGATATAATGTTAATACCCGGTTACAAAAAGATGGGACACCATTTTTCCCATTCGAGTCATTAACTTGGCTGTTGTAATCATGGCATGACATTGATTAAGAAACAACCAAAGAAAAGCTCACTTCAACCTGAATATAAGCATGGCATTGTCCGGGTGCCCAGATCCTGTCAAGTTTCAAGAAAGCTCCGATGCGCAGCCACAACTCTGAATAGTCCTATTCATTACAGTTCTCTCTTAATTTGTTGGATCCGCGAAGATACAAATACCATGCAGTTAACCATTGTGGAACAAGTTGGTGTTGCTTGAATTGAAGTTCTGGAACGTTATGTTTATCATTCCCATTATAAACCCAGTCTTGATGCTTCAACCTACTCTTGTTTAACCCTGCAGAAAACATAAGATACCAGATAAAAAGTAATCAGTAAGGTGTTGAATGATCTTTCCAAATCAAAATACAAGCTACAAATGGCAGATACAGAAATCGTTGGTAATATCTCTTACTTGCTTCAGAGAGAACTCAAACCAAGGTACTCTTTGTAACTACAAACGAGGAGCATTTTCAAGATGTGTGTACGCAGTATCATGGTGCTATATTTCTTCCAGAAAGTATGTAACGATGGCTGCTCCTGTACAAAATTCATTTATCCTCGTCACTGCTTGCAAGGAGGCTACTGACACCAACTCAAATGGTAAAAGCCAAAGTTTATTTTCTTGATAGTCAGGACAGCAAGTTCATAACTTTCAGTAGATCCTAGAGTTCCAGATGGGCTTCGGTTCAACCTCCACCAAACACCTGGGAATGTCTTGTTAGACAACATCACGAAACTAATTCAAAATTCTATCAGAAATTACCAATTCTTAAAGTCTCCCTCCTCTAAGTTCAATGGCAAAGAAGAATTTATAGCCCAAATCATATAGTTTGTGCCCGTGAACTCAATTTTTCAAATGGCAAACTCTATCTTAGAAGGGAATAACTGTTGTAGAATATATGGAATTGAGAAAGATGAACTGGAAAGCAAACTTGCAATTTCAAGCACGCTTTCCATTGCAAAATGGAAACGAGAGCGAAGGAGTAATTTACTATCTGGGAACAGGAATTAATTTTCCATCATTCAAAGCAAAAACCAGAGGAGAAAAGGCTGTTTAAGATTTAAGCCAAGTCAATCCAAAACCAGCAACTTATAGCAGATCAAATCAAGCTCACATAAAAAAGGCAGGATTCAGACACAATTAAAGGAAGATGGAAAAAAAAAAAAAAAGCAGTGTTGCCTCAGCTTGGATTTTTCAAATAGTAAACATAATCATTAAGATATTGACTGCAATGAACAATGCACTACCTATAAATGTGAGAATATATACTTCCATAATCACATCATTCAACTTGCTAATATCACATGTTAATAGTTATTAGCTGACATACTTCAGCATTTTCACAATAAGCTTAAAAATCTTCAAAGTTAAAAAGTTAAATCTTTCAGGCAAATTTATCAGGAAAACTCGTATCAAAGCATTATTTTTACCATATGGAAACCTGATAGGACCTATTTCATGGTTCCTGGAATTTCCCGAACAGGTAAAACTAGAACAATGGCAGCCTAGAAAACCTGCTTATTGAACTTAACAGCATCTATAAAAAATACATACCTCTGGAAAAATCATATGCAAGACTTTAGGATCCCCACAAGCAGAAAATAGCCAACATCATAAACTGGATCCCAATTTCAAATGCAAGGACTGTGACTTGCCAGCCAAATTGCTCCCTGGCATTTCAAACTAGTAATTTTGCACTGTCCTAGCAGGACTCCGGATCTCCAAAGAGGAAAGTCTCTTGTTTCCAGCCAACCACTTCCGATACAGCTGAAATGCCCTATCAGGCTCCTTCATTTTGCAGTACTGCTTAATTAGTATTTGAAATGGAACGTGATCAATTAGTAAACCAGATTTCAATAACTTGGCTAAAAGTTCCTCTGCCTCCTTGGTGTTATACTTCACACAGTAACCTCTAATTAGCTCAGTGTAAGTTATCATGTCTGGATTACATCCCCCTCTAAGCATTTCATCATATAATTGAAGAGCATAATGAATGTGTCCTGCATTAGCAGCTGCACCGATCAAAAGATTGTAAGTAACCACATCCGGAAAAAGGCCCTTTAAAAGCATATCCTTTTTCAGAAAATATGCATACAAAATGTTTCCTATTTTTACTTGTGCATGGATCAATGCATTGTAAGTGAACACATTTGGTACAACACCAAAAGACAACATACGATCTCTGATGGCAAATGCATTACAAATATCTCCACATCTCCCATAACCATCAATTATGAGGTTCCACACAAGAGGCTCTGGTATCATTGATTTCTCTAACATACAATTAAGATAACCATTAGCCTTATCTACATCCCCACAAACACATAGGCCTTGAATTATTAATTTATACGAAACCTCATCTGGAGCAACTCCCATTCTTAACATCACATCATGTATGTAACAAGCCTCATCAAGCTTTCCACTCTTGCAAAGGCTAGATACAAGAGTGTTATATGTGAAGACATCAGGCAGTAGACCCATTTTAAGCATTTGACAAGAATAGCTATATGCAAGTTTCATGTCTCTGGCTAAACAGAATCCGTGGATAAGAACATTATATGAGATAACATCCATTGGGGTACCCTCCTCCACCATTGAATCCCAGATACCAAGCGCCTGAACTATATCTCCACTCTTGATAGAACAATCCATAAGTATAGTTGAGGTGATAACATTTGATGTTGCCTTTTCGTCATCATCTAATATCTCTCCAAGAAGCTTCTTACCTTCAGTTAAAAGGTCCTTCTTGCAGAGTGCATGCAAAAGTGTGTTGAAAGTAACTCTATTTGGTTTGGTACCACTATTAGCCATAGAAGAAAACAGATGTAATGCTTTATCAACCTTATCAAGAAGACAATAACCTTTGATAAAAGTATTATATGTGGCGCAGTTGGGAGATGGACCCTTGTCTAGCATCTCCCTAATAAGCCAATCTGCCTTCTCCAACTCAATCATTTTGCACAGTCCATTCACCATATAATTGTGTGTCAGCACATCGGGAACAAAACCTTTCTGAATCATTTTACTCCTTAGCCATAAAGCTGGTCCCAACTTACCCCCCAGACACAAATCCTTGATTATAGCTTCATTTCCTGCACAATTAACATCCAGCGCACATCCTGTAATGCCTTTCTTCACCAAAGAGATATCATCCCTGTATGACTTAGAGAAACAAAAATATATAAATATCTATGTTCTGATTCTCAAACTATTATCATTCACAACTCATGTAAACTAATCACCAACAAAACATTCAGTTCAAATAATCAAAAGCTATCATTCAACAATCAATCCCACCCCATATAAAAAGCTGACAAATTGAAGTCTAACAGACATGAAAAAAAAAAAACCTTTCAAATTAAACAAGGAGATTTATCAAAACAGCCCAGTAATTACATCCACTACATTTATCATTTATGAATTATCCACTTGCATAAACTATCACCAAGACACCAGCACAACATTCAGCTGAAATAATCAAAAGCTCTCATTCAACAATCAATCCTCACCCCATATGACAAGTTCACAGCAGTGAAGTCTAACAGACATGAAAAAGCTAGACTTCAAACAAAACATTTCAACTAAACAAGGAAATTTATGGAAACGGTCCAATAATTACATCCACCACATCCATTAAGTATCCATCTTGCATTTTCTGCTTCACAAAAATACCAAGGCAATTATAGAGATTTTTACATCTTGGGTTGCACAACATCACCTAAAAGAAAATCTACAGTAAAAGTACCCTCCTAATTATGCCTTTAAAATACTGTAAATTTACGTAGCAAACATCCACACTCCAAATTATAATTCAAATCCTAACAAACAAGAAACAAAACCAACAACAACAACAATGAAATCAAAAGCTGACCTCATCGATTTCAAACGATCCAAACTACCCTTAAGCATTGAATCCAATACATTAAAAACTAGTGGGTCTCCTCCTCCACCATCGCCTTGCTTATTATTCGAAAACTCATCACCAACAACAGCATCCATGCCTTGCCCACCAGTCCTCCTTCACATTTACCAACATTTTTCTTATTACAAAACACATTAACATAAAAAAAAATCCTAAACATTAACAAAAACAGCATTACCTTAAATCTGGATCTAAAACGGGCTCACAGGATAAGACTCCACAGAATAAATTAGTAACATTGTGCTTGAAACTCTCAATGGTTTTTTCAAAAAATCGAAGCAGCAAAACTTGTGCTGATACTGTCGTTGTCGATGATTCCCCAAAAGATATGCATAACTATAACAAAAACTCAAGAAGTCAAATTTAAAGAAAGAAAAAAAAACAATCAAGAAATGATTAAAGAATATTAGTGAGAGCTCACAGCCATGGTTTTATGCTTCTCTATCTCTTTCCGTATAAATTACTGCTTCAAATGAATCAAAATAAAACACCCATCAATCTTTTTGAAGGGTTAAAGGCAAATGTGTAGCGCTTTTTGTCAAAAAACCCTCACTCTTTCGCTCAGCCTCCCTAGATGCTCTGTGATCGTTGAGCTTAAGCTATGGTATTGTTTTGGGTCTGACCCAGTCGTCTATGGGCTTAGGGAAGGTGAGCCCAAAATCAATATTTTTCCATCTTTTCTTATTACTAGTTTTACTTCAGAAAAACAATAATCAGAATATTTTCAATAAATATTGATAGATACCCCCCTTGAAGTTTATAGAATTTCTATAAAATATATGTTTTATACATAGTTTTAAATTAAGAGTACGGTCAGGTTTTAAATTATCAGGTTTTAGATTTAAAATTAATCAGGTTTCATATAAATTTATCGGAATAGTTCAATTCTTTTAAGAAATAATTTTATATTCTAATATTATTCAAAATAAATAAATGTATTTGGACTCATTGTTTATCATTTGATTAATTATTTTTTTTATTAAAAATGTTTTGAAAATACGATGACTTTGGTTGCCGCGGTAAAATTTTCTTTTTCTTTTGCCACGCCACACATAAATAATTGCATGGGACCTATAAAACTCACAAATTTGATATCAGTATTCAAGATAACACTGCAAACTTTATTAATATTATTTGATATGTTTTTTAAAAATATATATTAAAAAAAAATATTTTTTACACATAACACCACCTAAAGATTATCAATGGGTTACTCAACATATTATAATAGTAGTATTTGCTCATATACTTCATTGAGATCATGATAATAACATATATTTGTTCCCTTAGAAGCAAGCACGCTGGAATAGCTCAGTTGGTTAGAGCGTGTGGCTGTTAACCACAAGGTCGGAGGTTCAAGCCCTCCTTCTAGCGATAAGTATTTTATTTTGTTTTGTTTTTGTCACCAACAAAACAACGTCGCACTGTTTCAAATTCTAGAATCTAGAGATTAGCTGGCTGGGCAGATTAGATATTTATTTATTTATCGCGGTAAAGAAAAAATGATGCTTTTGTTTTTTTAATAAAAACTGATTTAAAAAAAAAAGAAATTAGTTTTAATTAGGTCAAATAATATTAACTCTTCTTATTATAAATTAAAAAAATAAATTATAAGGCATCTGACACATCTTTCTATTCATTGGAGTAGTGTAATTAATTTTTTACCATTGAAAAAGAAAAACTAATTACGCTTCCAATTGGGATTACAATTGTTTTTTTCAAAATGATACTTTAGTCATTGCAAAATAGATTTGGGACATTAATTTGAACACTTTTTTTATTATATTAAAATGATTATTTATCCTTTTAAAAAACAAATATTAAGCTTTTATAGAGGGAATTTTTAGTCTTTTAAAAATAATTTACACAATTAAATTACGTTCATATCGTTTTGGAGAGAAATAAAATGAACATGCACAGGGGTTCTAAAATTACAAAATTATCTTTGGAATCTAAAAAAACAAAGGTTGCTTTCAAGAGTATCTTAGTTTTTTTATTCTGATTTGATTGTTATTTTTAATTTGGTTAGGATTTGTATAATAATTTTATTTTATTAAATATTATTAAAAAAAAAAGTTGCTCATGTGTTAGTGCATGATGGTCTTCGCACCATTCAGATGATGCGTGTAGTCCCTTCCGATTACCAAAATCCTGTATTTGTGGCGGCGTTAGGAGTGACAAGTCGTTTTCTTTCTAACAGTGTGACACGTGTTTATGGAGAAGTTTTTTTTATCCCGAATTCGAGTTAGTCAAGCTAACATAGGTTAGCTTGGATTTTCATTCTCAAATTGTTTATTTAACTTTTAGTTTTTTTTTGCTAGGTCCATCTTTTGAAAGTTTATTTATTTTTTATCCCGATCTAATGTTGCGAGTGACGGGCCGGTCGAGTTAATTTATTATGACTTCTTTTCAATTTTATTATTTTGCATTAAATTATTTTCCCTTGAGATTTATCAATTTTTTGCTTCTTTTATTGTTTTGTTATTTCAAATGCGGGTTAGTCAAGTTAACTCAGGTCAAGCTGCATTTTCTTATTTTCTTATTTTACTTTGGTCTTTTTTGTTAGTTTTTTCTTTTGAAAGTCTTCTTTTTTTATCTTGATCTCATGTTGCGAGTAGTGGTTTGCTCAAGTTAACTCAAGTTGTCTCAAATTGTTTTCCTCGATTTTCTTATGAGTGTTTTTTTTTTTATCATTTTGCATTAAATTATTTTTCCTTGAGTTTTGTTATTTCTTCACTTTTCTTTATATTTGGTTATTCCAAGAGCGGGTTGGTAAAGTTAATCCGGTTTAGCGTGGTTTTTTTATGCTTTTTTATTGAACTTTTGTTTTGTTTTACTAAATTCTTCTTTTAAAAATCTTTTTATTTAATCTCCATCTCATATCATGGATTACGGATTGTCAAGTTAACCTGACTTTACTCAGATTTTTTTATTCAATGTTATATTTTGTTTTCATATTTAACATTTATTTATTAGATTTCGAATTTTACAACTTTTTTTAGGTTGTTTTGATCTTACATTACAAATTAAATTTTAATAAATTTAATTTGATTTATCTCGGATTACCTTCACCTAAATATCTTTTTTAGTGCTGGCAAAAATTTGGCCCAACCACGATGCAACATGGGCAACCTAACTAATTTTTTTTATGAAACCTAGTGGAGCTTCCTGCCAAACTAAATTAAGTTTAATAACAGTGAACAAGATTTATGGAAAAAAATAATCTATTCGTAGATGTAAATATATCTTTAAAAAGTTCATTAATTCGTAATGTAATGATACTAAATTGATTATTAATAATTTAAATGAAAATATGTATTAAATCAAATCAAATAACTTATTATTCAGAGACCAGGCGAGTGATGTGGAATTTGTTTTACAGAAACTAATGTTATTTTGCCCATAAATAGATTAGAGGATTGTTTAAAATTTGTTTTTTTATGTGCGTGTCTCTTTACATAATGTTTTGTATAATGCAGCGCTCACCTTAAGTAGATGGTTTTGCCCATCAAATATATGTAACTCCTGCGATATGCTTTCAAAGAGCTATTTCAATGAATGAAATTTCATTAAAAACTTAGAAGTGTAGTTTAATTTTTCAGAATTTAAGTTTGATTTTTAGAGATTTTATAAATTTTAAAGTTATTAAAAATTTAAATAGTTATTAATTTTAAAATTTATAAAATTAATTGAGATACCTCAAAGCTAATCCGAATAATTATATTAATATAAAAAATAAAATTGATTAGCGGTCTGAAATTGAAAATAGAAACGAATGTTCTTTCTCCCATTTCTCTTATGCACGTTGCTCCACCCTTTCTTCTATCATATTCTCTCTAATTGTGCCCTAAATCAGAATCATTTACTCTGTTGAATGCTTTTATATTGGTTGTGTTGCAGGTTATTTTCTGGTGAGCGAAGAGCTTCCACATCGTCCAATTTTGCTTGACTTTGGGCTGACAAAGAGAATATCAAGCTCTATGAAACAATCACTAGCTAAAATGTTTCTTGCTACTGCTGAGGTTTGTGAAAATTTTCCTGTCAGTGTACTGTCAATAATGCATCATAATCTGAGAGCATCTATGTAACAGATCTGATGATTGATTGTGCCGGTTCTTAGATAGGATATCATTTTTAGCATGAGTAATTCTGCCCGGTATGTAGTAATTTAAGGCAAACTTAATGCAAAATGCTTTTTGTGGTTGGTTACAAAATGCCGCATGTTGTCTTGCAGAAAACTCAAACTCAACGAAAATATTGCTAATATTTGGCCAGAATTTGGAACAAACGGAAAGAATCTCATCAAGGTGTGAAAGTTTATTTCCCAAGACCTGCTAAACCTTCCAGATTACCACCCGAAGCTCTTTTGTATGCTCGCTTATTTTATTTTTTTCCTGTTTAGGTCCACCACGTTCTTAATCAGACATCTGGTTTGCAAAATGCTTTGGCCAACTTCAGAGAAGAAAAATCCTTTGCTAATGGCTGACTGGGATGAATGTCTGAAACGGATTGCTAAGTCAGCACCTTAGACTGAACCTTATCTGTCTTTTGGCTGGCTTCGTGGTGGAATAATCGAGGTACAATCCCATGCTCAAGTGTTTGAACATGAAAGAACCACGAAGCTGATGTCTGCATTTTTTTTTTTTTGAATTGCTTTATGATTGGAATGTCTGATCTGCATCTGTTTTCGGAGGGAGCTTGATTTGTCCTGCATTTTAATAATGTGCTTTAATGAAACAGCATGCCTCTGGGAAGAAATTTCAGGAGATCCTTGAAGAAGCAATAGTTCGACCTCTCAACATTGAAGGCGAGCTATATGTTGGAATTCCTCCAGGTAT
>Ga0307513_10009609_pt1 | contig 12215 bp, 13 predicted proteins | sample 15_EM_MG_FD_202174 | JGI IMG/M metagenome (GOLD analysis project Ga0307513, IMG submission 202174) | Populus trichocarpa ectomycorrhiza microbial communities from riparian zone in the Pacific Northwest, United States - 15_EM | ecosystem: Host-associated > Plants > Roots > Unclassified | place... | reverse complement strand
TTCTTCCATGGTGATGTTGTTGGGTTTAAGCGCGACAGCGTTTTCATTCACGGCAATGAATTCCGCGAACGTGCCGACGCGGCGATCCGGCGCACGCGAATAGACTTCATCCCCTACTTTGAACTGCCGAACTCGCGATCCGACCCGAGTCACGACCCCGGCCACGTCATGACCCAGCACCAGCGGCATGCGGTAAGGCAGGATCAGTTTGAACTCGCCGCTTTTTATTTTGGAGTCCAGCAAGTTCAGACCTGCGGCGTGAACTTCGATCAGGACGTCGTCGTCCCGCAGCTCGGGCACCGGCATTTCGCCGAGTCGCATCAGATCCTTCTTGCTGTACCGATCAATAAGGAATGCCTTCATGATGTTTTCTCTGATGTCTGCTGTAGCTCGCGCGTGTCCACCTCACGCCTACTACCGAGTCTCAAGCCCTTTCTGACCCCGTCGTCCACTAGGGCAGCAGGCGCAAACCTGCGAAGCAATCGCAGGCGCCTGGCGAGCTTGCCGGCTGTATATCGGAGCTTCGGATGCGCGGCGCTAGCTGCCTTCAGCACGACATCGGCCACCACCGTCGGATCGTCTGCAGTTGCCATCACCTCCTTTAGCACCTTGTCCAGGAGCGCGCGAGCTTCGCGATACTCATCGAGCTTCGAGTCGGGAGCCAGAAAGTTCGCGTCGAACTGCGTCTTCGTGTAGGCGGGCTCGATCACCGAGACCCGGATGCCCCGTGTGCGCAACTCGTGATCCAGCGACTCCGAATAGCCTTCGACCGCATGCTTGGTGGCGGAATAGAGGGCCCCGTAGGGCATCGGAAGGAAACCGAGCACCGATCCGATGTTGATGATGCGGCCGTTGCCCTGGCGCCGCATGTGCGGCACGACGGCACGGGTCACGCGGATAAGCCCGAAGAAGTTGGTCTCGAAGATCGCCTTGGCCTGATCGATCGAACTCTCTTCCGCTCCACCGGGCGCGACACCGAAGCCGGCATTGTTCACCAGCAGGTCGATGCGGCCTTCCAGTCGAATCAGCTGATCGACGGCCGCTTCGACCGATTCGTCGCTGGTCACGTCTAGCGGCAGCATCGCGAAAGACCGCTGGCCCGCTGGAGCGGCGCGTCTGCTGGTGCCATAGACCTTGTAGCCCGCCATTGCGAGCCGCTGCGCGGTGGCTTCGCCGATGCCGGATGAGGCGCCTGTTACTAGGGCGATGGATGTTTTGGTTTTCATGGGAGTGCCTTTAGTAGATTGGTAACGAACGCCGGTGCGATGGCGACCGTTGGAGCGGAAGGAAGATGCATCCACGCATTTTTATGATGATCGTCATATTAAAGATCGAACGCATAGGCGGGGTTCTAATGCGGGATTAATCCTGGGTCGGAGCGAGCTGTTTCAGCGCCGCCTCGCGCAGCGCATCGGAAAGCTTGGGTTCGTCGACGGCGCGCGCCAGTACCAGTGCGCCAACCATCGTCGAGACGATAAATAGCGCGCGCTCGTGTGCGCCCGGCTGTCCCCAGTCGGGCGACTGACGCGCGACGAGGTCGATCATCTCCTTGATCCGGCGCGTGGCAGCACGCCTAACCTCGGGCGCCTGGCGTGGCATCTCGGATCCCAGGGCGGCGATAGCGCAGCCGGTCTCAATCTCTTCGAGATGCTCCTTAGAGAGATAGGCCTGCATCATGGCCGGAAGCACTTGCTGCGGCAGCACGCTGGCGGCGATGCGCTCCATCATCTCCACGCTTTCACCGCCGGCTCGGTCGGCGGCTTCGGCGAGCATCGCCTCACGCGACGGGAAATGGGCGTAGAAGCCGCCGTGCGTCAGGCCGGCAGACTTCATGATGTCGGCGACGCCGGTGCCGTTGTAGCCGCTACGCCGAATGGCGCGGGCAGCAGCCTCAACGATGCGATCATGAGTGCCTTCTTTGGATCTGGGAGCAGTTCGTTTCATATTATGGTCATCATATTGCATTTTGACGCATTGTACAAATGGTTTTTTGCGGCCGGTTTGCTGTTCCAGAGAGCGCCCTTTCGCGGACACTGACCCCGGCATTACGCCGAATTCGCAGGAAGCGTCCTGCCCCCCTGGCTGGCAACTCCTGCTACAAAACCAGGTAATCCTCGCTCTTTACCCTGAACCCTGGCGACGAAGGCGATTGCGGTCACGGTATGCGGGGCCGGCTGCCCGTACGCTATTTAAAATATGCCCTACCCATGCCCGCCATGAAATCCAGCGCTGTTCCCTCCCCTACCGGCGACGACGACAGCGACAGCTCCATCGAACGAGGGGAAAACGTGCGATGACCAGGCTGAGGTCGGGTATGGCGGAAGCGGCGGACGCGGCCGCCGCTTCCGCACGAACCGAGGACGAGGCCAGCCGACTGCTGCAGGCTTCAACGCCCGCCGAGGTGGCAGAAGTACTGCTGCGAATCGATCGCCAGGCTACCGTGCTGTGGTCGACGCGCTGGCCGCGCGATGTCGCCTGCCACCCGGCAGCGCCCGACGCCACCACTCTGGCCGAGGCGGTTGATCTCGTGGTCAAGGCGCGGGCCGGCGGCCTGTTGCCGTCCTACCTGCGCATCCTCCACGACGACGGCGACCAGATGGTGGCGGTTCTGCACTGCCCGGCCGGTTGCCCCGACCGGCTGGAGCCGATAGCGCGCCGCCTGGGCGAAGTGCTGACGATATTGGGGATGCAGCAAAGCGTGTCGCTGCTGGAACAGGCGGAAATGCTGCAGCGCTCGCTGTATGCGATCGCCGACATGGCCGGCTCCGACCTGGACATGCCGGACATGCTGCGTGGCCTGCACCGCATCGTTTCAGACCTGATGTACGCGGAGAATTTCTACATCGCCCTGTACGACAGCGAGCGCGACAGTCTGCGCTTCCTGTATTTCGCCGATGTGGTCGATACCCAGGAACTCAACCCCGACCAGGAAATCCCGCTGGCGCAGATCGAACGCGGCCTGACCTGGTACCTGGTCCGCGACCGCAAGCCGTTGATGGGTTCGGCCGAGCAGCTGAGCACACAGGTCTCCGGCCCGTTGCGCTTGCACGGCGCCGACAGCAACGACTGGCTCGGGGTACCGATGATGCGCGAAGGGCGCGTGCGCGGGGCGTTGGTCGTGCAGAGCTACCTGGAGGGAACGCAATACACCACGGCGGAAATGAGCCTGCTGGCGTTCGTCGCCGAGCACGTCCTCACCGCGCTGGAACGAAAGGCCTCACAGGCAGAGCTGGAACGCCGGGTCGAGGAACGCACACGGCAATTGGCCGAAACCAATGTCGAACTCCGGCGCGAGGTGATCGAACGCGAACGCGGCGAACGCCTCCAGGCAGCGCTGTACCAGATCGCCGCGCTTACCAATGCCGAGGACACCAGCACGCATTTCTACCAGCATGTGCACGCTATCGTCGGCGAACTCATCAATGCCAGAAACTTCTATATTGCGCTGGCCTCCGAGGACGGCAATACCGTGTCGTTCCCTTATGCGGAAGACCAGCAGGAGAACGATTGGAGCGCACGCTCGCACAGGCGCGGCCTGACCGAGTACGTCCTGCGCACCGGCAAACCGCAGCTGGTCGACGTCGCCCGCGTGCAGGCCTTGATCGAGGCCGGCGAAATCGAACCCGGGATGACGGCCAAACCAACGCTCATGTGGCTGGGCGCCCCCTTGCTGGGCGCGGACGGCCCGATCGGTGTGGTGGCGGTGCAGAGTTACGACGCCGAGGTGGATTTCGACGAACGCGACGCGGAACTGCTGACCTTCGTGTCCTACCAGCTCGCCAATAGCATCCAGCGCCGCATGGCCGCCGATGCCTTGAAGGAGGCCAACGCCTCGCTGGAACAGCGGGTGGAGAAACGGACCGGCGAGTTGCGCGAACAGATCGCCGTGCGCGAACAGGTCGAGGCGCAATTGCAGCATCAGGTCATGCACGACGCGCTGACCGGATTGCCGAACCGCATCTACATGCGGGACCGCCTCGAACGCGGCATCGCCCGTCTGCGCCGCGACCCGGACCAACGCCTGGGGCTGCTGTATATCGATGTCGACCGCTTCAAAGTGGTCAACGACAGTCTGGGGCACCTTGCCGGCGACGAAGTACTGGTGGAAGTCGCCCGGCGCCTGGCGGGTTGCGTGCGCGAGCCGGACATGGTCGCGCGCCTGGCCGGCGACGAGTTCGCGATTCTGATCGAGCAGGTGCAACTGCCGGAAACGGCGTCCAAGATCGCGCAGCGCGTGCTGCAGTCGATGCGGGCGACGATGACCGCAGGCGACCGGGAGCTGCAGGTTTCCATCAGCGTCGGCATCGCGATCATCGACGACAGCTACGACTCCGCCGACCGCATCCTGCACGACGCCGACCTCGCCCTGTATCGCGCCAAGGCCGCGGGGCGCAACCGCTTCGTGCTGTTCGACGACGCCATGCAGCACCCCGCGATGGGCGTGCTGGATCTGGAGCAGGCGCTGCGCGATGCGCTGCTCAACGACGAGTTCATACCCTACTTCCAGCCGTTAGTGCGTCTGGCGGATGACGTCGTGGTCGGTTACGAGGCGCTGCTGCGCTGGCAACATCCGCAACGCGGGGTGTTGGCGCCCGGCGAGTTCCTGCAGGTGGCCGAGGACAGCGGGCTGATCGAAGCGATCGACTGGCGCATGTTCCGGTTGGCCCTGGAATGCAGCCGCGACCTGGTGCGCGAGGGCGCCTACATCACCCTCAACGTCTCCCCGCGCCTGTTCCAACAGGGAGACTTCGACCGGCAATTGCTCGACCTGACCCTGGAGATCGGATTCGATCCCAAGCGCTTGCGGCTGGAAGTAACCGAAGGCACTTTACTCGGGGATCCCGAAGCCATGGTGGCGGTGCTGAGGCGTTTGCGCGAGGCCAACATCGAAGCGGCGCTGGACGATTTCGGCACCGGCTACTCCTCGCTCGGGCACGTGCATCGCTTCCCGCTGAAGATGATCAAGATTGACCGCAGCTTCATCGCTCCGTTCGCGGACGGGGTATCTCCGCGCAGTTCGGCGGTGATCGGGGCGATCCTGGCCCTGGGCCACGCGCTGGGCGTCGAGATCGTGGCCGAGGGCATAGAAACCCAGCACCAGCGCGAGGTGTTGACCGCGATGGGATGCGACTACGGCCAGGGCTATTTGTTCGGGCGGCCGCAACCGGTGGATCATTGGCTGGTCGGGCAGTGACACGAGGGTCCGGTGCCCTCTCCACCTGATTCAAGACGCCTGCCGCCGAAGCCTGCGATAAGTCTTCAATATTCCCGGCGATACCATCCGGCGGCCGCGACCCCTGCGGACTCTTCAAGCTGTCCGCATCCCGCTTAGGGAGCGCGGCCAGCATTGCTCACCCCGATATCTCGCGCACCGCCCGCACCGCGCGCTGCACTTCCTCGGGCGTGTTCACCAGGCTCGGCGCAAGCCGCGCGTAAGTAATGGCGTAGGGACTGGTGCTGGCGACGATGTTGCGCGCCAGCAATTGCTTCACCACGTCGGTGGGTTTGATGCCTTCCACTTCGAAGGAGACCAAACCGGCGGAAAGATCGCCGGACTTCGGCGTGTGGATCTTCACCCGGCGATTTTCGGCAAGACCGGCCTTGCACTGATCGTTGAGGCTGCGGATGCGCGCCGCCACTCGCGCCGGTCCCATCTGCTGGTGCATGCGGAACGCCGCGGCGGTCGCCCATTGATGATCGTAAGCGACGAAACCGCCCGGGCTCATGCGGCTGGCGTTGTTGGGCGACGCGGGTTTCTCGCCCTTCTCCCACGCCGTGTACTGGTCCAAATCGCTGAAGCTGGGAATCATCGGATGCAGCCGCGCCCAGTTGTCGGCGCTGGCCCAAACCAACCCGGTGCCGCGCGGGGCGAACATCCACTTGTGCGTGCCCGCGCAGAAATAATCGCAACCCATGGTGGCGATGGTTTCGTCGGTACTGCCCAGGCCGTGCACGCCATCCACCACCAGCAGCAGCGGTGCGCCGTTGCGTGCGCGCAAAGCGGCGGAGATCTCGCGGATGGGCAGGCGGATGCCGCTGCTGGAATGCACCCAGGTCAGGCCGATCACGCGCGTCTTCGGGCCGATCCCTGCCAACAAGGCGGCGATCAGCGAATCGGTGGTGGCGCTGGCCGCATCGGTGAACAAGGGAATCTTGCGCATGCTGGCGCCAGTGCGTTCGGTGGCCAGGCGAATGGATTCGTGGTGCGAGTAATGATCGTGCGTGGTGCACAACACTTCATCGCCGGGCTTGAGCGGCAGGCCGTGGTAAACCAGGGCCAGGCCGGTGGTGGTGTTGGGGGTCAAGCACACGTCCTCCGCGCGGCCGCCCAGGTAACCAGCGATCTCGGTCCGTACTTGCAGTGGCACGTTGTGCGCGTCGTCTTCGAACAGTCCGCGCTCGATCACCAGGAAGGGATTGGCATCGATGGCGCGGCGGTAGCCTTCGATCGCTTCGCGCACCGGCGCCGGATGGCTGGCGATGAAGAAGCTGGCGAAGTGCATATAGGCCGGATCCAGCACGAACTGCGCGCGCACCTTGTCCCAATCGGAGAGGTCCAGCGAGGCAGGAGTTTCGGCAGCGAGTGCGGATAGCAGTCCGGCCGGAAGCAGCGAAGTGGCGGCCAGCGCCGTGGGTGCGGTGAGGAAACTGCGTCGGGTAAGGCCCATGTCGAAGATCTCCGCGGATTGGCCGGGACGGCCATCAAGAACTTCAACGCGCTGGCGTGAAGGCAACGGACACCGAAAAGAGGGGATCGCGGGCCGCTCCCGCCTTCCGGCCTACCAGCGCTTCGGCAGCATCTTGGAAAAAACGAGCCGTTTTTGTTCATCTCTCGCCAAGAATCCTCCGCGTATCAGGTCGCGAAGAATGTGGTTGATCATTTCCCGTGTGGCGCCCACTCGATCTGCGATCTCCTGCTGGGTCAGGGTTACCGGCACCACGCGGATATCCCCCTCGTTCAATGCAACCTGATTCAGTAGGTCGACCGTACGTTCGTAAACGTCATGCAGCGCCAGGCTCTTGCTCAGCTGGGTGGCATGGCGCAATCGCGCTATCAGTTTGTAGACCAGGCATTCCGCGAACTCCGGATAGGTCTTCATGAAACCGCGGATCGCCAGGTGATCGACCACGATGCATTGCGAATTGACGACGGCTTTCACCGATGCCGACCTGAGCCCGCCATCGAGGAAAAGCTCTCCGAAGAACTCTCCGGGGTGGAGGATGTTGTAAACCAACTCACGACCTTTGTCGTCCTGGGTGAAGACTTTGAGCTGGCCGGCGATAAGAATGTAGAGCGCGTCGGAGACTGCGCCTTCCTCGATCAGCAGCTCGTTTCGGCCATACCACTTGGCATCCCCGCACAGCGCCAGCTGTGAGAGTAGTTCTGGCGAAAGATTGTTGGAGCTGTCTTCTTGCATGGCGCGCGCTGCCATCTGCTCCGTCCCCGGGGCTGGAAGCATAGCTCAAGTCGGACGACGCCTCGTTTCCACGTCCCGGGGCCCATACGACTGTCTGGTCGGGCTGTGCAATATTGCGGGCCCTCTCGGCGAGTGCTCCTGCGACTTTCTACGCCGATTCGGCGTGCCGCTTCAGTTCCCGCTTCTCGAACCAATGGTCGGCGTAGGGATTGCCGTTGTATCGGGGAATTTCGCGGTAGCCGTTGCGGGTGTATAGCGCGTGGGCCTCCTTCAGGGCGCGGTTGGTGTCCAGTTGCAGCGTATCCAGACCCATCTGTACCGCATGCCGCTCTAGCGCATCGAGCAAGCGCTGGGCGATGCCCAGGCCTCGGGCATCGGGCGCCACCCACATGCGCTTGATCTCGCCAACCCTGGGCGCGGTCACTTTCAGCGCGCCGCAACCGAGCGGACGCCCATCCAGTTGCGCGATCAGGAATAGCCCCGCAGGCGGCACCAATTCTTCGGGATTGGCCGACACCGTGCGCGCCGGATCGAATCCCGTCTCGAAGCGTTCTTCCAGTTCGTGGAAATACGCCTCGAAGCACGCACGGGCGTCCGCGCTGGCGGGATCCGCGGGTTCGATCGTCACCGCCGATGCGCGCATCAGCCGCTCCACCTCCGCCATCGCCGCGATCATGCGCTCGCGCTGCGCCGCACCTAGCGAAGCTAGCAACGAAGTCGCGAAATCCTGAGAATGGCGATCGAGCGCGTCGAATTCCCGCAGCCCTTTCCGGGTCAGCACCGCCCGGCGCACCCGGCCATCATCGGCCGCACGTTGCGAATTCACCAGGCCCTGCGCCTCCAGCGAACGCAGCATGCGGCTGAGATATCCCGAGTCCAACGACAGCCGTGCGCGCAAATCACGCAGGTCCGCACCACCCCTGCCGATCTCGAACAACAGCCGCGATTCGCCCAGCGGACGGCCGCGGCTGAGGTAGTCGTCCGACAGCACTCCGATCCGCTGAGTAACGGTCCGGTTGAAGCTGCGGACTTGCTGGATTTGCTGCTCGTCCATTTATCTGACTTTAGTCAGACAAATGGACCGTGTCAACATCCGAACCTGCCCTGCCTGCGGGACCGGAAATTCGCGGGTCAGGCGTGCGCCAACATGAAATCGATCGCCGCGCATACCGTCGCCACTTGCGCGGCATTGCATTGCTCGGGCGTGGCGCGAGGGCTGTCGGGATAGACCTCGGTGGTGGTGGTGTAGCGGGCGTTGGTGATGCCTGCGCACAGGCCCAGCCGCTTGAACGCGTAGTTGATGACGCCCGGGGCGACCACCGGCGAGCCGATGATCTGGCCGTCGCCATCAGACGGGGCGATATGGGTAACCTTGGCGACCGCCGCGATCACCGCCTGCTGGAACTCCGGTTGCGGATTCTCGCTATCGGCGCACAGATAGAAGCCATCGGGGATTTCACCGGGCTCGTACGCCACGCCGTCGCGGGCGGCTAACGCCGGGCGGAACTCGGATTCGTCGGTATCGGTGGTCTCGTGAAGATCGATATGCAGGCCGATGCGATCGCGGAGCGGCGCGATCAGGCGCATGAGCGCGGCCGATTCCTGCGCCGGGCTATCGGCGCGGAAGGAACGGTTCGGGTCCACCGCATCCGGGTTCCAACGGTGAATGCGCTCGTAGGCCCACGGGCTGACGCAGGGAACAACGATCAGGTTGACCCGTCCCGCATAGCGCGATGCATGCGCGTCGACGAACTGCAATGCGCCGTGCACGCCGCTGGTTTCATAACCATGCACGCCGCCGGTCACCAGCGCGCAGGGAAGTTCGTCCCGCCACTCGCGGCTCTTGATCGCGAACAGTGGATAGACGTCGGCACCGTAGTCCAGGCGACCGTACTCCACCACGTCGAAACGCGAGCGCAGCCCTTCCACCACGCGCAATACATCCGCCTCATAGCTGCGCTGGCGGCTCCGCCGCGACCGCCAGTCCGCCGCCTCGGTCGGGCCCCAGGGTTGACCGGGCGTGCCGATGGGATAGAAGGCCTGGGTCGTCATCTAATTGCTCGCTCTGTTGATGTCAGCCGGAAGAATGCGAAGAATTTTACCATCGCGACCGCTACAGCCTTGGGTGCCCCATGCAGCGCAGGTCCGGAAGTCGCTCCAACGGCGCTCTTGTCGATTCCGCTCCCGCTGGTTCGTCGTCAGCAAGAGCATCGCTTCCTCCCTCTGGTCCGCCTGCTCGCCCTTCCCTTCACCGAGCCGCCTCCATGTCCTTCCAAGCTTATCTAGACAATATCCAGACCAAGACCGGCAAAAGCCCCGCCGATCTCCGCGCCCTCGCCGCCAAAAAGGGTTACGCCAATTCCAAGGGCCTGCTGCCCGGGGTCAAGGCGGGCGATATTCTGGCGTGGCTTAAACAGGACTTCGGACTGGGCCACGGCCATTCGATGGCTATCGTGGCGCTATTGAAAGGGACGAAGAAGGAAGGCGATCGATAACTGCGAAGCGATTCTCCACCCACCGACTGGCAACACGGCCACCGAATCCGACGAACACCACGCCACCCCCACCCCGTCCCATCCCATCCCATCCCATCCCATGGAGACAATCATGAAGAACTTCCTAGCGATCTTTACCGGTTCCCCCGCCGCGATGGAGCAATGGAAATCGCTCGACGCCAAGACGCGCGATGAGCGCGAGCAAGAGGGCATGCAGGCCTGGCAGAACTGGGCCACCAGCAATGCCAAGAGCATCGTGGACCACGGTGCGCCGCTGGGTAAGACCAAGCGCATCACAGCAGAAGGCATCGCCGATATCCGCAACGCGATGGCCGCCTACACCGTGGTCCAGGCCGAATCGCACGAAGCCGCCGCCAAGATATTCCAGAACCACCCGCATTTCTCGATCTTCCCCGGCGATGGTGTGGAAGTCATGGAATGTTTGCCGATGCCGGAGATGTAGCGCCGTCCGCACGCTCCTCTCCTGCCAAGGACATGCCGGCATTGACAGCGACATGAGTCCTCTCGCTGCGCTGTTCGAACAATGACAAGCGCCTACGGGTCGCGCCGGCATGCGCCTCTCCGGCGTGCCCGTCGTTAGAGTCTGTAAGATGAAGCCGCAAGCGTGAACCGACAGAAAATGGGGTGTTAAGTCCGTGCATCCGTCCATCGCCAGCTCGCGTATCTCCCTCTAACGGCGCCTGCCGCAAGATAGATCGATGAAAGCCATGGCCCGCGAGCACTCCAAGAGAAGAACCCCGCGTCGGCAGCACGACGTAGGCGCGATGACCAACGAGATCGCCAGCCACATACCCAGGATGTGGACGCGTTCTCCGTCCGAAGACGATTTCTGGCGCTGGTTCTGCGGCGAGGCCCAATCGGTGGAAAGGAATGCGGCCGATATCAAGGAGAAAATCCGGCTTCACGCACGCCTGCTGGCCGCGCTTTCGCGCGCCGGATTGCCGCAACCTCCGCCGACCTTCCAGAGAAGATGTTGAGCACCGTCGCGACGACATAGGATGTCGCCGCGCACACCATCATTATCGGGTCCGCATAGACCGGAGCAAGTTAAAGCCCGTCATATGTCAGCCAGGGCCCGTCATATGCCAGTCAGGGCACTTCGCATGTCCAGATCGAAGACGCGATCCACAGGTTGGCGCGGGTCAGGTGGTTGTACACCTCTTGTATGGGAGTACCGTCTTGCGCCGTGCATTTGGCCACGGCATCGGCGCGGGCGTTCTCCAGCGCTATGCCGGGATCATAGCTCTGACCGCTGCCGCTGACGTACACCGTGGCGGCCATGGCCGAGCCGATGGGCAATAGAAACGCCAAAGCAATGGCGATGGAATATCTTTTTTTCATTTTCCCTCTCCCACTATTGATCCGAATATTTTTATTCGAACATGGAGCGCGGAGGCGGGGCCGTGAAATTCGAGTAAGCGGACCGTGAAAATGCAGCCCCCGATCTTTGTAGTGTGAACTTGATCGCGTTATCCAACGATGCGACGTGTCGCCGAAGGTAGGCGTCCGCATGAATTCGCAATCGAAGTCGCCGCGACGCGCTGCGCAGACCGATCGCATGCATCACGATTGCGTTTTACGCGTTTATTCGAAGGTAGCGCGACTACGGCCCAGGTTCGTAATTGCCGAAAGAATCGTGGGCATCGCGATAGATATCCTGCAGATGCCGACGCACGTAGATCTTGTCCACTTCGCACGCCTGCGCCCAAAGCGCATCGGCCGTCGCCGCATATGCCCGTAGCCGATCGCACTCCGGCGTATCCGCCATCATCGCGGGAGCCACTATTGCCAGAGCTTTCAGCCTGTACTCGAGCAAATCGCGCGCAACTTCCGGCGGCGGCGGTGCATGCGCCATCAAACGAGTTCCACGTTCATGCGTAAGAGTGTAGACCTATTGCATCAACCTCGGTTCTTGTCGCAACCCAGGAGACAGCGGCGCTAGATTCTGCCGCCTCCCACCGCTGGAGACGAAGATGGATAGAAACGAGATAGACACGCGGCTGCAGAAGCTCCGGGCCGACTTGCCCAGCATGCTGGCCGATGCCGAGGACGAGGAAGACTTCTGGCCGGCATTCGCCGACGAAGCGGATGTGATCGAAGACGGCGCGGTAAGTCGCGAAGACGGGCGCTACGTCCGCAACCAGCTGAACAGGATGCTGCGGCAGGCCGGCGTCGCTGAACGCTTATGAACAAGATAGGTCGGCAGCGCTACCCTTGGTCGCCCGCTACCTTTGGTCGCCTATTTTCACGCAATCGGCGGCCGCCACCAATTAGGAGTACA
>Ga0307513_10009608_pt1 | contig 12216 bp, 9 predicted proteins | sample 15_EM_MG_FD_202174 | JGI IMG/M metagenome (GOLD analysis project Ga0307513, IMG submission 202174) | Populus trichocarpa ectomycorrhiza microbial communities from riparian zone in the Pacific Northwest, United States - 15_EM | ecosystem: Host-associated > Plants > Roots > Unclassified | place... | reverse complement strand
TTGCTCCCTTCGGCGCAGTCCGATGACGAGGGGGATCGCGACGGCGACCACGACGAGGAAGAGGACGAGGCTCATCGCGGAGGCCTGGGCGTACAGGCCCTGGCCGAAGATCCGGAACATGTAGATGTTGAAGACCTCCGTGGAGCCCGCGGGCCCGCCGCCCGTCGTGGCCTGCACGATGTCGAAGGTGTTCATCGAACCGATCAGCGCCGTGGTGACGTTGAAGGTGAGGGCGGGTGCAAGGAGCGGCCAGCGCACCGACCAGAAGGTCCGCCACGGCCCGGCGCCGTCGCACTTCGCGGCCTCCAGCATCTCGCCGGGGATGCCCTTGAGGCCGGCGAGATAGATCAGCATCGACAGACCCATCCACTTCCAGCCGTGGACGACGGTGACCAGGACCAGCGTCCAGGTCGTCGAGCCGAGCCACGGGATGTCCGTACCGAGCAGGCCGTTGACGGCGCCGTCCTGGTTGAACAGGGACTGGAAGACATAGCCGGTGGCGAGCGCGGAGATGAGCACGGGCAGGAAGAAGACGGCGCGGAAGAACCGGTTGAACCGGGTGTCCGCCTCAAGGAGCAGCGCCAGCCCCAGCCCGAAGCCGTTCTGGAAGACCGCCGCCAGCAGGGCGTAGAGCAGGGTCGTGCGGATCGCCCGCAACAGGGAGCCGTCGTCCGCGATGGTGGTGAAGTTGTCCAGGCCGGTGAAGGCGATGTCCGGGTGGTACGAGGACCAATCGGTGAACGGGTAGTAGAAGTTGAGCAGGTTCGGCACCAGGAAGAAGGCCGCGAAGACGGCGATCGCGGGGAGCGCGAACCACCAGGGATGATGGACGGCGGCGCGCGGCAGCCGCCCCACCCGCCGGGATTCGCCTCTCGTCGGTGCCTTGTCACGCGTACGTACGGCCGTGTCCGCCATCGGAAGCCCGTCTCTCCCCTGTCTCTCTCCCGGCTAGAAGCCGGGCGCCGCCTGGGCCTTGGCCACCTGCGCGAACTGGTCCTGGATCGCCTGCGCGACCTGCTGCGGACTCTTCTTGCCGTAGAGCATGTCGGCGAGATACAGGTGCGTGTCGGGCGCGACGATCGCCTTGGCCTGGAAGACACCGATGGCCGTGGGAAGCGCCGCGACCTGGGCCACGGATGCCTGCGGAAGGCCGTCAGGAGTGGGCACGGACGGCTGCACGGACGGGATCTTCATCGCCTTGATGTAGTCGGCGTAGTCCGGCCCGAGCCAGAAGGCCAGGAACTGCCGGGAGGCGTTCTGCCGCTTCTCGTCACCCGTCTTGAAGGCGACCACGCCGTTCGTCTGGTCGGGGGAGTACAGGCCGGTGGCCGAGGAGTTGGCGATCGGGAACCAGCCGATCCTCTGGTCGATCTCGGCCGTGGAGTACTTGGCCTGCAACTGGCTCTGGAACGAGGTGACGTTGAGGACCAGACCGGCCTCGCCCTTCCACAGCGCGTCGGCCTGCCCGGTGAAGGTGCCCGTCTTGTAGTTCTTCTGCGCGAGCCCCGCGTCGAGCAGCTTCTCCTTGTACTTCTTGATGGCATCGACGACGACCGGGTCGGTCCACTTCTCCTTGTTCCGGTTGAGATCGGCCCACCACTGCTTGTCGAGGTCGGTGAGCTGGACCTGCATCTGCCACTGGAGCGGCCATTTGTCGCCACCGGCCTCGTAGAAGCCGGCCGCGTCGGTCTTGTCCGTGATGGTCTTACCGAGGGCCAGCAACTCGTCGTACGACTTGGGGAAGTCGGCCTCGCTCAGCCCGGCCTCCTTGAGGACGTCCTTGTTGTAGTAGACGCCGAGCATGGCGGGGCTGGTGACGATCGCCGCGTACCGCTTGCCGTCGATCAGACCGAGCGACCTCTCGGTGTCGCCCAGCTTCGACACCCACTCCTCCCCGTCGAGGGTGAGGAGGTTCTGCTTCGGCTGAATGAAGGGGAGAGTGGAGATGGACGGCTGCCAGAACATCAGATCGGGCCGGTCGCCGGAGGCGAGCTTGGTCGGCACGTTCTGCTCGTACAGATCGGGGATCGCCTGCGTCTCGACCTCGGCTCCGGTGGCCTTCTCGAAGGCGTCGATGACCTGCTTCGGCGCGTTGAGCGTGTTCTGCGCGGTCCACATGGTCAGCTTCACGCCGTCCAGCCGGGCGGTCGGGTCGACCTTCGTCTGCGTGCCGCCCGACTCGGCGGACGAACCGGAGTCGCCGACGGTCGGATCACTGCACGCGGTGGCGGACAGGGCGGCGGCGCATATGAACGCCAGTGCGGGGAGGGCTCTTCTCGACATTGAGGTGCCTTTCGCGAACGGGCTCAGATGGGCGGATCGGGAAACGGCGGTCCGGCGGTCCGGCTGAGGAAGTGCGATCGGGCGGAGCAAGTGAGCCGTAGGGGGAGCGGACGGAGTGGCATGGGCGCAGGGGTGCGGGTTCACCCGCGCCCGGGCGGCGGCCCCGAGCTTTCCCGCACCAGCAGTTCCGGTACGGAGACGGGATGCGGGGCGATCTGCGCGGACTCCTCCAGCACGCCGTGCAACAGGGCGAACGCGGACCGCCCGAGGCCGGTGAAATCCAGGCGTACGGTCGTCAGCGACGGGGTGAGATAGGCGGAGTGCGGGGCGTCGTCGAACCCGGCCACGCTCACCTCGGCGGGGACCGCGCGGCCCGTCTCGTGCAGGGCGCGGATCACCCCGAGCGCGAGGTCGTCGTTGCCGCACAGGATCGCGGTGACACCGGCGTCCTTCGCCAGCTTCAGGCCCGCCGCGTGACCGCCCGCCGGGCCCCAACTCCCTTGTACGGGACGGGGTTCCGGCGCCCCCGCCTCCCTCAGTGCCTGCCGCCAGCCGGTCGTCCGGGCGCTGGTGCGCCGGGTGCTGGACGGGATGGCGACATAGTGCACGGTCTCGTGGCCGAGGGAGAGCAGATGCCGGGTCGCCTCGTACGCGGCCTCGCGGTCGTCGGTCCACACCCACGGGCGGTTGCCGCCGGGCGGGCTCGCGGGGGTCTCCACCACGCCGACGACCGGCAGTTCGGCGGGGACGGCACCCAGGGCCCGTACACCGGCCGGGTCGTATGCGATCACGATCAGCCCGCCGCCCGCGTCCGCCGCCCGCCGCACCTGGGCGGCGACAGCGGTCTCGTCGGCCGATTCGAGGACGCCGACCCCGACGGCGTACGAGGCGGCGCGGGCGGCCTCCTCGATGCCCTGGAGGATCGAGGCGTAGCCGTAGTGCGTGGTGTTGGAGGTGAGCACGGTCACGGCGCGACTGCGTCCGCTGGCCAGGGCGAGCGCGGCGGAGCTGCGCCGGAACCCCAGTTCGTCGATGACGGCGAGCACCCTGTCTCGGGTGGACGGCTTGACGCTGGGGCTGTCGTTGATCACCCGGGAGACGGTCTGGTACGAGACTCCGGCCGCGCTCGCGACATCCCGGATGCTCACTGAGCGTCTTGTGTGACCGGTCACATTCATGCCAGGATTGTGACCGGTCACATGGGGGTCGTCAAGAGACCGTAACCTTCGATTCACGCGGCGGAAGCAGATGCGGAAGCAGGCGCAGAAGCGGAAGCGGACCGTCGGCCCAGGCGGCATCGGGAGGGGAAGACGTTGACCGGTACGTCGGATTCGGCGGGCACAACTTCAGGTACCACTCGGCGGACGTTCGTCTGGGGGCACCCTGCTCTGGAGGCCGAGTTCGAGTTCGCCCCCGGCGGTGACGGGGCCCTGCGGCTGACCCGCCTGGACTCGGGCGGGAGCACGGCCGACGGCGACTCGGCGTCCGCCCCCGGCCCGGACGCCCCCCTCCACCTCGTGGAGGTGACCGCCCTCGGTCACGGCAGCGGCTGGTCGGGCCCCCGCTTCACGGGCACGGCACTCGGCGCCCGCCTGCGCCACCGGGCCCACACCACCCACGAACACGACGGCTGGACGCACCTGACCGTCGAACTCCACGACCCCCGCACCGGGTTGACCGCCTTCGTCGAACTGTCCTCGCCCGTCGGGCTGCCCGTGCTGCGCTCCCGCGTCCGCCTCCGCAACGACGGGGAGGAGCCCCTCGTCGTCCAGTCCGTCAGCAGCCTGCTGCTCGGCGGCCTCCCCTCGCCCGACGGCCTCGACATCCACCGCGCCCACAACGACTGGCTGGCGGAGTGCCGTTGGTACACCGAGCCGCTGCGCGACACCGTCGCCGACATCCATGTCGACGTCCACCAGCACGACAGCCGAGCGGCACTGACCCTGACGGGACGCGGGAGTTGGCCCACCGACGGGCACCTCGCGATGGGCGCCCTGACCGAACGCGGCGGCGGCCGGGCCTGGTTGTGGCAGATCGAGTCCCCGGCGGGCTGGCGCTGGGACCTGGGCGAACGCGACCACGGCACGAGTCTGGCGCTGAACGGCCCCACGGACGCGGAACACCAGTGGCGGATCCGACTGGCGCCCGGCGCCGAACTCACCACCGTGCCCGGCGTCCTGGCCCTCGGCTCCGGGCTGGACGACGCCTTCGCCGCCCTCACCTCGTACCGCCGTGCCGTACGCCGCCCGCACCCGGACCACACCACCCTGCCCGTCGTCTTCAACGACTACATGAACACCCTGATGGGCGACCCGACGACGGAGAAACTGCTCCCGCTGATCGACGCCGCCGCCCAGGCCGGGGCGGAGTACTTCTGCGTCGACTCCGGCTGGTACGACGACAGCACCGAGGGCTGGTGGGACAGCGTCGGCGAGTGGCTGCCCTCGGCGCGCCGCTTCCCCGACGGCGGAATCCGGGCGGTCCTGGACCGGATCAGGGAGCGCGGCATGGTGGCAGGGCTGTGGCTGGAGCCGGAGGTCGTGGGGGTACGCAGCCCGGTCGCGTCCGAACTCCCGCCGGAGGCCTTCTTCCAGCGGGACGGCGTACGCATCACCGAACAGGGCCGCCACCAGCTCGACCTGCGCCACCCCGCCGCCCGCGCACACCTCGACAAGACCGTCGACCGCATCGTCGGCGACTGGGGCGTCGGCTATCTCAAGCTGGACTACAACATCGTGGTCGACCCGGGCACCTGCGCCCCCGGGGACATCGCCCCCGGAGCCGGCCTGCTCGGCCACGCCCAGGCATACCTGGCCTGGCTCGCCGAGGTACTGGACCGCCACCCCGGCCTGGTGATCGAGAACTGCGCCTCGGGCGGAATGAGAATGGACGGCGCCACCCTCGCCGTCACCCAGCTCCAGTCCACCAGCGACCAGCAGGACCCGCTGCTGTTCCCGCCGATCGCCGCCGCCGCACCCACAGCGGTCCCACCCGAGCAGGGTGCCGTCTGGGCCTACCCGCAGCCCGGGTACGACGACCTGATCACCTTCACCCTCGGCGGCGCGCTGCTCGGCCGCATCCATCTGTCGGGCCATCTGGACCGGATGTCGGAACATCAACTGGCCCTCGTACGGGACGCGGTGGCCGTCTACAAGACACTCCGCGGCGACCTCGCGGAAGCCGTGCCGTTCTGGCCGCTCGGTCTGCCGGGCTGGACGGACGAGTGGCTGGCCCTGGGCATGCGGGCGCCCGACGACCGCACGTCCTACCTCTCGGTCTGGCGCCGTGGCGGAGGGGATGAACTCCGTCTGCCGGTAGGGCACTTGGCGGGCCGGGAGGTCCGTACGGAGATCCTGCACCCGTCCGCTCCGGGCGGCGGCTCGGCGGTCTGGGACGGGGACGGGCTGAGGGTGTCGCTGCCGCGCACGCCGGCTGTTGTGCTGATCCGGCTGACCTCGGACGCCTAGCCGAGGGGGAGGTGGGGGAGGGGGCGGAGCGTCCGCTTCGGGGAGTCAGGCGTGCTGGGGTATTTATGGCGACATGAACTACCCGGAATGCGTGTCATGAACGTCTCGGTCGTCCTGTTCACCTCCGACCTCCGCCTGCACGACCATCCGCCGCTGCGGGCCGCCCTTGACGGCGGACGCGCGGTCGTCCCGCTGTTCGTGCGGGACCGGGCCGTGGACGGCGCCGGGTTCGCCGTACCCAACCGGCTGGCCTTTCTCGCCGACTGTCTGCGCGACCTCGACACCGGTCTGCGCGAGCGGGGCGGACGGCTGGTCGTGCGCAGTGGCGATCTCGTCGGTGAGGTGTGCCGGGTCGTAGCCGAGGCGGACGCCGACGAGGTGCACATGGCGGCCGACGTCAGCGGCCACGCGCGCCGCCGCGAGGACCGGCTGCGCCGCGCCCTGAAGGCGGACGGCGTACGGCTGCACGTGCATGACACGGTGACCGCCGCCGTCGCCCCGGGGGCCGTGGTCCCGGCCGCCTCGGACCACTTCGCCGTCTTCACACCGTACTTCCGGCACTGGTCACGGCAGCCGCTGCGGAATCCACTCCCGGCTCCACGGACAGTCCGCGTCCCGGACGGTGTCGACTCCGAGCCCCTGCCTTCCCGGAGCGACCAGCGGGGACTCTCGGAGGGGCTCGCCTCCGGCGGCGAGACCGAGGGCCGCGCGCGGCTCACCGCATGGTTGCGCGGCGGGGTGACGTCGTACGAGGACCGTCATGACGACCTGGCCGGCGACGCCACCTCCCGGCTCTCCCCGCATCTGCACTTCGGCACGCTCTCCGCCGTCGAACTCGTCCACCGGGCCCGCCGGTCGGGTGGTCCGGGCGCCGATGCCTTCGTACGGCAGCTCGCCTGGCGCGACTTCCACCGCCAGGTGCTCGCCGCCCGCCCGGACGCCGCCGCCTCCGACTACCGCACCCGGCACGACAGTTGGCGGTCCGGGCCGCAGGCGCGCGAGGACGTCGAGGCGTGGAAGGAGGGCCGCACCGGCTATCCGATCGTCGACGCGGCGATGCGCCAGCTGCGGCACGAGGGCTGGATGCACAACCGGGGGCGCCTGCTGACCGCGAGCTTCCTCACCAAGACGCTGTACGTCGACTGGCGGGTCGGCGCCCGGCACTTCCTGGATCTGCTGGTGGACGGCGACATCGCCAACAACCAGCTCAACTGGCAGTGGACGGCCGGTACCGGAACCGACTCACGGCCCAACCGGGTCCTCAACCCCGTCACCCAGGCCAGGAGATACGACCCCGACGGCGCATACGTACGCCGGTGGGTGCCCGAACTACGGGCACTGGCCGGGTCGGTGGTGCACGAGCCGTGGAAACTGCGCGGTCCGGAGCGCGCCGCCGTCGACTATCCGGACCCGATCATCGACCTGTCCGAGGGGCTCGCCCGTTTCAAACGGGCCCGCGGCCTCGACCGGGTGGCTGTCGCGGGCCCCTGAGCGAATCCGGACCAGACCGTGTCCCGGGACCTGGTGTCGCGTTAGTGGCTGCGGGGAGCCTGGTTCCAACCATGTGTACGTGTGGGGGAGTTGCGGGTCGAGGGTTTGTTGACTTGCCTGTGGGGCCCGCCCGAAGGTGCCCGCGCCCGCCTGGGCGGCGTCTCGGTGCCCGACTACGGGAAAACAAGGGGCGGCGGTCACGCGACGGCCGAAGAGGAGAACCTCGCCGTCTGGTCCGTCCTCTACCTGGATCCGTGGTACGAACTACGCCTCCTCGGCCTCTAGTTGCCCCTCGCCGGCGGCCTGCCCGCGTCCGTATCTGTGAGCGTCAGAGGGCGCGGCCGAACAGCTCCAGCAGTGCGGTCCAGTGGCGTTCGGCGGCCTCGGCGTCGTAGCGGTCGGTGTCGGCCATGGTGTAGCCGTGTTCGGCACCGGCGTAGACGTCGGAGCGATGCCGGACGCCCGTCTCGGTGAGGGCCTTGTCGAGGCGTTCGATCTGCTCGGGCGGCATCGAGTGGTCGCTGTCGGCGTGGCCGAAGTACAGCTCCGCGGTGATCCGGTCGGCCAGCAGATGGGGGCTGTCGGGGGCGTCGGTGGCCAGACCCCCGCCGTGGAAGCCGGCCGCGGCGGCGACCTTCTCGGGGTGGCTGCCTGCGGTGACCAGGGCCAGCCGGGCGCCCAGGCAGTAGCCGGACACACCGACGGGTCCCGCGACGGCCTCCGCCCGGTCGGCCAGCCAGTCCAGATACGCGGCGGAGTCGCGCACCATGGCCTCTCCGGTCAGGTCGCCCATCAGCGGGACGATCCGCTCGAAGAGGGCCGGCCGGTCGGCGTCGCCGATGAACTCGGGCAGCGGCACCACCGGTGCGCTGCCGTGCCGGTGGAAGAGGTTCGGGACCAGCACCGTGTAGCCGGCTTCGGCGAGCCGGTCCGCCATCGCCCTCAGCTGCGGACGCAGACCGAAGGCGTCCATGTAGAGCAGGACGGCGGGATGGGCGGCGCCGTCGTCGGGGTACGCGAAGTAGGCGTCGGCGGTGCCGTCCTGGGTGGGGATGTCGACGGTGGTGCCACGTACGGCGGTCATGCGGATCTCTCTTCCTCGCTTGCCGGGCCGACCGTTCAGCCGGTGTGGACGCCGGGTCCGGTCGTGACTTCGGGCCGGATGGTACGGCCGTAAGGAAAGAGCAGTCTTAAAGGCAGCCGTCCAGGACGTCGGCCGGATTCGTCGGTCAACAACCTCACCCGCACCCGACCGCACGGAGCGACGAAAGGCAGACTGCCCGCATGACCCTCCACTGCGTTGTGCTGGACGACTACCAGGGCGCCGCCCTGACCATGGCGGACTGGAGCCCCCTCGCCGAGCAGGTTGAGGTGCGCACGCTCCGCGAACACCTCACCGACCGGGACAGGCTCGTGGCCGAGCTGGCCGACTGCGAGATCGTCGTGGTCATGCGGGAGCGCACCCCCTTCGACGCCGATCTCCTGCGCCGACTGCCCCGCCTGCGCCTGCTGGTGACCACCGGAATGCGCAACGCCTCCATCGACCTCGCCGCGGCGCACGCCCAAGGCGTGACCGTGTGCGGTACGGCGAGCAGCTCGACCCCGCCCGTCGAACTGACCTGGGCGCTCCTCCTCGGCCTCGCCCGTCACATCACCGTCGAGAACCGGGCTCTGCGCGAGGGCGGCCCCTGGCAGTCCACCGTCGGCCAGGACCTGCACGGCCGTACCCTGGGCCTGCTGGGGCTCGGCAAGACCGGGACCCGGGTGGCGCGCGTCGCCACCGCCTTCGGCATGGAGGTTCTCGCCTGGAGCGAGAACCTCACCGCCCAGCGAGCGGCCGACACGGGAGTCCAACTGGCGGACAGCAAGGAGGACTTGCTGCGCCGCAGCGACTTCGTGTCCGTCCATCTGGTCCTGTCCGAGCGCACCCGCGGCCTGCTCGGCGAGCCGGAACTGCGTGCCATGCGCCCGCACGCATACCTGGTCAACACCTCACGCGCCGCCATCGTCGACGCCACGGCACTCGTGCGGGCCCTGCGGGAAGGGTGGATCGCCGGCGCCGGGCTCGACGTCTTCGACACCGAGCCCCTCCCCGCCGACGACCCCCTGCGCACCCTGCCGAAGGTGCTCGCCACCCCGCACCTCGGCTATGTCACCGAGCGGAACTACCGCACGTTCTACACGGAGGCGGTGGAGGACATCGCCGCGTTCCTGGCCGGTACGCCGGTCCGTCGGCTGACGGGCGCCTGAGATCGCCCGCTCCGTCGAACGGGACGATCATGCGGCTTGCCCGGTGCTCAGGAACCGCCCCGCTCGCGCGGGATCCTCTCCCCGGCCTCGATCGCCACGGGCAGCCGGTTCTCGGCCGGCGGCAGCGGGCAGGTGGCGAGGTCGGTGTAGGCGCACGGCAGGTTCGTCGCCCGGTTGAAGTCCAGGACGACCGTGCCGTCGGCGGTGGGCGGGGCGATGGCCAGGGCGCGGTTCGCCGCGTAGGTGGTGACCCCGGAGGTCGCGTCGGTGAACAGCACCATCAGGCTGCCCGGTGCGCGTCCGGCGAACGCGGTGAGCGCAAGCGGGCGTCCGTCCACCTCGAACTCGACCCGGCCCGGCGCGTCGTACACATGCTCAAGGCCCTCCACCGCCGCGCCCACGGTCGTCGGCCGGGGCTCGTCGAAGGGCGTGTAGCGGCCGGTCACCGTCCAGCGGGGGTGCGGGGCGTAGGCGGGCGTTCCGGTGAACGCGGTGCGCAGCGGGGTGTCCGGGTGCCGGGGGCGGACGATGTCGTGCCCGCCGCGCTTGGCCACCTCGATCACGGCGTCGCCCCAGACCGCGTCGACACCGCCGCGCTCCGGGAGCACCCCGAAGCGGTGCTCGCCGTGGACGGGGGTTCCGTCCACGACCAGTTCCTCCCCCTCGTCGAGGACCACGACGACCCCGTCGGCGCCGCTCGACCAGGCGCCCGGAGCGTCCGGGAGACGCTGCGGCTCGGTGCTGAGCCAGTTCAGGCTGGTGATGGCGAGGAACCCGTGCGGGTCGGCGAGCCGTGCCTCCTGTCCGGTGTGCCACTCCTGCCAGTCGTGGGTGAAGGCGGCCAGGTCCGTGGTGGTGTCCTGAACGGTCATGCGTGTTCCTTCGCTTACGGGGGGGGGGAGGGGCTGGGATGCGGCCGGGGCGGGTCACGACGGCCCGGCGCGCGATTGTCGGTATGTGTGGTCGCGGCCGGGAATCGCTCGGCAGGCGGGTGCGGAAGCGCGCGGGGCGGAAGAGGAGACCCGGCAGAGAAGTCAGCGGCGGGTCAGTGGCCGGACGGCACAGATCGCGCTGGCCTGTCGACAGAGGTCGACGTGCCGGCGGGACACGAGGCGCGGGTCCTGGCTCACACCGAGCAGAATGACAGTGCTTGTCTGGGATGGTCAACAGCCGCCGGGCCGGGGCGGCTTGTCGGTCCGACGGCGGCATTGTGGCTGTGTTGCGGAAAGCTTGCGCATCCGAGGCGAGTTACTCCTCCGGTTCCTGTCATTCGGTCGGAACCGACACGGAGGTGGCCGCGCGTCGGCGCAGCCGGTCGAGGAGGCCTCGGCCCGTGTCCCCGGTGAACCACTCGGCGTGGTCCACCAGATACGCGTACGCCAGCCGGGCGTTCTCCGCGGAACCGGTGATGCCGTGGAAGTAGCCCAGCTCGGACAGCGCGAACTCCGCGTGGACCAGGGGGAGCAGCTCGGGCAGGGCCGCCGACTCGGACGCGGTGAGCGGGCGTACGGACTCGTAGCCGTCCAGGAGTGCTTCGGCGTCCTGCTCGCGCACCGGGAAGCCGGGTTCCAGCCACTGGACGGCGTTGCGTTCGATGGCGGTGGCCAGGTCGTGCACCGCGGTCGTGCGGTCGCTCATCCCGAAGTCGAGCACGGTCGAGACCTCACCGGCGCTGTCCCAGAGGAGATTTGATGCGTGCCAGTCGTTGTGCGTCCACAGGGGTTCGAGCCGGGGGAGGTGCGGGGCCAGCCGCTCGTGCAGGGGCAGGAGGACGCGGTGGGCGTCCGCGCGCCAGGGGAGGTCCGTGAGTGCCTCGGCCAGGGCTGGCCGCTCGTCCACGTACCGCTCCAGGGCGGCGAACGGATCGTCGGAGGCGAAGACTGTGAACGAGGCGACGAGGGGTTGGGGGATCCGGCGGGGGGCGTCGAACCCCTCGGCAGCCAGATGGAGTCGGGCGAGCGCCGCCCCCGACGCCCGTGCGTGCGTACGCGACCGGAACGGTGACCAGGACAGCGCGTCCCGGTACAGATCCGTGCCGACGCCGGCCGAGTGGACCTCGTACACCCACTCCTGCCGTGTCACGACGTCCAGGACCTCCACCACCGGCGCCCCGCGCTCGCGCAGATGCCGCAGGAAGGCGTGCTCCTCGGCGAGCCCCTCGGGGGTGCGTACGGAGAGGTGGTGGCGCTTGACGAACAGCCGGCGTCCGGCGCGTTCGACGACGGCCGCCGCCGAGAGTGGACGCGGGCTGCGCCACACCACCCGTGCCGGGCCGACGACTTCCACGACCTCGGCCTCGGTCAGCGGCGGCCAGTCGGGCTCGACCGGTTCGGTGCCCATGCCATGGGCGAGGTGGGAACTCACTGTGCACGCACCGGAGTTGTGCCGCGCAGGGCGTCGAGGACGCGGCGCTCGGTGGCCGCGAACTCCGGGTCGGCGAGGGCGTCCAGGCCGCGTGGCCCGGAGCGTGGCACCTCGACGCGTTCGACCACCGTGGCCGGGCGGGGCGAGAGTACGTGCACGGTGTCGGCCAGCAGCACGGCCTCGCGGATGTCGTGCGTGACCAGGACGACGGTCCACCGGTAGCGCTGCCACATGTCGGCCAGCCACAGCTGCATCTCGGTCCGGGTGAGCGAGTCGAGCGCGCCGAACGGCTCGTCGAGCAGCAGCACCGGCCGCTCCTGGACGACCGTGCGCAGCAGCGCCGCGCGCTGCCGCATACCGC
>Ga0307513_10009607_pt1 | contig 12217 bp, 5 predicted proteins | sample 15_EM_MG_FD_202174 | JGI IMG/M metagenome (GOLD analysis project Ga0307513, IMG submission 202174) | Populus trichocarpa ectomycorrhiza microbial communities from riparian zone in the Pacific Northwest, United States - 15_EM | ecosystem: Host-associated > Plants > Roots > Unclassified | place... | reverse complement strand
CTCCTGCACAGGTAAGTTCTTCATTTCCCTTTGCTTTGCAATTCTAATTGCATGGGTACTGTACATAGGCCAATTTAATTCACTACTTTTGCATACACGTGTGAAGCTTAGTCCTAGGAAAAAAATAATAAAAATATAAAAAAAACAGAAAAAATAAAAAAATAAAAATGTGTATGCATGAATAAAAATAATGTAAATTTATTGGTTTATTCACTGACACCAGAGTCAGGAATAAAAATACCGGTTTAAATTTATATTATTTTTATTCGTTGTATTTTATTTTATTTAGCTAGAAAAAATAAAAAATATTTGCATGCGTAAAAATAAATTTATTATTATTTATTTATTCACTGGCGCTAGAGTTGGGAATAAAAAAATATTGATCTAATTTATTTTATAGCTACGTAATATTTACCAACGCCAGAGTTGGAAATATCCGTAGTTGAATATTCACTGGCGCCAGAGTCAGGAATATTATAAGCAAATTTTCATAGCATAAACTAATAAACATTTAGCAATTTAAGATGAAACTAGCAATGCAGCCTGCCTCAGGCATGACGTTTAAGGGGTGATAATATCTTCCATTTTACATAACCAGTCCCGAACCATAGAATATCTGTTGACCAGTTAGGGTTCCTAGTGACCATAATACTAGGTGGCGACTCCTTAAACAAAGAATATCCCCATTAAAGAACAGGATGCCAGAAATCCGTTCTTTTCCGAAGATTTAATTTTTAAGGCCACCGCGATGTCGGGTGTGACAACCTCAGACGGAATTTAATTGCTGCACAGGGACGCATGAAATCTCGGGCAGATTTGCATCGTCGGGAGGTCACATTTCAGGTTGGAGATTATGTGTTCTTAAAATTTCAACCATACCGCCAAAAAAGGGTAGCTTTCAGGAGTTCCTTAAAGTTATCACCTAGGTTTTTTGGCCCCTTCAAGGTTCTCGCTCGCATTGGACCAGTGGCATACAAATTAGACCTTCCCACGGGGTCACGCATACATGATGTTTTCCATGTCAGTTTACTCAAGAAACAGTGGGGAGATATAGCCAAGGACACGGTGATCACCCTTCCTCCAATTACGTCAGATGCTGTGGTGTTACCAGAACCAGAAGCAGTCCTTGATAGAAGGGTTATCCAGAAGGGAAAATACAGGCCACGAACGGAAATCTTGGTGAAATGGAAGGGGGCATTGCCAGAAGATTCTTCGTGGGAAAATTTGTGGAGATTTGCAAAAACTTATCCCCAATTCAACCTTGCGGACAAGGAGAATTCAAGGGAGAGGGAATGATAAGAGCATTGGGCACGTGGATCTCTTGCTACTACTGCATGGAGAGAGTCTACGTGGAATTACTTTATGTTTTGTTTGTTTCATTGTTTAATTTATTTCATTGAATGGGTCAGAGAATAAGTAACGGGATTAGCAAGAGCATCCCTAGTCTTCAACTCTCCACTACTGGAGTTCCTATTATTTAGTTTACAGTTGTATTGAATGGCCTATTTAGGCTCACTGTTTCGAGAAGAAAGGCATGCAATCAATAAACAATCACCTTTTCTCTTATTATCTCTTCTTCCTCTAAATCCTATCTTATCAATTTGATCGTAAATTGGCATTCAAATATACTTGTCACTTGGCAAAATTGCAGGTTCCACAAGATCCTCACCACATCGAGTTGCAATTGGCGTGGCCTTTCCAGTGCTAGTGTTTCTGTTAGCTCTTTAATATGCTGTTGAATACCTTCTTTTGTTCATGGAGAAATGGAGATGTTGTTAGTGTTGAAATATGTATTCATTTAACTGTACATTAAATATTATACAGTATTTCTTTCCCTTCTCATTTTTTTTTGGATGAGTTACACTATATGAGTCAGTGAGTTATTATTATTATTTTAAATTGTGTTTGGTTTTAGATTAACGAGAGATATAGATTAAGCTTCTCTAACCTTGTTTGGTACATTTTTAATCTTTTTTTAAACAATATGAATAAATATAATTACAAAGACAACGATAACATGAAAATGAGATTATTTTAATATACTTAAATTACTAAACAACTTATTATTAAATAACTCAAGTCTTCTTAAATGGCAGGATATATATAAACCTTCTCTCTCTACTAAGAGAGAGAGAGAGCAAAAATATATTTTTCACTGCGTTGGTGCGAGAATCTATCGCATCCTTCCCATGATCGAACGAAATAGAGCACAGGCCTTTATCATCGACCATATGATATAAACAACAAAAGTTCACATCACATGAGCAGGTTGGTGATAATCATAGAAACTTAGGGATGGATGTCAGATGTGATGCAAACAAACCAAGGATTGCACAATCTAATGATCTGTAGTCCAAGAAACAAGAACATGTGAATTGATAAACAAAGAGGATTGTGGAGCTTTATAATTATAAAGATTGTTCTAGGCTTACAGCCTCCGATCTAGTCCCATGTTAAATGAGCAATTTATGAATTCATCAACAATAACAGACATTGATGGACAGCTTTCAACCGGTTGTATAGTCTTCCAGTAGCAGCTCACAGCTTAGGATGCTTGGGGAAGATGTCAGGAGTGAATTTCTGCGCAGCACTCAAACTACCCTTGATGTTCAATGCACCCCTGCAAGCATCAAATGAATCAGTTGAAGTACGCAAATCAAGAACGCTCCATGCGGTTCAGTTGGTGGTGGCTACAATACTCAAACTTGAGCTTTTTTGGTGAATGGGAAAAATCAACAGTAGTGGCTATAGTCAGACTTAAGTTATGTTTATAACTTATTAGGCTGAGTAAAAAAATAAAAAAAATCAAGAAAATCAAGAAAATAAAAAAAATAATAAAAAAAACTGAGCCATGAAAAAAAACTGATTAAACCGATTAGAATATTAAAAAAAAAATATTTGATTCAGTTCGGTTTCATAAGCTTGAAACCAAAAAATCTCAACGGAACGAACTGGTTTAGTTAAGAAATATAAAATAACCGAATAAAAAAAAACCGAACCGAAATGAAACCCATCATAAAACTCATTAGAAAGTTAAAAAAAACCCCAAAAAACAATATAATTTTTGGTTTTTTAATATAAAATAACCAAACCAAACCGAAACCGGTGGGTTGAGTTTTGGTTTTTAATATAAAATAACTAAACCGAACAAAACCAAAACCGGTCGGCTAGAACTGGTCTCGGTTTGATTTTTTATATTTTACAAAATTTAAATTTAATTATTTTTATAGATAAAAACCGAATCAAACTGATGGTTAGATGCATTACATTAATTTTGATCATTTATGTCTATGACTTTAGTTATATTTGTGGATCGGAGGTCCTGATGAATCGATGAGTTATTATTTTGTAATAAGGTTTGAGGCTTTTTTTATGCATTATCCTTGGGCTAAAGGCATAAAGACCTTTTCGGAGCTTGGACCCATCTAATTTTTACCCGTGTTTTGCAGGTTATTAGAAACCCTCCTTCATTGGGGATCCATATACATTTGCATACATGTTTAGGAAAATTGATATTTTTGGGTTGGGTTTGTTTGAAGACTCTACAAGTCTCAAAAGAGGTTAGTTACATCAAAATAAATGAAATAAATTAAAACCCCTAATTTCACACCTTCCTAGGTTCTAAAGATGATGTTACGACACAATTCCAAATCTATTCATCTTAGGTGATTAGCTTTTCTTTAAATATATTCAACACACAAATGGGACTAGAACCAGATGGATTAATTAGGCTTGAATCTATTTCTCAAAAAAGATCTCGAATCTCTTTCTCCATTTCTATTAGCTTTTCTTTTGTTTGACTTCAATTTTTATATTGCTAAGCATATCCATATGGAGCTTAATTTAAGCAAATGATTTCATCCACATCCATTTTCTATTGCCAAGCAAATATGATATGAACAAGTACAACTAGGTTTCATTGACTTCAATTTTGTAGTGCTAAACAAATATATAATAATGCATTTACGATATGAACAGTACAACTAGGTTTCATTGACTTCAATTTTGTAGTGCCAAACAAATTCTACACGGCATGATTACATTCCCCACAAATGCAACGATTTGATAGTTTTGATTATGATATGAACATAAATAGAGAACACATCCCATTCATGACCTTTGCCCTTCGTTTCCCCTGGACTCAAAATATGGAATTGTTAATATTCAGTATATTTTCAACTTTTCTGCTGTTATCTAGCCCTTGCCATGCTGACAGTAATTCCAATCTCGGTTCTATATGTGAAGTTGATAATGCTCCCAATAGCAGTGAATACCAAGCCAATCTGAGCGAGCTGCAGAATTCACTTGTTGCTAATGCGCCTATCCAAAATGGCTTCTACATGACCGCAGCAGGTAAAGGTGCTAACAAGATTTATGGCCTTACACAATGCAGAGGTGATATTTCTGCCACAGACTGTGCAGCCTGCATCAAGAATGTTACCATGGTACAAGGCTGCTCAAACAGTAAAGATGCTAGTTTTTGGTTTCAGTGGTGTCTCGTAAGGTATTCAGTCCGGAGATTTTTCGGTGAATCGGATCAATCAGGAATAATGGCAACTTACAATGAGACCAATTTTGAAGATGCAAAAGTGGTTTCTGAAGGACTTAACTTCACAAAAACGCTTGCTTCTACAACTCCTAACCAGCCTTCGATGTTCTACACCGCAGTATTGGATGTTGGACAGAGTGGGAAGAGGTATGGCATGGCTCAATGCACTAGAGATCTCAGCAAGAGTGACTGTGGCAAGTGCTTGGATATCCAATTGGTGACATCTTTAAATATTTATGGGAATAAGAGAAATTGGGATGTTCATGGATCTAGTTGCAGCATGTGGTACTATGACTACCAGTTCTACTTCAACTATTCAACACCTGCAGCAAAGGGAGGTGAGTTTTGTGAATTATTCAAATTGTTGCTCTCTGTGTCTCTTTCTTTGTTTGAAATTTGATTTTTTTTTTGGGAATTGTCGGTCCAATTCCTGATTTGATCGTAAATTGGAATTCAAATATACTTGTCACTTGGCAAAATTGCAGGTTCCACAAGATCCTCACCACATCGAGTTGCAATTGGCGTGGCCTTTCCAGTGCTATTGTTTCTGTTAGTTCTTTAATATGCTACTGAATACCTTCTTTTGTTCATGGAGAAATGGAGATGTATATTAAATATTATACATTAAATATGTATTCATTTAACTGTACATTAAATATTATATAGTATTTCTTTCCCTTTTCATTTTCTTTTTTTGGAGGAGTTACAGTATATGTATTTCTTTTAGGGTCTAGTTAGTAGAACCTTGAAAGGGAGTGAGTCAGTGAGTTGTTGTTGTATTATTATTATTTTAAATTGTGTTTGGTTTTAGATTAAAGAGGGATATAGATTAAGCCTCTTTAACCTTGTTGGGTACATTTTTAAGAAAAAGTGAGGATATTTTATTTTATTTTTTTGGGTGGGGGGATGTTAAGGGGTTTTTTTATTTTTGAGATTTGTGCATTTTGTATTTTGTTTAATTATTTTCAGATTCATTTAATTTTTTATTTTTCCCCTTTAGGGTACAAACATCCATTATATAATTTTTATGATTATATTTAATTTAAACATTGATTTACTATTTATTGAACCTCTTACACACATATATTTTTTACACATTTATGAAACATTCATAACAATTTATTTTTTAAAAGTTTTCTACACCCTTAACACAATATATGTTTATTAATTGAAATTATGTTTGACAATGGGAAATTTTTATATTTATAACAAAAGTAGTCATGTTTTTTCTAAGCTTTTTTCCGAGGGTTCATTGAATTGTTTCTAATAAATTGCAGAAAATTGTTAATGGTTACTTACATCAAAAAATGTATGTGTATTGTTCAAAAATAAGCTTTTATTGTTTTTTTATAATTTTTACAAATCATCAAAAAATTCTTTGAATATTTTTAGAGAGTCCTTATTTTGTTATAAAAAACCTCCTAGTATCGTTGTCTAATTAATCTCGAAAGTATGTTTTGTCGTAGTGTAGTGTAATTAATGACATCTAATATTTTCTAATTGATAGAAAATAATAAATATTTAAAGATAGTATTATTAACAAAAGCTAAATATGGATTGAAAAATACTATAGTTCTATAGTTCCAGACTGTTTATTATAATAGTGTAATGATATATTTGTCCCACTATCAAATAACTTAAACCTAGTTGTTAGAGATTTAAAGTCTTTACACATGGCACATTAGTCATTATCAAATTAATCAAGGACAAATATTTTTTTGCATTTCAAAAACATAGTGAAAATACCAATTACTTTTAAAAATAAAATCTTTAATACTGGCATTAAGGGGCAATTTGATATTTTCAAAATGGTTTTTTTTTTATTATCATGTAAGATGAGGAACAATTTCGTACTTGACCAAATATAAAATATAATAAAAAATCAAAAGCATGGGGAAATGATCAAAATGCCCTTGAAAATAAAAAAAATGGCTACAAGAGACTTTTTTTTGTTTTTTTAAAGGCTTTTTCTTGATTAGCAGGGCAGTTTAGGGCAATTGAGTCTTTTCATAAAGAGAGAAAATAATAACATAAAAAAGGTTGGTGTGCATGAAGCACACTTCCAAACGCATGGAAGGCGCCCACGTAGTTTAGGCGATGCCACTCTGCATCCAAAAATTCCTTTTCGTCAAGTTGTTAAAAGCACCATCATGTTCTTTCCTGGTTGGACGACGCATGTCAACGATGATGATTTGGTTTGTTGCTGGTGGACATTTTTTTTCTTTTTTTTTCTTTCTCCTCCTCTAAAAGTTACAACTTGCCCTCCTTTGTTATTGGTATTTCTACTTTATTCCTTAATCTTTTGATTTATAGTTTTTGTTCTTCGCTCTTTTATAGAAGTTTTATTTGTTTTCAATTTCATCCTTCAATCTCAATTTACTAAATATTATATTCTCCAATTTGATCCTCATTCTTCTGATTTTTTAGGCCTTTAATTTGTTAAATTCATTTTTCTTTTCAATTTCACATTTCAATAAAAAATATGTTTTTATTTTTTATTTTAATTTTCATCCTCATTATTTTGATTTTTTTATTCAATTGATTTTTCTTTTTAAATACAACCTTTAATCAAAAATAATTTTTTTTTGGTATTTTAATTTTTATCCTTGTTCTTCTAATTGTCATGTTTTTTTGTTTTGGATTGCTTTCTATGAGGTTATCAGAGTCTCATGAACCAAGTCAAGATTTTGACGGATTAACTTAGGATGACTCAGTTTTTTTCTTTCACTTTCATCGTTCAATATTGGGTTGATTGAAAATTAAGTTTCATAAGTTATTTTAATTTGTTTTCTATTGGGTTATCTTAGTTTAATGATCCAGGTTTGATATATTAACTTAGGTTGACTTAATTTTTTTTTCCTTTTTAATTGATTTTTCAATTTTATTCTTCAACAGTAGGTTGATTGAAAATTGAGCTTCAATATATTTTTTTTTATTTAATTTTTATAATGTTGTTATGTTCTTTTGACTAAGATCATAAATTTTATATAATCACTTGTGTTAACCCGAGTCAATCTAATATGTTGTCGTTTCAATATTTTTTAAAAATCATATCACCTTGATTTTTTGTTTTACTTGATTGTCCCAATTCATTTTTTTAAAATAGACCACCATTCACTTGTTTTACTAATAAGAATACAATTGTTGCATGCTTATAATTTATGAGAACAACTAGTATGAATAAGAATACATATTCTGACTAAAGACGTATAACAACATGTAGGTGTCTAAAAATATGACTTTTTTTTTCTTAATCATGCTTGCATTATCATAAAAGAGTCATATGAGAAAGCACGAGTAGACAACTATGTTCATGCTATATAGACACAAACAATCTTGAAGCCAACAACAAAGAGTGTTAGCAAAATCAATCTATTATTATGGAAAAATGAGTGTCATTTCTAAGAAAAATAACTAGGGAGTTGCAAGATTTCAAAAGCAAATTGTTTTAAACTCACATCAAAACAATTTTTGTTTTCAAAAGGCAAGATCAAGATTTCAAGACTCATTATAGATAAAGATTCTTTTACCAAAATCAAAAAAGAGAAAGGAAAAAAAAGGTTACTCAAAATCATCATTTGTTTGAGTTGCTAACAAAGCACACTTAGGATGCAATGACCCATACAAGGGGGCAATATTGTGTTTATAAGGGGATTTGATCTCTTCGGGTAATGAAAAAAAAGGAAAGAAAATTTTCTACAACGAGACAAGGGGGCATTCTTGCTTACAAAATGCAATTTGGTCTTTTTAATGAGTGACACCAAATGTTATTGGTACTGAGGCAAGGAATTAATGAATGATCCTTTCAAAATGATCAATAAAATAGAGAATTTCCAGCGAGTAAATGGGTCACGATGGACACCATAAAGGCTGAGCTGTGTAAAATTGCAAATATTCTGGAAAAGACTTACATGAGCCAACTCGAGTGGGCCAGAAGCCAAATGACAAAGATGACCCAAATCAGAAATAACAAGTCCTCACCAATCAAGCAACAAGAAGATCGAGAAGAAATTGGGGCATATATTTCAAATTAGGTAAAGATGCATGCATATCATCTAACTTTAAAACATTAAACAATGTGTTTTGTAGGAGAAATCTCTGACAGGATCCATTAAAAGGAAAGCCACCTCGAATTGAAAATACTTTTGAAAATTTTTCACTTTTTGAGAAAATTTTGACCTGGGCACACCACCAATGAGAATTAGCCCCCCCTGAAAAATCTTTGTATTTGTTCACCTGGATAGGTCACTCATTACAATGAGACCCCTTTTGAAAAATCTTTGTATTTTTTCACTCGGGTAGGTCACCCATTACAATGAGACTCTTTCTGAAAAATCATCGTATTTTTTCACCTAGGCAGGTCACCATTACAATGAGACCACTTCTGAAAAACCATCATACTTTTCCAATGAGACCCTTACAATGAGACCCTTTCTAAAACATCTTTGTATTTTTTCACCTGGACAGGTCACCCATTACAATGAGACCCCTTTTGAAAAATCCTTGCATTTTTCAAGTCTTCCATTATAATGAGATCACTTCTGAAAAATCTCTGTATTTTTCCACCTGGACAAGTCACCTATTCCAATGAGACCTTTTTTTTTTAAATCTTTGTTTTTTCCACCTTTTTATTTTCTATATGGGTAGGTCACCATTTACAATAAGATCATTTCTAAAAAACCTACTTTTCTACTTTTTATATTTCCAACTTCTTTTTTATATCTACTTTTCTTTTTAAATTTACTACGCAAAGCCAAAAGAAAACAAAACTTTCCAATGTCTTTACATCGTAAATATTATAAAAATGGGGCAACTGTCATAACCTAATTTTTTACTCTTTTTATTTCTATTTTATCTTATTTTATTTTAATTTTATTTTCTATAAAAATAATAGAAAACATAAAATAAAATAAGTGATGATAAAAAAAATGAAAAAAATGAATGAAATAAAAAAGAAAGAAAAAGAAAAAAATGAATGAAATAAAACAAAACAAAATGAATGAAGAATAAATTGAAATTTGGGTCAAGACAATATAAATTGGAAGTTTAGGGACTTAATTAAACTTTGAAGTAGTTTAATTAATCAAATCAAGAGCTTAAATGAAAAATTGATAAGCTTGGAGACTTAATTGAACTTGAAATTAGTTTAGTTAATGAAATCAGGGGCTTAATTGAAGAAATACCAAAGTTTAGGGCTGTTTCGGGTTAACATTGCAATGAATTAAAATCTGAGGACCATTTTGTGAATGACGCTGAAATGAAGGGGTCCAATTACAATTTATCCAGGGGCTTGATTACAAAAGTTCAAAATGTGAATGACCAAATCGAAAATGGCCATTCGAAACCCAAAAACGGCGCCGTTTCTAAAAGATACTGTTCGTCTTCTTCAAGTTGCCAAACCAGGGGAAAGAAACACCGCGCCACGCCTGCTAAATGTCCACGAAGAGTCGCTGACCGTTTCTCCTACATTAAAGTCCATGCAAGGTCGCCTCATTATCTGGAGGCGATCGCATGGCATTCTCTGGCTATAAAAGCCAGAGAAAGGCCATGACAGAGGGGAGAGAGGAAGAAAAAAAAATAGAGAGGAAGACCGGAAAAAAATCCAGTAGAGAGAGAAGCAAACAAACATAAACAGGGACAGAAACGAAGAGGGAGAGGGACCAGAGAATACGAACAGAGAAAACAGAGCCGAATAAAAGAACAACCAGAGGGAAACAAACGAAAAGAGGAGCAGAGAGAGCATCGTCCAATACACCATCATCTTCGGCTTCGTTCCCAGCTACACAGGTAAGCTTTCGTTTTCCCTCCCCTTAGAAATATAATTACCCTGTCACTGTGCAAAGTGACCAGCAGGTCACTGGTTTGGACCAGTGATCAGGCCGGCTAGGTTCAGCCCACCTGTACGGGCCGGTTCAGAACCAACCTAAAAAAACAGTTTAATCTATTTTGGGTCAAGTGTTTGGTAAAATATATTTTTATGTCAATTTATTTTATTTTATTTTTATTAATTTGATATTTGATCAAACTCCTTTGTAATATCCTTTAAAAGGTGATAATTTTTTTTTTTGTGTAACCAGTTCTATAGTATAAAATTTCTACTAACCAGTTAGGATTTTTAATAATCATAATAATAATAGGTGTTTATGCTTAAATAAAACTTTTCTCAACTAACAATGAGGTACCAAAATTTTTTTTTCATTGATTAGTTTTTTTTAAGGCTGCCGCAATATTAATTGCAAAAATTATAATAAAATATATTTAAAAAGATATCATCACCCATATCCACGGATACAACACACTCGTAAGAGGAGATGCTATTTCAAAGAGGTAAATTGATAAAATAGCATTTTGAATAGTATAAATATAACTTTTTTTACCATGCATATTCAATGAAAAAAAGCCATTTGAAAAGCCAATTCTATTAGAGTGGAATAAATAAGTGTTTTATTTTATTTTTAATGATTTTGATGTTATTTTTTTTCCCACATGGCTAGATTTAATTGGCTTATTCTTTTATTGACCCCACTTTGTTAGTTTTGGCTCTTTTGAGAGATATGTAGGAATAGCATTTGTGGGAAAGAAAATGTATTTTAAAATTTTGTTTGGCTTTCCCTTTGGAGTATGAAAAACAAGCAAAGAAAAGCTAAAATATTAGTTTTTTTATTTTTGGTTATCCATTTAGTTTCTCCATTGGAGATGCTCTAAAGAAGGAGAATCATACCTCAGAATTAAATAAAAAAGAAGGTCGCTCGCGGAATAATTTTCCTTTAAAAAATTAATGTCATTGATTGTCTCATGCATGGTGATGGCAAAAATAGAGTAGAGGTGGTGATTATTTTCAGTTTGATTCGGTTTTTATTTATAAAAATAGTTAAAATAATTTTTTTAGAAAAAAAACAGAAACGAAATCAATTCAAACCGACCTATTTCAGTTTGGTTCAGTTATTTTAGAACAAAACCCGGTCAAACCGACTGATTTCGGTTCGGTTTGATTCGGTTATTTTAGAACAAAAATGGGTTTAAACCGACCAGTTTTGGTTCGGTTATTTTATATTAAAAACAAAAAATTATATTGTTTTTTGGGGTTATTTTTTTGAAATTTCCAATGGGTTTAGTTTCAGTTTGGCTCGATTTTTTCCGGTTCAGTTCGGTTTTTCGGTTTCAGGCTTATGGAACAGGAACCAAACCAAACCGGTCGGTTTTTTAAATATTCTAATCGATTTTTTTTTACGGTTCGGTTTTTTCGGTTATTTTTTTTTTGATTTTCTTAGTTTAATATGTTTTTTGGTTTTTTTGCTCATCCCTCAAATAAAGTAAGAATAACAAATATATGAAGAAATAAACATTGTAATTTAAACTTCTGATACATTGAGAACCTGATCAAACATATATGACATATATGATGAAGAGAATGTGAAGAAATGAAATGATATACAACATCACGAAAGCTTATAGAGAAATCTACTACAATCATGAACGCACCAAAATTTCTGTCAGAGTATTAGTGTTTACAAAAACAAACCACACTTAGCTACAAAGAAACCATGTAATAAATTTCTTAACTACCAAGAAGCACTAGCTGTAGATTGATCAGATGCAAGGAAACTTGATCCTGACACAGATGCTGAAGACTGATGAGACAGGATTGAAGTAAATTTAACCAGAGAT
>Ga0307513_10009606_pt1 | contig 12217 bp, 12 predicted proteins | sample 15_EM_MG_FD_202174 | JGI IMG/M metagenome (GOLD analysis project Ga0307513, IMG submission 202174) | Populus trichocarpa ectomycorrhiza microbial communities from riparian zone in the Pacific Northwest, United States - 15_EM | ecosystem: Host-associated > Plants > Roots > Unclassified | place... | reverse complement strand
TCGGCGACCGCTTGTCACATTCAAGACATGGTGATGTCCGGCCTGCGCCGGCCTCAGCGGCAGAAGCCTTCGCCCGATTTGATCATCAGGCAATTGGTCTTGCCCGCGAGATATTTGAGGCCAGTCTCGTCGCCGGTCGCCTTGCGGATCGTCTCGGTCTTGCCGTCGCGCGTAAAGCTGATCGTCTCGCCGGCGGCCGTGCCCTCATAATTGTCGGTGCCGTCGAGCAGGGTCACCGCCAGCGCATATTTGCCCGGCCCGTCGCCCGGCTGGATATCGAGCACGAGGCCCTCGACGCCGACCCACTTGCCGGTCCATGCGTCGGTCGGCAACGCGACCATGGCCGCATCCTCCGCTTCCTCGCCGGCATTCCCCGGTCCGCCTTCGACCGGCACCTCGGTGATGTCAGGCACGTCCTGGACATTGCCGGTGGCGGTGACGTTCCCGGCGTCGGTCCCGCCCGAGCAGGCGGCGAGGCCGAGCACGAGGGCCAAAGCAAGAAGGACTTTCATCTGTGGGCTCCTGCGGGTCATGCTGGGTCAACGCGCAACATGCCTGCATGGGTGCGTCGAGCGCAAGCCATGCGCGGCCGCATGCCCGCCCGATCAGATGCCCGGCCGATCAGATCGAAGTCATTCTTCCGGTCGCGACCACCGGCCCGGTCGGCTGACCGGTGGGCGATCCGCCGGCGGGCTCGATCGAGATCGCCAGCGTCGCCGCGCCATTGAGCAGCGGGCGCAGTTCGGCGCTGATCGTCAGCGTGTTCACATGCCCGGGCTGGACGAGTCCCAGCGACACTGGCTTGCCGCCGGCCGGAATCACCCACAGCTCGGCGCTCTTGCCGCCCCCGGCCATCGGCCCCGGCGATATCTTCAGCGCGCCATCGGGCATCACCGCGGCAATCGCCATCGGTCCGGCATCGGCGGCCGCAAGCTGTGCGAGCATCGTCGGCGCGGCGGGCGATGCCGGCCGCTCGACGAACACTGTCTCGGGCGGGCGGCGAAGATCGATCGCGATCCAGCCGAGCAGCACCGCCGCCAGTGCCGAAGCGATCACGGTCAAACCCCGCCAGCGCGCGACGCTGCGCCTGAGCAGTGCTGTGTCCCCCGTCCGGTCGAGCGCGCCGGCGATTCGCGGCCACAGCGAATCGGGCGGACTGACCGCAGCGATTTCGTCGATCAAGGGCGCCAGCCGTTCGCGCCAGCCATCGACCTCGCGCGCGAACGCAGGATCGGCGAGCATGCGCCGCAGCGCTTCGGCGCGTTCGGGTCCGTCGAGCACGCCCAGCGCCAGTTCGGCCGCGGCCATGTCGGGATCTTCGCCGAGCGGATCGCTGTCAGCCACGATCGAGGCACTCCCGCAACCGCAGGAGGCCGCGCCGGATCCAGCTCTTCATCGTGCCCAGCGGCACCGAGTCGCGCTCGGCGAGCTCGGCATAGGTGGCGCCGCCGATGAAGGCGGCGCGGATCGCCGCCGATTGCCGCGCTTCGATCTCGTCGAGGCAGCCATGAAGCCGCGCCGCATCCTGCCGGGCCTCGATCAGATCGGGCGCGAGCGGCGCCTCGTCGGCAATCGCCTCGGCTTCCTCGACCGGCGCGCTCTCGGCGTGCCGGCGCGCGCGACGCCAGTCGATCGCGCGGTTGCGGGCGATCGTTGCCAGCCACGTGACCGGGCTGGCGCGCTCAGGGTCGTACCCCGCCGCCCGTCTCCAGACCGTCACATAGACCTCCTGCAACACATCCTCCGCCGCTTCGCGTTCACCGCAGATACGAAGGACGATGCCGAAAAGCTTCGCCGAGGTGCTGTCATAGACCTGACGCAATGCGCCGCGGTCGCCGGACGCGACGCGCGCCAGCGCCGCGGCCAAGGCGGCGCGCGCTTCAGTGTTCGCTCTGATGGTCCGGGGATCGCTCACGGCGCCTTGGTTAGCCCGTTTCGCGTGCGATTCAACTCCATGCGTGACGCGCATGGGGTGGCGATCCTCGCCCGTCGCCTGTAGGGAGCGCCGCACGACTCATTTGTGACAGGAACCGGCGCCCCATGCGCATCGCTTTCGCCTCCGATCATGCCGCCGTGGCGCTCAAGGCCGTCCTCGCCGACTGGGCGCGCAGCCAGGGCCATGACGTGACCGATCTCGGCCCGTATGACGAGACCTCGGTCGACTATCCCGATTATGGCTACAGGCTGGCGACTCATATCGCCGACGGCAAGGCGGACCGCGGCGTCGCGATCTGCGGTTCGGGGATCGGCATCTCGATCGCGGTCAACCGCAACCCGGCCTGCCGCTGCGCTTTGGTCTCCGACAATCTGTCCGCCAGGCTGTCGCGCGAGCATAATGACGCGAACGTCATCGCTTTCGGCGCGCGCCTGATCGGCGTCGACACCGCCAGGGATTGCCTCGCCGCGTTTCTCGACACGCCTTTCGGTGCCAATGACGTAACGGGCCGGCATGCCGGCCGCGTAGAGAAGCTCGGCCACCCCGAAATCGCAAAGGAGCACGCATGAGCACGAACCCGGCCTTGCTTTCGGACGTTCAGCCCGATGGCTTCTTCACCCGCACGCTCGCCGATGCCGATCCCGCGATCTTTGCCGGCGTGCGCCATGAACTCGCCCGCGAGCAGAACCAGATCGAGCTGATCGCCAGCGAGAATATCGTCAGCCGCGCGGTTCTGGAGGCGCAGGGCAGCGTCTTCACCAACAAATATGCCGAGGGCTATCCAGGCAAACGCTATTATCAGGGCTGCGCGCCGTCCGACGAGGTCGAGCAGATCGCGATCGACCGCGCCAGGCAACTGTTCGGATGCGGCTTCGCCAACGTCCAGCCGCATTCGGGCGCGCAGGCCAACGGCGCGGTGATGCTGGCGCTGGCCAAGCCCGGCGACACGATCATGGGGCTCAGCCTCGATGCGGGCGGCCACCTGACCCACGGCGCCAAGGCGGCGATGTCGGGCAAATGGTTCAATGCGATCCAATATGGCGTGCGCCGTGACGATCATCTGATCGATTTCGAGCAGGTCGAGGCCCTGGCGAAGGAGCACAGGCCGAAGATCATCATCACCGGCGGCTCGGCCTATCCGCGCCAGATCGATTTCGCGCGCTTCCGCGCGATCGCCGACGAGGTGGGGGCGATGTTCATGGTCGACATGGCCCATTTCGCCGGCCTGGTCGCCGGCGGCGTCCACCCGACGCCGTTCGGCCATGCGCATGTCGTCACCACGACGACGCACAAGACGCTGCGCGGCCCGCGCGGCGGCATGATCATGACTGACGACGAGGGCATCGCGAAGAAGATCAACTCGGCGGTGTTCCCCGGGCTGCAGGGCGGGCCGCTGATGCACGTGATCGCCGCCAAGGCGGTCGCGTTCGGCGAAGCGTTGCAGCCTGACTTCAAGAGCTATTCGGCCGCCGTGGTCGAAAATGCCAAGGTGCTCGCCGCCACGCTCAGGGAACGCGGCGCCGACCTCGTCTCGGGCGGCACCGACACCCATCTGGCGCTGGTCGATCTGACCCCGCTGGGCGTGACCGGCCGCGATGCCGACGAGGCGCTCGAGCGCGCGTCGATCACCTGCAACAAGAATGGCGTGCCGTTCGATCCATTGCCCCCGGTCAAGACCAGCGGCATCCGCGTCGGCTCGCCGGCGGGCACGACCCGCGGCTTCGGCCCGGCCGAGTTCCGCGAGATCGGCAATATGGTGGCCGACGTGCTCGAAGGGCTGCGCAAGAATGGCGAGGCCGGCGACGGCCAGATCGAGGCGAATGTCCGCGAGCGTGTCGCCGCCTTGTGCGCACGCTTCCCGATCTATCCGGGATATTGAAAATATCCGAGGATCTCCCTCTCCCCTCCGGGGAGAGGGTTGGGGAGAGGGGGACTGAATGACACGTACCCAGTTTGACATGCCCCACTCCCGCCCTCTCTTCGTTCGGGCCCCCTCTCCCCGGAGGGGAGAGGGCTAATGCGCTGCCCGTTCTGCGGCCATGAAGACAGCCAGGTGAAGGACAGCCGGCCGACCGAGGACGGCGCGGCGATCCGTCGCCGGCGCCAGTGCGAGGGCTGCGCGGCGCGCTTCACCACGTTCGAGCGGATCCAGCTGCGCGAACTGACCGTGGTCAAGAGCGAGGGGCGGCGCGAATCGTTCGAGCGCGAGAAGCTCGACCGCTCGGTCAAGATCGCCTGCCGCAAGCGCGCGATCGAGCCGGCCCGGATCGAGAAGCTCGTCTCCGGCATCCAGCGCCAGCTGGAGACCGCGGGCGAGAGCGAGGTCAATTCGACCCGAATCGGCGAGATGGTGATGGAGGGGCTGAAGGGCCTCGACAGCGTCGCCTACATCCGCTTCGCCAGCGTCTACAAGGATTTCACCGAAGCCAGGGATTTCGAGGAATTCGCCGGCGCGGTGAACGAGGCGGCGAAGGGGTGAGGGCTTGTGGCTTGGGGCTTGTGGGGCTGAGGACTTTTGATTTCCGTTCGTCCTGAGTAGCGACTGAGCGAAGCCGAAGGCGCGTATCGAAGGACAGGAGCTTGAGTTTTTACGCCTATATGCTGCGCTGTGCCGACGGCAGCTATTATCTGGGTCACACCGATAATCTCGAGCATCGCATCGGCCAGCATCAGGTGGGCGAGATCGCCGGCTACACGCAAAAGCGCCGGCCGGTAGAGCTCATCTGGTCCGAAACATTCCCATCGCGCATCGAGGCATTGCAGGCCGAACGCCAGATCAAGGGCTGGAGCCGGGCGAAGAAGGAAGCGCTTGCAAACGGCGATTGGGGCCTGGTTCGGCAGCTTGCTCGGAAGCCCGGGCCAGTCCTTCGATACGAGGCTTCGACAAGCTCAGCCTCTACTCAGGACGAACGGAGTGGGGAGGCAGGTATCACGCCCGCCCTCGCCCCGCCCCTTACTCTCGCCCCGCCCCCCATATTCATCCTCGTCCGCCCCCAGCTCGGCGAGAATATCGGCAAGGCCGCGCGCGCGATGCTCAATTTCGGGCTGACCGAGATGCGCCTCGTCGCGCCACGTGACGGCTGGCCCAATCCGTCCGCCGGCCCCGCCGCCTCGGGCGCCGACATTGTCCTCGAACGCGCGGCGGTGTTCGATTCAGTCGCCGAAGCCACCGCCGACTGCGCGCATGTGTTCGCGACGACCGTCCGCAAGCGCGGCGTCACCAAGCCCGTCGTCACGCCCGAGCAGGCGGCGGCGGAGATCCACGCCGCCCCGTTCCGCTCCGCGATCCTGTTCGGACCCGAGCGCTCGGGGCTCGAGACCGACGACGTCGCGGTCGCGCGGACGATTCTGACGGTGCCGATCAATCCGCAGTTCGGCAGCCTCAACCTCGCGCAGGCGGTGATCCTGGTCGCCTATGAATGGTCGAAGGCCGAGGCGCTGGCGCAGCCGCCGGCGACCGATCTCGATCCGCCGGCGCCGCAGGAAGAACTCGACGGCATGATCGCGCAGCTCGATACGGCGCTGGACCGGGCGGGCTTCTATTTCCCGCTGGAGCGGACGCAGACGATCCGGCGCACCTTGCGCACGATGCTCACCAAGCCCGGCTGGACGAGCCAGGAGGTCCGCACGATGCGCGGCGTGGTCTCGCAACTGACCAACCCGCGCAGCCGCTAGCGCGCGTCGAACCGGTCGAGTTCATAAGCGATCGAGCCCTCGACCAGCAGGTTGTAGAGCGCGCGCGCGAGGTCCGGCGGGAAGCCGGCCCGCGCCGCGACTTCGGCGGCATGCGCGATCACCGCCGCCTTGCGCGGTTCGTCGCGCACGGCATCGCGGGTCGGCTTGATCCGCGCCGCCGCCTCCATATAGCGCATCCGTTCGCCCAGCAGGGTGACGATGCGGACGTCGAGCGCGTCGACCCCGGCACGGACTTCGGCCATCGACGTGCAGGCGGCGGCGGGCAGGCTATCGGGCATCGCGCCTCCCTAGTCGGCATCGCCGCGGACGCCAACCATGACTGCGAAGTTCAGGGCAATCGCACTTGGATCGGGACTATAGATCACTCCTCCCCTTTGAGGGGAGGTGGCGTGCGCAGCGCGACGGAGGGGTGTTGGCGTGTCCGAACGGATGACTCGTTTCGAGACATCTCCGGACGCCGCAGCACCCCTCCGTCAGTCCTTCGGACTGCCACCTCCCCTCGAAGGGGAGGAGTTGGCGGCGCGTAACTCCAAATGCGACAGCCCTGACGGTGCCGCTGCCGACTTGACTCGGCGGCATCCGCCGCTATTAGCCCCGCCTTCGCAATTGGCCCCGCACCCCGGTGAAGCGGTGGCCCGTCCATGCCTGCCATGGCCGAGCGGTTCCGGGAATTTCGGGCGGCAACGCCCAACGCAGTTGAAGGAAATATCATGTCGAAGCGCAACAGCGCCAAGTACAAGCTCGACCGCCGGATGGGCGAGAACATCTGGGGTCGTCCGAAGAGCCCGGTCAACAAGCGCGAATATGGTCCCGGCCAGCACGGCCAGCGCCGCAAGGGCAAGGTTTCCGACTATGGTCTCCAGCTGAAGGCCAAGCAGAAACTGAAGGGCTATTATGGCGACGTGACCGAGAAGCAGTTCAAGAAGGCCTATACCGAGGCGAGCCGGATGAAGGGCGACACCTCGCAGAACCTGATCGGCCTGCTCGAGCGCCGGCTCGACGCCATCGTCTATCGCGCCAAGTTCACGCCGACGATCTTCGCCGCGCGTCAGCTCGTCAGCCATGGCCACGTCCGCGTCAACGGCGTGAAGTGCAACATCGCCTCGCGTCAGGTGAAGCCCGGCGACGAGATCACTTTGGGCACCAAGGCGCAGGAAATGGCGCTGGTGATGGAGGCGCAGAGCCTCTCCGAGCGTGACATTCCCGAATATGTCGCGCCCGACGGCGCCGCCAAGGTCACCTTCGTGCGCATCCCGACGCTCGACGAAGTGCCCTATCCGGTGAAGATGGAGCCGAATCTGGTCGTCGAGTTCTACTCGCGCTGATCCGGTAGCCTCGAGACTTCGAACAGGGCGGTCCCGCCGGGGCCGCCCTTTTTCGTGTCAGAAGCCCATCGCGGCGCGCAGGAAAGCATCGGACTTTTCCAGCATCCTGGTGCGCGCGACGCTGTCGTCGAGTTGATGGTCGAGTCCGGGAAATTCGACGAATTCCACCTTCCCGCCGACGTCCTTGAGCTTCGACGCCATCAGCCGCGACTCGCCGATCCCGACATTGCGGTCGAGGTCACCGTGGAACAGCAGCACCGGCGCCTTGATCCGCGCGGCGTTGCGTGCCGGCGACCCTTCGACGACATGCGGCCCCGTGCCGATGCGCTGACTTTGGATCCTGAAATTGGTGAAGTTGCGGCTCTCCTCGCGCAGCGTTTCGAGATCGGTGACCGGCGCGACCGCGACGATCGCCTTGAACAGGTCGGGATCGAGCACCGAGGTCTGCAACGCGGCATAGCCGCCATAGGACCAGCCGAAGATCGCCAGTTTCCCCGGCGCGGCGATGCCCTGGCTCTTCAGCCAGCGGCCGCCATCGTTGACGTCGCCGATCGCCGTCCGCCACGACCGGTAGCCATTATCCTTGAACCATGCATCGCCATAGCCGGTCGAGCCGCGGAAATTGGGCTGGAGCACGGCAAAACCGCGCGCGGCGAAGAATTGCGCGAGCCAGTCGAAGCCCCATTCGTCGCGCGCTTCGGGGCCACCGTGCGGCATCACGAGCGCCGGCAGATTCTTGCCGTCGCTGCCGGGCGGCAGCGTCAGATAGCCCGGGATCAGGGTGCCGTCGCCGGCGGGAAAGCGGATCGTCTTCACCGTCGCCAGCTTCGCCCCATCGAGCTGCGGCCGGACGCTGACGATCTCCTCCAGTTTGCGGGCGGTCTTGTCGAACAGATAATAGCGGCCGGGATCGATGTCGCTGCCGACGAACATCAACAGGCGCTTCTCGTCGGCACTGGCATCGACGAAGCTGACCAGCGAATTCGCCGGCAGCGCCTTGGCGAGCGCCGCGCGGAGCGTGCGCAGCGCCGGATCGAAGAACTCGACCTGACGGCGATCGGTCGCGAAGCTGGCGCCGACCACGCGCTGCTGCCGCCCGACGCGGATCAGCCCGTCGATGTCGACATCGGCATTCGCCAACACCAGATCGCGCTTCTTGCTGCCGTCGAGCGCAATTTTGTAGAGCGCGCTGCGGCCATCCTTGTCGTCATAGCCATAGACCACGTCGAGATCGGGATCGACCGCGACCGGATTGAACCCGATCGTCTTGCCGGCGAGATAGTTCAGATCGCCCAGCGGCAGCCAGTCACGGCTGTCCTTCTTGCGATACAGATAGTGGATCACACCGGTATCATATCCGCTGCTGGCGGTGGGCTGCATGCCCATGATCCTGACATTGCCATGGCCGTCGCTGATATATTCCACGGCATCGCGGCGGGGCTCCTCGACCACCCGGCGCCTGAGCGTCGTCGTATCGACCTCCTCCACCGCGAAGCCCATCCGACTCTCGCGTACCATCGAGCCGGTGGTCATTTCGGGGACGAAAACGCGCGTCATCAGCGCCTTGCCGGTGCCGTCCTTGCCCGCCCAGTCGATCACGCTGCCGCCACTCTGGTCGATCCCCAGCGCATAGCTGCCGGCCCGCGCGCTCAATACCTTGGTGTTGGACCCGTCGCTGTCGATCGACACCATGCGGTAGACGCTCAGCGCCTGCCCGGTGCCCGTCGAGATCAGGTAGATCCGGCAGGTCAGCCGCGTGTTGCTCGACCATTGACAGCTGGTCAGCCGCTCGGGATCACCGCTCGACGTGACGATGACCTTCAGCGGTCCGCCATTGATCAGATCGCCGATCTGCACGACCCCGACGCGTCCGGGCGCCGCGGAGACGATCGCGACATGCGAGCCGTCCGGAGACAGGCTGATGTCGTTGACATATTCGCGCGCACCGAATTTGGACGCCGCGTCGCTGGCCGTCATCGTCGATGAGTCCTGCGCGATCGCGGGCGCGCTCTGCGCCATGAAAAGGATGACGCCCAGCGTCGTCCAGCCGAATACTTGTCTCATGATACGCCCCCAGCAACAGTCCGTCGCCAACCTGCAACGATTACTTGACGCGATAGGGCCTGTCCGGGCTTTTGTCGCGCCATCATTCGACGCATCGCGCTGCGTTTCGTCGCAAACGCGGGCGATCGCCAACCGGATCGAACATCGTCGTCGCCCTTGCCCCCCCGCGCGGGCAATGCCATCTAGCGCCATCCCCCAGAACCCAAGGACCGCCATGCGATTCCCTCTCGCCCTTGCCGGCGCGCTTGCCTTGTCGGCCTGTGCCGCAACGACCACGCCGCCGCGCGAAACCGCCGCGCCCGCGGCTCCGGCCGCACCGGCGCGCGACATCTCCGTCGACACGATGAAGCGGCTCGTCGCCGAATTGTCGTCCGACGCCTATGAAGGCCGCGCGCCCGGCACGATCGGCGAGACAAAAACACTCGACCTGCTGGTCGCCGAATTTTCGAAACTGGGCCTTAAGCCCGGCAACAAGGGCAGCTGGTTCCAGGACGTGCCGCTGGTCGAGCTGACCGCGAAGACCGTCTCGCCGCTGCGCTTCGCCGGCGGCAAGGCGCCGGTCTCCGCCGCCTATGGGCCCGAGATGGTGGTCGGCACCTATCGCGTGACGCCGCGGATCGACATCAAGGACAGCCCGGTGGTGTTCGTCGGCTATGGCATCAATGCGCCCGAAAAGGGCTGGAACGATTATGCCGGCGTCGACGTGAAGGGCAAGACGGTGATCATCCTCGTCAACGACCCCGATTACGAGACCCCGGGCCTCGACGGTCCGTTCAACGGCCGCGCGATGACCTATTATGGCCGCTGGACCTACAAGTTCGAGGAAGCCGCGCGGCAGGGCGCGGCGGCGGCGATCATCGTCCATGACACCGTGCCCGCCGCTTATGGCTGGAACGTCGTTCAATCGAGCTGGACCGGCGCGCAGCAGGTAGCCGATGCCGCCAACGGCAATATGGACCAGGCACCGGCGGTCGGCTGGATCAACGGCGATGTCGCGGCCAGGCTGATGGCGAGCGCCGGCCGCGACCTCGCCGCGCTGAAGGCCGCCGCCAAACGGCCCGGCTTCAAGGCGGTCGACCTCGGCGTGAAGGCATCGGTCTCGTTCGACAATGCGATCCGCAAACATGCGTCGAAGAATGTGATCGCGCTGCTGCCGGGCAGGACACATCCGGACGATTATATCCTCTACACCGCGCATTGGGACCATCTCGGCCATTGCGAGGCGGCGCCCGACGGCGACGACATCTGCAACGGCGCGATCGACAACGGCACCGGCACCGCTGCGCTGGTCGCGCTCGCCGAGGCCAATGTGAAGGCCGGCGCGCCCGACCGCAGCCTCGTCTTCATCGCCGTCACCGGCGAGGAATCGGGGCTGCTGGGTTCGCAATATTATGGCGAGAATCCGGTGCTGCCGCTGGCGCAGACCGTCGGCGGCGTCAACATGGACGCGCTGTCGATGGCGGGGCCGGCGAAGAATGTGGTCGTGATCGGCAAGGGCAAGTCGGGGCTCGACGCCTATCTGGACCGCGCGCTGGCCAGCGAAGGCCGCATCGCCACCGCCGAGCCGACGCCGGAAAAAGGCTTCTATTATCGCTCCGATCATTTCAGCCTCGCCAAGCAGGGCGTGCCGATGCTCTATTTCGACGGCGGCGACGATCTGGTGACCGGCGGCAAGGCGGCGGGTGCCGCCGCGGCGAAGGATTATGAGGAGCATCGCTACCACGGTCCCAAGGACGAATATGATCCGGCCTGGGACTGGAGCGGCGTGCTCTCCGACCTCCAGGTCTATTATCGCGTCGGCCGTGACCTCGCGACGACCAGCGACTGGCCGAACTGGGTGGAGGGCGACGAGTTCCGCGCGATCCGCGACGCGTCGCGCGCGGGGAGGTGACGGCATGACCGTGCTTCGCCAGCCCGCCGAATGGGCGCGCCATGACTGGGTGTGGATCGGCTTCCCCAGCCATCCGGCGCTGTGGGAGGAGGATCTCGCACCCGCCCGTGCCGAGGTCGCGGCCTTCGCCAATGCAGTCCATGCTGGCGGCAAAGGCGAGACGGTGCGCCTCGTCGCCGCCGACCTTGCCGCATCCGAAGCCGCGCTCGCGCTGGTCGACAGTGGCGTGATCGTCGAGATCGAGCCATTCGGCGACATCTGGCTGCGCGATACCGGCCCGATCCTGGTCACAGGCAATGGGCAGCGCATCGCCCGCGATTTCGCCTTCAACTGGTGGGGCGGGAAATATGATCTGCCGGGCGACGAGGATATCGGCGGCCGGCTGGCCGGCACCGTCAGCCTCGCGGTGACCCGTCATGACTGGGTGTTCGAAGGGGGTGCGATCGACACCGACGGCAGCGGACTGGTCGTCACCACCGAGCAATGCCTGCTCAACCCCAACCGCAACGGCGGCATGACCCGCGCGGAGATCGAGCGCCGGCTCGCCGCCGACCTCGGACTGAATCGCGTGCTGTGGCTGGGCGACGGGCTGGGCAACGACCATACCGACGGCCATGTCGACAATCTCGCGCGCTTCGTCGGCGTCAACCGGCTGGCGATCCCGGTCGCGGCCGGCGACGACGACCCCAATGAAGCGGTCTATGCCGACGCCCGCGCCCGCGCCGAAGCATATGGCGTCGCGGTGGTGCCGATCCCCTCGCCCGGACGGATCGAGGTCGACGGCGAGGCGATCCCGGCGAGCTACATGAACTTCTACGTCGGCAACGCCGCTGTCGTCGTGCCGCAATATGGCGCTGCCAATGACGAAGCGGCGGTGCAGGCGATCCAGGCGCTGTTCCCCGACCGGGTTGCGGTGGGCCAGCGCGCCGACCATATCCTGACCGGCGGCGGCAGCTTCCACTGCATCAGCCAGCAGGCGCCGTCGGTGGCGTGATCGGGGAACGCACGGAATGAGCAAGGTCAAAGTCGCAGCACTGCAACTCGCGTTCGGCGACGATATCGACGCGAACATCGCGGCGGTGAGCGATCTCGTGCGCGACGCCGCCGCGAAGGGCGCGAAGATCATTCTGCCGCCCGAATTGTTCGAAGGCCCCTATTTCTGCCAGGTCGAGGACGAGAGCCTGTTCGCCAAGGCGAAACCGGTCGGCGAGCACAGGGCCGTCACCGCCATGCAGGCGCTGGCGAAGGAGTTGCAGGTCTTCATCCCGACCAGCTTCTTCGAGGCCGACGGCCCGCATCATTACA
>Ga0307513_10009605_pt1 | contig 12220 bp, 10 predicted proteins | sample 15_EM_MG_FD_202174 | JGI IMG/M metagenome (GOLD analysis project Ga0307513, IMG submission 202174) | Populus trichocarpa ectomycorrhiza microbial communities from riparian zone in the Pacific Northwest, United States - 15_EM | ecosystem: Host-associated > Plants > Roots > Unclassified | place... | reverse complement strand
TTGATACAGGTTGAAGGCAATAACCCGGCAAGAACACGTCTGTATCAAAGGACTATCAATAAAAATTTGTATGAAATTGAAAAAATATTTCAAGTGTTGGGGTCTATCGGCTATGAATTGGAGGAGGTTCAAAAAAATACCTGCTACGATAGTTTTTTGTTTGCCCGGAAAGAATATGTAATTTTGAAGGAAGAAGAAACCGATATATATATGACCTCATCCACTAAAAAGAAAACAGAAAAAAAACGTGTCTACAATGACACTGTTACATACAGTCCATGTCTGGTTAGTGAAGACCATCCATTCATAGTTGAAAAAATAGAACGTTCCAGGAAAACGCTGGCAAGCATAACCAACCTGGAAGAAATATTAAAAAAGCACAACCTGATTTAAGCTGTAGAAATTTATCGTTCGCTCCATTCGTAATTTATTTGGCAAGCCGCTGGCTTGCTTTTTTATTTAGAGACCATGACAGGAATCACGCTGTCATTATCCCATCATAGCCCGGGCGCGCTCCGCATGGTAAGAATACACATCTGCTTTCAACTGCAGTAACGCCTGCGCGACTGCATCGCAGTTATTCATTTTTTTACGGATTCTGGCATGCATTATTTCCAGGCATAATTTATCGTAATGGGATGCCGTACCAACAGGCAGATTTGCCAGCAGAATGGAAATGATTTGCAGGCCTTTAAGGCATTTGAAATGGCGGTCGCGCATCATTTCCAGCCTGAGATTGGCCAATTCTGCAAGAGAATCGTAGTTCCTGGCCTGTGCAAGCAATTTCTTTTTTACCTGCGCCGGCTGCTCTTCTATTTCGGTAAACCGGGAAGGACTGCTCTTTAGTAATATTTCTATTGCCCCCAGCTTTAATATTGCCGCGGTTGGCAGAAAACGCAGGCCTGCTTCGCTCTTGGCCAGTAGGTCTCTGCTGACAGATAGAAAAGCGGCGAAGTCGGACTGTGTCTGGACCAACGCTTCGCGTATTGTTTTGATGGCGTTCATTTGTCATATTTTTTAATAGGATAAAAAAGTTGTGACATAAATGTCACGATTTTTTTTCGGTTATTTTATTTGGGACACTTTTTGGGCCGTGAAAGAAATGTGAAAATGGAGTGTAACGCGGCGGGTGGTAGGGGCGGGGAGAAGCAGCCCCGCAAAATAATTTTACCCCGGTGTATGTAATCTTAAAAACAGCCGCATCCAGATATAAATCGTTTCTATGCGTACAATACTATTATCTTGTCTTGCGGCCGTTTTTTGCCTGCTGTCCTTTACACCGCCCACAGCTATTACGATAAGAGGAAAAGTAACTGATGAACAGGGTAAGGCCCTGCCCGGCGTGACGGTTATGGAAAAAGGAAAAGCAAGCGGGGCCACCACTACCGATGCCGCGGGCGAGTTTACACTCACCGTGAGCAGCAAAAAAGCTGTGCTGGTATTTAATTATGTGGGATATACATCGCAGGTGCTGGCCCTCAATGGCCGTGCGCAGATCAATATCTCTCTCCATCCGACTTCGCAGCATTTGAACGAAGTGGTAGTAATAGGCTATGGCACACAGCGCAAAAAAGATGTGACGGGCAGCGTGGCGAAAGTGCGCTCAGAGGAACTTTACAGTATTGGGGCTTCCCGCCAATATAATAGCCAGCCGCTAACGGCAATGCAGGGGCGGGTGCCCGGCCTTGACATTACCACCCGGCAGGTGCGTATCGATAAGGATGGACGCATTGCATATGATACGGTTACGATGCCGGCCAATTTTAATACCGAAGGTTATGATGCCATCGTTGAAAACCGCTTTCTTGCCGTTAACCAGAACCCGCTCTCCACTTTTTCTATCGATGTAGATCCGGCTTCTTACAGCAATGTGCGCCGGTTCCTGCAAAACGGCAACCTGCCGCCCGCGGGCGCTGTTCGCATCGAAGAGATGATCAACTACTTTCACTATGATTATCCGCAGCCCACCGGTGATATACCCTTTTCCATCAATACGGAAATACGTTCCTGCCCCTGGAGCCCGAAGCACAAGCTGGCGCTGGTAGGCCTGCAGGGCAAAAAAATACCGGCAGAAAACTTGCCGCCGGTTAACCTGGTATTCCTGATCGATGTATCGGGTTCTATGAACCAGGAGAATAAGCTGCCATTGGTAAAATCGTCTATGAAGCTGCTGGTGGACCAGCTGCGCGAACAGGATAAAGTGGCCATCGTTGTATATGCCGGCAATGCCGGGCTGGTATTGCCTTCCACAGGCGGCGATCGCAAGCAGACCATCAAAGATGCCATCGATCGCCTCGAAGCCGGCGGCTCTACCGCAGGCGGCGCCGGTATCCAACTGGCCTACCAGACAGCCAAAGACCATTTTATGAAGCAGGGCAATAACCGCGTTATCCTTTGCACCGACGGCGATTTTAATGTTGGCGTAAGCAGCAATGACGCGCTGGACGCGCTCATTACCAAAGAGCGGGAAAGCGGTGTGTTTCTCACCGTGCTTGGTTATGGTACCGATAATTACCAGGACAGCAAAATGCAGCAGCTGGCCGATAAGGGTAATGGCAACCACGCCTATATCGATAATTTCCGCGAAGCAAATAAAGTGCTGGTGAGCGAATTTGGCGGAACACTTTTCACCATTGCCAAAGATGTGAAGCTGCAAATAGAATTCAACCCCGCCGCCGTACAGGCTTACCGCCTTATCGGTTACGAAAACCGCCTGCTCAGCAAAGAAGATTTTAACAATGATAAGAAAGATGCAGGCGAGCTGGGCAGCGGTCACACGGTCACGGCCCTGTATGAAATTATACCCGTGGGCGTGGAAAATAGTTTTGCCGGGAAAGTAGATCCATTAAAATACCAGCAGCCGCTTACAACGGTAGCGGCCCCCAAAGATGAAGTGATGACCATTAAATTCAGGTACAAACAGCCCGATGGCGAAACCAGCCGGCTGATAACGCATATCCTGTGGGAGCATCTCACCATGCCGGACGCGCCTTCGGTCAACTTCAGGTTTGCCGCAGCGGTTGCTGAGTTCGGTCTGCTTCTGCGCAAATCCGAATTTAAGCAGCAGGCCTCTTTTGATCAGACACTGGAACTGGCCCGTAGCGCCATGGGTAAAGACGAGGAAGGTTACCGCGCTGAATTCCTTCAATTGCTGAAAAGCGCCCGCACCCTGGCGAACGTCGGTGAGCCTGCGCATGATGAACAACTGAGTAAAAAATAATCCCTCATTACAAACTGCTTTTATGAAAGAAACCATCCGCCTGGAACTTCCCACGCCCTGCCATGAAAACTGGGATGCCATGACACCCACGGAGCAGGGACGTCATTGCGGGTCATGCTGCAAAACAGTGGTCGACTTTACCATGATGACCGACCGGGAGATTGTAGATTACATGTCGTTCTACGCCTCGGGCAATACCTGCGGCCGACTAAACGATAACCAGCTCAATCGCCTGATACAAACACCGCCGGAGCGAAAGCCTTCGCGCAAATATTTCTGGAGCCTGGCGCTTACCTCGTTATTGCTTACGTACCGTTCCCTGGTGCAGGCAAAACCAGTTAAAGTAAAAGCCGCTACCACTGCGGTCAGCGATACTACAAAACCAATAGTGCATGTACGGTTAGGACAGGTAATGGTGAAACACCCGGTTGATACTATCCTGATGGAAGTGAATGGCCGCGTAGTAAATGATGCCGGCGAGCCTGTTCCCTTTGCTTCCGTAGTGATTCCAGCCACCCATCTTTCATTGGTTGCCGATTCGGCCGGCCATTATTCATATCGCGTTTCCGCAGATCAGTTTGGAACCGTTGAAATAACCATTAGTGCGGCAGGTTATGAATCTTTACCGCCTGCCAGAATAAATGTGCAGTCTATTCAGTCGCTGGACGTAGTAAAAGACAAGCGCCTGATAAAAGTCTTTATGAAGGATGTTGTGCTGCAGAAAAAGACATTGCAGGAAGTGGTGGTGCGTGGGTATGGTACAACGCGATGTATATCGCTGACGGGATCGGTAGTGGCCTGGTCACGGGTTACGAAGTATGAAAAAGTAAAACAAAAAGTGGCAGCGCTTTATCGAAGCGATATTAAAATTTATCCCAACCCTGCGCCGGCCAGCGGCACTTTCAACCTTCAATTCAACCTGAAGCAGGCCGGCGAATACAATGTACAGTTTATCGATGCTGCCGGCAGGATAGTAGGAGGCAAGCGGGTGATGATTTCTTCCCCGGGTCAGACAGAAATCTTTACCGGCAATCAATTGCCCGGTTGCGGCGCTTATTTCGTACGCGTGGCCGGCAGGAATGACGGCAAAATTTATAATGCGAAGCTGGTGGTACAATAAAAGCGCCGTCGTGTTATTGTACCAGCAGGGCCGCCGTTAACATCCGCGTATTATCACGCCATACGATTTGGTAACAGCCGGATGCCAGTTCCGTTATCGGTATACCGGTGATGCTTGTCCCCGCGCCGATGTCGATATGCTTCAGCTCCTTGCCCTTCATATCCACTACGGTGATCCGCGTGGTATTGGAGGACAAGGGATGGCTTACCCACACTTTGTTCCTGGCCGGGTTGGGATATACCGACAGGCCGGTGGAGGTTTGGACGTATATAAATCCATTAAAAACAGCCGTTCCACCGGGTGTGGTGAGCGATACCTCGCCGCTGGCGCCCTGGCCTATAACTGCCGTAATACCCATGGGTGAAACAACGGTAAATGATGCAACGGCTGTTCCGCCGAAACTTACAGCAGTTGCCCCGCTAAAATGATCGCCTGTAATAGTAACGACATCACCGCTGCGCGCCGTAGCCGGTGACACAGATGTAATAACAGGCGCAGGAATGAATGTAAAACCGCCAAGCGTAGCTGTTCCGCCGGGCGTAGTAACCAATACATCGCCGCTGGCGCCTTCGCCCACGACGGCTATAATAATTGTTGGTGAAACAATGGCAAACGATGCAGCCGTTGTTCCGCCCAGACTTACAGTGGTGACATTGCTAAAATGATTCCCCTTTATAATAACGCTTTGCCCCGTGGCGGCAGATGCAGGCTCAATAGAATTGATAACCGGTGCAGCAATGAATGTAAAGCTGCTGCTAAGGGTACCTGTTCCGCCCGGTGTGGTTACCGATACATCGCCGCTGGCGCCGCTACCTACTACCGCAGTAATCGTTGTTGGTGAAACAATGGTAAAAGATGCGGCGGCCGTTCCGCCAAAACTAAGGTTGGTGGCGTTGCTGAAATGACTGCCGGTAATGGTAACCGTTTGTCCAGCCACCGCGGCTGCAGGCGTAATAGATGAAATGATTGGAGCGGGAATAAATGTAAAGCCGCCAAGAACACCTGATCCCCCCGTAGTAGTAACCGTTACATCCCCGCTGGCGCCTGCATCCACAATGGCGGTGATGGAGGTAGGGGAAACAACGGTATATGATGCCGCGGCTGTACCGCCAAAACTCACGGCGCTGGCATTGCCGAAATTGGTTCCGGTAATGGTAATGGTTTCCCCGCGGGCGGCAGATGCAGGTGTAAACGAATTGATGGTCGGCGCAGGTGGTATAAAGATAAATCCTCCAAGCGTGCCTACACCTCCTGCGGCTGCTACTTTCACATCGCCTGAGGCCCCATTGCCTACGGTAGCTAAAATGGTGGTGGAGGATTGCGCATAGTAACCGGCCACAGATGCGCCGCCCAGCGAAACACCATTCGTATTGGTGAAGCCGGTGCCGGTAATCGTGACGGTTTGCCCGGTGGTGGCGGATGTGGGTGTAAAAGAGGTAATCACCGGTGGTGCGATATAGGTAAACCCGCTTTTGACGGCAGTGCCGCCGGGTGTGGTGACGCTCACATCGCCACTGCTGCCTGCGCCCACTTTGGCGGTAATCCTGGTAGGGGAAACATAGGTAAAGCTGCTGGCGGCCACACCGCCGAAACTAACCCCGGTAGCGCCAAAAAAGTTGGTGCCGGTGATGGTTACCGTGGCGCCTGTGATGGCAGACACAGGTGTAAAGGAGGTAATGGTGGGTGGTAAGAAAAAGGTGAAATAATAAGCTATGGCCTTGCCGGCAGGCTTGGCAACGGTGATGCCGCCCGATGCGCCGGTAGCAACTGTGGCCGTAATCTCCGTGCGTGAATTGACCGTAAATGAGGCGGCAGCAATCCCCCCAAATCTAACGGCCGTAATATCGTTCAGGTTACTGCCGGTAATGGTGACTGTGGTGCCGGCAATGCCATTGTTGGGCGTAAATGAAGTGATAAGGGGTTCGCTGATAATATTTCTCATTATAAACACCTGGTTGCTGCTCATATTGGCGCTTGCCAGGTCGGGCTTTCCATCAACATCCAAATCGGTGGCCAGAATGGAGCTGCTATAATCCGTGGCTGTATAGGTATTTGCCACCAAACTAATGGTCCCCGTGCTGCTGGTATTGGCAAATACGGTAACGGCAGTAGAGTTGGAGCTGCCAACAGCAATATTCGGCCGGGTGTCGCTATCCATATCGCTGATGGAAATGCCGGAAGGCTGGCTGCCTGTAGCGTAATCTGTTTTGGGTGTGAAGGCCATACTGCCGCCACTGCTGGTATTCCTGAACACAGAGAGTGTGTTATCGCCATTATTGGCCACCGCCAGGTCGGGCCGGCCATCATTGTCAAGATCTTCCAGGCAAAGTTCTGCCGGTGACGTGCCGGTGGTAAGGCTGACAGGCGCAGCAAAAGAAACCGTTCCGGGAATGCTGGTGTTTTGCAACAAATAAACAAGGCTGGTGTTGCCGCTGGAAATAGCCAGGTCCGGCTTACCATCGCCATCGATGTCGTTTATAGAGAGATGGGACGTTGCAGACCCGATGGTAATATTTTTTTTCGCGGCAAAGGACATCGATGCGCCGGCGCTGGTATTTCTTAATACACATATGGCGGAAGCGTTGAGGCCGTTGGTAATCAGATCGGGTTTGCCATCTCCATCCACATCGCGGATAATAACACTGCCCGCGCCTATGCCGGCAGCATAAGTGTTGTAGACCGATAATGAAATGTTTCCGACGGTGCTGTTATTGAGAAAAAGGGTTACGCTGTTGCCGCTTCCATTGGCCACGGCAATCTCCGGCAAGCCATCTCCATTCAAATCGCCTATGGCAACGGCTTGCGGTGGAGAAAATGCCCCTGTTGCATAATCCATGGAGGTAACAAAACTGACGCTTCCTGCGCTGCCTGTATTCCTGTAAACGGATATCGATTTGGCATAAGCATTGGCAGCAACGAGCTCCGGCTTTCCATCGCCATCCAGGTCGCCGGCTGTTATGGCCGACTTGGAGTCGCTCCAGGTAATGCCGTTTGCGCCGCGATTATAATCGGTGGTAAAAGCATCGGCCCCCAGCGGGTCCAGGCCGGGAACAGTAATGATAAAAGGTTTGGCAGTATATGCCGTGAGGTAATTGCTGGTCACCGAAATGGGTTGATGGCTGTCGCCCGCCGGTACGGTCACGGTGAGCGAAGTGGAGCTTGCCGCGGTGACAGTTGCCCGCACGCCGCCAAAATAAACAATATTATCTGCTGCCGTGGTATTGAAGCCGGTGCCGGTAATGGTAACGGAGGAGCCGATAGCTCCCGATTGGGGTATAAAGTTGCTTATGGTGGTTTGCGCCAACAGCTGCGGCATCCATAGTAAGAAGGCAAAGAATGCAATAGCTGCGTGTGTATATTTTTTTCGGATATACGGTACGGATGGGTTGAACTGGTTTTTCATGGAATAGAAGGTTGCCTCCAAAATAGAAAGAAGAAAAGATATTTGCAACCGAAATGCGGAATAGTTTAATGCCAGACAGATATTCCCCGGAGATATTAAATTAATAGATTATACATACGTGTTATACAATGGGTCTTATTTCTTAAACGCAGGGTGGTGCTCTATCAGCTCGCTTCTCAGGTACTCCCTGTCTAAATGCGTATATATCTCCGTGGTAGTAATGCTTTCATGTCCCAGCATTTCCTGCACGGCGCGCAAATCGGCGCCGCCTTCCACGAGATGGGTGGCGAAGGAATGGCGGAAAGTGTGGGGGGAGATATTCTTGGTAATGCCCGCCAGCTTTACCAGGGCTTTCAATAGCAGAAAAATCATGACCCGCGATAATTTGGCGCCCCGGCGGTTTAGAAAAAGAATGTCTTCATTGCCGGGTTTGATGGCCACATGCGTGCGGATATTATGGCGGTAAATACCGATATGCTTAATGGCGCTGCCGCCGATGGGTATGAGCCTTTCTTTATCGCCTTTACCGATAACGCGTATGAAACCCACATCGAGGTAAAGGCCGGATATCTTCAGGTTGACCAGCTCGCTTACACGAAGTCCGCAGCTGTACATGGTTTCGAGTATGGCCTTATTGCGACCGCCTTCGGGCTTGCTCAGGTCTATCTGGCCGATGATGTTTTCTATTTCTTCAAAGGTGAGCACATCGGGCAGGGCTCTTTTGAGCTTGGGCGCTTCCAGCAATACCGTTGGATCTGTTTTCACCACCTGTTCCAGCAGGCAGTACTTATAAAAGGACCGCAGACCGGAAATGATCCTGGCCTGGGAACTGGGCGTCATCCCCAGCCCGGTGATCCATTGCAGGAATTTTTGCAGGGTTTCCAGGTCTACCTGCTCCGGCGACTGAAGGGTTTCCGCCGCCTGGAGAAACTGGGTAAACTTGTCTACGTCCCTCGCATACGCTTCCACCGAATTATCCGAGAGTGATTTTTCGAGCTGGAGCCATGCTTTAAATCCTTTTTTATAGGGTTCCCACATATTTTATTCTGAATTGCGAAGGTGAAACATTTTTGGCATACCTTTTTTCGTCATATTTGTGATCCATTATATATCTGTACGTTTTCATGCTGGTAAACCTCCGTTCATTCCGACAAAAAGTAAGACACAACAGGCGACGCTTTCGTTTATTCCTTTCGAAGACAGAAAAGACACCGCCCAGAAACCTGCAACAACTGGCAACAAAGGCCGATCAGCTGGCCTGGGCCGAGACCGACTGCCTCAGTTGCGCCAATTGCTGCAAGACCATGTCGCCCACCTATACGCCCGAAGATATCCGGCGTATAGCGGCCCATCTTGAGATGACGCCGAAGGCATTCAAAACAAAATGGCTGTACAAGGATAAACGCGAGGGCGACTGGATGAATACCAGCCAGCCCTGCCAGTTCCTGAACCTGCAGGACAATAAATGCTCTATCTACGAAGTGCGCCCGGCAGACTGCGCCGGCTTCCCTCACCACGATAAAAAGAAGATGACGGACTATATGCACGTGTACAAGCAAAACGTGGAGTATTGCCCCGCTACTTATAAATGGGTGGAGAAAATGATGCTGCTCATGCGCGAGCAGAAGGAGTCGGGAGCTGCCTGGCCCGAGGCGAAGAAATCTCTAAAATAAATAGACATCCTCAATAAAGAAATATTCCGGCGCTTCATTTTCCACGATGGTAATGCTCAGTACATCGTATTGCACCCTTTTCCATTGCGGGTATTCGTATTGGTAGGCGGCGCCTGCTTTTAGCAGGTGGCGTATCTTGCCCCGGCTCACGCTTTCTTCCGGTTCGCCGAAACGCGTGCTGCGCCTTGTTTTTACCTCAATAAAATGTAATACCGGCCCGAGGGTGGCCACGATATCTATTTCGCAATGCTCATGCCGCCAGTTGCGGTGGAGCAGGGCAAAACCTTTTTGCTGCAGCCAGCCGGCGGCCAGCCCTTCGCCTTCGGTTCCCAACCGGTTATGATGTGCCATCGTTCATCTTTTTAAGTTAATTTGGCGGCTGAAAGGAATACATGATGACAGCTAAAAATAACACATCCCGTTTATCCGGGAAAGTACAACACTATCAATGGGGCGGTTTTGATTATATACCCCGCCTGCTGGGAGCCGACAACAGCACGGGTAAGCCTTTTGCCGAATACTGGCTGGGGGCCCACGACAATGCTCCGGCGCAGCTCGAAAGCGGCCATAAACTCAACGAGTTTATACAGCAGCAGCCCTCCGTGCTGGGCGAAAAGGCCCTGCGCCAGTTTGGCCGCCTGCCTTACCTGCTTAAAATACTCGATGTAAAGGATATGCTGTCCATACAGGTGCATCCCAATAAAGCCGCCGCCCTCGACGCTTTTGCGCAGGAAAATGCGGCAGGCATACCGCTTACCGCACCGCATCGTAATTATAAGGACGATAACCACAAGCCCGAGCTGATGGTGGCCCTGGGCGAGTTCTGGTTATTGCATGGCTTTCGCAACCCTGAGCTGCTGCAGGCTACCGTGAGCGCCGTGCCTGAATTTGCTTTTATGCTTCCCCTGTTCGATAAAAAGGGATATAAAGGATTGTATGAGCACCTGATGACGATGGAACAGGAGAAAGTAAATACCGTTCTGCAACCACTGCTTGACAGGGTGGTACCCGCTTACCAGTCGGGCAATCTTCCAAAAGGCGACCCCGGCTTCTGGGCCGCACGCGCTGCTCTTACGTATAATGAGCCGGGCAAAACAGACAGGGGTATTTTTTCCATTTACCTGCTCAACCTGGTCAACCTGCAAAAAGGGGAGGCGGTGTTCCAGGACGCGGGCATACTGCATGCTTACCTGGAAGGACAGAACGTGGAGATCATGGCCAACAGTGATAATGTGCTTCGCGGTGGTCTTACCCCCAAGCACATCGATGTGCCCGAGCTGATGAAGCATGTGATCTTTGAGGCGGTAAACCCGAATATCATTCATGGCAAACCGCTGAACGATACCGAAGCCGTATTTGTGACGCCAGCGCCCGATTTTGAGCTCAGCCGCCTTTTGCTGGCTTCCGGCAAAATCTATTCAACGACTATCGGGGGGACGGATATTTTCTTCGTACTGGGCGGAATGGCCGAAGTAAACAGCGGGGGCGATGTGCTGATGCTGAACCAGGGAGACGCTTTTGTGGCGTTCAATAATGCTACGCTGGAATTCTGGACGGCCAGCGGTGCGGAAATATACCATGCCGGCGTGCCCGCAGGTAATCACGGATAAGATTATTAGCTTTGCATTGAAATTATTAATTTTGTGATATGAAGTCCAGCAAATCATTGATCATTACGCTTATTGTGCTTATTGTCATTTCGGCTCTTTATCGCATTATCCCCAACCGTCCGCTGGGCTTTGCCCCGCAACTGGCGATGGCGCTTTTTGGCGGTGCGGTGATAAAGGATAAGAAATGGGCTTTTGCCCTGCCGCTTTTTTCGATGTTCCTGTCGGATTTGCTGTACCAGGGCCTGTATGCCGCCGGCATCTCTTCCATTCCCGGTTTTTATGAAGGGCAGCTCACCAATTACGTGCTGCTGGCCGGTGTGACGGTGCTGGGCTTTACCCTTAAAAACATTACGGTGTTGCGTGTGGCCGGTTATTCGGTGCTGGCAGCCAGCTTGTTTTTCATTTTTTCCAATGGCGCTTACTGGCTGGGTGGCGGGCCTGATATCCGTACCAATCTGCCGCTGGAAAAATCCTTTGCCGGCCTGTTGCAGTCCTATACACAGGCATTGCCCTTTTACAAAGGCGCTTTGGCGTCCACGCTGGTGTTCAGCACTATGTTATTCGGAGCTTATTACCTGCTCACGGCCAATGCCCATAAGGCTAAGGCAGTACAGGCGTAGAATATATTTTCCCTATGTACGAGAAAGCCGTTCATATCATATGAGTGGCTTTTTTATACCCCGGCCTCGTATCCCTGGTCTATCAGGAGGTGCCCGCTGTCGGCGGCCGTAGTGGCCAGCACATCGCACCTGTTATTATAGACATTGGACGCATGGCCTTTTACCCATACAAACCGTATCCGGTGCTTTTTACCTAACTGATAATACCTGGTCCACAGGTCTTTATTCTTTTTACCTCCTTTAAAATCAGTGGCTATCCAGTTCTTCAGCCATCCCTGCTCCACGGCTTTTACCACATACTGGCTATCGCTGTAGATGGTGATGTCGAGCCCTTCTTTTTTCAATCCTTCCAGTGCGGCGATAACGGCCAGCAGCTCCATGCGGTTATTGGTGGTTTTGCGGTATCCCTGCGAAAGCTCTTTCTCCACATCGCCCCATTTTAATATGGCCCCGTATCCGCCCGGGCCGGGGTTGCCTCTTGATGCGCCATCCGTATAGATTACCAATCCTGTGTTTGACATATCCTGTTGCTTAGTTTAATTCTACCTGTGTTTTCCAGAAATCAATATAGGAG